>JACCDV011059358.1_pt1 | contig 39985 bp, 45 predicted proteins | sample 7446131 | NCBI WGS metagenome assembly JACCDV01 (sample SAMN15323448, study PRJNA562643) | freshwater metagenome | isolation source: river surface water | place: USA:Blue River Watershed | collected 2017-08-17
TATGAATTGATTGATATTCATGATATCGTCAATCAATCTTTGTTAGAACAAACGATTCAACGAGAGCATTTGCCTCAATATGATTTTGAACCATTAAAAAACGAAGATCATCAATACATTGTCAATGCCAAAGGAGACGTGAATATATCCAATGAAAAATTAAAAGAAATACCTTTTCAATTTTATCAAATTAATGGAAATTTTTATTGTCATCATACTCAATTAATATCATTAAAAGGTTGTCCTCAATATATTGGAGATGGTTTTTATTGTCATAATAATCAACTCACATCATTAAAGGGTGGTCCTCAAATGGTTGGTGGGAATTTTAGTTGTCATTATAATCAATTAGCCTCACTTGAATATTGTCCTCAATCTGTAGGAGCAACTTTTTATTGTGATTATAATCAATTAACATCATTAGAATATTTTCCAGAAATCATTAAAAATGATACATTTTTTAGATATAATTTATCTCTATTGAAATATAGAAATGAATCTCATGATAATGACATCAAAAATATGTCTGATGAGGCTTTTTTAAATCAAACTGATTTCTCATTTTGGCATCAATTTCATATACAAGAAAAATTTAAAATAGATAATGAAAATATGATAGAATTTTTGAATTTGAAAAATGAAGATAAGCATGCCATTCAAAAAATAAATAAAAAAAAGGTATAAAAATGATATTGAAAACAAAAAAATAAATATTGAATTGGTTAAAAGACCATGACTAAGAATATGCAAATGACAATCGTTCATATGAGTTGAACAATTTGCATGATCATATTAACGCACCTTTATTCAATGAAATTATCAAGAAAGACAAGTTACCATATGATTACTTTGAACAATTAAAATCAGAAGGTCATCAATACATTATCAATGTAAAAAGGTCTGTTGATATATCTACACAAAACCTGGAAATGATTCCTATACAATTTTATCATATAGATGGATTTTTTGATTGTTCACTTAATCAGTTAAAAACGTTAAAAGGATCTCCGCAAATTGTGAAAGATTTTTTTAATTGTGGTGATAATCAATTAGAATCATTAAGAGGATGTTCTCAAATTATTCATAACAATCACTTAAATTCATTAATATATTTTCCAGATAGTATATAAAAAATCATCTACATTCATACAAACCGAGATTTAATAAAATACAAAAGTAGATTTCAAGATAAGAAATTGATGATATCCCGGATGATGATTTTTTACATATCACTGACGTTAGATTTTGGCATCAACTTCATTTACAAGAAAAAATCACGGAAGAAACTAAAAATATCATGAATTCAATTCCTTTAAATAATCAAAATTTATTTAAAATAAAGCATAAAATAAAAATTTAAAAATCTTACCTCTATCAATTAATAAATATTTTTCTTGACTAAACATAAAAAATTTTATAATATCTTACTAATTTAGTAGGAGATTAAAATGTCATATTCTCAAAAAGTAATTGAACATTATGAAAACCCAAAAAATGTGGGTAAAATGAATGCATTAGATGATGATGTTGGCACCGGAATGGTTGGAGCGCCGGCCTGTGGTGATGTCATGAAACTACAAATTAAAGTTAATTCTGAAGGAAAAATTGAAGACGCTAAATTTAAGACTTATGGTTGTGGCTCTGCCATTGCCTCTTCATCTCTTGTCACTGAATGGGTCAAGGGAAAAACATTGGATGAAGCTCTTTTGATTAAAAATACACATATTGCAGAAGAATTAGCTTTGCCGCCAGTGAAAATACATTGCTCCATTTTAGCAGAAGATGCCATAAAAGCAGCTATTGAAGATTATCGAAAAAAACAGCTTCAATAAGCATGCACTGCATAAATATGAAATAAAGTGGTCAATATCAACAAAAATAAAAATGGTATATGTAATATATGCCACCAAGAAAATATTTTTTGCCAAATTTTGTATTCTTTGAGTTGTATTTCAGAGGAGATATAATCAATCATATGAGCTATAATCATTTGATGATAATGTGGATGTTGGCTTTGAACTTGTAGTAAATCATTGGTTAAAACAGTTGTATCTTTATTTTGAGGCATCATATGATGACCTATATTCAAAATGAATTGAGAAATTTTTTGTATTAGATTTTTTTCTTCTAAATATGTCAAAGAAAAAAAGTAAAATTTCCAATAGATTAATCGATTATGAATCATGTGTTGTTCTTTTATTTTTTGCTCAATCGCTTGGAAAATATTAACCAATTGTTTATCTTGATCAATGTCTTTCAAAATATCTAACTTTAAAGATTTTTGTTGTTTGACTTTATCAGCTAAAATAAAATTAGTTTTTTTAAAAATAAATCGACCAATGACACCACTTGCTACAATAGCCAACATAGAAAAAAATGCGACTTTACTATTCATAGCACCTAATGTCATTTTGCTGTGAATAAGAATTAAAAATGGACCCAATAATCCTAATAACATATGTATATTAAGCCATTTAGACATTTTTCCAAACTTAATGATTTTTGTGCGCTTTTTTAAAGAATATAGAAGAAGTAAAAGCATCATGCTAGCACCAGTCACACCTACATAATATCCAAAATCATCACCAGATTGATATATGTTTGTATATTTAATCCAATAAAGAATCATTCCAATTGCAAATAAAAAAGCGATTTTATAGAAAAGTAAATAAATTTTTTGATTCATAATAAATAATTGTTGCTATGCAATATAATTAAAATATCATGAATTTGTCAAATATTTTTTCAATTTTTTAATAATTTTTATGCAAAATCCATCAACTCACTGACAATACCTGTATGATTCACAATTGCTCGAATGGTTGATCCATAATAAGGAGCTTCTTTTTTCAATTTCGCTAATATCTTTTTATTGCCTTCGCTTTGATATTTTAAATCTTCAAGTTTCATGATATAAGAATAATATTCTTGATCATATTCTTTTAATTCTAATATCAAATCATCTAACATTTTTAAATTAGACTCAATACGATGAGCTAACTTTTCCAACGACACTGTTTGATATTGATTAATTTCTTTTTTAATATGAATATCCACTTCTTTTTGCAATTGATTGGATATTTTAACAGTTTTTAAAGAATTTCCACTTTTAGTGGTTGGATAATTTGCCTTATTGTCTTGTTTGGTTGTATAAACTTTCTCTTTAGATTTACTTTTTTTCTCCTGTCCTTCAATAAAGTCTAAGCTGGTATATTTTGCCTTGGTATTTTCAATCGTTAAAGATGATACAGTATCTGAGCTATTTTTTTCTCTTAATTTTTTTATTCTTTCTTGATATGATTTTTCCTCATTAGCTTGTTTGACATATATTTCAAAATCAGACCAATCGACCTCCGTATCATTATCAGGGTCGTATTCTTCTGTTTTTCTTTTTTTAGAAAATAGATTGATGAAAAAATCAACTACATTATCAAGCCAATTAAACATTTTATTTATTAATTTCCAAAAATAGAGCAAGCTCTTCTTTTTGCCTTTCTTCTTTTTTAATGCTTAAAATAGAGGCAACACCTAAATAATTTTTTTGTTGTGCCAAATCCATAGGTGATATAAACTTATCATCTAATGCAGCAGGGTCAAGACCTTTATTCAAAAATAATTGAATCATTTCTAGCATATTTTTTCTAGATTTTTCTAAAACAATATGCAATAAATTTTGACCACTTTGATTGGTTGCTTGAATATTATATTGAGGATATTGACCAAGATAATATCTAATTTGCTCGACATTGCCGTGCTCAATAAGATCTAATATTTCGACACTATGAGACATAAAATACCCCTGATTTTAAATTTTATTATAAATAAAAATATCAAAAAGTCAATTGAAAATATCAACAGAAGAAAAAATAAAAAGCTGATAAATCAGCTTTTTATTGAAATTACATTCTCATTTTTTTATTAGCGATCATAGAAGTATGATGATTCATTCCTGTATTTATTTCTGTATCCATTCCAAAGATTTCTCTGAAACTTGATTTAATACCAGCTAAAATTTTTGCACCTAATGGCAATTCATTTTCATGAACATCAGAAGCTCTTGCATGAACACTATCAATTTTATTTAATAATTTTTTTAATTCTGCTGGACTTCTTTTCATAAATTTCTCCAATTTTATATATTTTATGTTTTAAAGCCATAATGTCAATAGTTATTAAAATAAATTTCATAAATAATCATGATTATTACGATATTTGGTGTAAATGAATTCCTGCTTTATTCATTCTATCTAATGCTTCTATTTTTTGGACGCTTGAAAAATAAGGATAAAATTCTCGCATAGATAAAATACTTTGATAGTTCATGATATAATACTCTAATGAATGACCATAAAAATCTTTGGTTTCAACAGAAGAACCATTTTTCAAAGCCATTAACAGCATTTCTTTTTTTCCTAAAGCAGATAGATAGTGTGCAAATGTTTGATTCTTATCTTTATCTTTTATCTCTAAATCAATTGATTCTTTTAAAATTTCATGAAGTATCTGGATATTGTGATTATTCAACGCAATTAAATGCAAAGGGGTTTGATTTTTTCTGGTATTTTTTGATAAAAGTTTTTTCCATTCTTTAGAGGAAAAACTTTCTCTGATTTTTTGAAAAAATTCTAAATCATTACTTCTGAATATTTGATGAAAAATTGTTTCACCTTTTTGATTATATTGATTCCAGTTAATTATATCTATATGCTCTAAAATAATTGAGTGATATACTGAATTTTTTCTCATCAATAATAAGTGTGCCAATGTATTGCCTTCATAAATGACTGTATTGAGGGCTTGCTCATTTTGTTCAATCAATACATTAAGTTTATTGATATCAGATGTTTGTAAGTCAATTAAATAATTTTTTTGATTTTCTTCATTCTCTTCATTCTCTTCATTATTATCTATAACATTGGATTCACCACCTAATATAATTTCTTTATTCATCAAATCAATACTTTGAATCAAGATAGAGTTTGGTGTATCAGAAGTTGGTTGAGCCGATATATTCATTGCTATCAAGGCACAGATAATAAGAATTTTTTGTTTCATGTTATGCTGTTTTAATAAGATATTGATTAAATTGATATTTTCTTACATCCAAGACTGATGAAGGTAACAATGTAATAGATTTTAAAGATTTTTGTGCATGATAAGCTTTAGCAAAAGAATCTTTTCTTAAGTCATCAATCAATTCAAATAACATATCTAACGAAAATACATAGTTAAAATTTTGGTCAATTAACAATTGATGATAGTCTTTGATGACATCCTTTTGTTTTTCTAATTTCAAAAAGCTTTTCATTAATTCTTGAGTATCGAATTTTGTATCCAACGTTATACAATACATTGAAAAAACAATTGTTCTTCTCATGGCATCAGCCATTAAATTCACAATAAATTGATGCATAAAAATGGTGTCAATTTCATTTTTTTGATCTTGATCTAAATGTTTCATATATTGAACACTAAATTGACTTACCTCCATAATTAAATCATTAATAGGTAGTTCAATTTCCTCCATTTCATTGACTATTTTTTCCATTTGTTCTTTCTGATCTTTATCTTTTTGTTTTTGGTCAAACACAGTATATACATTAGACATAAGCCGCCTTTATTTTTTAATAAAATACATGATAATAATTTAAATGTCAACATAACAATGTTTTTATTTAATCAAACTTTTTCTATTTTCTTCACTGTATATTTTCATGTCTTGTTCAGTTGCATTGAGTCTTAAAAAGTTATCATCTAAATTTTCTAAATTAAACGCAATATGCAATCTAACATCTCTGAGGCTAATCAAACTCCATTCAATTGCCTGTCTAAATTGAAATAAATTATAGTTTTTATCTATACTAATGTCATCAACTGTTTTCCAGAAAATTGCTTTTGCTCTTTGCTTGATGAAATAAGAGTTTCGGTAATCTTCTCTTAATTTTAATCCATTGTAATCAACTTGACATTGTTGAATTGAATTCATGGAATATTCTTTACATTTTTTTGTTTTTGGTAAAACTTTCATTTTTTCAAATAACAAATTAGATAACTTTTGAGTTTCTTCATCTGCGAGTCTAAAATTTTCAAAAGAGAGATTAATTTTTTTGAATATTTCCTCATTTAATGCTTCTCCTGCATTATCCTTCATCAATTTCACACCATGACTGTTACTGATGGTTGCAAAATGAATCATGCAATTTTTTTTAGATAATGCATAAAAAACTTGTTGTTCGGGCTCCAAAAAACATATTTGACTACTTTTTAAATTATCATTTTTTCTTTTCACTTCTTGATTACAATGATATAAAAAATCATTATTTTCAACAAAATCAGCACAGTAATCAGGTTGTTTATTAATAACTCCTGGTAAAAGATAAGGTATGAACTCTTGTTCTTGAGCCATTGAGATACCTGTTGTTATCAATAAACCTAAAATTAACGCAACCTTTTTCATAAATTCCTTTTTTACAATCAAGATAATGCCTATTATAGATTTGTCAATAAAATTAATATAAAAAAATGATAATTTTGATAAAAAAATCAGGAAATATTTCCTGATTTTTATTTTACCTAACTTGTTTTAAAATTGACCAAGATTGACCATCTGATATTTTATTATATCCTACTGCATCACCAATAGGTACTTGTTTATTGTATAATGTTTGAGGAGTAAGACCAACAGCAGCATCTAGTTGAGGATAAGTTTTAATTAAATCTAAAACGGGATTGCCTTGATTTGCTATTGGCTTAATAGCATAACCATCAGCGGCAAGCCTATCTGCCGTATAGAAAAAATTTGTTGTTGCCTTTTTATGTTGAATAAATGCATTTTTATACGCTTCTACTTCTGTTAAATAATTAGCAGTAGAAACTCCTGGACCAGCACCAATTGCATCAGCAGTAATGGCTTGACTTCTTTCAGCTAAAATACTTGCAAATCGATTTGCAGCAGTATCAAGATATGCTCTTGAAGACTCTAATTCAGCTTTTCTATCTTGTAAAGCTTTTCTGAAATTCTGAGGCAATGTTTGATTACCATCTCCAGACCAACTATCTATTGCTTTAAATGCGGGACTTGTTTTTATATTTGAGATAAATGCTTTACAATTGCTATCATTAATTTCAGAAACAGAATAAAATCCTGGCTCATGGCTAATAACACATTTTGTAGAGCCTGAAGAAGACCTCATTTCAGCATAATTTCCGTTATTTTGATTTTGAGCATGTTGTTGTAAATATTGATTGCATTGTTCATAAATTGGATGAACAACTGCTCCTCTTGCTAATCCAGCACCACCTACTGTCATTAATCCTTTAAATATCTCATGTCCTCGTCCCTTTCCTACTGGTAATGCATCTCCAATTTCTCTACCAATATATCCACCAGCTGCTGTTGCAGCACCTCTGGCAGCTGGCTGTATTGGCTGTACGTTTCCAACACATCTAGGGTCTAAATCAGAAGGATAAGACGGCTGTCCAAAAATGGCCTCTCCAGCACCTAAAACACCAATAACACCTGCCAAATCAGCAGCTTGAGCTTTGGGACTGACCATGGAAGCAATAGCAGCAAATGTTAAAGCAAACATAGAAGCAGAAAATGATGGACTAAATGATTTTACACTTTCTGATTTATTGCCCATTTGAGCCAATGCTTGCTTTGTTAACATATTAATAGACATAATAACTCCATTTTTTTATCTAATACATCAATTCTAATTTATTATTAAATTTTGTCAAATTTTTTTGAAAAGATTGTTGATTTTTCAAAATTACTTCTTCTTTTCATGAAAGCAATTTCTATTAAATCCAAATCATTTGAAAGGATTTCTAAATCAAAAAAATTAGAAATATTTTGATTGGTTTGTTCAATTAATTGAGAAATTATTTTTTGAGCTTCTTCTTGAGTCATAGAAAAAAATTCTTTTTTTACCCTATATTTGTTTAATTTTTTATGAATGATTCTTTCTAATAATACGCTATCTAATGTTGGAAGAGCAAATATAATCTCAAAATCTTCTAAAATTCCTGCTGAAGATAGAGTTTTAGCTCTTTCAAAAGGAGTTTTAGAAGTACGTCCAATTTTTAAAAAACTCGACTGAGAATTCTTTGCAATATATATCCAACCCTTTCTTTTTTTAATATGATTTTTAATAGATTGCATTTCCAATATCAGTTGTTCAAATTTAAAAGAATTATCTAACCATAAATATTCAATTTTCATTTTAATTTTCTCTTAAGATTTTTCTGCTCTTGATTCAACCATTGAATTGCTTGCATAGGAGTCATTTCCATGATATCTAAATCTAAAAAATGAGTTATAAAATCATGCTGAGCAGATGACCCAATAGATTCAGAATGATTGTCTTTGCTCATATTTTCAATTTTTGTAGGATTACGTTCCAGTTCTTTTAGTTTTTGTTTTGCTTTGGCCAATACTTCCACAGGCACTCCTGCCAATTCTGCAACATGAATACCGTAGCTTTTACTGGCAGGACCACACTCTATCAAATGTGTAAATATAATTCCTTGCTCAGAATCAATAGCAGAAACATGATAATTTTTGACATGTTGATACATTTGAGCCAGTTCCGTCATTTCTAAATAATGTGTTGCAAATAATGTGAGAGCTTTTGTTTTATGTGCTAAATGCTCAGCAATTGACCAAGCCAATGATAGACCATCAAATGTTGCAGTGCCTCTTCCCAACTCATCTAATAATACCAAGCTTCTATTCGTTGCTTGATTCAAAATGTAAGCTGATTCACTCATTTCTACCATAAACGTAGATTTTCCAGAAGATATATCATCATTTGCACCAATTCTTGTAAAAATAGCATCAATATTACCAACGATTAACTGCTTTGCAGGAACAAAAGCTCCCATGTGAGCCATGATGACCATTAATGCAATTTGTCTCATGAAGGTTGATTTTCCACCCATATTAGGTCCAGTAATGATAGCCATATTGGCAATGGGTGATATATGCATAGAGTTAGGTACAAAATTATCTTGTAGCATTTCGATAACAGGATGTCGTCCTTCAATCATTTCAATTTTAGAATTTTCTAATTGAAAATCTGGACGATTATATTTTTGTTCATCAGCTAATTTCGCAAAAGCGTTGAGCACATCCCATTCAGCTAATACTTTGGCGTATTTTTGTAATGAATTAACATAAGGTTGAAGTTTATAAATCAATTGATCGAAGATGTACTTTTCTCTAGCTAATGCACGTTCATTTGCAGACAAAGCTTTTTCTTCATATTGTTTAAGTTCATCGGTCATAAACCTTTCAGCATTTTTTAATGTCTGTTTTCGTTTATAATGAGATGGCACTTTTTCAAGGTGTGAGTTAGAAATTGATATATAAAATCCTTGAGCAGAATTAAACTCAACTTTTAAATTTGGAATATTTGTTTTCTTTTTTTCTTCTGTTTCAAAATCCTTTAAAAACTCTGTATTACCTGCTTGTAACTTTCTGCACTCATCTAATTCGGCATCAACACCATCAGCAATGACTCCACCTTCTCTAACTGTTTGATTAGGCTCTTCTGCCAAATATTTTTCAATCAATGTTTTAATATTTTCTGGAGGTAAACCGTTGATGAACAAACCTTTTAAATATGGAGGCATTTTTTCTGCCCATAAAAATAATTTTGGCATTGTCCTCAGAGTTTCTCTTAAAGAAGCCAACTCTCTTGGTTTAATTGATTTCATGGCAATTCTAGTTGCACAACGCTCAATATCACACCATTGACTAGCTAAAACAGACCAAGAGCCATACATTTTTTCGTTTTTTAGATATTCAACCCTATCTAATCTTGATTTAATAACTTCCATATTTTTGGTTGGATAATGCAACCAATTTTTAAACAATCTAGAGCCCATAGGATTTGCACATTTATCCATTTTTTGAAAAAATGAATTTTGATGATTTCTTACTCCTTCAAACAGCTCTAGATTTCTTTTGGAATTATCATCAACTTGTAAATAATCAGCATCTTTAAACCAACGAATTGTTTGAATATGGGAAGCTTCTTGTTTTTGCGTATTTTTAATATACATGAATAAAGTAGAAATAACAGATGATATAAACTCATCATTTAAATCAAATTTATCAATATAATTGTTTCCCAATAATTTCATTAAATTTTGATTACATAAAATCAAATCATATTCCCAATCAGGAATCGTTGATTTCACCATTCCTTGGGGCAAAAGGAAATGTTCTTTTTGCTTTTCTGATACCAAAACTTCCACTGGATTGATTCTTTTCAATTCTGCTTCAAATTTTTCAATTTCAACTTTATTACACCAAACCTCACCAGATGAAAAATTCATCCAGGCCATTTCTACAAATTGATTTCTTTTATAAACTGACGCTAAAAATCTCGTTTCTTTATCACCCAAAACGCCGATATCCAATACTGTGCCTGGAGTAATTATTTTAGCAACTTCTCTGGTAATTACTTTTGTAATATCATCTTCTTTTTGTTCACATAAAACAACTGAAAGTCCACTGTTCATGGCTTTGGTGAGATAAGTATCGACTGAATGAAAAGGCACTCCAGCCATGGGAATAGGCTCTCCTTGAGAATTTCCTCTCGCAGTAAGTGTTATACCCAAAACAGAATGAGCCACTTGAGCGTCTTCAAAAAATAATTCATAAAAATCACCCATACGATAAAAAACCAATTTATCTAAATAGTCATTTTTTAATCTTAAATAAGCTTGCATCATCGGAGTTAATGAATTAATTTCTTTTTCTGAGAAAGGAATTTTTCTAAATGAAAATGAGTTTTCTTTTGACATATTTTTTCTATTCAATAGATAAATATTATACATAAAAAATTAAAATAAAGCAATTTATTATGAGGTAAAAATCATTATAAAATTTAATATTTTTTTCATATTTCATGATTTGCTTAATTTTATTTTAATGATATAATATTTTTTAAAAAACATGCTATTACAAACTAAATTTGAAATTTTGAATTGGCTGAAAACAAACGATTGGTATTATAATCATAATGTTTATGATTTTATTGATATTCATGATATTAAAAATCAATCATTATTAAAAGAAATCATCAAAAAAGATAATTTATCCTTTAATTATTTTGAAGCATTAAAATATGATTTTCATCGGTTTATTATTAATGTTGATGGTCATGTCAATATTTCTAATCATCAACTAATAGATATACCATTTCAATTTTATCATATTAAAGGCGAATTTAACTGCTCTGTTAACCAAATAATTTCCTTAAGAGGTTTTCCACAAAAAATTGATGGAAATTCTGATTGTGATATCAATTGCATCACATCGTTAAAGTTTTGCCCTCAGTATGTAGGTCGTAACTTTTCATGTGCCAATAATCAATTAGAATCTTTAGAATATTTTCCAGAAATTGTTCAAGGAAAAGTTCACTTAGAATTTAACAAGGAATTATTAAAATATAAAAATACATCCCATGAGGTTTTTTTAAATAATATGTCATCTCGGGATTTTTTTTATCAAGATGATTTCATATTTTGGCAAAAGTTTCATCTAGAGGAAAAAGCAAAAAAAGAAGAAGAGTATATTACAAATCAATTATTGAAATCGGAACAATTAAATTGTAATATAAAACAAAAAATAAAAAAAGTTTAAAATGATTTTTACTTAAAGGATTTTTGATGATATTGAAAAAAAAAGATGAAATATTAAATTGGTTACAACAATATGACTCTGAATATAAAGATAATATTAAAAATGATACATATGAATTCATTGCTCTTTGGGATTCATCTAATCAATATTTAATTCATGAAATGGTTAAAAAAAATCATTTACCTGACGATTATTTGGAAGCATTAAAGTTAGAAGGTCATCAATATATTGTCAACGTGAAAGGAGATGTGCATATATCCCATCAAAATTTAAAAATTATTCCTTTGCAATTTTATCATGTTGATGGACATTTTGATTGTTCTGTTAATCAATTAACCTCACTCAAAGGTTGTCCTGAAATAGTGGGAGGTCATTTTGTTTGTTATAAAAATCAACTGACTTCATTAGAATATTGTCCTCAATCAATAAATGGTTCTTTTGATTGTTCAAATAATGAATTAATTTCATTAAAAGGTTGTCCTCTGAATATTATGAGTAGTTTTAACTGTTCTGATAATCATTTAAAAAGTTTAGAGTTTTGTCCTTCTTATATTCCCGGATATTTTAATTGCTCTGGAAATAAAATACAATCTTTAGAAAATTGTCCTCAATATATTGGTGATAGCTTTGATTTTCGTGATAATGATGTTACATCATTATTATTTTTTCCATCTCATATTAATGGATTTGTTGGTTTAGAAAATAATCAAAAATTATTAAAATATAAAAAAGAATCTAATGATATCAAGATGCAAAAAATGTCTGATGATGAGTTTATAAATCAATATGATTTTTCATTCTGGAATCAAATTCATTTGAAAGAAAAAACAAAAAAAGAAAATGAGAAAATTATGCAAACGATCAGGACTGAATACGATCAAATTAAATTAAATTGTATTAAAAAAATTTAGTTATTATATCCATTTTTAACCATCCATACGCACAAATCTATGACAGTGGCATTTTTTGTTTCTTCTTTTTCTGACAAAATAGTCATGATAGGGGCCATTTTACCATCATAATGTCTTTTCATAACATCTGGTAATATCAATGATAATGTTTTTTGCATAACAGAATCTACAAACTTGGTTGGCATCAGTTGTTTCTTTTTGAGCATGGTACTGATAGCCCAACTGACTTCTTGTTCACCCAATTTAAATTTTTTGTATTCATCATATTTCTTCAAATGTTTTATAAAATTATCAATTTGAAAAATTTCTACTTCTCTTTGAGAAATATAAGACTTTACTTCTTTTTCTATCCATTCTATTTTTCTTTTTTTGAATTCATCTGGATTATTATTATTTAGACCTGGAATAACACCTTGTATTTGATAGCCACCATTGTGATTAATAGATTGATTATTTTGATAATATGGTGGAGTGTATGAACTTTGTGCTTCAGAAGATTCAGACTCTTTGGAATGTGCACCAGATAAAATATTGGTTGAAAATTGAACATCTAAATCTTTTAAATCATCGTCTGAATTTTTATTTTCTTCTTGTTGGGTTTTATTATTTTTTTGTACGGGTTGATATTGCACAGGTGTATTAAAATTGATAATACCCCCTCCATCAAAAACAGGTAGTTGATTATTATCATCAATTAAGACACACGCCTCCCATTTTCCATGTGGATACGTTAAGACTGGGAGTTTTGTTGTATTGTGAGCATCTACTCTAATATGATGATAAAACATGAGTGAACCATCTTCTTTGATATCATAACTATCAGCATAACAAACAATGAGCTGATTATTTTGATTTTGATATTTTTTGAAATTATCCACTTTCATCATGGATACCCCAAATCTAAATTGTGGTCTTAATGAACTCATGTTTTACCTGTTTTCTTTAAATAATTAAATTAAGAGTTTTTTGTTGTAAAATATTTTTGTACGAAATCGATGTTGGAGTTTTGACTTTGTAATTCTCCACCTTTTTCCTCTTCTTTGATGATCATAGCAACTCGCTTACTTAACACACCTGATTTGACACCTAATCTTTCAGCAACAGCCTTTAAATCATCATTATACATTTCTTTATCTGCCATCATCCTTCTTTGATTACCAACCAAAGCCTCAATTGCAGCAACCAACTCTGCTGTTAAGGTATTTTCTGATACTTCTGTTTGAGGTAATTCATTTTTAGCCATTTTTGTTCCTTTCGATAAAGCTAGGATTTTATATTAAAAAAATATTTAAAATTTGTCAAATATTTATTGCAAAAAAACATTTTTATTGTGGCATTGAAATAGGTAATTTTCCCTTCATATCTTTTATATCAGGTGGTACAATCAAATTAACATCAGTTTTATTTTTTTGATTATTTTGTAAATGAGATTGTTTTAATTCTTCCAGTATTTTTTTTTCTTCCGGGTCATTTGTCATGGCTAATGCAGCATCAATTGTATTGAGATTATCCTGTTCTGTTTTTCTTTCTATTTTTTTACTGACTATATTATCTGATACCATAGGAATATACGATTTTTTTTGAGACTCGCCTCCTTTAGAGTAAACACTCAAAGCTCCTAATTTTGCATTTTCACATTTTAATTTTTGTTTTGATTTTGCTATATCTTGATAAGTTGAATAAACGATTTTTTTATTTTCATCAATGCACTTAATAACTCCATTAGAAAAAGAATTAAAATGCAATAAAAAGAAAAACAAGCCTATGGATATTTTTTTCATATGCTTGTTTTATGATTTTTTTAATAAAAGTCAAATTATTTTTTTAACATTATTTTGCCAATATAATTTGTTTTCTGGAATATTTTTTTTGTTTTTAAATAAATTATTTTGTGATTGTAAAATACCTTCAATTATTTTAATGCTTGAATATTCCATGATTTTATTATTTGAAATATCACAATCTTTTTCAATATAAGCAGGAAAAGACTTCATATCCTTTAAATGATTATGAGAGACATTAAAATTGCCTTTTACATGTTGAAATTTTAAAGGTATTTGATGTAAATTCATATGTGATAAATTTAAATCTCCATCAACATTGACTAAAAATAGATTACATCTCAAAAAAAGCTCTTCTATATTTTTGTTTTTATCAACTTCTTTTGAAAAAATTCCCATAAAAAAATGGTCAAAATATTCTTGAGAATATTCAGAATTATAAATGATGTCATAATTGCAAGGAGCCTCTTTATCTTTATTATTCTGATACAACCAATTAACTATCTTGATTTCATCATTTAAAATTTCCATTTTAGGGCCAAAAATAAAATCATATGTAAAATAACTGACTTTTGATAAAAATTTATTAATTTGCATTTTTTTCCTTTTTATTTATATTATAAAAATAAATCAAATACGTCAATATTTTTTTTAAAATCATTTATTTTAATGTAAAAAATAATATAAAAAGCATTTTTCATAATGATTAAAAATAAAAAGTTATCCTGATGATATATGATTCACTTTTAATGAATTGAGATAAATTATAAAGATTTGAAATAGCATTTAAAAAATTTCTATTTTATTCTTACTATAATAATCAACTTTTTGCATGATTCTATCACTCTTTATATAGGCAAATACATGCTCTACCTTTATCTTCTTACTGCTTAAACATTTATTTTTATCCTTAATTTAAATTCATTTCTATTTATTGGTATATTAACTTTATATTATTTTAGCTCACTATAACCTTTATCTCCTAATATCTCTATATTATTATCTATCTTACTTCTTAAATTTTAATATTCATATAAAAATAACTTTTACTTACATGCTCTATTAAACTTACTTTACACTTTCAGTCTAACTTACGATTAAATTTATTTTTAATCATGACATATAAACTATCAAGTTTCATAGACAATGAAGAGTTAAGAGTATTTAATAAAAGTAAAGATTTAATTCATGGTAAAGAAAAAGACTTAACACAAGGTGATGAAAGCCAGTTAAGTAAAGAAGTCAAAAGTGATAGTCATAATAAAAAATTATTAGGAGAATAGATAGAAAGTTTATAAGTAAATATAAGAAAGTAATTCATGCAGATGTCAATGGAAGCTTTAATATTGTGAGTAAAGTATTTTTAAATTTTAGTTATAAGAAAGAGATTATAAATTTAAGTTATGCTTTAATGGAATTAAGTCATTATAAAAAGAGGAAGTTATTTAATTTCTATGGTTATAATTTAAATAAAGATAATAAAAGAATTAAACTGTGATTGAATTGGCTAACAACCTTCTGGTTAACATTTTTTTGTTAATTATGAAACAAGCCTAACATAATCGGATGTTTTAAGATTGAAAACATGCTTATCATATTGTTTTTTATTTTTTTAGATTTATAATCATTAAATATGGCTGCTCAATTAAAATCATATTTTCCTCTGAATGTAGAAGTCAAGCACTTAAGTTATTTGATTGCTAAACTCAATCATTATGAATCTGGAAAGAAATCTTTATCATCTTCTCCAATTGATTTTAAAAAACCAACTTCAAAAAACAACTTATGGTGCTTATACTTTGATGATATCAGTATAAAAAATACCAGTTTTGATGTGACGATCCTAGAGATTAATTATCAAAATTTTTTCAAAGAAAAAAGAAGTTTTTGGTTTCACACAGAAGGTGAAAATGACCACAAATGCATGATACTTCCTCTTAACTTAGAAAACATGACACTATTAAAAAAACTCAACGAATTTTTTGGAGGAAAGCTATTTCTGGAAGGAGATATGATTGCATCATTTAAAGGAAAAATGAAAGATAAATATCATGATGGTGATGAAAAATTTTATGAATTTTATAATTTTCTTAATACAGAAAAACCATTGACAAGACAAGATCATTTAGATGCATTAAATCAGATCAAAATACCTCCAAATTATCATCAAAAACTTCAATCCACAGATTTTATCAGTGATTTGGCACTTTTAGAATATGAAGAAGTTTTATCAGATCTGAATTTTTCCAATGAACAAAAAAAAAGACCAAAAGTTTAATTCTGGTCTTTTCTTCTTTACATCATGATATCAAATTGATTCTCTATGATTTTAATACTTTTTACTTGATTTCCAATCATGTTATCCATTTTATAAATTGGAATAGGTTCTAATTGAGGTAAAACATCTGTTTCTAACAATTTAAAAAATGTATTCCATTTATCTTGAACATGACCATCTTTTTTTACAGTTAATCTGATCTCACTCATTTTAGTGATCATGATTTCTTTGGTTTGTGTATTCCAGGCTGGTATAAATTTTGAACACATATAAACCTTTTGTTGAAATACTGTCTGAATAAGAGTATTATTGAGAAATGCACAAAAAATAGCCTTATTATCTTTTATGTCAACTTTGGGTTCACTTATTTCAACTTTTTTAATCACTTTTGGAAACATCAATCCAACACCTGCATCAACCACCCTTGCCGAAAGAGTTAGCGCCTGTGCTTGAATGGAGCCCAATAATAAAATAGAAATAATAATTTTTTTCATTATTCGTAAAAAGCCTGCTGAGTCAATGATATTTGTTTAACTTGAGGTAAAGAAATCAAATCTTTCATTTGTTGTTTTTTACCTGAAACTAAAATATTTTTTTGAGTTTTTGCTTTGATTTCACAACCAATTTCATCACAATAAACCAAAAAACCATATGAACTATTTGAATTTAAATGAACAATAAAATCAAATTCTTTACGTTCGGGCATTTTTTCAAAAACATTTTTAGATAAATTGAGTTTATTAAACATGAGTTTCCTTTCAAATAATAAAGAATTATAATAGGATTTTTTAAAATTAGCAAGATAAAAATGTTATTTTTAGAATAAAAAAGAGCCGAAGCTCTTTTTTTTATATTGCTATTTCTTTTTCTGATAAAATAGCTTGAATGGTGACATCTGAACCCTGATAGTTGATAGTCATTGAGTTGTCTTCTACAGATTCAAATTCATCAAACCAAATTTGTCCTAAAATAATAGAATAAAGAGTTTTATTTAATTCATTTTGAAAACTTCTTACGGCTTGAATCGTTGCTTCTGTCTCAGCTTTCATCCATGCGATAATTAAATATTTCTTTTGATCTTCTGACATCGATGAAGATTTGAAAACATTTGAATGAATGAAAGCTTCATATTGTTCAATTGCCTCTAACATCAACTTGTCTGCAAGATTGAGTTTGGATTTTTTCTCTCTTTTTTCTAAGACTGTTTTGATAGATGGTAGAGCAGATAAACCAGATATTTTGATACTCAAATCCTTAGAGTAATAAAAATCTCCACTTTTTTCTTTCTTAACACTTGGTGAAAATCCATAATCTTTGATACCGACAGACTCTAACCATTGAGCAGCAACCTCTCCATAAACAGCAGCAAGTTTTTCTTGTTTTTTAGGCTCCAACTCTTCAGAATAAAATTTCAATATTTTTTGTTTAGCTTTTAATTTATTCAACTCTAAATGGGAGATGAAAAAATCTTTTGCTTTAACAGATTTGACCATTGCTCTATTGATGACAGGTAGTTTTATTAAATTTAAAACGTGGATCTTTTTTGCATCATAATCAACATCATGAAGGATGTTTTTTTCTTTTAAAATCTGAAACGTTTTTTCATCTAATGAGACAGGTAAATTCTCCATATTGATGATACCATCTTTGATAATGGTGTAATTTCTAAATATCTGAGTAGCTATTTGTTTAGGAATATGCAATTCTTTAGATTTTTCATCAGTTATTTCCACATAACCTTGTTTGGTAATGGATATACTCACATTAGGTCTACTTTCATTGAAAACAATATTTCTAATTGGCTCACCTTCTTCTGAAACAATTTCAGTAAATTTTGGTTGCCAATTATCTTGTATAGGAAGCTGATTGATTTCTTCTGAAATTTCTTTGATTTTGCTTGGGTTTTTTTCTTGTGCTAATTTTAGCTTTAACTCTTCAAATATTTTCTCAGTTTTTTCATCAAAGAATTTTTCTGTTTCAGCCTGTACAGTTTTAGCACCAATTCTTGTATAATCAAAGGCTTCATGATGTGTATGTAATTTATTTTCTCCTGCCACCAAATCATTCAATAAGCCTAGCACTGTGTAAGCATTTTCATCAGGTATCAACGATGTATTCTTACCTTCTGATAATCTTGCACTTTCATTTAAAATTAATTCTTTAGCAAAATCCAATATATGAGAATATTCTTGCTTGCTAAAACAGTTATTGTACATATTGATTAATTTAACATCGCCAATAACCTTTAATACATTCCATGCCATTTTAGAATTCATTTTTTTCACGAAAGAGAAAAATGATAAATATTGATGAGTAACAGATAAGCCGTCTAATTTTTTAACAAAATCATCTTGACTAGATACATAATAAATATCTGAAATATGTTCAGGAGTCAAAACAACTAAATCATCATTTTTAATTAAGATATTGGCTTGAATCACTTCAGATTGATCAATATAATAAACGGCATCTATGTTTTTTTCATTCTTAACCAATTCAAATAAATGAATATATTCTTCCTGATTTTTAAATAAATCTTTTAAAGATATTTCTTTTTTCTTATTTGTTTTCATTTGAAATATTTTTTCTATAACAGGTTCATATTCCAGATAATCTTTTGAAAACACATGATTACCTCCACAAACTTCTGCCATCTTAGCAATCAAAGGTCTATTGCAATACCAACCATACTCAAGAAAAGAAATATTTTGATAATACTGTGATAATTCAGCACATGCGTCTAAAATTTCTTTCTGATTATGTTGATTATCATATCCATCTGTCATGAAAATAAAACTATTGACATTATTTTGTGTATCTTTGTTTTTTTCTAATCTTTTCGCTAACTGAACAGATTCTTTAATTGGCCCCAAGAACCCTGTAAAACTTAATGTATTAAGGTATTTATCAATTGATTGATGCAAAGCATTTAAATCTTTTAAATTATGAACTCTTTGTCCTTCAAAAATAACACCATATTCATTTCTTGCAGAGAAATAAATCAGTGACACTGTATCCATAGGTCTGACCAACAAACCCAACTTATTTTTAATATGACTTCTCATTTTAGGTAGAGAATCATACATGGAGCCAGAGACATCAACGATAAAAACGTGGTTAACTGATTGCTCTACAACTGGAGCTTTTGGAATTGAAATTGTATACATATGAACCTTTCTAGTAACTGGTTCAAGCACTTTGCTTGAGTAATAATATTAACAAAAAATTTAAAAAAAGCAAGTCTTTTGAAATATTTTTTCAATTAAAAAAAGACCATATGGTCTTTTTTTAATCATTAAGGTCTCATTTTTTTAGTTGATATGCTATCTGGCTCTTCCGCAAAAATATCAATCATTGCATCATCTGTTGGAGGAGAGTTTCTTGTTTTTTGAATTTTCTCTTCCACATTATTTTGCTCTTTTTTTACTTTAAAATCAGATGATGGTCTATCTAGATTTACAAATTCTTCATGAGATGCCATAGAGTACTGCATCAATACATTTGCATTTGCTTTTTTGGTTTCTAAATAAATAGATTGAACCTGAAGGTCATTTAATGCTCTATTGGCTTTAGCATCAACCAATGTTTTTTCCATAGATTCTAAAGTATCTGTCACATCTACAATATGTTTTAAGCAAACAGTTTTGGCTTCATCAGATTTTTGTTTTGAAATAGGTGAACGAAGTTGAGAATGAACTTCTGCAACCTGTAGATAACTCAAGATACTTGGTTCAATATATAATGAAAAAGTACTTCTTATACTGTGTATTTCTTCTAGTAAATTATCAAATTTATTATTTTCAATAAAATGAGATACACTTTTAGCTCTTAAAAGCATATTTTCCATTTGAGTTTTTACTTCAGGGTCACAATAAGGTACATTCATTTTCTTTGAAATTTTTTCATAATCTTCTTCTACTTGCTCAGATAATTTATGGCCTCTTATGACACGCGGTTGTTCAAAAGGCACCCCCCCACCAAAGAATCCTATTTTTTTACAACCTTTTGATAATAATTTATTGACAATGATATCATTACCTTTTTTATCAAGTAATTTTAATGGACTAGGATTAGATGTAATATATGTATTTAATGCATTAACTTTGTTATCTCCAGGAATACACAATGGTACATAACGCACATAAAAATCTAAAAATTTATCATAAATTTTCAACAAATTTTTATCATGTTCAGTGATATCATGACCTCCAATGGTTGTTTTTCTTGTTTCAGAGTCTCTATCTGGAATTGATGCCATTTTAGATACAGCTGTAATGATGTGATCAGAGCGAGCTGGAGGTACAATATCATTTTTTCTAGTATCCAAGAAAACATCCATTAAATGTAAATAAATATCCTCTCTTCCTTTTAAGAAATTAATTTCTTTTGCATAATTTTTAATTAAAAAATAAGGCAAATATAGTCCCTCTATTAGCTTATCTTCCATCAGTGGATGTGAAAATAATTTATGATAAATATTAGAATTAATCAATTCTTTTTTATATTGATCCATGAGATTATTATCTTTTAATAAAATATCACAAAGTGTATCAAATTGTTTAGTTGAAATATTGGTTTGCTCTAAAAGTGCTGAATAACATTCTATGGGAGAAGAATTTTGATTGACTAAATCAAAAAAACTTAAATAACTTCCTTGATATACAAAGTTGACATCATAATCAATCTTAGATGAGAATCTTTTTAATAAATCTTTAAATTGATGAACATCATTTTTTGATAATGCTTCGTGGACAATATTTGCACCAGAAACAGGTGATATTTTATTGATATCAAAGCCATATTTATCAACCAAAAATGATACAGCGTCCATATTCAAATCAAAAGCTGAACGAACCAATTGATCATTGTCAAAATGAAGGTTGTTTTTATCACAGTTATCGATTAAAAATATGAATGATTTCAATTTTTTATTTTGTATCGTATCATCTATATCGTCTATCCATCCTCGCTCAATATTTTTATCATCAATAAATGGTAATAATTTCGTTGCTAAATTAATATTTTCTGCATGCAATGCAGTTTTAAAAAAATCTTGAACAAAATCAGACAACCAATCACCTAAAACATTGTAGTATTGTTTTTGAATTTTATCTCCATTGTTAAAAAAGTCTACCATTTTTTCTAAAAACAAATGAAAATCTTTTTTATTGCTTAAATTTTTATAAACAGATTCTGTAAAAACAATTTGTTCAAAAAACTCAGATATGATATTCATTTTAGAGCCAGAATCATTCAATCCCTGATATTTTTCTTGTAAAACTTGAAAAACCTCATCATATAGTGCCAAATGTATAAATTGTTTAAATTCTTTAGCTTCTATTTCATTTAATATTTTCATAACGTTCCTTTATCTTTCATTATTTTAGATGTTTTTTAAAAAAATTCAAGCACATTTTATTTATTTTTTTATTTTTATCTTGACTTTTTAAAAGCTCAGATATACAATTCAAATACTGATGCAAACCCATAGGGGGTTTGTTTTTTTTGACCCTAAAGGAGATAAACATGTGGTATACCTTACAAACCAGCCCCAATTATGAAGCAAAAGTGATGGAAGAAATGAATAAAAAAATTCAAAATTTCAGCCTTCCTATTAGAGAAATTTTTTCACCTGAAGAAACCATCATTGATTTTAAGGATGGTAAGAAAAGAGAGCGTAAGAAAAGAATTTATACAAATTATCTTTTTATTGAAATGGATTACTCTGATGTTGTTTGGCATCATGTGAAAAGCATCCGTGGTGTTGCTGGTTTCATCGGCAATAAAGGCAACCCTGCTGTTGTACCTGAGAGTGACATTGCTAAAATGAAAGCAATTATCAGCGTAGATGTTGCAAAACCAAAAGTAAGTTTCGAAGCTGGTCAAATTGTGAAAATCACACAAGGTGCATTTGCAGATTTTCAAGCTACTGTTAAAAATGTTGATTACGATAAAAACAAAGCAAAATTACTTGTTGTTGTTTTCAATAGAGAAACTGAAATCGAAGTCGAAGTTAATCAAATAGAGAGAGTTTCTCACACAGCTTAATTAAGAAAATTTTTGAATAATATAAAATCGCCTCAATTGAGGCGATTTTTATTTATTTTAATTTTCAAAAATTTTTTTGTATCGATTAAATTATCTACTTAAACCTTTGGTTTTACCTACTACTGCGTCTACTACTCCAACAACTCCTGCGGATATAATTGCATCAGACACATAAGCAGCTGGTGGAAAGAAAAACGTAAACATTTTAGATGCAAATCCAACCCCTAAAAGAGCAGCAGACTTAATAAATTGTTTATTGATTTGGTCTGATGTTTTATTGACTGCACTTTCACCATTAACCATTTTATGTAAGACATAACCGCCACCAAATGATCCAACACCTTCAATTAAATTGACAACGTTGTTATTCATGAAAATATCTAAAACGGATGCACCTAATCCCACAAAAAAAGCAGAACCTGCGATTTTTGCCAAAGGCTCTTTCATTTCTTCTTTAGCATTTCTTTTAAATGATTGTAGTTCATATTCTAAACTCATATATTTCTCCTAATTAAGTTAATTTAATTTTTTGTGTATTTTCAGCCGCATAAATTTCTTGTGTTTTTACAACAATAAACTCATATTGTTCATTTAAAACGTCTTTAATATCATCAATTGAAACTATTTTTCTTTGCATAAAACCTAATTTTCCATGAATGGTTTCTGCTGCATTTGCAATATTTTCTTTTTTTGATATGAATTCCATCATATCAATGTTATTTTCTATACAATAATCTTTTAAGTAATGATAAGCTTTTGTGATATTTTCATCAGACATATTAGCTTCAATTATTTTATTTAATAAACCCATTTTTATCCTTTTTTTAATATTTTAATTCATTTTAAAATTTTGTCAAATTTGATGACATTTTTTTTTCAGTTTCCATATTTTTCATAAACCAATTTTTACTTTGTTTAGCTATCTCGTGTTTAATTAATTTTAAATCAAGACCAGAATTAATAAATCTTTCAGATTCTTCTTTCATACAATCTTGTAACATAAATGTGATAAAATAACCTATTGAATGAATATTTTTTTCCTTCCCCATCTCAAACAAATAATCCATACCTTGTTGTAATCTATTTTCTGTTACCACCATTTCCACTAAAGCGCGAACAGTTTGAGCTTTTTCTTCATCAATCACAACAATTTTCTTTTCTTTAACAATTGAGTGTCTTTTTCCTTTTGTTTTAAAAATCAATGATTTTGTATTAATTTTTTCAACTTCAGATTCACAGCTCCAAACAATACCTTCCCCAATACCTAAGACTCCAAATTTTTTACCAACTGGACAGTTATCCTCTGTTTTCTGAGTTAGTTCAATTAATTTTTCCTGAGCATCTTTGGGATTTTTCATATCAATATCAATTTTATATTGTGGAAACTCATTGATAAAAAATACTCGATCTATGATTTGATTCAGGTCAACTGTTTCTTTTTTTAATCTTTCCGATTTTTCTTTTAAACTTTTTTTCATCAAAGTTGTCAATTCGTCAGGAGAAAACCAATAGTCATTATCAGATGATTGATTTTCTTTTGAATAACGAACAGCAAAGAGAAGAAACATATTTGGTAATTGTGAAACTGCTACACCATCTTGTACATTTTTTCCTGTCCACTCACCATAAATTGTGCAATTTAAATTTTGATTTAAATATTCTGCAATATATTTTTCATCATATTTTTTATTAGGTTTATCTAAAAACATGTTAAAAATTTCATCAGCTTTGTCTTTTATATTTTTTAAAAAATCAAGGTTTTGTTCAACGAATGGTGAAAATTGATAAGGATCAGATTCATCGAGTATTCTATTTTTACTTTGACAATAATAATTATTATTGTTAAAAACAATAGAATGATTAGCTCCATGAACCTTGATGGTTCCATTAAATTTTAAAACAGGCAATTGCAATTGATGTTTATGTACAGAATAATAAACAGATGATAATGCATCTTTAAATTGAGAAGTCGAGAAATATTTGAGCATGATATTTTATTAAATATAATTTTTATATAATATTATAACTCAATATAAAGTCAAGTTTTTTCTTTATAAACCATTTTTATCTGAAAATATATATCAATTAATTGATTATTTATTTTATTTTTTTATTTTAAAACATATAGGTAAATAAAATGCAAAATCTTGGATTTACATTAATCGAATTAATGATCTCTATGTCTATTGTTAGTATACTTGCAGCAATAGGTATTCCAGCATATGAAGATTTTACAATAAAAGCACAAGTATCAGAAGCCATTAATTTAATTCAAGGCGTACAAACAGCAAGTGCAGAATATATTTATCAACATGGAGAATATCCGACAGATAATTCAGATATTGGTTTGAGCATTAATGGTCCAAGAGGTCATTATGTTACATCAATTACCATTGCAAATGGTGTGATTACAGCTCGATTTGACATTGGCTCTTCTGCCAATGAAAAAATAATAGGTGGAAAACTCACTTTTACGCCGATAGGTGTAGGTCCAGGCAACATTAAATGGAAATGCCACAGAGACAATGTTATTTTAGATAAATATGTACCTAGCTCTTGTAGATGATATGAATTGATATCAGTTTGATATTTTATCAAATTAACAGACATGATGTTTTGATATCATTTAGATATTAAATAAAAAAAATATTGACAAAAATATAATGTTCAATATATTGTATGAATTGTATCAAAAAAGTATTTATTATGTTCAATAGAAATAAAAGCACATTAGGTATCATGGATGATTTACAAATTGCCATTCATTCATATGATGGTTGTTCCAAGGGTTGCTCAGGCTGTCTTGTGGATACACATTTTAAGAATGAAAGATTCAAACCTATTTTAACATCTGACCAAATGCAACATATTCATATGAGGGTTTTAGAGTACTATGAATGGTGCAAAACAAATTTAAATATGAAATCTGATGGTTATTTTGGTAAAAATGGTTTTAAAATTAATCATTTTAGTTATACCTTTAGGTTTGGTAATCACAGTGAATTATCTCTTGAACAATTACAAGAAATCAGCTCTATCATGGCAGCACCTTATCAAGTATTCTCAACAGCACCAACCGAAGAAATTGAAAAATTTCATCAATTAAGTTTAAACAATATTAATACATCTTATTTCTTAGAAATTATTTATGATCCCATTCATGATTCTGCTTATTTAATTAGAGACATGATATTAAAAATGAGAAATTTTAATATATTAGGATATCCTGAAATATTGATTACTCAGAGACTTTTAAATGAATTTCCTGACCCCAATGTATTTGTAGAAAAATGCCTCATGCCTTTTGGTGATATAGAAACTCAAGTTCAGTTTGGTCGTTATACGCCTTCAAAGACAAGAAATTTTAATAAAAAACAAATGGTTATGGTTGATGATGAAGTGACTTGGTTAGCAGGAGTTGCTCAATCTATCTTGAAGCATAAACTAAAGATTCACCCCATTCCAATTGCAGAATATGCAGTCACTTTATTAGATGAATATGAAGAAAAAAATCATTTATCAGATATCATTGAAAATAAGAATTTAGACCATTTGCAATATAAAGAAACAGACTTTCCAATCAAGGAAGTCATGAGTAAAACAAAAGATATTTTTTTAAGCAGTCTATATATTGACCATCATCTTGACTTGTACATTTGGTCTGAATCTATGGGACAACATGTTTTAGACCATAATTTTGGATTTGAAAAATTAGGCAATATATTATTGTTTTCCATATCAGAAATTATCTCAAATAAAAACAATATTTTAGATAAAATGCTAAAACAAAATATTCAACAATTGATTAAAAACCCTAAATGCAGTGGTTGTTCATATAAAAGTTTTTGTTCATCACATGCCATTGGTTTTTTTAGAAAATTTCAAGAAGATGACGGAAAATATTGCTATGGGTATTTGCCTGTTATTCGAGAATTTCAAAAAGACCCTGAATTTTTACAAATGATGATTGATGGATTTAAACAATTAAAATTTTGATTATCTCATTTTAACTTTTCTAAAAACTTGTCCATCTACTATTTTCACATCTTCTGGATTTTCTAATTTAAATGTATCACCACCGACTTTAAATTCTTTCAAATCTTTTAAATCAATACCAGATGGTGATCTAACTTCTTGTATTGATCTATCTTTTACAACATCACTCACAACTATAGATCTGTTAACAGACGCTTTCCCTTGGCTCTCATGATATGAAATTGTTGTATCACTTCCTGGGCATCTCATTGCTCTAAAAGCGAAATTACCACCTTCTATATCATCACCTTTTTTAGTTGTTTTTGTTCTAATATCCGCCACAATACAATCGTTAAAAGCAAGAGGTATATCAAAAATCTCTGTCGTATTAACAGATTGTTTTCCTTCTCCACATCCCATTAAAAGACTACTTGCTAAAATAGTTGTACTGACCATGATAAATTTTCTATTTTTCATTTAATTTCCTTTTTTATATATTATAATTCAATATTTCATAAACACAAGCCTTTGAATTGACATTTTTTAAATTTATCATAATGTATGTTGATGAGAAAAAACAATGAACTACAAATAGAAATTGATGATGTATATGGATGTCCTGGTCATTGTCCTGGTTGCGTTTTATCATCTATTGAGAAAAAATCTATTCAAGCAGATATGAACATAAACACCTTCAATCAAACTATTGGTTCATTAGAAAAATTTATATTAAAATTATCAGATTTAGAAAAAATTAACATCACATATGGAATTGGGGATCATTTTTTAATGAATGATTCTTATCTCAAATATACATATCAAAAAGGAAGTGAGTTAATTAAAAAATTCAATGATTTTTATCCCAATGACTATCATCAGTCTAATGGTATTTTTTATTCAAGTAGCATGATAGGAAAATATGAAACCATTATGCAAAAAGTTCATTTTTTAAAATCCCTAGAAGATACTCATCAAACTCCTATTTATATTTTAGCTGTTCTAGATCCTAAGCATTTGTATCATAAAAAATTTTCTGAAGTTTATCATAAAAATATCATTGATTCACAAAAAATACTAAAAAAGATTGATTTATCAATTAATCTTAGTATTGAGGCAATTCATAAGATAACTCCTGAAGAATTATTCATGTTTGCAATTGACAATCATTTTCATGAAGTCACGATTAATTGGACCCCTACGGAAGATAATTTCATCTATTCTTATATGCATAATCATATTTTAACAAATTGGTTAATCAATTTTTTTGAAATAAGCGTTAAAACACAAAAAGAAAAAAATATAACAATTGGCACTAGTTTTGTTCCAGTTATCATGAGAACAATTGATAATTTAAGATGTAAAGAGCCAGAGATACAAACATTACATGAAAGTGTTGATTTTAATTTTTATGACTTATCTTATAAAAGTATACAAATTGATCATTTAGGACAATTCTTTCCAAAATATGAAGCTATTGGAGATATTGGACATGGTTCACGATTTGGCTTTAATCCTATTGGCAATGTTCATACTGATGATATTTTTGATTCTTTTCAAAATAAATCAAAATATCATCAATATGAAATGATGAAAAATGTTAGTTTTAAACAATGTCAACAATGTGATTTTCAAAAATATTGTGCCAACAGTGGTTTTCATGTTTATAACAAAATCATTTCAAATCAAATAAAAAACAAGAAAAATATCTTAATCACAGAAAAAATAAAATCAAATGAAAAAACTGGATGTTGGCATCCAGCTAAAAATCTTTTTGAATATTTTGAAAAAATCACTACGAATAAATAATCATTTATGGTCTCAATCCTTTAAAAGTGTGTTGCTAATCAACTGCACCAACCACCATAATTACAAGTAATTATGGCTTGCAAATAAGCTTTATCCTAATTTAAAATATTTCTATTTTAAGTTAGGAATCCATTCCAAAGGATTTGATTGATTTACTTCTTTGCAAACATTTCTTATCGAATTTTGATACCATAATTTTCTATCTTTAGCTAAAGCCTAAGATACATCTTTCCATTCAATCTTATTAGCTTTAGATAATTTTAAATAAGTATCTTTAACCTTACATAAATTATTTATTTTTTTAAATATAATACGTTCTTTTTTATACTGAATAATATCTTTATTCAAGTCTTTAATTGTTTTAGATTCTTTTATAATCAATTTATTCATATTATCTAGTTAATATACATGTTGTTTTCATTAAGTTTTAGTTAATTCTTTAATTTTGCCATGTTCAGTTTTTACTTTATTAACCAAAGAATCAACTTGATGACTGGTCAATAATTTAGAGTCAATTAGTTTATGCTAAATAACATTTTCTTCTAAATGCTTATTATTCCATATAACTCAAGTTTTACGAAAATATATAGATAATAAGAGAACACAATAATCAATTATTGTGTTGTATCTTTTAAGTCTAATTTCTATAGTTATTATCATGCAAATATAATAAAATTATATATATTTTTTCAAATTTAGCAAAACGATTTTAGAGCAGCTTGTTTATGGTCTTGGTTTTTTATGTGAAGATTGTGTAGTATCTATCACTTCCTTTTCATTGATAATCATTTCTTTTTGTGGACTAATAACTGGAGCGGTATCATAAAAATTATCGACTCTATGAATGATTCTATCTATAACAGGAGCATTGATATGAATGTCATTTTTTATTGGATTGTCTTGTTTTTTAGGAAAAAAAGAGTTTTTAATGTTTATTACATTATTTTTTATTTGCTTAATCGCAGGTGAAATAGATTCTTTAATTTGTGATTTCAATGATGCAATATTTCTCTTGATGTTTTGATAAATCTCTGAAGAATCTAAAACATGTTTAATTTTATCTTTTTTATCAAAAATCCAATTTAAAGTATGATTAATCTTTTCATTTTTTCTCATGGCAGGTTCAGTTAAGTTGAACATCTGTAAGCTAATCGCGCTACCAATAACTTTTGCTAATCCAAACGTTGCCATTCCAAGTGCTTTATAACCATGTCCAATAAAATACAGTCCTGCTATTTTAAATGGCAATAAAGGTAAAGTACAACTTAATAATAAACCAACAGCAACCAATGGATGAGAATTTCTAATTTTATCAGAAACCCTATGAACAATTTTATTTTTTTCAATATATTGTGATATTGCTTTGACTGGCTTATAAAAAGCCTCCTCCCATGCTACTACACCAATTGCCAAAGGATATAAAAGTGGTTTTGTTATTTTTTTAATAAGATGATTATCCACCAAAACCTCCCCCTACTCTTCCTCCCCCACTAAATCCCTTGCTTACTCTTACACTAGATTTAGCAACACTTGCGGCCCTAATGCTTGCTTTTGCATTATTAATGCTTGCTCTAATTGTAGCCATATTTGGCTTACTAGATATCGCGGCTTTTGCAGCTTGAACACTTCCAGAAGTATTTGTTCCAGAAATAGATTTTGACAAAATCGAAGAGTCATTGCTGATATGATATGAAGCTTTTGACATGTTATTAATTTGGCCTAAATTTTTATTTAAAGACGGTGCTCTTGCTTGATCTTTTCCTGCTAAATTACTAATGGCTGAAGTTGTAGATGATTGATAAGACGGTGAGCTTGACATCCATGTATGCATTAAATAATAGTCTGCAAAACTAGGACCAGAGTGAACATGAACCACTTGATTGGTTGGTTGAGCTGTACTTTCTTCTTGTTTTTCTGATATTCCAGACTTATCTTTAGCTTGTTGAGAAAGAGCGAGTTGTCTCACCACAGCCAAATCTGTTTGTATTTGATCCACACCTGCAACAGATACCTCATTAAAAGCAGTCAATGCTTCTTTATATTTTTCTTCTGGAAATACGTTATCAAATTCTGTTCCGGCAATTTCACTTCTTGCAGATGATAGTTCAGATGTTTGAGCTGTAATATCTGCCAATAAAGATTGAGTATGTAAACTTTTAGATTGAGCTAAAGTAGCTTCTAAATTGAAATTAGGGTCTCTTAAAGTTTGCTGTACAGATTGAACAATGACTTTTTTCATCATTTCTAAATCTGTCATTTGAGCGTTGATATTATTTGCCGCTGCTGTTAAACTTCCATAATATTTAAAAATTCCCTTATCAGTAAAATCTTTCCATTGTTGCAAATTTTTAAATGCATCTGAATCAATTGCATCATATTTTTGACTTTTGTTTTGACCATTGAAAATCTGATTCATTTGATTAATAGATTCTTTATCTCCTCCCAAACCCTGCAAGCTTGTTGTGAATGCTTGTGTATTTTGAGTATCCAAAGCACCAATTTGAGATTGTAATCCTAAAACTTCAATCACATCTTTATACTTGGCAAAAGCAGCAATATTAATTTGATTTTCTGTAAACTTTTTCTTTGTTGCAAGACTCTCTTTATTAATCTGGTCCATTACTTTTTGATAATTATTTTTTATATTTGAAGAGGCTTGACTTACACTGTTATCGACATGTTGATCATATTTATATACCCCAACACCAATCGCTCCAAACGCTATTGATGAGGATAATATCAATGCTCCAAATTTTAAAAAATTTTCTTTACTTTTTTGTTTCTGTAAAAAATCTCGATATTCTTTATCTTTTTTTGTTTGTGTTGTAAAATCAAAAATATCATTGTTTTTCTTTTGATAAGACATTTTTATCCTTTTTTTAATATTTTATGATAAAATAAAATTTTGTCAAATTTTTTAAGATATCAAAAAAAATTTTTATTTTCTCTCTCATGAATATTTTAAAAAAAAGTAAAAAAGACATATTTTTTTTACATCATTGAATTATTATCATATCAAATTTGATTTTAAATTTGATATTCCCTTCAGAGCACAAAATGTTTTAAAATCTTCTATTTTCATCGGTCTTCCATACAAATAACCTTGAATGATATCACAATTAAAATCTTGTAATATTTTTTCTTCCGCAGATGTTTCCACACCTTCAGCAATCACAACTGCTCCCAAGCTTTGTCCCAGTTTAATGATATTAGAAACTATTTTTTTATTTTTTGAGGATTGTTCAATATTTTTGACAAATTCTCTATCAATTTTTAAAAAATCACATGAATAATGTAATAAATACTCTAAAGAGCAATAACCTGTACCAAAATCATCAATTGCAATCATGGCACCTAGGTTTTTTAATTCTTCTAAAAATAACTTTGCATCAACTGAATCAATCACTCCTGTTTCAGTAATTTCGAAACACATTTTTAAAGAATTATTCATCATGACAGCTGACTTAATGAATTCTTGACTATCTTTATTAACAATACTGTATGAGCTTAAGTTCACCGAAATAGGCAATATATCAAATAAATTCAGTTGAAGATTATCTTCAATTACTTTTTCAACAACATACTTATCTAAATCTGACATTAATCCTGCTTCATAAGCTGTTTGTAAAAAATCACTTGGAGGTATAAAACCTTTTTTTGGATGAATCCATCGAATCAAAGCTTCAACACCACACACTTTTCCACTGATCATATCCATTTGAGGTTGATAATACATCAAAAATTCTTTATTTTTAATGCCATTTTTAATACCTTGAATCATTTCATATGATTCTACATTTTTTAACATATCATGATTAAATGTATTAAATCTAATTTTTTTATTTTTAGCTACTTTCAAAGCAGTTTCTAAGTAATGCAATGGCATCTCAGGATCTATTTTTTCTTCTACATTATAATGAGAAATTGTAAATTCTAAATTATATTCTTTTTGATCAATAAGATAATAATTTCTGATGCTTTTCTTTAGTGGCATGAGCATATCAGGATAGTGAGGACTAAATGTAATAATCAAAAATTGATCGCCTGCTACTCTTGCTACAAAATCATTGATGTCTACTGTTTGTTTAATTCTAGCAGCAATTTCCATCAAGCAAGCATCGCCAGCATGACTACCATATTTTTCATTAAATAATTTAAAGTTATTGATATCTATTAAAAACATATTTAAATTATTAGGATATTTTAAAACATTTTTAATCTTATTTTGATAATATGACCTATTTGGCAAAGACGTTAATGAATCAAATTTGTTTGAAAAATCTGATTTATTCTCTTCTTTCATTTGATATATGACCAAAGAAAAAAGATTTTCTTTATATTTAGCAGCTCTGACCACAACAAACTGTTTACCATTCTGTGAATATCCAATTTGTACATTGGGTTGACCAGTTTTTTGAACTTTTAAAATATTTTCATAAAAAACTGATTTTTTAAAATTAGGATAAATATCAAAAGCATTTTTTCCAATCACTTGCTCTGGTTTTAAACCGTAAATAGCTGCAAAATTTTTATTCACCCAAATATAATTCATATCAATATCACCAATACATACTGCATCTCCGATATCATTTAAAATATCTTCCGTTGAAAAATTATATTGTGGTGTTTGCATGGTCATTTTAATTTTCTTTTATTGCTATTTTTTATCATTTTTTTAATTATTTTCAAATATTAAAAGCATTTTTATGTTTATTTTTAGATAAATGTTATGATAACAATCTTTTTATGTAAAACAATCATCATAAGTGATGATTGTTCAAAATTATTCTTGACTTTTTTATATTATTTTGATTAAAATTGTAAAGTTTTGTATTAAAGTTTCAGTTAGTAAAAAAACAAGGAAAATTATGAATGCCAAAGAAATGATAGAAGATATCAAAATGAAATGTTCAGAAATGTATTCAAAAACATTTTTTGTAAGAAATTTTGTTAGAACGGACGTTTTTCCACTTTTTGAAGCCACAAGACATCCTGAGTTTAATAAATTTTTATTATGGCCTCAACCAGAATCAGTCAATACATTATTGCCTCAAGTTAAATTATTAGAATTACAAGATAGAAGAAATGAAATGTTTATTTTTTCTCTTTGTGATAAAAAAGATGGAAGATGGTTAGGTGTTGTCAAAGGCACTCCCTACAGAGATGGTATTGATTTGAGTTTCTGGCTAACTGAAGAAATGTGGGGTTTAAGAAGTTTTCATGTTTTTTATTTTATTGAAGATTTTATCTTTTTAGAAACGAAATTTGATAATATATACATACGAATGCACACTGAAAATAAAAAAGTTGTCAGAGCTGTTTCTGCGTTTAAATTTAAAGAAATTGGAAGAGAAACACTTAAGACTGTTTATAATGAAGATTTAGATGTCTTTGTTTTTCATAAAAATAAAAATCAAAAAGATAAAGTATATGATAATATGTTTAAATTAGAATAAAAAAAAGAGCATTTGCTCTTTTTTTATTGTACTATTCTTAAAATAACATTTTTTAATTGGTAATTCTCCAACACACCCTTTTGGTCAATATCAAAACTTGTGGCAATGAAACTTTGTCTTGAATCTACAAATCTAGACCATTCCATCACTTGTAAATTATCCATATGAAAAACCGTGCTAAATTTATATTGTTCTGTAAATAAGTAATCACAATTCATAGGTTCATCTTTAAAATTATGATACGTTAAAATTCCTCTTAAAGCTATATTGCCATTTTTTTCTCTATTAATAATAGCACGAACACCTGTTTTTACATGATTAAATTTTTCTGAAAAATCATTTATTTTTTTTGCACAATTTTTTAAGTTGATATTGTCATTGATTTCTTTACTTAAAAAATCTTCAAATATCACTTGAGCATTTTGTTCCGAAACATCAATTAATATATCTTTCTGTAAAAATAATTCATTGTTACCACTTTTTAATTCAAAACGAACATTCACTAAGTTTGCATAATCTTTTTTCTCAGACGATGAATAATATAATCCATTATCGTTTTCTCTTGCTATAATTTTTCTTGTATCCAATGTATTTTTGAATTCTAAATTAATATTCTTAGGATTCTCTATTGCATCGGTTGCATAAGAGTAATTTAAAAAAAATCCTAATAAAATTGTCAATATATATTTACTCATATTCATTTCCTTTTTTTATATTCATAATAAAAATTTTAAAAAAAAGCAAATGTTTTTTTTACGATCCTTGTTTTTTTCATTCAAATGTTTACAATATTAATAAAAAATGCGTAAAAAAACATATGAAAAAATTAAACATGACATTTAAAAAAATACTTATTCTTGGATCAATTCTTTTTATCACTGCTTGTACAATCAAAACAGAAAGTGATCTCTACTTACCCAAAGGTCAAAATTCTGTTCAATTTTCTTTAGATGAATATTCCAGAGTAAACCTTTATGATGTCACAGAGCCTTTATTTGTTAATATATTAGCTGGAGAAAATAAAAAGTTCATAATTGGAGGAAAAGAGTTTGATAATTACTCTTGGCTGATGAGTCCAAATCAATCCAAAAATATTATTTTTGATATCAAAGAAGATGATAAAATATGGAAAGAAAATTTTTTATTCTTTGCATTTAAATCAACTCTTCATCCAATCAATCAAAGTAAAATAACAAAACAAAGTGGAAAATATACAACTTTAATAGGTTATAAATATCATTTTTCTATACCTAAAAAACAAAACTCTGTTTTAGTAGATTTATTTGAATACTCACCATTGCTTCCTAATTATTTTGAATATGTTGGAGATAGTGAATCTGTCAAAGTTGTATTAAAACCGCCTTATGGACATGAATTTATTTTTTCTAACGAACAAACAACCGATAGTTATTCTTTTGATTTATATAGGAAAAAAGAAATAGAATTATCAATTAATACACGATTAAAAAATAGCTCAACAGTCTATCGAGATAGTTTTTCTAGAAAATTTGGCTTTAAATTACAAAAATAACCAAATTTTCTTGACTTATTAATTTTTTAAAAATATTATTTTTATATGGAAAAAATTTTTATCAAAGATTTAAAAGAAAAACATTTTAATCGTGTGATTATTTGGAGTCATTCTCATAATAAGCATGCGATTTATTATACAAAGCCTTTTTTATATTTTTTTTATGCAAATATCACCATTTTAGATGAAAATCATAAAAAATTAGAATTTGAAAAATATCAAGATGCTGTTGCATATTTATCAAGTCTTAATCATAAAAAAAACATTTTTTAACATAAAATCTTGTTTTAATTTATATGACGATAACAATTTAAAGTATTTCTAAATTATTTTTTCTTAAAAGATAAATATTCAATTTCAAGATTTATTTGAGAATCAAATTCAAATTCAAAAAAATTATTTAAAGTTAAATCATTATCTTCCAAAAAATTTCTTGTAAATTCTTGCAATAAATCAAATTTTCCTTCTTTAATAAAATTTATAAAATATAATACATCTTGATCTTTTGATGATGAAAAGTTGTATTTATATAACAAATCTTTGATTGTAAATGTATATTTTGAGAGATCTCTTTTATGTTTTATAAAAAACTCTTGGTTTATGAAGTCTTTTAGGTTTTCTTTTAAAAATAAATGAAAATCATTTTTTTCTTGATATGATTTGATGATATGTTCTAGATTCATATCTATTGAGAGTGCTTCTCCATACTCATCTATCATAGATTGACACACAAAATGTTTTTTCTCCAATGATACAATTTTTTGATATGCTGATTCAAATTCATTTTCAAATTCCATTTGAGAAAATTGATAATTTAATTTTTCAGTTTGATAATAATTTTCTTTTGGAAAAATCCATTTAACTGTTCCATCAAATTTCTCTTGTATAATTGGCTCATGAAAACCAGCACATTCAGGTACACCGCAAGAGCATGTAAATAGAAAAAATTCAGAAAAATTAAATTTTGAAGCTGCTATGACATATGCTGTATTGAACATAGAGTCACCTAATATTTTTCCATTCAAAACAACCTTAATTTGATAAGATTGAATACTTGAATTTTCTAATATTAATTTTGGTTGTGAGAAAATGAATTGTATTTTGTCCATTGCGCTATTATATGTGTTTGATAAAAAATAAGCAATAGAAATATTTGATAATGACTAAAAAATATTCACTTATCTTCATTCAATGAGTGAGCAAACCCCCCTCTATCTGAATATAAATTTTAACTGATAAATAAATAAAAATTCAATTAAATTTAGTCATAAAACATTAATTTTCAAAAGAATTCAGTTTATATCAGTATTTTAGAATACTCCATGATTATAGAATAGATATATTGCTCATATTTGAATGATATTTTTATCACAAATGATGTCTTATTTATCAATAAGACTTGTTTATTTTAATTTTTTTATTTAAATTTCTTTTATGAGAGTTAATCAAATTATCAATTATTATCAAGATGCTATTTTTTTTCTAGAAAAAAATCATATAGACTACCCTCGATTATTTTTAAAATACAACATAACATTTAAAAATAGAAAAGCATTTCAAATTCATTTTCAAAAAAATATAGATTTTTTTAAATCAAATAATCAACCAGAATTATTAAAATATACGTTAAATATTAAAATCATCTTTATCAATCGATTTAAAATTATTTATTACATTTGCTGTCGAAACAAAAAAATGTTTAAATCTTTTTTTCATTTAAAAAATCAAAATATTATTTTTTTTAATGAAATTGAAGTGATTGAAAAATTTAGTTTTGATTATCATAAAAAAAAACATCAATTCAAAGTTGCCCTATTTTATCCAACTAAAATAAAAAAAATATTCACAAAAGATAATTTAGAATATAAAATCCATGAGCAATCACATCATTTTTATCAAATTTCTCTTCATTCTTTTAAACCTTGCTATCATTTTATTTTAATCAATGAAAGAAATAAAAAAACAAAAATTGATTTTTATGACTTGAAATTATTTTATAAAAAACCATTTACAATCATTGATAAAAATATTTATATTCATAAAGGGGTTTTTTTTATTCAATACAAAGAGTATTATTTATTTTTACCAAAACATAAAGAAATCATATCTTTGAATCAGTTAATCAATCAAGACAGAAACCATGAATTATTGTTTAATATTTTAATTGGAGATAGCTTAGACAATGAATGGAATATCTTATGAAAATTTTTGCATTAGAAACAGTCACTCGATATTTTAGAAATCATCAAAGTCAATCATCATTTTTTGTATATCAACATAGAATTGATGAAAAAAGTGAACTGGATGTATTTGATTTTCAACTTTGTTTCAATGGTCATATTATTTTTGAACAAACAGTCCATAGAAACGGTTCTTCTTATCAAAGTACAAATCATTGTGACCCATGTATTATCGTAGATAAGACTTGTTTTTTATGGTTTCAAATTCCATACGATTTATTAAATGAAAAAAGAATTTATGATATATTATTAAATAAATCAGTTGTTCATCGATTTGAACACCATCATGTCATTCAAATGAATAATAGATATTTAGAAAGTCGTCTTCATTTAAAGATAGATAAATTTTATCAAGATTTATTTGAAAGCTGGAATGAAGATTTTTCTTATTTAGAAATACCTTTAGAAAAAATATATTTTGAAGATAATATGACTGAAAAATTGAATGAATTTAAAAAATGGATATTAAATCAGAAATATAATCAGTCTTGGCATAGACATTATAGTCAGCGTTCACATAAATTGAAACAATATTATGCTGATGATAAAGATATTTTTGAAAAATTCATGTTAGAAATCAAGCAAGATCGTTTAGATTTTATCAATTGGATTTTTTCTCCTATATCATTTGATAATATACCAACACAATTTTTTTCATATATTGCCATTCAACATTCGCATGAAAATGACGTTTTTGATTTTGAAGACAAATATGTTTTTAAAGGAAATAAATCTATTGATTTTTCTCATTATTACCAATGGAATTCTAATATCATTAAGCCTTACTTAGAAGACAATAAAATAGAAACAATAAAACCCTTTTATTATCTTATTTTATCTAATATGGAGAGCATTGAGGATATAAATAATTTAAAAATTAAAAAATCCATTCATCAAAACATGAATTATAAAATCAAAAAAAATGAAGTCACGTATCAGCAAGATGGTTTTTTTTCATTGAATTCAACATTTAACCATCAAAATAATTATTTGTGTGAAAATTGTACTTCAAAGGTTATTTGTCGCAACATTATTCCTTCAGGACTTGGAAAAATAGTATTCAAAAATAATGTTGAAAAAGAAAATTATCAAGATTGTTCTATTTTCATAAAAATAGAAAATGAGGCCATTTATCAAAAAAAAAAGACTTAAATAAATTTTAATATTGATTAAGTCATTATTTTTCATAAATTTTTCATATTAACAACAGGAATTTTATGGAAGAAAATGCACTAAAAGAATTTCATTTTTTATTACAACCTAAAAATCAGCTTCCTAGAGATGAAATGAGAGATAATTATTTAGCCAATGCAAGACATTATTTTAATCATCATCAAAAAGAAATTCTAGATGGTATTTATCAAGATAAGACTTGCTTATTCATGGTATTTGAACAAATTGTTAAAAACACTCACCCAATCAGATTGATTCATCTTAATTTGCTTGCAATGCAAATCATTGAAAAATCATCGAAAGAAATGCTAAACTATCAAAATATAAATGGTGATAGCACCATACACCTATCTACGAATATGAGTAGTTTTTCTGTTGGTATTTTAGATTTGATGCAAGAAAGAGGTGCGGATTTTGGACTGATCAATAACTTAGGAGAAACCCCTTTATTAAAACTTGCCACAACAGATAATTTAGATGATTTAAAATTTATTCAACAATATACTCCAAAGAAACTCATGGATCATCAAGAAAAAAAATATCATGACACAGCTCTGATTAAAGCGGTTAAAGGTAAAAAATTAAATAATATTATTTTTTTAATTAAAGCTGGGGCATCTATTTTAATACATAATAAAGACAATAAAAATGCATGGCTTTTATTTACAGAATCAGATTATGAAAAATTTTTTGAAGATAGAAATATGAAAGATTTATATGAAGAAGTATTTTTTATCATGAAAATTAATAAATCCAAAGAGCAAAAATATAGATAATAACTAATCAACTGTAAGAAAAATAAATAAAAAAAGCGGGGTTCATTAGAACCTCGCTTTTTTATATGATATAATTTTTCTACCACAAAAAATTTAACATATGAATATTATAGCACAAAAATTCAAAAATTTATCAAAAAAAATTATTTTTTCTTTAAATTTTAAAGAAATAAAATCTATTATTGGCAGAGATAGACTAAAATTTACTTATTCTCAAATGATTGACTATGTTCAAATCATTTTTGAACATAGTCAATTACAACAATCTTTTAAAAAAATGTATCAACAGTATCAAATTAAGATTGTTTATGCTGGTTTTATGAAAAATATTCAATTATTTTCTAAGTTGTTTAA
>JACCDV010452417.1_pt1 | contig 39943 bp, 53 predicted proteins | sample 7446131 | NCBI WGS metagenome assembly JACCDV01 (sample SAMN15323448, study PRJNA562643) | freshwater metagenome | isolation source: river surface water | place: USA:Blue River Watershed | collected 2017-08-17
AGGATGTTTGCCAAACGATTAAATTCATATTCGCTATCCTCATGAAGAATCTCTATGACTTCAACTTGACGGGTATCATTGTCGTCATAATACCAAACAGATGCTTCGTAAAACTTGATGTTTTCCTCTGCTTCCTCTACACGGTATTTCTTTGTTTTGATTTTGAAAGATTCCACCGTGAATTCATCATTTGTATTAAAAACAACGGTTCCCATAACGATGTATGGGTTATTAGCTATTAACTTTTCACCCTCTAGAATTTTTTCTGAGATCTTATCCTCCCCGTAGATAACTCTCCGAACTACAGAGTTCATAGTTGCAACCGTCTTGTTTCTCCAAGCTATGATCTTGGCAAATTCAGAGTCATTCTCGAATTCAGAGGTTTTGAAATATCTCGCAACTATTTCAGAAATAGATTTTCTTTGCTCCGGGTTGTTAAGGTTAAGAAATTCGATTCCTTCCCCGCTGTCATTCACAATTGAATTCGGTTCAATCCCAGGGTCGGATTCTGTTACGTTATTTCTAATTATAATTGAAGATGAAATAATTGGATTGTCTAGCTTTTGTCTCATCACCGTCTTGAGCTCAAGGGTTTTAATATCATATTGTTCAGCAAGTTCTTCCCTGAAAGGAATACAGTCTGGCTTTCCAACTGGTGGTATTTGAGCAGGATCTCCCATACAAATGATCTTGATATCATTTCTTTTCTTGATGACCTGTTCAAAGAGATCATCATTAAGCATTGACACCTCGTCAATTATGAGAAGCTTGATCTTGGTGATTTTTGATGGTTGTGTTGGGTCGTTTACAAACTCCTGAACTCCATCACCTGTGATCTTTTCTTTAAGACCCAAAAGTTTGTGTATAGTGAGAAAAGAAACTCTATGGTTGTAAATCCCTGTGGATTTCTTAATAACTCTTACAGACTTGTTTGTTGGCCCGGTAACGGCAATTTTATACCAGCTTTTATCTTCAAATAACTCATCAAGCAGGTAGTTAATGAAAAAGCTTATACAAAATGTTTTCCCTGTACCTGCCCAGCCTTTTAGAACATAAACAGATCTGTCATGAGGGTCTCTCACATATTTGACCAGACGCCCGAAGGCAGCTCTCTGGTCACCATTTAAAATACTTAAATCAATTCTTGGTGAAGTCTTCAAATCTTCTAACTATCAAAACAAAAAACTATTCTAACGTCGTTTTTTCCGCCATCCTCGAGTATCCTCATTGCTGATGCAATCGCTTGCCATTCTATTGAAATAGAAGCTTCTGCTCCCCATTCAAGTCTGGACAGAGGCAGGTAGTCTTCAAAAACTTCCTCCAATTCTTTAAGAGTCATCCATGAATGCGAATGTAGATCAGGATCACTAATCCAGTGATCACTGGAAATCACAGCCCCATATTTTACCCAGCTTTCAACTTTTTCTCTAAGAACATATTTTTCCGTCTCGTCCTCGTCAATTTCATCGACGATGTACCTATAGATATAATCCTGTGAACGATAACCTAGATCCCTATATTCAAGTCTTCCCTTAGGTTCCCTTGATTTATCATAAGTTCCTCTCACTCCCGCAAGAAGTGCAAACATTAGGTAATCCCTTCCTGGATTGAATCGAGCACCAAAATTATCCCAAAATCTTCTGCCGGTTGACTTTTCTAGCTCCGGTTTACGAGAATATTCTATAAAAACGTGGATGTCGCAGCCCATGCTGTTTAGATTAGTTTGATTTCAAAACGTTCTTTCATGACTTCCAATTTATCAGCGGGAACCCCATGTTGATTTTCTCCACCATGACGGTTTTCAACTATAATACTATGAACACGGTAACCGTATTGTTTAGCTAATCCATAATAATCTTCCATTTCCCACTCTTGAGTAAATGTGTTTGATACAACAACAGGAGAATGTGAATATCTCATTAGATTATCAACCTCTTCCCGACACCACTTATGAGCCTCCTTTATTAGGGTTGGCTTGAATTTATAGTTTCCTTCAGTATCAACAAAATACATATCAGCTTCTTTATGGCGATAATCTTTGTCGCCAACTAACATTTTAGCTAAAGTTGATTTACCAGAGCCAGGTAAACCTCTTAATAAAATTAGTTCTTTCATGATAGATTTTTAAACTGTGTGAGGAATTTGCCATCTAACACAATCTTGGGGGAGCTTATTTATGTGTTTGTAATTGTTGATGTACCCCATCATGTTAGCTGCACCAATAGCATTTGCTGAGTGGACCATGACAGTACAGACCGGTGCACCATCCATCCATTTATTAACTAGCCATTTGGTGCAATCCATACCGGTCTTTTCTGTAATGTTATCATAATTGATTTCATAGTTTCTAACAACCCCATGAAGCCATTCTTTCATAGCGCTATCACCCAGGTCGTGATCAAGAGAGATGAGATCAATATTCTCTAAACCAATCTCAGTAACTTTAGCAACAAATTCTTCATAAGATCTAACAACAGTCCATTCTGGAACATTGTGTGTTGACGGATTCGGACTAGGAGTCCTAACATCATCTAAGTAAATTCTATATTTCATAACTTTAAATTTTTAACTGTTTTTAACTGAAATCTGTGCAGGTCGAGACTCTAAGATCATCTACATAACGCTCGTGATCTCTTTCACTCCCAAAGGCATATCCTCCACCTTTTTCTTCGTAATATGTGTTGAGGTCCCATCCATCCTCCTTACCCCAATCCAGTGCCATCTGGATGAATTCCTCCTGGTTAATGACTTCACCATATTCGTTAACCACTCTACCACTACGAATAAACTGGAAAAGATCTTCTTTGTTCTTATAAAATTTCTCGTCGTTCCAATTCCATAAAAACTTCCATCCCATACTTCGTTTACCTAAGTGTATTCTGGTATCTTCCAAGAATTCCGACCAAGGGGAATGGTATTCCCAAGAATTCTCTGCAATCTCAATATAATGAAAGCCCCTTTCAATCAAGTCGGGTTCTAATTTCAGACCTATAACTCTTGCTTTAAGCCTTTCTCTTCTTTCTTCCATTTCTTCCGCTGTCGGAATTCTGTAATAATTAGTTCCCATTTATTCTATGTGTCTAATTCTGTGATATCCTGCCAATTCTTGAAAATCTAGTTTGATCCCATAATTCTCCTTGATGATTGATTCACCACATTTGGTAGTGGTCTCAACCTGTATTGAACCCCGGTCAGAATTTTTTATTTCAAAAAACTCGGTGAAGAAATAGTAGTGATCGTATGCTAAGCTGACTTCTTTTTCGAAAATGATCTCTCTTGCCCCGTCTGAATAAAGGGTAAGTTTTGCATGAAAATAGACATCGCTCTTGATAAATTGTTGCTTGAATAAATAAAGCAAAGAATACCCGTTTTCCTTAGATTTTAGAAAAGGAGCATTAGTGGTGAATGATGCTAAAACTCGAGGGCTAACTTCTTCCAACCAGTTAAAGCCAGCGTGGGATGTGTCCCAATCTATTCCATATTCACCAAGGAAGCTTTTTATAACAGATTTTTGGTAAATTCTAGAATTTGGGTCATTTCCAAAAATTCTTTTAAGGTAATCTTCAACACTTTCATTTTGGTAGTGTCTGTAATACTCCTCAGCTGTTTTAACAGAAAAGATCGGAAAATAATGCGATAGAAGTTTAGTCTTTCCAAGAAAGAGACAAGCGTTGATTGATCCCTCCTGGTTATAAGAATCGAATCCAACGAAATTTAGATCTTTCTCAACCATGTCTCTTGCCTCATCATCAATAGCTTTGCATAATTTTTCAGTTCCATTGAAATCAGCTTCAAAATATGCATAAACCTTGTAATCAAATCCTGAACTATAATGCATTGAAATTGCATACAGACGGTAAACAGAGTAAACGTGGGGTGCACGTATTTTATTGTCAACGAAAGTTATATCGCCGCATTGTTGTTTTAGTTCAGAGCAGGATGGCATAATTCTTTTAAAACCGTACCTAAAAGATCTGGTTTCTGAGAAATGCATTTCATTGGTGTTATCAAAAATAACGTGATCAAATGAAGAAAAATCAAGGTTTTGTAATTGCGGGTATTGTGTAATTACACCAACATCCCATCCATGCTGTTTTAGTAGAACTGAATTATCCAGCATTTGCTTTACCTTATCCGGGGAATCCGGCCAGGAAGCAAACCAAGCTATTTTTTCTATTTGATCCAACCTTTTATTTTTTGGACTTAATCACCTCGTCAATAATTCCATAATTCACTGCTTCTTCAGCAGTCATCCAAAAATCTCTCGAAGCATCTTGAGCAACCTGCTCTGGATCCTTTGAGCAAAAATCGCCAAGCAATTCGAAAAGGATCTTGTTTATTTTTTCCCATTCCTCGAAGTCAATCTTAGCATCTTGTATATTTCCCCTAAAACCCCCTGAAGATTGGTGCAGCATTACTTTCGAAAATCTAAGAGAATACCTTTTTCCCTTAGTTCCCGCTCCAAGAAGAACCGAACCCATAGAAGCAGCCATGCCGGTGTTTACTGTGATGATGTCTGACTTGATATAGTGCATGACATCAACCATAGAAAGGCCAGATTTAACAGATCCGCCGGGAGAATCTATGTGCATCGTAATATCTTTAGTTTCTATAGAATCCAGAAACATAAGTTGAGCCTGAACTATTGTAGACATCCTGTCGTTAACACCTCCAGCAACCCACAGTAAACGATCCATCATAAGTCTTGAAAAGATGTCCATCTGTGTAGCCCTGAGCTCCCTTTCCTCCAAAATGTAGGGAGTCATCGAATTTTCAATTAATTTTCCATAGTTGTGTACATCCAATGACCCAATTCTGTGTTCGCTCCATGCGTATTTTTCAAACTCTGTTTTCATGTTTCTAAAATAAGTTGTAATTCGTAAATAATTAACTTTATTACTCTTCTATTTGCTTTTGTTCCGAGGAAAATTGTGCTTCACAGATAAGTTTTTTCACAATTTTTAATTCTTCCAAAACATCTAGAATGTTTATTTTGTGGTTTTTGGAAATAGTCAAGTCTTCCATGTCATTCACTGCGCACGAAAGTTTAACCGAAGCTTCCTCGAGTAAAATTTTTAGATTATTTTTAGCCATACTATTTTAAATTGTACGGCAAACTTACTCTAAATAATCGCTAATAAAAAATTTTTTGGATGTTAAATCAAAGAATTGTTTACTGTTCTATTAGAAACCCCATTTACCCCTGCAATTCCACTATATAAAGAATAAACATTCTTGATTGTGCTATCCCAAGGAAACTGTGATTCTGATAATCTTATCATGGGATGCAAAGAAATTAGATGCTCTGAATCTATTCCCTTCTTGAATTTACATCTAAGTCGACCCTTGCCACATTTCGGACAAGTAATATCAAGGTAAAGAATACCCTCACCAAATGGAGACCAACGGATTTCACCTGGGGTCATTTCCATTCCTTCCTCTTTGAGAAGGTATTCTTTAAGTTGATCTAAAAATTTCATTAAGCTGTGGTTTCATCTATCCAGGCTTGGATTTGGTCCTGACTAGCTACACCAACTTTGAATGCAACCGCTTCATTCCCTTTCATCAAAACCAAAGTAGGAATACTTCTTATTGAAAAATCTGCAGCCAGATCCTTGGAATCATCGACCTCGACTTTGACCACTTTCAATTCTGGATTTTTTTCGTCCAATCTTTCGACGATAGGTCCTAGTACTTTACAAGGTCCGCACCACTTAGCCCAAAAATCAACTAATGTGTATCCATCGACATTTATTTCTTTAGCAAATTCTTCTTGTGTCATTTTTTCTTTATTTATTGTATTGTATTATTCTTAATTATTTCTCTTTCTAACCAATAATTGTTTGAACCATATCAGGCTGATTCCTATATGCAATTTGTGCATCTGGTGCCATGATTACCGATATCCCATCAGATAGTGTCTGTAAACCAGTGATGAAATTTTTGACATCTTCTTTTTTACTTAACGGAAATGAAAAGTGTGTCATGACATCATTGACTATATCATCAATGGAGTTTTCTAACTCGTCCGGGTCATGGAATTTAAAATACTTTTCGTATTTTTTTACAAAATCTTTAATCATTGCTTGATCTGGCTCTGAAAGAGAAAGATCTGACATGAAATCATCGAATTCTTTGAGAAACTGCATTTAGAAACACTTTTTTTATTCCTGATATATATTCAATAACCTAAAACATATTCGAAATGAATACAGAAGAAAAAGATTTCCAAATTGAGGACAATGTAGATTTTTCTGAGATCGGAAACGATTCAGAGGAGTTTACACCAGAGGTAACAGATTTTGATACCGATGGTCCAATAGGGACGGAAGGGACAGAGGATTCTTTTGATGGAATTGAATTTACTAACTCAGAGGAAACCTCGGATATTTCCGATGTGCAGGATGACTACCAAGACAATTCCCAAAAAGAAACCCCATCATCCAATAATAGGGTGATGAGGTATGAAGATTTTATTAAGAATCTTTAGTCTAGTCTGCGGATCTTCCTAGATCTCTACGAATCAAAGCTCTTACGTAATGTGAAATCGACACTGGAGGTTCACCTGAAGTAAGGGCTTTTTTTGAGATCTTCTTAGAGAGCTCCTCAAGATCCTCAGATGATAATAATACTTGTATCTTTTCTGTTTTATCTTCTCCTTTTGACATAGTTGAAATTTTATTTTTTTTATATATCCGCTCCCTATTTATAGGATTCCATAAATTCTATTCCACCGTAAGGATCTCCCTTGGCTTGCATTGGTTCATATTCATCGGGTCTTTCCGTAATGACAAATGCTTTATGCGGATTTACCATCACACCCAATCTCTTCATGAGCGGTCGGTTTGCTAAAAATGGGGTACTCTTTGAAACTCTGTCGGTTGGTGCAACTTTTACTTTTGGTATTTTAACCCCATTGAATAACAAATCAATCTCGATAATAGGTCTTTCCTCCGTATCTCGTCCAACCTCTGTTTTTGTATAGCCGACTATCTGATTTTCAAATTCAGTATCACCAATCTTCCAAAATAATTTACCACCCTGCTCAGCAACCTCGTCAGCATGAATAGAAGAAGCTGTTGATCCGTTCCCTGTGTCAAACTTTGCTACCATTTTTCCCACGGAAGGAATCTCCAACGTTTCCAAATATCCAACTTCAAGTTTACTATATGACCAGTTGTTTTTGTTAACAACATAGTCTATGACATCCCCAACAATAGGCTTACCAATTGCTTGTGAAATTCCTTCGGTTCCCGGAGATGAATTGACTTCTAAGATATAAGGTTTACCTGTTTTTGAGTCAATCATGATATCTACTCCACACCAATGACAAGCTACTGCATTAGCTGCATCGCAAGCTATTTTTTGTATCTCCTCATCAATTTCATACGAAGAAACCTCGCCACCTAAACTATAATTAGTTCTGAAGTCTTTTTCTACTGCCTCCCTTTTCATAGACCCAAGGATCACACAATTGTCGGGGGTTGGATTAAGTGGATCGAATTTCTTTAATATAACTTGAACTCTAATGTCGAAATTAGAATCTATTTTTTCCTGTAGTAGGATTTCCCCATCGGGATTGAGCTTGTTGATTGTTTGGAAAACAGACTTCAATGAAGCATAAGAATCAACAATAGATACTCCAATTCCTTGGGTACCTGATAGCAATTTCATTACTACGGGAAATTGTCCGCCGATTTTTTCCAACGCCTTATCTAATCCTTCTTCTCCATTTACAAGAGCATATTTTGGGACTGGAAGTCCAACTTCTTCAAGAACTCTCGATGTTAAAAATTTACTTTCACAAACTTCAATGGATTCTAGAGAATTGACACAAAAATATCTTGCCGCCTCGAGATCCCTCATTATTTGTTTGGTGTGTGAATTTTCAATCACGCCTCTTCTCGGGATAATTGCAGTCGTTTCAGGTTTGATTAAGATTTCTTTAATGTCTTCTCCATCGATAAATGACAGAGTGTGTCCGTTGTAAATCTTTTCTAAAGATGCAGTAGTTACATCAACAACATTACAAACAATACCCCTTTTCTCACACTCCTCGACAAAGGATTTTGATGTTTTGCTAGGTTTGGAATTGCCACTTAAGATGACGATGTCTATCTCTTCCGTTGATTTTGCTTCGTTTAAAAAAGATAAAAAATTTAGCGCTGGTGTTAGCTTCTTCATTGAGGCTTTTTATTTATCGTATATATCCAGATTAGATAACTTGAATTCTTTCCTAGCTCTTGCTAATGCACTTCCTACCACTTGGTGCATATCGTAATATTTATATTCTGCCAATCTCCCCCCAAAAATATATTTGGTGGAAATTCCCTCGGCGAGTTTTTTGTATTTAGAATAGATCTCTTTATTTTTATCATCAGAAATCGGATAGAATCTTTCCATTCCTGGTTTCCAGTCAGCAGGATATTCTTTCGTAATGACCGTTTTCTTTACGTCTACTGGATCAAAATGCTTGTGCTCACATATTCTAGTCCAGGGGACATTAAACTCCGTATAATTCACTACAGCGTTTCCCTGATAGTCTTCAACTTCCAAAATCTCATTTTCAAATTTCAAACTCCGATATTCAAGTACACCTTCTTTGTAATCGAAAAATTCGTCAATTGGACCAGTAAAAACTATCTTGTTTGCAACACTCTCCCAATGTTGTCGATCCTGTAAAAAATCAACCCCCAGTCTTACCTCTATTCCCTCCTGCATCTTCTCTATCATGGAAGTATATCCACCAATTGGGATACCCTGATATTTGTCAAAGAAATAGTTATCATCATAATTTAGCCTAATTGGTAGTCTTTTGATGATAAATGACGGTAATTCATTTGGCTCCCTCCCCCATTGTTTAGTTGTGTATCCTTTGATAAACAGCTCGTACAATTCAGAGCCAACCTGACTTAGGATCCATTCCTCCAGATTTTTTGGATTTTTTATTTGATGCTTTACAGACTCGATTTTTTCAGCAGCTTCCGATGGGGTTGAAACACCATAGACCTGGTGAAGGGTAAACAGATTTATCGGGAAAGAAAAAATTCTTTCTCCGAACTTTACCTTTGGCCGGTAAACGAAATTATTGAAATCAGCAAACCTGTTGACGTAATCCCATATTCCCTTATCGGAGGTGTGAAAAGTATGCGGGCCATATTTATGCACATGTATACCATCAACATTCTGAGTGTAGCAATTACCGCCAATGTGTGATCTCCTGTCCAAGATCAAACATTTTTTTCCAGATTCCTTCATTTGTTGGGCAAAAACACTACCAAACAATCCAGAGCCAACAATTAAGTAATCGTATTCCATTTCTAAATGTTTGATTTCATCCACTCTACAGTTCTATCCAAATCTAAACCCGGCTTAAATCCATGATAAAACATTACGTTGGCAAAGTCCCAACATGTTTCATAGAGTCTAGGATCCAGGTTGGTCAAAGTGTATTCCTCATGCCTTGGTATTTTTCCTTCCTCTGAGGTTTCAACTGAAAGAAAAGAATCAAACGAAACCGTGTTAAAAAAAACCAGGTCCAGATAATTTGTTATCCTTCTCTTCCACAAAGTGATGTTAAAAGCTGTTTCCTCTCTGAAGGGAAAGAATTCTTTCCTTCTTTTAAGCAGGTATGGATTAAGTAAAATAGATTTCCACTCTTCTAAAAAATCTAAGCAATTGATGTTGTAAGAAATCATGCTAGCCCACAAATAGGGACACGATCTTTCATTAATTCCAAAATATTCCATTAGCTTTTTTTCATCATACCTGATGATCGTGTTACCGAACGATTCCCATCTCCAAACATATTCTTGTGGTCCAGAAGAGGCTAAAGGAAAATCAAATTCGGAGTTCTCCAGTTTATTGACATCAAATCTCTTGCTTAGTACAATATCGCAATCCATGAAGCACATTGTTGATCCATACTGAAGAGCATCAATCAAAATTTCAGGTTTGTAATATGTCAGGTCTGGTTTGTCCTCGTCGAGGTTCCATCTTATCTTTTTGAGATTTGGGTAGTCTAAAACGGAATCAAAACCAACTGAATAATAGATAACAGGTAAGTATTCTACTCCAGCGTATTTTCTTGAGATTAAAAAAGAATCAACCATTGATTCATATCCAGAATCTGAGTATAGTACTAAATGCATCAACCGATCGTTTCACTTTTTTCGTAAATCTCTACAAATAAATGTTTAATTTCTAAAGCGTCCTTTATTGTTTCTAGATCTTTACATTTTTCATATTCCTCCTCCAGCTCAAAAAAATCAATGAGCTCTTTGATCCTTTCTAGTTTGAAACTTGGCGTGAAATAGCTATCCTTCAAGAATTGAATTCTGTGTCCAAGAATCATCTCACAGTTATCATACATGAATTGTCTGTACTCCTCAAATCCTTCGTCCCATAAATTCTCTGTATTACAATCGGTCATCTTCAATTTTTCTTTTAGCCATTTGTTCGAGGTAATCAACAGATTCCTTTGAACCTATTAGAGCATCCGGTTTGAAATAATACATATCCAGGAATCTTTTATCGTCGCCAAAAGATTCTTGGATTTTCTTCAAATCCTCTAGCTCCGGAATAAATTTTTTATTGAATCCCATTTTAAAAAAGAGTATTGATCATAAAGAGATTCGGTGAAATTGGATTGTGTCCCATTACCTCAATAAAACGATTGATAGGATCTAAAATAGTTTTAGTAAACTGTTGATCATAATCAATAGGAGGAGCAAATTCATAAGGAAAAGTTCCCTGTGAGTAGGCAAACACGTTATTTTCCTGAATATTTTTTGTCTTCACAAAATAGAATCTGACTTTTTCTCCACTTTTCAAAAGAGGATACTTATCTTTATATTTTGTAGAATTAAGCAGGAAGTTGTGGTATGCGCAAGCTCTGACGTGTATTGGACACCCCTTTGCTACTTCTAGAGCTGTAGTATCGTTTAAAATGAATTTCTCGTAATTGTTAACATTAACAGCCACTGAAATATTTTCAGGCTCTTGGGCCTTGAAATCCTTCTTAATAGATTTTAGCTCTTGCACGAATTCTCTTAGATTGAAAGAGTTACCCTTACTAAAAATGAATTTGGTCAGGTAAATCAATTTTTCTCTAACAAAAGAAGGGGTACCACCCTTTACCATCTCCACACCCGTCGTCTTTATGGAAGTAAGAGGATCTGAATGCACCCCATCCGAATAAACTATATTCGTTACATACTTTTTCTTACCTAGAAAAATTCCGTTGATTGCAAGTGTTTCTAATTCGAAATCCTGGTAATTATCAGTCCCCCATTTCTTAGCATAAACATCAAAGCATTGTTTGAGATATGAATTGAGTCTCATCTCATTGATAGCCAAAATGAAGTCCTTGTCTGAGCCTTCCCATCCTTCGCACGAAGCAACAACTTCCTGAAAGGTCACATAATTAGAATCAGTATCTCCATAAACTACCATAGGTTTGTGGATTTTCTTGACATTACGAATTCCCAATTTCTCGTGCAATTCTGTATCTTTGTGCCAGAATTCATGAAAGTATTTATGCAGGATCTTCTCCGAGTATTTAATCAAATCCTGTCCTTGTAGGGTAACGGCTTCAGCAACTTCCGGATTGAAACAAACAAACCAGTTGTTACCAATAGCTCCATAGATGGAGTTCATGGTAAGCTTTACCGCTTGTTCCTCGTTCTTTAACTCGTTTTTAAGAGAGGTAAGCTTGTCAATTTTTTGTTTGAGTGCTTCTACTTCCGTCATACTACTTTTCAATTACTCCAACAGCTGTGGAAGTTTTTGTCTGGTCCGAGAAAAATACTATTCTATTCTCATGGATATAACAATGACAGGATTCTGCGTCTACGTAATTCAAATGAGATTTGTAAATTGATGACTCCATTGGATCCTCAGTTTCGATTTCAGAAGGACCGATGTTTAATTTATATTCAAACGAATCACCAACAATTTTTACTTGCTCCTTATTTACTTTGTAGACCAAGAGCTCCTCAGAATTAGATTCTAAACCACAAAGAGACATTACAGAGGAAAAATCAGAGTTGTAGATCTTGAAGCTTGACAAAGCGTCATCTTTCGAATGAACCACTGCTAAAATGTTATCCTCGACGTAAGAAAGAAGAGAGAGATCTGCACATCTGATTCTTATTTTCAGCGAAGGGGAAAGAACGTTTATTTCCGTAGAAACACACTGTCCATCGACTTCAGAAACATTGAGGTCCAAATGAATATCATCCTCAGCACGAAAGTGCTTGAAACAATCCATCAATCTCGTCACGTCCATGAGACCAATTTTAATGCGATCGCATTTAAGATCTTCAAAAGATGGGATTTGGTCAAAAATCTGTCCAACCGGAATTGAACTGTATTTCATAACAGATTTGTCAGGGGTGTGAACTTTACAGAAAAGATCCTCCTCAGTTAATTCCAATAAAACGCTTTTATCAACTACCTTTAGTTTCTTCAAAAACGAGATCAGATTGTTTGTGCTGGTTACTCTAATTTTCATTTATTAAACTTTTTCTTTATTCTTTTACAGTTCGTTCCAAGATTGATTTCGTCTAAAAAGAAAAAATCCCGCTCATTTGGGGATTTTTTATAACATTTGATTTATAAAATATTAAAGCTCATCATCATCTTCTTCAGTTATTTCAAAGACCTCGAGATCAGGATCACCCAGATCAACGGTGGACGATGATTTAGGTAACAAAGAAGCTGCTTTTGCCTTCTTCACTGCTGAATTAATCTTTTTTACAATTGCCTCCTGTTTTTTGATTTCAGCTGCAACCCTTTTAATCTCTGATTTGATCCTCTTGATTTCCTCCTCTGTTTCTTTTATATGATCTGCGGAAAGTTTTATGATCTGAATACCGGAAAGCCTTTGTGAAATCCATTTAGCAAATCCGTCTAGGAAAGTAACTATCTCCTGATTGGTTCTCTTCTTTTGGCTCATAAAAATTAGAAATTTCAATTTGGCCTCCAAGAACTCAAGGTCTGCTTTGAAATTAAACTCGTCTCTCTTTAATCTTTTTAATTTAACCTCCTCAAGATGAACCTTGAATGAATCAAGATATTCCTTAACAGACTCGAATTCCATAACACCTCCATCCTTGATGAAAACAATATCCTCCTTAATAACAATTTGAGTTTGTTTCTTTATCATCCTCCAAGCCTTTTCAAACTCGGTAGGATTTAGTGTTCTGAGTGTGATTGTAAGGTCACATTTACTTTGTGAATTATTTTGGATATAATAGTCATATCCAGCCAGATCCATCTTGAGCAAAATTTTACTCATGAAGGAATCATATCTCATAATAGGGGCCAGATCGAAGATTCTGATAGTTTTTTTCTTGTCATTTACTTCGAATCCAGACTCTAGTATCCAGGTCTTATCGTCGGTTCCGAATTTGTAGATTTTACCATCGAAATCCCTAAAATATGGTTTTAATAATTTGTTTTTACCTTCCAGATATTCTATTATATCCTCCATTTTCCTTGGAAGGATGTTGCTACGGTAACCAACAGCAATTCCGACTATGTGTGTTAACAAGCCAACAGGAACCTCTAAATGCAACCAATCGTGACCTCCCTCCTCATTCTTCTCATTGAGATCTTTGTGTTTTTCAACAATCTGCTTTACGGTCTGATTTATTTTAACCGATGTATATCTGGGAGCAGAAGGATTTGGATTTACAGGAGAGCCGAAAAACCCATCACCTTCAAGAATAGAATAAGCACAACCAAAAGGTCTTGCTAATTTAGATATAGCGCCAGCTAAAGACGAGTCGCCGTGGTGGTATAATCCAGTCCTAATCACCTCACCAACTAGTCCGATTGTCTTGTTGAATGAGTTTGGACTATTCTCGACAATTATCCTCTGGACAGGAGTAAGAGAGTCGTAAAAATTTGGTATTCCCCGAGATTGCAACACATAGAGGGCATAGTCTCGGTATTTTTGATTGATTTGATCTGTAATGGATAATGTGCTAGTCACCTATAAATATTTTTATACAAGCTTTGTATAAGGGGGCTAAGAAAATGTTTCCAGATTAGGATAATGTTTTGCCAACATCATCCATTTGTACTAGGGCAACTTGAACGGAGGTCTGATTCGCATCTTGAAGTTTCTTGATAACAGATTTCAAATCAGAAGCCTTTGAAAAAACTAAGCATCCAGCAGACCAAGTGTCTACTGTTTCAGTTTCTCCATCGGCGTTAGCTCTGTGCACATTGATTCCAAAATTACCTACTTGTGGCTTACCAGGAGAGAATGTTGAAAAATTAGCCTCTGCTGGGTTTTCGACTGGGTCGTATCGATTAACTTTAATTTTCCCGGATTGTTGTAAAGCTGGGTACCCGTTGTGTTTACCTATAATATAATTGTAAACCCCAGGTTGAACTATTGCTAAACCCTTTGGATTTATATTATCTTTAGAACCTGTCGTCAAATACCAATTTCTGAAAGGCTTTACCATGAACATAGGTCCAGGAACGGTAGTAGCACGATAAGACCAAACCTTCTTATCCTTTTCTGGAGACATAAGTACAATCAAATCGATAAAATGGTTTGGCGATTTCTTTTTTTCTGCTATATAGTTTCTAATTGCAACGATATTGTATTCATCCGGGTCCATTTTATCCCAAGACCCATCAGACTCTAAAGCTTTTTTGAGAGAATTCCAAGTGATTTTTTCTTTGTTTTTAAAAGAATATGATTTGGAAGGTGGCAGTAAAGATGAATCTGGTTTAATTACAGCATTAGAATCTTTGGTTGCTCCGATTATCATGTCGGTATTTTTCTGCTGTGTCTCCCTGTTTTTGAAGCTTTTCTGGATTAAATCTAATAATTCGTTATGCGGTGTTGGTGAATCACTAGGCTTCGAATTTTTCTGTGAGCCTAGAGCGAATGATTCTAAACCTTTACCCATTTTGGTTTGCAAGAGCAAATCAAGGCCGGTCATGGAAGCAAATGCACCTCCCAAAGTGTTTTTCCTGTTCAAGTTAGAAACATCAATTCCTTTCTCGGTAGAGGTTGCTGATGTAATTTTCTTGTTGTCACCAATGAGATCTTTTAAGTGCTTCCCGACGGGTAGACCGATATGAACGTGAGTACTTTTATCATGACCTATCCATTCGGAAACCTCACCAATTTTATCCCCCACAGAAACTGTATCGCCAGACTTGAGATCTACATTTTTTAAATGTGTGTAGAAAATATCTGGATAACCATCTTCACCTTTAATACTTACCTGAGTCCCGAAAATTTTTCCGGAATTTTTGCCAGTATCTTTGACCTTAGTGACTTTTCCATTTGTGTAAGAGTTTACAACAGATCCAGCAGGTGCAAACACGTCCCATGCGTTATCTGATTGCCAGTTTCCTAACTTTCTTTTGCCGTGATTTGCAGGACCGTTTTCGAGATCAACCGTAAATGGACCTCCGATATTAACAATTTCCTCATTGATTGGAAAGTCTATACTTTCCAACAACGGTAACAGGGAATCTGGAAATAACTGAAGCTTACTTTCTCTTAGAGAATTAGAAAACAGCTTAAAACTTTTTACTCTTCTTATCACAACGAAATCAAGATTTCTCTATATATCATTGTTTAATGTTGTTCATCAGAATTGTTTTTCGATAAGAGGAAAACGAGTATCGAGTTTATTATAACGCTTATACCGCTGATGGTAAAAGCATAAGCTAAAACGTATATTAATAAACTTATCCACTCTTGCTGCAATTTCACCAAACTTTCCAATGGATGAACAATCGTTTTTGTCACAGCTAGAGATCCTAAAATAACACCAACCCAAAAACCACTGCACTGCATACAAGTAAGAAGCTTTGAGAAAAAAGGAGCCTTGACGGTAAGGTAATTTCTCAAAGGATCAAATATTGAACCATTTACGAGGATGCTAGTTATAGACCAGCCAATAAGTAAGAAAAAAATTATTTCCATTTTTTAAAAAATTGAGTTGTACTTTTCGATGAATTCTTTTTGTTCTTCGTTCAGTATTTGAGGGACATTTATGCCAATTTTGACAAGTATGTCACCCCTGAAATCATTGTTGAACTCGGGTACTCCCTTACCAGGAACCCGGAATATTTTTCCAGGGCTAGTCCCTGCAGGTATTGTTATTTTATATTCACCACCTGAAGTTAGGTTTGGAATTTTTATTTCTTTACCTAAACAAGCCTCAGGAAATGTTAGATCCACATCACATATAAGATTGATCCCGTCTCTCCGATAAAATTCATGTTTCTCGTCATAAACGTTGACTATAAGATCACCGGGATCCGATGGTGATTTATCATGATCTCCCTTCCCAGGAACTCTAAACGAAACTCCAGTAACAGAACCCTTTGGTATGTTGATCTCAAATTGATCTGGCTTTTTTACTACTCCCGAAGATTGGCAAGTTCGACAAACAGATTTAGGTAATTTCCCGATTCCACTACAAGCATAGCACGTTTCGTCCATCGCAATTTGTCCAAAATTACTTTGTACTATTTTACGTTTTACTCCAATTCCATTACAAACGTGGCATGTATCTAGCTCACCTTTATCGGCGCCAGTTCCCATACAATCAGAACATTGAACTTTACGATAAACGTTAGCAATTTTGATTGCTCCGTTTAAAACTTCCTCTAGAGTTATGTCTACTCTGGCATTTATGTTCTTGCCCTTTTTAACTATCTCTCTTTCGTAGAAATTATTGCCTCTAAATCCAGAAAAGGGATCGAAGGGATTGAATCCAGAACCGAATCCAGAAAAAGGATTTGGATTGTCGAATTTAGCCTTTTTTTCAGGGTTGCTAAGTGTTTCATATGCCTCGACAACTTCCTTAAATTTTCGTTCTGACTCGGGATCACCACCTGTTCTATCTGGATGAAATTCAAGTGCAAGTTTACGATAAGCTTTTTTGATTTCTTCTGGCGAAGCAGATCGGGAAACGCCAAGGACCGAGTAATAATCTGGTTGTTGATTCATTAACTATTGTATTAGAAAGATGATTTGAGCCACTCCCTAATAACAAGCTCTTTACCTCTTTCGTAAGCCGGAATTTGTTTCCAGTCTTCCTTTAACTTAGTCTTCAGTTTTAAAATCTCGGAGCACACTTCATAATTTTCTTCCTGTTCCCAGTAGTTAATCATCCTGCGACAAAAATCATCTATTTTGCACTCCGATTCAAAGATTTGTAAGAAGTCTGGACTCTGGGTTCTTAAAGCGTTCAAGAATAGATCCTGAACCGCTCTTTCTATGTGTGATTTCAAAATAGAAAATTGTGGGTGGCCATCGAAAGACGACCCCACATCAGAAAAATTAAAATTCCCCGAATCGAAATTCATTTTTTTTATTTATTGTCTAGATATTTATATATCTCTATGTAAACCCCCTGATTTATAAGATCTTGAAAATCCAGTCCCAATTTTTTCATAAATTCCCTGGTTGTTTCTTCACCAAAGTGTGAAAATAATGCTTCTTTTTTAATCTCGATCTCTAATTCATCATCTTTTTTATAAACAACACCAGCATCTTTTAAACCAAGAAGTTTTTCTTCAAATTGGGCAAATCTTTTGTAGTCTTCTATACTAAGTTCTCCGTCCATAAGATCTTTTCAATATTAGAGTTGTACTTCAGAAGGGCTTTCTCCTTCATTTTAACTTCCAATTCTATATCGAAATGGAGACCATATGTTTCGATTTTTCCGTTGATCCAATCTGAGTGAGCCAATTCTTTTGCTGAACTGTCCTCAAAAAGCTTCCTTGATTCTGAAAAGTGTGTCAATGGGGTTATTCCGGTTGGCCATGTAGAGAGACATACTTCAAGTGATTCTTTTTCGCTGAGACCCTCCGGTGGATGACATTGGTTATGTAGGTAATCAAAAGTGATCGGAATCCCGATTTTAGAATGGATCATTTCCTTGAGATCGATTGATGTATATTGAGATTTTTTATCATCGACTTCTACAACCAATCTTTTCTTGACAGTTTCTGGGAGAAGATGAAAGTTTTGACAAAATCTGTTTGCAGCTTCCTCTTTCGAGGGTTGTGTGGTGTTTACGTGTATGTTGATAGGATAGTAATAAGTTTGAGGCAATCCCATCAAATCCATAATTTCCGCATGTTGTCTTAGTTCTTTAATCGATTTTTCGACGACGTCTTCTCTTAGAGAAGCTAAAACAGAATATGGGGAAGGATGGAATGTAATTCTTTGTCCTGTTTTAAGTGCGTACTCCCCGCATTCACGCAGTTTCTCCCTGATCGATAAGAAATTAGGAAGATCTTCAAATTCATATTCTGAACACCAAGGAAACATATCGGAGCTCATTCTATACAAACCAATCCCGTTAGCATAGTTCCATTCTAGAATCTTGTGGAGATCGCTGACATTAAGAAAAGCTAATTCAGCAACATAGTCGATCCCCTTTTCAAGGAATGTTTTTTTGGTCATCGACCTATTCGTTGTAATCCTTTCGCTTTTTTTAACATCATCACTTAAGGACATATTGATGCAACAATAACCATATTTTCTTACCATTCCGTAAACTTAACCGGTCTAATCGTTCAAAAAAATTGTACTAGGTTAATTTTGATAACCACATTTTTCTTGCCTCCGAGGATTTCCCAAATGCCATCTCTAACATAGATGTAGATTTTTTGTCCTTTACTATTTTCACGACCTTCTTGTTTTTCATTACGTGATCCCAATCTTCCAAAGACAGAGATCCAAGACCTTTTAAATAACGTACGTTGGTAAGTCTTTTGGAATGGCTTTCCTTCTTAAACTCTTCCAAGGAAAAATAATATTTCTTTACCCTATCTCCAGAAGAAACCAAAGGTGTTTCTAAAAAGTTCAGCATCTTATTTTCAATAATCCAGGGAAACCATTTATAAAACAAGTTAATTAGCAATGAAGTAATGTGAGACCCGTCCGGATCCTGATCGGTTGCGATGACAACGTTTTCAAAAGGACATTTCAAATCAGGCCTGTCTGGCTCGAGGTTCAATATTTGCATCAATTCCAATATCTCCTTATTATCGGCTAGATCTGATAGACTTCTTGCATTCTTTATTTTCCCTTTTAATGCATAAACACCATCCCTAGCTGGATTTCTTTTCTGAAGAATAGAACCCATCGCACTTAGTCCTTCTACTATAAAAAGATTTTCTGCTATTCTAGAAGTTGGTGGAAAGTATTTGTGTGAAAATTGTATCTTGACGCTTTTCTTCTCCTTTCTGATTTTCTTAAGACTTGCGTCTTTCTTCCTGTTTTCAACCTCTGTCCTGATTTTTTTGAAGAGAGGTGTTGAAAAGAACTTTTTTAAAGAAGGGCTGAAATTGTCTACAATGATCTGCTCGACATCTTCCCTTCTTGTTACAAATTTTGTTTTGTTTTGATCTCCGAATTTAACCAGAGAAGGAGGTAAATTCAAGATCAAACAGAAATCATAAAAATGGTGAGCTAGGGAATCTTCAAGGACTCCATTAATTTGGTCCATGATTATCTTCTGGTGAATTCCGGTACACATTGCTGAGTTTACAAAAGAAACCGATCCGGAATCATCTACCTTCTCCCAAATGAGGAGCTCGCCAATCTTGGTTTTATAAGATAGTTGTTTCAGCAAAGAAGTTTCAACAGGAATCTCTTTACCATCCCAAACAAACTTGATCTTGATTCCCTTTGTATTTGACTCCGTCTCCAGAACTCTCTTTTTTAAAAGAAGCTGAGAATGTAAGATTTCTTTACTCCATTTACAGTTATCAAAAATATCCTTCAGCGGTGTAAAACTCACTGTAGTGCCTAAAGTTCTTTTTGCCCTTTTCTGTACCTTAGGCTCTTTTGCAATGAAGTTATTCCATTCTTGGAAGTAGTGCTCGGAGGAATTTGTGGTCTCCACTGAAAAATAACTAGACATTGCATTAACCAAGCTTACCCCCATCCCGTTTGTTCCTATGAGGGTTTCGGATATATTTTCATTATCAAAGTTAGATCCAGCCCTAAGCATAGAAACCGCGGTGGCAATATTTGTCATTCCGCTCTTTGCGTTTATCCTTGATCCATTGATAAATCCTTCCCCTGTATCGCTAATTCTAATCGTATTCGTTTTAGAGTCAACCTCGACCGTTATAGAATCCATCGATTTTTTCATTCTTTTCGCTTCGTCAATAGAATTTGAAAAAACCTCATCGAATAATTTGTACATTCCAACAGATATGTGGAGAGGTACGGAGGAAATGATTTCACTCTTTACGATCGGTATCTGTTCCTCACTTAATTTAACCGACCCAACGTAAATGGTTGGTCTTTTTAAAATGTGCTCGAAATCGGAAAGTACCTGTATATCTTTTGTAGCCATCAACTATAAGTTTAAAGTTATATCCAGATGTCATTGGTTAATTTCACAAAAAAAGCGGGAAGACCCGCTTTTTTCAAAATTTTATCTCGGCAATTACATCATCGTGTTACCTTCTGCAGGAGTGTAGTAAATCTCGTCTACCTTGATTGGTAAAATTTTTGCTTCGTATCCTTTGTCTTGCAAAGAAACTGGAATTCCGATGATATAATCTGTACCACCGATGTTTTCAATTCTATCTACAAGAAACTCAGAGTCGATAAAAATGGTTCTTTTATCTCCGAATCTGTCCAAATCGAAGTCAAACTCTTCTGGGTCGAGGTCAGCGTCCAGATCCTTTCCAATTGAAGCCTTATATCTTCTAGCAAGTCTTTCTCTTTCTTGTCTAATTACATCCTGAATGTAATCAGGAGCTCCCTTTCCTTGTGTAGGTACATCTGCAATAACAGTGATTTTGGAAAGCATCCCATTTTCTTTTTGTGCCAGCATATCCCTTAATTTCGGAATTACCTCCGAATATTTAAGCTCCATTTTAGGTCTAGCATTAACATTCTTCATTACCTCGGTTTCGTCATAAACCGGGGTTGCAGCTTCATTCATGGAAGCCTTGAATTCTTCAAAAAGTTTAAGATTATTCATTGTTGTAAATTTCTTTCTTTATATATCTGATTTGTTTTCTGATTTAGTTATCTTGACTTCTAAATCAGATGAACCCTTTATGATCCTATGCCACGTGCCTGCTTTTATGTAAATTTTTCCCTGACACTTTTGGGGTAGAAGATTATCAAATTGGAATTGCCAATCATTTTCATTAATGAATTCTACTATCCTGTTTTCTTCATCCCAATGCCATTTCAACTCATCTGGGTGCAAATCAGATGAGAAAATTCTTACTACTTCCGTACTGCTTAAGTGCTCCTCTGAATAGGGATTTACCATGGATTACTGGACTTTAAACCTAATAATTTATGGTATCTATGAACGTTGCATGACCACCATCTCGGCTTCCACCTTGGCCCAGGATCTTGACATCTATGTCGTGCTCTAAATGACTTCGAAGCTTCCTTGTCATAATTTTTTATGGACATACCAGGTTGTCCAAATCTTACCATAATTACTTTACCTTTGTCGTTTTTTGTGTAGACTGCAAATTTTCTTGCAGCACCTGGAGTACGAAATGGCTTATTTAATTTAACTTCTCTCCCCTTGTACTCTGCCTCGTTTATTTCGAAAGGCACATCCAAAAGGACTTCGACCCCTTCATATAGTCCTTTTGATCCGGCATCGGTTGAAATTATGAAAATATCATCATGTGACAATTCCAATTCACCATCAATCCAAAGCATCCTGGCTTCATTAACTAGCTGGAGCCAAGCATCCGATTCTATTCTATAAACACTTTCAGAAATGCTTATCGAATTTTTTACGTGAAAATCTAAGCCTTCACTAAGCCTTCCACTATGGGATTTAAAGTCTTGTAAGTACATAGATTATATATCAAACTGTCACTCCTTTGAATGAGTATCCATTATAGCCAAAATTCTTTCCTTGGCTCTTTCACTGATTGGGATTGGGTTTCCCTCCTCGTCGATCCTGACAAACTTAATTGTTGTTTTTAGTATTTCCTTTTGTTGACCAGTATAAACATTATGTGATCTCGCTTCCATAGAAATAGAAACCGAGGTTTTACCCACATTGGATGGAGAAGCATAGATTTTGAGTAATTGACCCTCTTTGGCCGGTTTTTTAAAAAAACAGCTGTCGATAGAAACAGTTACCATCCTGGGAGTATCGCAAAGCTGCATTGCATATCCAGCAGCAGAGGCATCTATCCAGCTTAAGAGTTTTCCCCCGAAAAGATTACCGTGAAATCCGAGGTCCGATTTTTTGATTGGGTGTGTGTTTAATAATTCCATTTATTTAGATTTCGAAAATTTTTTCAATTTCATATTTTGGTTTTGAGTAGATTTTTTCTCCAACAATAAGATAATCAACCACACCGCTCCTTAAATGGTTCAATGCTTGGTCGACTGTGTTGATGATAGGTTCTCCGTGAACATTGAATGAGGTGTTCATCAAAGCTGGAATTTTTGTTAAGTTGTAAAAGGCATTTAGAATGGGGTGAAAGGGATTTATTGATTCATCCACTATTTGTATTCTAGAAGTATTGTCATATTTGTTAATTACCCCCGGAATTTTCTCTACCCACTCATCCTTTACATCATAACAAATTGTCATGAATTTAGAGGCATATTTGGATTTATAACAATGAAATAATTGACTCTCAAAACCTTCCAGGACAATAGGAGCAAAGGGCATTTCGTCGTTTCTATTAAGTCTTGAATTGATGTAGGCTTGCCCATTTTTGTCAGACGGGTCATAAATGATCGATGTGGCTCCAAGAGATCTTGGTCCCCATTCTCTAGAGTTCGAAAATATACCAAGAACCTTACCCTGAGCCAACATATTTGCTACTAATTCGGGGTTAAATTCAGTAATTTCCAAATCTTGGACAGTGAAGTCATATTTTGTAGGAAGACCCCAAAATACGTTACTTATTTTTTTTGGAAAAAACTCACCTAATTCATTGGCTTTACATAAACATGCTCCAAGGGCTAAACCACCATCACCCATTCCGGGTGCAATAAAGATTTCTTCGAAAGGAGAGAATTCATTTAATTTCTGGTTAATTTTTACATTGGAGAAAAGACCACCAGATAATGCAAGTTTTCTTGAATTCGGATATTTTTCCTTTATCCATTCAACCAACTCTAAAACGTAGTTTTCACTAAGCATCTGCACCATATAAGCGGAGTCTTTTCGAAGTTCAGATCCTGGTTGAAGATCTAGTCCCGAAAAATATTCTGATGCCTTGCTATATTGCTTCCAAATCGGATCACCATTAAAAAGAAAGCATTCACCAACATGTGAAAAAATGTCTTCATTATAGTTGCCTTGAGCAGCTAAACCTACAATTTTTCCTTCGTCCTTTCCCCCAAAAAGACCGTTTATCCCACAATAAAAATCCCAGAATGTTGCTATAGTATGTGTCCCTCGTACATAGTTTGATTCCTGTATTTTTCCATTAAAAGCTGAGTGAAATGACATTACGCAGCTGTCATAGAATAACTGGTCAGAAGAAAAATAAGAACTCTCTGGGTACCAAAGCTGATATGGAAGATCCCCCTTGTTTTGTTTTGCTTTTGCTGTAAACTCAATATATTCATCTTCAGGTACTTCCAGTTTCCTGTATGGCAAATTTTGGGAGAGTATTTTTTCGAACACATCAAGATTTAGAACTTTATCTGGAATGCCGTTCGAATCACCTGCATCAATAGTCAATACCAAAGTTTCACAATCAAATCCAGAAAGAAAGTAAGCTGTTGCAGAGTGGCAATCGTGATGCTCAAACAAATAAATCTCTTTAACCTGTAGAATTTTTCTTATCTGTTCCAAACCACATACAACAGGCTTAGGCATAACAACAATGATGTCATCGTCTAATGGTGTAACCCCATAATTTTCTTCCAGTGCTTTGAGAGATAACTCGGGATAAGCAAACTGATTGAAAATACCTTTAAGTCTCTTGAATCTTTCCTCCTCGAAAGCACAAATGATCTCGCCGTCAACCATGTATGCGACACCGCAATCATGAACGGTAGCAGAAATCGAAATGATCTTCGACATCAAAAATTATTTTTGTTTATTCTCCTTGAGAAACTCCGCTTTTTTTGCTGCCGCTTGTCTGAAATGCTCCAGATTTTTATTCAACCTTTCTTTTTCGTGCTCGGAAAGATTAGGGAAGAACGGCATGTTTACAACGGTTTTAATTTTTTCATATGAAATCTCTGGATTTCCTGTATGGAATGCAGCTAAAGCGTATTCATCAAGTAATCTCCATTGCCAAATTTCAGGCTCTACAAATAAGATGTCCGAGGTTCCTGGGTTTTTTATTGCCATACTTCCATAGGTAAAAGCCAAAATCCATCTTCCTCTCTCACGAAGCTTTCTCATAACATGAAAAACAGCCTCTAATCTTTGCGGTCTATATTCCCATGCTCTAGAATAGGCGTTTATTACTTCATCCGGATGTCTTCCCAATTGCTCTTTAAGTTTGGCAATCATGTACATTGAATAATAGACCTCTTCCTCCCAGCCACCTGCTTCGATTCTTTTTTCATAAGCATCGATTGCTTTCAATTTTTGTCCAGAATCTCGATAGCTTTGTGCTAGATAGAACATGTATCTCGTGTTCTGTGGATCTTCCTCCAATGCTTTAGCCAGAATTTCGGCATCCTTTGCATATTTTTCCTCCAAGCTGTTTGCTCTTTTCAATGGACTAATGTCTGCATCGACGTGGCAAAAATCGGCTGGAATTTGATATTGTACCAAACCTTCTTTACCTGGGAGATCCAGATATTCGTGCAAAACTCCTTTATAAACCCAGTCCTGATCGGATCTAACGATCTGAGCCCTGTGGTATTGCAACGAATTTAATCTATAGAGAATTTGAAAACAATCAACATCATTGGGTAGATTATTAAAAGGATTGATTGCAGGGTTTTTAACTTGAAATGTATCATCAGCATCAATGATCCATCTGTAATCGCATTTTCCCTTGGCTAATTCCAAACTTTCAGTTCTGTTGACTTCAAAGTTCACCCAAGGTCTTTCGTGTACTTCCCCCTCGATTCCAAGTTCTTGCATGGTTGATTTGATCTCTTGGATAGTATTATCAGAAGATCCGGTATCACATATTACGTAATAAGAAATGTAAGGTGCAACTTGTGTAAGACACCTGCGAATAGTGTCCTCCTCGTCTTTCACGATCATTACTAAACAGAGACTGATACTCTGGGTACTAAGATCCTTAGGAATCTCAGGACTTTGAACTTTTGCTAAAAATGGTTTACGATTGTTAGAAACACCTTTCTTATTTTTCTTAGATTTAGTTGGCATAGAAACTTTTTATTCCAGTTTCTATTTATAGTCATTTTCTAAGAAAAATTTCAACCTTATCCTCGATCTATTGAGGTTATTCTTTTCAAGACCAATTGATCGTTAAGGGTAACAGAAAAGTCTCCCTTTACTTTTAAATTTTTTCCACCCCTATTTGAAATGAGTTCAATACTAACAATCCCATTCTCCTCGTCAGATAGGTCCATTGCTTGTTTAGTTTGATCTTCATCTAGTGGATTAAATTGTGTTCGACTCATACCCCTACCGTTCCAAAAAACTAGAGAAAGATTGTCGATTTTTCCATCCAGTACTTTGACCACTTGATTTTCCCTCAAACACTCAATTTTCAAAGATGATCCAGATGATCTGAATTTCTCCGAGAATGTCAACATAAAATATCCCCTACCATGAAGAAGCCCCGGAACGGTTGAATTTTTTGCAGACAGGATGGGCAAAGATCCTTGGAATCTGTGCCTTTTAAATCTTACACCAAGCTCCATAAATGCTTTTTCCGATCGAGAAATAAGATCCTCCACATCAATGTTTGGAAAGTCTATAATTACATGAGGGTGCTTTCCTTTGATCAGCGACTGAGATTTTATTTTTAAGTCTGAAAAGTATTTTAAGTAATTCGAATACACGTCTAAAATTACATTCAACTGATCCTCCTCGGAAAGATTTATTTTTTTCTGTAGTTCTATATTTTTTTCAAATTTTGAAATAAAATCGGAAACTACCCTATCGTTAATATTTTCCATTATTAAATTCTTTTCCAGGAAAAGTCAGTGTCAAGCTTGAAGTTTCCAAAATACTTAAAATCATTTTTCCACTCATCAGGGGAAATTAAGCTTGCAAATCTTTTACCAGATTTATTTTCATAGAGATATATCTCACTTCCGATTTGAGGTTCAAATCCGATGTTTGATGACCAAACTAAGTCATTTTCCTCAAACTCCCTCAGTAAGATATCTATTTGCTGCTTAATTTCCTCCGCCCGTTTGGTAAATTTGTGATTAGCATGTGTGAAGGCTCTTTGCTTGAAGAGAGAAATTTCAGACACATCTATACGAGGGGAAGACAAAGATGTCGGGTATTCCTTTAAAAAAGAATCGTATCTTTGGCTTTCCTGATTGTAAACTACGCTATCAGGTGTTTTCTTTTTTTCCCTCATCTTTTTTCTTGGAAGGAATTTCCAATTTTTTCACAACAGAGTTGTATACAGATTCGCTTCCCTCTGAAGCATCTATCTTAATCAATTTTCTACTTTTGTTGTACTTGTCAACGAGGGGGGAAGTTTTTTCCTTGTATTCTTGGAATCTTTTAGCTATTACCTCAGGGTCCTTGTCGTCTTCTCTGTTTTCTTTTTCGGCTCTTTTCAAGATTCTCTCTTTAGCCTTTTCCTCGGTCAGATCTAAAAAAAGAACATGACTTAATCCAACCCCCAATTTTCCTAACAGTGAATCCAATAGCTTGATCTGTTTTATATTTCGTGGGAATCCGTCGATGATTACACCTTTGGAAAAATCAACATTTCCCAACTCTTTTCGAAGCATTCTTACCATCAATCTATCAGGGATGAAGTTTCCTCCAGAAACTAATTTCTTAAGTTCCTTGTCATCAGATTTTCTAATTAAGTCCCCGGTTGATATATGGATGAATCCATTTCTTTCAGCAAGCTTTTTCGAAACCGTTCCTTTACCAGATCCAGGAGGTCCCAGTATAACAAGAATTTTTCCCTGTTTGTCTGGCAGAACTCTTTCATTTAATTCTCCCTCCAGGACTTGCACGAAATCATGAAATTTTATAACCTTTTCCATTCTTTTAAAAATAATTTTAGGCTCTGGGTTTCCCCAGAGCCCTATAATTTGATTAGGATCCGCATGAGAGACAATCTTCTGGATTGTCTAGACTGCAAGATAAATCATTCATTGTTTGCTCTGCTAAAGCCTTCAAATCTTCATTAATTTTGAATGCTGGTGCAGCAGTTTCTTTTTTATTCTCAACTGCGGGTGAATCCTCGTTGATCGTTTTATATTTAGAAGTATCTATACCTAAACCAGAAAGAGCATCAACAGCTGCTTTAGTTCTAAGATAATACATTCCAGTTTTTAATCCTTGTCTCCAAGAGTGAAAATGTGCAGCAGTTAGTTTAGCAGCATTTACGTTCTCGATGAACAAGTTTAACGATTGTGATTGACAAATAAATTTACCGCGATCCGCAGACATTTCTATTAGGTCCTTTTGTTTGATCTCCCAAACAGTTTTGTAGATTTCTTTTATATCATCAGGAACGTTTGGTATGTTCTGGACAGATCCCTTATTAATAATGATCATGTTCTTCATATCCTCGTTCCATAGTCCTAGGGAAATCAGATCCTTAACAAGGTGCTTATTTATAATGATAAACTCCCCACTTAAAGTTCTTCTGGTGTAAATATTAGAAGTGAAAGGCTCAAATGCTTCGTTGTTACCCATGATCTGAGCGGTAGAAGCAGTCGGCATCGGAGCAAGCAACAAAGAGTTTCTAGCTCCATGCTTCATGACATCCTTACGAAGTTTTGCCCAATCCCATCTTCCAGATAACTCATCATCATTGACTTGCCAAAGATTAAACTGAAATTTACCTTGGCTCAATGGCGATCCTTCGAATGTTTCGTATGCCCCGTGTTTCTTAGCAAGATCCTTTGATGCAGTCATTGCAGCAAAGTAGATTGTTTCAAAAACTTCAGAGTTTACCTTTCTAGCTTCAGGTGAAGTAAAAGGAATACCTAATATTGCGAACAAATCCGCCAATCCTTGAATACCAATACCAATTGGGCGGTGTTTCATGTTCGATTTCCAAGTCTCTGGAGTTGGATAGAAGTTAACATCAATAACCCTATTTAGATTGACTGCTGTTTGATAAGAGACCTCGTATAGCAACTGATGATCAACCTCACATTTTCCTCTAGCAATTCTGTTCGTTCTTGCATCTGTAGATTTCAAGAACTTGTTAACCGGAATTGAAGCCAGGTTACAAACTGCTTGCTCGTCTTTGTCCGTGTATTCTATAATCTCGCAGCAAAGATTTGAAGACTTGATAGTTCCAAGATTCTGCTGGTTTGATTTTCTGTTTGCGGAATCCTTGAAAAGGATATACGGAGTTCCAGTTTCTATTTGTGACTCAAGTATTTTAGCCCAAAGTTCCCTAGCTTTAACAACCTTTCTAGCTTTTCCGTTTTTCTCTGCTTCTGTATATCTGTCAACGAATTCTTGACCGTAAATTTCATGCAGACCTGGGACTTCAGATGGGGAGAATAGGGACCATTCCTGGTCATTTTCAACTCTTTCCATAAAGAGATCAGGAATCCATAAAGCCAAGAAAAGATCTCTTGCCCTTCTTTCTTCCTTCCCTGTATTCTTTCTTAGATCTAGAAAATCCTCTACGTCAGCGTGCCAAGGTTCTAGATAAATAGCAAAAGATCCTTTTCTTTTACCACCACCCTGATCTACGTATCGTGCAGTCTCATTGAAAACTTTCAACATAGGAACGATTCCGTTTGATTTTCCGTTTGTTCCTCTGATGTAAGAATTGGTAGATCTAATGTTGTGAATTGCTAAACCAATTCCTCCTGCGTTCTGAGAGATGAGTGCAACGTCAGAAAGTGTTTTGTAAATTCCAGCAATAGAATCTTCTTGCATTGTTAACAAAAAGCAAGAAGAAAGTTGGGGCTTTTTCGTTCCTGCATTGAAGAGGGTTGGTGTTGCGTGAGTCATCATGTGTGTAGACAATAACTCGTATGTCTTCAAAGCATTTTTGATATCGGCTCCCCAAATTCCAACTGCAACACGCATGTACATGTGTTGGGGACTTTCAGCGGTCATCCCGTGCATTTTTAGGAGGTAACTCTTTTCTAAAGTTTTGAATCCAAAATACTCGAAACTAAAATCTCTATCGTGAATGATAGCGGAATCAAACTTATCTTTGTTTTGCTGAACCGCATCAAAAGTTTCGTCATTAATTAACCCAGCAGGTTTTCCAGTTTCTGGGTCGATATAATGATATAGATCTTCTATTGTTTCCGAGAATTTCTTCTTTGTACTTTTGTGAAGTCTAGAAACTGCTATTCGGGAAGCTAAAATAGAATAGTCAGGGTGAGATGGAATTAAAGAAGCAGCAGTTTCTGCTGCAAGGTTATCCAACTCGATTGTAGAAATTCCGTCATAAATTCCAGCAATCACTTTTTGTGAAATGCCCATCCAGTCTACGAAATCCGTATTTAGTCCATATGTCATCTTTTTAATACGGTTAGAGATTTTATCAAACCTCACCGCTTCTTTAGAACCATCTCTCTTTGTTACGTACATGTTGTTGTTTTTGCTTATTTTATTTTTTATTAGAAGTCTACGTCCAGGTCGAACGCGTTATCGGAGGAATTTAACACTCCGGCTTTTTGATATTCAGCTACTCTCTTCTCGAAGAAATTTGTTTTCCCCTGCAAAGAAATGTTAGCCATGAAATCAAACGGGTTGTCTACGTTGAACACTTTCGAACATCCAAGATCAACCAACAAGCGATCAGTTACAAACTCCAGATATTGCTTCATCAAATCTTGGTTCATACCAATCAGTTTTACAGGAAGAGATTCAGTAATGAATTCCTTCTCTATCTCAAGAGCACTTAAAATAATTTCCTTTATTCTTTCTTCAGAAACTTTATTTGCCAGGTGATTATTATGTAGGAGAACCGCGAAGTCACAGTGCATTCCTTCGTCTCTAGAAATCAATTCATTAGAAAAACTGAGTCCTGGCATAAGACCCCTTTTTTTCAACCAGAAAATTGAGCAGAATGAACCTGAGAAAAAGATTCCTTCAACAGCAGCAAATGCAATGAGTCTTTCTTGAAAGAATTCAGACTCGACCCATTTTAATGCCCATTCAGCCTTCTTCTTTACTGCTGGGATGGTTTCAATAGCATTGAAAAGCATGTGTTTTTCGGCAGGATCTGTTATATAGGTATCGATCAATAAAGAGTAAGTCTCTGAATGGATGTTTTCCATCATAATCTGAAATCCGTAGAAAAACTTTGCTTCTGAATATTGAACCTCCTTCACAAAGTTCTCAGCCAAATTTTCATTTACTATACCATCCGATGCAGCAAAGAAAGCCAAAACATTTTTAATAAAATGTCTCTCGTTATCAGTTAATTTATTTCTCCAGTCGTCGATGTCAGCGGAAAGGTCAATCTCCTCTGCTGTCCAAATACATGCTTCCTGGTTTTTATACATTTCCCAAATGTCCTGGTGTTCAATAGGGAAGATAACGAAACGGTTTGGATTTTCCTGTAAAATCGGTTCCGGTAAAGAATAGTTCTCCTTCATAATTTAGTTTTTGTTTTCTTTAAAATCAGTAATTGTTGGCTTGTCTACGACGATTTTCTTCGTTTTTGCTCATGTACATATTGTACATTTCCTTTGGTGTCATACCAATAGAAGCTGCGTAATTCATGAAGAAGTGGAGCATGTCCACAATTTCGAATTTACATTCAAGCTTATCGTTATCAGATAACTCAGAAAATTTCAGATTGTCGTAAGAAGAATAAGCATTCTTCCATCTTTTCCAGATAGCATTGCCATTGCCATCCTTAATTCCTCCCAGAGCGTCGGTAGCTTCGTGAATCTCATCAATCATCGCGTGATTATTCATGTGCCAGAAATTCATGATCTCTCTTAGAGTCATATTTTCAAAATCATATCCGTAGACATTTTTTTGAGTTTCTGCCTGAAGATTCAGAATATCCCCGAGGGTATCTTTCGATTCGTGGTAGAGATCCTTGATCAAAAGATCCGCGCATTCATTGTCTGTATTTGCCATATCTTGCTATTTGAACTAGTTTGTTTTATTCTCTCCCGCCGCTGGGTTTTTTATATATCAAGTGGGTCCCAGGAGTGCGGTAATTTTGGAAAACTTCTACGTTAAATTTTTCAATTGTTTCTCCAATTGGTCAATTTCTATTTGAAGTTCCAGCATTCTTTTTTTGGTCGCCTTTCTTTTGGCGTAAAGATCCTTAATTATGGTCTTTAAAATTGGACTTTCGTCGTCACCTCCGAATATAGCTGAGGATGAAGTTGTGACCCATCCTTCCCTAACCTCTGATATATCTTTTCCTAATTTTCCTTTATAAACCTCAGGGGAGATCCCCCACTGCACAATTGTGTTTGGATATAGGGAAGCAAAGTCATAACAAGCAACCCATTCGTGTAAACCTTTAATTGGTTCTTTCACATATCCACCTATGAATTTAACGTGGGACTCGTCTTTTTTCTCATTAACAAAAACCTGGTTCCTCTCCAAAAATTTCTTTAGCATCATTACCTCAGTAGACCAAACTGGAGACAATGCCCTGCTGATCTCTACTCTATTCAAATTTGCTATTTTAAAGTAGGTTAGAAGAGTTTTCAGCTTAACGTCTATGTAGTGTACCAGCGCACAGTCGATAACGTTATACAGGACAAATTTTGGGAAATCCGATTGATATAAATTCCTCAAAGAACCCTCGTAGACAATCTTCTTTAACCCCGTTGCTTTTTCTGCAACGTAGTCTAATCTATTACTTTCCTTAATCTTAATTACACGGTCCCACTTCTTATAAATTTCGAGGTAATCGACCATCAAAAGATGCATCGGTAAGTTGTCCTTACCTATTAAGAAATTAGCAGGCGAAATGATTTTAGGATCTATCCCAAGTCTTTTTGCTCGATTTAGAAGATAAGGCCAGTCATATCCAAACCAGTTCCATCCGGTTATAAGGGACATCTTCGGGGCAAGATCCTTGAAGAACGTGTAAAGCATATCATACTCCGTCTCGAACTGTTGATATTTGAATGACCATTCATCTCCCATAGGTGCAAGGTAATCGTTTACTTTACGGTGGATGTCAGCCTTTTCTTCCGGGGTTAGCGGATCAAGACCCAAGATAATAGATTTACATTTGTCTGTGGCAATACCAATCGAAAGAATCCGGTTCTTCGCTGAAGCAGTGTCAAGAGAATCCCCCATTTCATCGGTCATCTCAACCTCAATATCTACGAAGTATTTTTTCGGGGTTTGAAATTCCCAAAGAGACTTAGTAAGTTCTGGATCTGCTTCTTCCAGAATTTGAACCATCCTGTATTTGTCGTAACGTTGAGATTTCTCTTTCCTTACAGACATACCGTCCCAGGACTTCCATTCAGGATCCCTTCTTCTATCAGAATGAGAGCACTTTTCCCAAATAAATCTTTCGCTTTCTGGAATGGGAACATTAACAAAAATTAAATCTCCTTCCTCGGAGAAGGATGACACCTTCAAATAAGTTCCTTTGTTTTCGATATCTACAATCATGAAAAATAATTTTGATTCGCTGGTCAGTCAAATCATTATTGATATATAGCTTACTTATGGAAAATACAATCAAAAGTTTCGAGAATTTCCTGAATGAATATTACATTTCAGAGGCACCGGGATCTGTTGTAGTTCCAGGAGAATGGTATAAGGACAACGTAAACTCCAGGAATTATAGACCTGCATACACTCAAATGCCCCAGGTGGTTGACTCGATGTTCCAGACAACCGATCTTTACAATTATTTAGATACTTTACAAGAAGAGGAAGAATTTAAAAAAATGATTGAAAGTAAAGATGGTGCGGATAAAATAGTGAAGTATCTGAAGAAGAGAATCCATGAAGAATTATCACATAAAGCTAAAACTTCAACACAATAAAAAAAACAAAGAAAATACTTGAACTGGGTCAATTATGCCCTTTCGGAAGATTCATACTATCAAGAATCAATACCGAAGGACACCATTTATATAAGAAATACTCAAGGATTCTACCGACCAGATTGGGTAATCAACTCGTGGAGCAAGGATAGGTCAGATTCGTCTAACAAGATTAGATCTGGCTCAGCATTCGTAATAGGGGGAAGTAACCAAGAAATCTCCTCCGACAATAGTTTCAATGGCTCAATTTATAGATCTTTCGATCCACAAATGTGGGCTCATCATCTTTTTATAAAATCAAAAAACAATACCTTTTTAAATCAGAAAAGTATCGGAATAGAAATATGCAATTATGGGGAATTAGTAAAATCAAAAGACGGTAATTTTTACTCAAAAACCAATGTAAAGATTAGAAAGGACGATGTAACTGTTTTAGAAACCCCATTTCGAGGAGAAAGATACTTTCACTCATACTCACCAGAACAATTGAAATCTTTAAAAGAACTTCTAATTAGCCTCAGTAATCAATTTGACATTGACCTTAAGAGAGGATTGCAAAGGGAGCTGTTAAATGGAGATGAAAATCATGCATTTTCAATTAACGAAAATGCCCTCAGGGGACTTCCTGGAATATGGTCACATTCGAATGTTCGTATAGACAAATTAGGATGTTACCCTCATCCAGATTTGATCAATCTAATAAAGGCTCTCTAGATACATCCTTAGTTTTTTGTCGCTAGGTAAAAAATCGGTTTTACCATCAACAAATATTTGCCAGGATTCCTTGGCATACTTACCGACCCCTGGTAATTCTTCAACAGATTTGAATCCTTCTACCCATTTTTGACTCATTTTAACAATTCTCCCAGCTTTTATTCTTCCAAACCCTGTGCTCTTTATCAAAGGATAAATCTGGTCTGGATCAAGATTAGAGGTATTGTTCGGGTTATCTAAAAAATCCATTAGTGGAATTAGGATCTTTCTTACCTGCTGGTTGGTGGTCTGATTCAGCAAGATACAAATAACCGTCATCTTCCAAGGATCCTGAATGTAATCTTGCTGAATAAGTCTTTCCATACTATTGGAATTTTAGTTTCCTTTTATATTCGTTGATTTTTTTGTCTAATAAGCTAGCGGTTTCACCGTAACTCATTTCCATGACAACGGAAAGTTTTCTAACTATTAATGTTCTGTCCAAAACAGACTCATAAGAGGAATCCTCCTCCTTTTTCAAAATCTCAGAGGCAAACTCCTTTGCCCATGTATCTAGCATTTCTTTTTCTCTTGACATAATAAAAAAGCTCAATCTTTTAGTGATCGAGCTTTCTTATTACAAATCTAAGATATTATTTCGACTTTAAGAAACTTTAATCTTTTTCGGAAGAGATTCTTTTTTCTTGGCAAGATCTATTTTCAAAATACCATCGGAAATTTTTGCTTGTATTGACTCCTGATTTACAGTATTTGGAAGTTTAAACTTTTTGGTAAAATCATCAGTCCAGTAAGAATCTGTGCTTTCCCCTGTTATTACGAGCATATCATTTTCAACCTCAACCTGGATGTCATCTTGGCTAAATCCTGGAACTGGTATTTCAAGGATAAAGCTATCGTCCTTTTCATCAACAAAATATTTCCTACTTTGAATTATAGGATTTGTGTTATTAAGGATTTTTTCCATCATTTCTAGTGGGTGATAAAAGCTAAGTGTATTCATATTGTTTTTGTTTTTTAAGTATAAAACTACAAATTTTATTCCACTAAGTTTTTTACACAAAAAAGGTGACTAAAAGTCACCTTAGAAAAATTCTTTACCGACAAAAAGTCTTATTTACCAGAATTCTTGAGCATAGCTAGGAAGGATTTATAATCCTTTACCTTTCTTTTTTTCTGTCCCTTTTTAGCAGCTGGTGTTCCAACGGTTAGTGTAGAAAATTTATCTCCAGAACCAACTCTACCTGAATAAAAATCTGCGTTTGTCCCACCTGCTTCTGGAGGCATTACATTTCCCATTCCTGGTGTTGTGTCCAAAGAAGCAAAGCTTGATCCTCCGTCCATTCCACCTTCCATCTCTGTTAGTTCATATTCGTTGATCCCGCAGCTTTTCATTTTTTCCATCATTTGCCAGGTTTCAACAACATAGTCATTATCATCAAGCCATTGCTTGATCTTCTTTTCCATATCATTAGCAGATTCCTGTGATTCCATTACGGGAACTCCGTCTTCGCAACACATGCAAACTACCGTTCTTCCTTGTGTTCCTGCTCCAGTTGGGTAAAACATTTTGTCCATTTTTAGTCCAATATTTGTGCGATATCTTTTGCAAAAATTCTTAAAGTCTTTTGCTCAAGATTTTTTACAGTATATCCTATGATGTCTTTGTATGCATCAAAAATAGCATCGATAATAAGCAATTGATTTCCGCTCCTATCTAACACCATCTTTCCTGTAAGGTCTTGGTAAGTTTCTCCTTTACTGGAAATTCTTAAATCAGTGTTGGCTTGCACGCCGCATCCGCATCCCATAGTCTATTTATCTATAATCTTTTTTTAGTTCTTTTCTCCTTAAGTAATTGAAGAGATATCTCAAAGCTTTTTTGTACTCCCTAGAGGAAGAAAAAGGTTTAGGAAAAGTCCTAATTGTGTTTCCCTGTCCTTGCGGGGTTTCTTCAGATTCTATTGGATTGTATCTTCTAACAGTTCCTGTAGGATGAATCGTATAAAAAACTTTGTCATACCCCTCAACATCGGGTTGTTTCTTTCTTTGGAATTTAAGGGTATTATTGAGTTCTTGCTGATCCGAAGTTATGTCTTTGAACCCGAGCTCGATAATATCTCTATACTCCTCTGTTCCTCTGATCCAATCTAAATCTAGATCCCTTCTCTCGTCCTCAATGTATTCTGATCGAGGATCATAGTCTTCAAATTCGATCAGTGATTTCATTACTTTTTATTGTCTTTAATCCAATCCCTGTAATCCTTGAGATTTTCAAGGTTTCCCTTCCCAGCTTTTTTCTTTTTCGAATCCGGATTTAAGAAAGGAATGATGGGATTGATATTTTTTCCAAAATTCATCTTTGGTGTGAATGATGGCATTTCACTTGAATCTATAACTCCCAAAGTTGCATCAGCTTCAAACATTCTTTTCAAAAGTTCAAACTGCTCTCTAAAATAAGAGCTAAGATATTTTCTAACGGCATTGTCAATAAGAGAATCCCTGTCGGTTTTGTATTCTTCCCATTCATCCCAATAGAAATCAACAGCATCCTCAACAGCACTTCTTAGATCTGGATCAAAAGGAGAAGGCATTTCTGTAGGTGAACCTATTGCCTTGTGAATACTGGAATTCATGATGCTTTGGTCAGAGCTACCCCAGTCTTCATTAAGAGGTTTCCCGTCTTCAACCCTTTCTGGTAAATTTCTAGATTTGGTTGAAGCATATTTTTTCAACTCCTTATCTGTCATGGGAGCGATAAATTTTCCTTGCTTGTCTTTGTAGCCATAAGCGATCTTTTTGATCTCCTCTTTCCACTTGGGATTGAGATCTTTCATTTTAAGATCGCCCTGTCTTAACGCCCAGGCTTGACCCATTATCGCTTGTTGTGCTTTGCTAACTGCTGGCATTAGTTTTTAATTATTTTAGATCTTTGAAATCCCAGGTACGATTAAAAGTCAAAGTTGATCCTAATCTTCCCGGAACCTCTATTTTACTCTCACCCTTCTTATAAGCTGCAATAACCTTATTTATATCTGAAGGCCTTAATTCTTCTTTTTGGCCTGCATTAGTTTTGATATAATATGTTTTTTCTTTCTCGTCGTAATCGAGAGATGAAGGTACAACTGGACCATCATATACAACAGAGTCGAGCTTAATCTTATAATCGAATGGTGCCTTACCTGGAGTAGAAACCCGGATAGCACCATTGATAGTTTTCCACTTATCCTTACCCGCCTCCTTGTATTTCATAACAGTTTTGACTACAAATATTTGCGACCCATAAAGTTTAATTGGTCCATCTATTGTGTCATTTGTATTGCCCTCTAAAATTGCAGACTCGTTTAAAAAAGTATCAAAACTTGCAACGTATTTCATTCCCTCCTCAATTTTTTTGAGCTTGGTGTAGTAGTTAGGATCCTCTGTTAAATGATCCATAGCAATTTCCTTAGCAAGAGAAACATCGTTAGTGTGCTCCATTTCAACTTCTACTCCCATTGAAAGCTGATCTTCTAGATGTGAGACCATTTTTTCTATATCACTCGGATCAACAGAGTCGGTACTGTCATCATAAGTGTGCATTATAGCTATATCTTTGATGGTCTTCCCGCTAGAAAGACCACCCTCGATATTTTCAGTTTCTTCTGATAAGTAAAGATTTTTCATTTTTTTCTTAATCTCACCAGGTGTCATGGCTTTCGAATTTAGTCCCCAATTTGTGTTTGGGTTTATAATCTTGCTTTTCTTATTTTTCCAATCAGGAAAAGTCCAAAGCCATCTGTTATAAGCTTTACCCACCGTTTCAAATCCAGTATCGCCAGGTTGTATAGCGATAGGTGATTGTGGTGGGATATAGCTTCCTGTTTCTGCCATTAGTCAATGCATGCTTCTATTTTGGATTTTGAAATTTGGATGGTTTCAAAAAATCCAGTCGTGTCCTTCAGAAACTCAGCTACCTTAGTTTCTACCTCAAGAACAGATTCTGCGGCTACCAAAAATTCAGACTTGTGAATTACTGGATCCCCATTTCTTTTTGTTTCTGTTGATTCAAAATTTACTTTTGCTACGTAGTATCCCATGATTGTGTTTTTACTTACTTATATATCTCTTTCCATAGATTATTCCATAGAAACAAAAAAAGCAGCCTAAAAAGGCTGCTTCTTCTAGTAGTAGTTAGTATGCTTAAGAATTCTTCTTATCTTGCACGTCAACTCTTACTTGCTGTGCAAGTTTTTTGATTTCTTGCATAGCCTGACGAACACGGGTTCCAGCTGTTTTGTTGCCTTTTTCAAGGAACTTAGCTAGGTCACCCTCTACGGACGTCATGATCTGTTTGATTTGTTCAAATGATTCCATAATTATGTGAATTTAGATATTATAGTGATGTTAAGGAAAAAAGTTTCAATATTATCTGCTAAAGATAAAAGTTCCTTTGTGGGAAGCCTCTTGCATTGACCATTCAGGTCCTAAGAAAGATATGAGGATCGATTTAACCACATCCTCATAGTTTTCAATCTCTAGATTGTCCTGCATTTCATCGAAAATACGAATAACTTTCGGATTTTTTTCTAAGTAGTTTTGAAGAGCCTTAGCTACTTGCTCTAAGAATCTGCTAAGGTCATTATCCTTCAATTTAAATTTTGCATCGTTGAATTCCGGGACCTCAGATTTTTTTATTGCTATGTCTTCTATTATCTCAGGAGAAATTTCATTTACATTAAGAACAGCATATGAATTCTTTGGACCTTCCATGATTTCGTACTGTGAGTATTTACCAACTGAAAGCATAAAACCTCTTTGAGATCCATTTTCCAATTCTAGCTGGAACAAATAGTTATAAATGTCACCGTCACGAACTAGAAGAAATGGATAAGTACCAAACCCATCACCCTCATTAACCAGGCTTTCTTTGATAAAATCCGAGAAACTATTAATTTTTCTTTTCACTTCTTTAAGTTATTTTCTTATATATCAGTTTTTTACTGAGGTAACCAAGTCGTTGAACATATTAGCAACTTCTTTTGGAACCATCTTCTTGAACTTAGAGAAATCACCATCAGCTAAAACTTTTCTCACATCGGTTGCGCTGGTAACTCTCGGGGTTTCTTTTAGTTTCAGATCGTCACTTATTTGATCCTTAATATCTGACATTTTTAAGTAATCAACCTGCTTCTTGTAATCTTCGATGCGATCTTCGCCAGCACCGATTAGGATCGGATCATATCCCATCTCAATCAATTTGGCTACACCAGATCCAAGAAGACCTCTGTTCATAATGATATACGATTCAATCTCCTTGTTATTATCAACAACAGCATCCATGTATCTTTTTATAGTTGCCTCGTCAAATGGGGATTTTCCAGATTTGTTGTGACCTGGATAAACAACAATTGCAACCGAGGGGTGCCCATTTTTTTCTTTGAGCTCCTTTGCCATATTCAGGTGTCCAGAGTGAAAGGGCTGAAATCTTCCCATAATTACATTTACGGGCATACGATCTTTTTTCTTCTCTTCCTCTATCAACTCTATGTTATCCGGAATATTTTCCGAATCTATAGTTTCAAGCTTTGTGATGAATTCGTCGAAAGAATAAAAAGGATTGTCGCTGTTTTCAGTTTCATCACTTTCCTCTTGTATGTAATCTACATTGGGTGTAAGCTCCTTTCTGAATTCACCAAAGCTTACAAATTTAGACTCGTTAACCTTCTTAGGTTTTTTGATGTAGTCTTTAATGTCTTGAATTAAAAGATTCAACTGATCTTTCATCCCAGACGTTACGATACCACCGGCTCTTGTTTTGATCTTCCTAAAAGAGTTTAATATAAGCTTGTAAAGCGACTCAAAAGATGAATCCTTTTCAACATACTTTAAAACTCTTTTGTCTTTTACTTTGTCGCGATTGAGTCTAAAATCATCCTTTTGTAAATATTCAGGCTCTTCAAAATCAGTACCTTTATACTTGTCAGCATATTCGTCTAAGAATTTAACAAATACGTCAGACATGAAAGAAATGTATCTCTCATCGTCAGTTTCACCTTCGACATTAAATTCATCTAATCCTTTTTCTAGAATGAAGTTCATCACATCTAGCAAAGTTATCCCAAGAAAATCGCTTGGTTTCTGAGACTGCTTGTCCGCAAATTTCTCTTTTGCTATCTCAGTAAATAT
>JACCDV010229617.1_pt1 | contig 39942 bp, 48 predicted proteins | sample 7446131 | NCBI WGS metagenome assembly JACCDV01 (sample SAMN15323448, study PRJNA562643) | freshwater metagenome | isolation source: river surface water | place: USA:Blue River Watershed | collected 2017-08-17
AGATCGGCAAGAGCCTGGCCGAAGCCGACTTGCTGGCTGAAGCCAAAGCCGTGATCGAGGCCATGAAGGCCCGTGGTGCTGAAGTCCCGATCCCCACCGATGTGGTCTGCGCCAAGGAATTCAGCCCCACCGCAGCAGCCACCGTCAAGAAAGCCACTGAAGTGCAGGATGACGACATGATCCTGGACATTGGCCCGGAGACGGCAGCCAAGCTGGCAGAGCAACTCAAGGCGGCAGGCACCATTGTCTGGAACGGCCCGGTGGGCGTGTTCGAGTTTGATCAGTTTGCCAACGGCACCAAGGTCATTGCCAAAGCGATTGCCGAGAGCGACGCCTTCAGCATTGCCGGCGGCGGCGACACGCTGGCCGCGATTGCCAAGTACGGCATCGAGAAGGACGTGGGCTACATCTCCACCGGTGGTGGCGCTTTCCTGGAAGTGTTGGAAGGCAAGACACTGCCGGCCTTCGAGATTCTGACCAAGCGCGCAGCGGGCTAAATGCATGAAGGGGGCTGGCCCGCTGCCAGGCTCCTCATGGCGTTACGCAAAATCGGCGCCTGACAGCGGGCCAGCCCCCTTCATGCGTGGCGTGTCCCGGAAAAAGAAAAGCCCCTCTGACGAATGTCGAGGGGCTTTTTGATTGGAACGTCAGCCGGCTCAGGCTGCGGCAGTTTTTACCTGAGGCAGGTTGCCGCGCACGGGGCTGGTCATCTTGCCTTTGAAGTCCGTCCAGCACTCGCGGCTGAAGTCGTACAGCTTGCAGGCCTTGGCCGTGTCAAAGTACCACTTCCAGGAGAACTCCTGAATGATGATGCGGCCGGGCAGCATCTCTTCAAGCTTGGCCTGGGCCTTCTTAAGGCGGTAGAGGGGCACGCTCATGTCCACGTGGTGGGCAGTGTGCTCCATGATGTGGTGCATCAGCGCGCCGATGTTGAACGGGAAGGTCAGGTGCACCGTGGTGGAAACAAACGGTGCCGCAGCGCTCCATGCGGCCTTGTTGGCGTGCCACGAGGACTTGACGTGGGTGTGGTGCACATAGACCACGAAACCGATCATGCTGTTCCAGAAGAAGAAGGGAATGGCCACGCCCATGAGCAGGCTCAAGGCCACAGACTGTTCGGTGGCGATGGCGGCAACGGTGATGGCTGCAATCCACAGGGCGCCGAACACGCTCACCAGCATGCTGTCCTTGAAGAAGATCGGGCGGCGTGTGGGCATGTGGCTCTTGTTGGGGAAGAACTCGCGCTTCCACCAGATTTCGATCATGTAGTACAGACCGGGTGCCCAGCCGCTGCGGTAAGCGCGCTGCAGCAGGCGCTGCATGGGGCTGAGGGCTGCAAATTCATCGGCTGTCAGGGGTTCCCACACAAAGTCCACGCCCTTGAGGTTGGTGTAACCGTGGTGAACCACGTTGTGGCCGGTGTCCCACAGGCTGTAGGGCGTGATGGAGGGCAGGAAAGCGATGCGGCCCAGGACCTTGTTGAGCTCGCGGTGGGGGGTCAGGCTCTGGTGGCAGGCGTCGTGGCCGATGATGAACAGGCGCCCAATGACGAAGCCGGCGGCCATGCCGCACAACAGCTTGGCCCAGATGGCATCAAAAGAAATCGTGCCAGTGATCAGGGCGAAGAACAGGGCGTAGTCAAACGCCAGCAGCACAAAAGCGCGCAGCGTGGTGCGTTGCGACAACGGAATCAGCCACTCGCGGATCACCTTTCGGTGGGGCATGGGCTGGTCGATGGCGATCGGTTGGTCAGACATGTGTACACAGACAAATAAGGCGAAAATTCCGCCGACACGATGATTTTATGCGGCTAAGGGTTTCCTCGCACTGACAAGGATCAATTGACGGCTTGTCAGCAGGGCTTGAACAGGTACTTAAAAAGTATTGAACTGGCCTTGCAGAATGTTCTGGGGATGTAACCCAATTGGTGGGAAAATTGAAACCAAGTTACAAGGAGACTGTTCATGTCGCTTCGCGCCACCAAGATTGTTGCCACCCTCGGCCCGGCTTCCAGCACGCTGGAGATGCTCGAAGCCATGATCCGGGCGGGCGTGAATGTGGTTCGTCTCAATTTCAGCCACGGCAAGGCGCAAGACCATATTGATCGCGCCAACCTGGTGCGCGAAGCCGGGCAGCGCGCTGGCCGCGAAGTGGCCATCATGGCTGACCTTCAGGGTCCAAAAATTCGCGTGGGCAAGTTTGCCGAGGGCAAGGTCATGCTGGAGCCCGGGGCGAAGTTTGTGCTGGACGGCTCACGTGCCGAGTTGGGCGATATCAATGGCGTGGGCCTCGATTACAAGGAGCTGCCGCGTGATGTGAAAGCTGGCGATGTGCTCTTGCTCAACGATGGACTCATCGTCTTGACGGTGGATGCCGTCAAGGGTGAGGCGGTGCACACCACCGTCAAACTCGGGGGCGAGCTGTCCAACAACAAGGGCATCAACAAGCAAGGCGGCGGCCTGACGGCGCCAGCCTTGACGGCCAAGGACATGGAAGACATCAAGACGGCCATGAACCTCAAGGCCGACTATGTGGCTGTGAGCTTTCCTAAAAATGCCACCGACATGGAAATGGCACGTCAGCTGTGCAATGTCGCCGGGGCCGAACACGGCCACAAGCCGGGCTTGATTGCCAAGATCGAGCGTGCCGAGGCGATCCCGCGTCTTGAAGAGATTTTGCTGGCCAGTGACGGCATCATGGTGGCTCGCGGCGACCTGGCTGTGGAAGTGGGCAACGCTGCCGTGCCCGCGCTGCAAAAACACATGATCAAGCTGGCCCGCCAGCACGACAAAGTGGTCATCACGGCGACCCAGATGATGGAGAGCATGATCACCAACCCGGTGCCCACGCGTGCCGAAGTGTCGGATGTGGCCAACGCCGTGCTCGATGGCACCGATGCCGTCATGCTCAGTGCCGAAACCGCTGCGGGCAAGTTCCCGCTGGAGACGGTGCAGGAAATGGCCAAGATTTGCGAGGCCGCCGAGAGCTCCGAACATGTGGAGCTGGACACGCACTTTGTGGGGCAGTCTTTCCGCCGCATCGACCAGTCGATCGCCATGGGGGCGCTGTTCACTGCTTTCCACATGAATGCCAAAGCCATTGTGGCGCTGACCGAGTCGGGTTCGACGGCGCTGTGGATGAGCCGACAGCGCGTGAAGATCCCGATTTACGCCTTGACCACCAAGGTGTCTTCGCAGCGCCGCATGACGCTGTATCGCAATGTGCGTCCCCTGCTGATGGATACCAGCGCCGATCGTGATACTGCATTGACGCAAGCTGAGGGACACCTCAAAAAACGTGGCATTGTGGACGCAGGCGATATTTACGCCATTACCTGCGGCGAGCCCATGGGCTCGCCCGGGGGGACCAATATGCTCAAACTGTGCCGCGTGAGCTAAAGCGCTGGTAGAGACTGAAACACAGCAGCCCCACGCTCCAGCAGATCCAGGCGGTCCAGAGTGTGTGGCTGGTGAAGTGGGCGCCGCGTGCTTGCTGCACCAGGCCCAGAACCAAACCGCTCAGGCCGGTGATGACCCACCACAGACGGGCCCAGCCGCGTTGATGGGGCAACAGCCAGAAACCGCCTGCCATGAAGGCAAAGCCAGTAGAGGCATGCCCTGCGGGAAAGCAGTGTCCACCCCCGCCATCACGCAGTCCAAAGTCCCAATGCGAGACCAAGGGCAATGTGCCACCAAAAGCCTGCAGATCCCAGGGGCAACTGGTGTGGCTGAACCCTTTGACCAACGAGACCGCAAGGATGGCCGCCACGATCGACAGCCACAGCCCCCAGCGTTGTGGGGTGCTCAGGCGTTGCAAAGCTTTGAACGGACCCCATGGGCGCCACAGCACGGCGGCCAGGGCGATCAGCACCATCCAGCCGGCTTTACGCGCCCCGTCGTGCAAGATCACGGTCAACCAATAGTTGTCACGCAGAGCGAATCCTTGTGCGTTGCCAAACCATTGGGCGCTGGGCAAATCCAGCCCGCTGCTGTCCCACGCGCCAATGGTCAGGCCCAGGACCAGGGTCCAGCGCCAGCACTTGTACAGGGATGGGGTGTTTTGCATGGGCTGCATCATAGAGGTTCAGTCCCTTGTCAGCTGCATCCCGATAGAATTGATTGCAGTTACAGGCTGGTTACAAGACTGGCGCAATAGATTTTCAACTTTCGGGGAATTTCATCATGGCACTCGTCTCGATGCGCGAACTGCTGGACCACGCTGCGGCCAACGGCTACGGCATTCCGGCATTCAACGTCAATAACCTGGAGCAGGTCCAGGCCGTCATGCAGGCAGCAGACGAGGTGGGTGCGCCCGTCATCCTGCAGGCCAGCGCTGGTGCCCGCAAATACGCGGGTGAAGCTTTTATCAAACACCTGATTCAGGCAGCGGCCGAGCAGTGGCCGCACATTCCGCTGGTCATGCACCAGGACCACGGCACCAGCCCGAAAATTTGTCAGGGCGCGCTGGACTTGGGCTTTGGCTCGGTCATGATGGACGGCTCGCTCATGGAAGACGGCAAAACGCCATCCAGCTTTGACTACAACGTCAATGTCACCCGCACTGTTGTCGAGATGGCCCACAAGATCGGCGCCACGGTCGAAGGTGAGCTCGGTTGCCTGGGCTCGCTGGAAACCGGCGAGGCAGGCGAGGAAGACGGCATTGGTGCCGTAGGCAAACTGGATCACAGCCAGATGCTGACCGATCCTGAAGAGGCCGCACAGTTCGTGAAAGCCACTCAGCTCGACGCCTTGGCCATTGCCATTGGCACCAGCCACGGCGCCTACAAATTCACCCGTCCGCCGACAGGTGATGTGTTGGCCATTTCTCGCGTCAAGGAAATTCACGCTCGTATCCCTAACACCCACCTGGTCATGCACGGCAGCTCCAGCGTGCCGCAAGACTTGCTGGCCCAAATCAACCAGTTTGGTGGAAAGATGAAGGAAACCTACGGCGTGCCGGTGGCCGAAATTCAGGAAGCCATCAAACACGGTGTGCGCAAGGTCAACATCGACACCGACATTCGCCTGGCCATGACCGCCGCCTGCCGTCAGTTCCTGGCCGAGAATCCGGACAAATTTGACGCCCGCGAATGGCTCAAACCCGCGCGTGCTGCGGCGCAGGCGATCTGCAAGCAGCGTTATCTGGAGTTTGGCTGCGAAGGTCAGGGCAGCAAGATCAAGGGCCATGCCCTGAGCGTCATGGCGGGCAAGTACGCCGCCGGTGAATTGGCCCAAGTGGTCAACTGAAGCCTGAGATAATCTGGCTGAATGCTTCGGGCCCGTTGAACATTCAACGGGCCTTTTTACTTTTGATCGCCTAGCCGCCATGACTTCTGCACTTCACACCTCGGCCCTGACTTCCCTGCCCTTGCTGGCGCGCGGCAAGGTGCGCGACAACTACGCCGTGGGTGACGACCGCATCCTGATGGTGGCGTCCGATCGCATCAGTGCTTTTGACGTGATCATGGGCGAGCCCATTCCAGGCAAGGGCGAGTTGCTGACGCAGATGGCCTTGTTCTGGTTTGACCAGCTCGGGCCCAAGGGTCTGAACATCTGCCCGATCCACCTGACGGGCGATGCGCCCGAAGGCGTGGTCAGCGCCGAAGAGGTGGCGCAGGTCAAAGGCCGCTCCATGCTGGTCAAGCGCCTCAAGCCGATCCCTGTGGAGGCGGTGGTGCGCGGCTATCTGGCTGGCAGCGGCTGGAAGGAATACCAGGACAGCCGCTCGGTCTGCGGCGTGCCCCTGCCCGAAGGGCTGAAAAACGCCAGCAAGCTGCCCGAGCCGATCTACACCCCTGCCGCCAAGGCCGCGGTGGGCGAGCATGACGAGAACATCACCTACGAGCGCACGGTGGAGATGATTGGCGCTGATCTGGCCGGCCGGATTCGTGACATTTCGATCCGCCTGTACGTGGCCGCCAGCGAGATTGCGGCGAAAAAGGGCATCATCATTGCCGACACCAAGTTCGAATTCGGTCTGGATCAGGACGGCACGCTGGTGTTGATGGACGAGGTGCTCACGCCAGACTCATCGCGCTATTGGCCAATGGATTCATATGCTCACAGCTATGCCGAAGGCAACAACCCGCCGAGCTTTGACAAGCAGTTCCTGCGCGACTGGCTGGAAACCGCCCAGGTGGCAGGCAAGCCCTGGGACAAGACGCCACCCGCACCGCGCCTGCCCAAGGATGTGATCGAACACACGGCGGCTAAATACCGCGAGGCCCTGCAGCGCCTGGTGGGCTGATGGTCTGCGCCCGCAGGGGCGCAGAAAGCGCTCAGTTGAGCGCCATGCTCAGCTTGCGACGGTAGCTGGAGATCAGGGCCGCCTGCGGGTCTTGTGATGCGGTGCTTTGGCTGGTCAATTCAATACCTCCAGCACTTTTGCCCGCCAAGGCGGGGTCGGCTTTGGCCGGGGGTGGGCTGAGCAACTCAAGGATGGCGACCACGGTTTTACGTGGGGTCTCGTCGGCCCACTTCTTGTCGCGCATGACGATTTCCAGCAACTCGTCCATTGCAGCGGTCCATTCGCCGGCGGCCATGAGGACGCGGCTTTTGGCCAGGCGGGTTTCAAAGTCGCGCTTGTTTTGGCCGATCAGCTCATCGAATTTTTCGAGTGTCCACTGACCACGAGGGTCGGTCGTCACAAACTCTAGCGCCAGCAACCACTGCTGCAGCGCCTCAAAGCGTTGCGAGGGTGGGATGCGGCCCAGCGTGGGCGCCAACAAGGCGGCGGCTTCGGCCAGATCCCCCTCGCTGATGAGCAGTTGCACCAGCTCAAAACGTGCATCGTCGTTGCCAGGGGCCGTGGCCAGGGCATGCTCCAGCGCGGCGCGGGCGCTCGGTGCGTCGCCAGCGGCCAGGTGTTCCTGCGCGTCATGGGCGGCTTCCTGCGCTTGCAGGGCGTCTTCGCTGGGCACGTGTTTGTCCAGAAATTGGCGGACCTGACCTTCAGGCAGGGCGCCCATGAAGCCGTCCACCGGCTTGCCGCCCATCATGAACACGCAGGTGGGAATGCTGCGAATGCCGAAGGCACCGGCCAGCTCTTGCTGCTCGTCAGAATTGATCTTGGCCAGCTTGAAACGGCCACCGTAGTCGGCTTCGAGTTTTTCGAGTACCGGCCCCAGGGATTTGCAGGGGCCACACCAAGGCGCCCAGAAGTCGACCAGCACCGGGGTGGACATGGAGGCGGCAACCACCTCGGCTTCAAAGTTTTCAATCGTGACGTTCATGGGGTCCCAGTGTGTGAATCTCCGTCCAGTTGTGGGCGGAAACCTTAAAATTCAAGCTTGACAACGAAAAGCACCCAATGACTCAAGCGCTCATCGGCGTGGTCATGGGCTCCAGTTCCGACTGGGAGACCATGCAGCACGCAGTCCAGATTCTCCAACAGTTTGGCATTCCTCACGAGGCGCGCGTGGTTTCGGCCCACCGCATGCCCGACGACATGTTTGCCTACGCCGAGGCTGCCGCTGGCCGTGGGCTGCAGGCCATCATTGCGGGAGCGGGCGGCGCAGCCCACTTGCCGGGCATGATTGCCGCCAAAACCGTGGTGCCTGTGCTGGGGGTGCCGGTGCAGACCAAGGCGCTGTCGGGCGTGGATTCGCTGCACAGCATTGTGCAGATGCCCAAGGGCGTGCCGGTGGCCACGTTTGCCATTGGTCAGGCGGGTGCGGCCAATGCGGCCCTGTTTGCTGTGGCCCTGCTGGCCAACCATGACGTGGCCTTGCGCAGCAAGCTCGAAGCTTTCCGAGCCGAACAAACGGCCGCCGCACGCGCCATGACCTTGCCGCCTGTGGGGGCTGCATGAGCATGCTGCTGCCCGGGGCCGTGGTCAACGGCCAGCCTGTCACCTTGGGTGTGATGGGCGGTGGTCAGCTGGGGCGCATGTTTGTGCATGCTGCCCAGGCCATGGGGTACTTCACGGCCGTGCTCGATCCTGATCCAACCAGCCCGGCGGGCCTGGTGAGCCATCATCACATCCAGACCGACTATCTGGACGAGCAAGGCCTGGCGCAGCTGATGCAGCGCTGCACGGCCATCACCACCGAATTCGAGAATGTGCCCGCTCCTGCCCTGCTGACTTTGGGCGCGCATCGCTTTGTGGCGCCGGGCGCCGATGCGGTGGCAATTGCCCAGGACCGTGCAGCCGAGAAGACGCATTTCGTGAAATGTGGCGTGCCCGTGGCCCCGCATGCGGTGATCGAAACCGAGACCCAGCTCAACGCTGTGCCTAACGATTTGCTGCCTGGCATTCTGAAAACGGCACGCATGGGCTACGACGGCAAGGGACAGGTCCGCGTGAAAACCCACGCGGAGCTGGCGCAGGCCTGGGATGCGCTCAAGCGTGTGCCTTGCGTGCTGGAGAAAATGCTGCCGCTCAAGGACGAATGCTCCGTCATCGTGGCGCGTGGGGGTGACGGGCAATGCGTGCACTTCCCGGTGCAACGCAATCTTCACCGCGACGGCATTCTGGCGGTGACCGAGGTGTACGAGGGCGCGGTACCTGCCGTTCTTGCGCAGCAGGCAGTGGCTGCGGCAAAGGCCATCGCAGAGGGCCTGCAGTATGTGGGCGTGCTGTGCGTGGAGTTTTTTGTGCTCGAAGGCGGGCAGCTGGTGGTCAATGAAATGGCGCCGCGCCCCCACAACAGTGGGCACTACACCCTGGACGCGTGTGATCAGTCGCAATTTGATTTGCAGGTCCGCACCCTGGCAGGCTTGCCGCTGACGCAGCCGCGCCAGCATTCAGCCGCCATCATGCTCAATGTGCTGGGCGATTTGTGGCCTGAGGCCATGGCATCAGGACCCGACGCCAGATCTACCCCCGATTGGGATCGTGTGCTGGCTTTGCCAGGCACGCATTTGCATTTGTACGGCAAATTGTCGGCCCGCAAAGGCCGCAAGATGGGGCACCTCAACATCACCGCCGCGACGCCGCAAGCTGCGCGTGCAGTGGCGCTGCAAGCCTGTGTCATTCTGGGCATGGAGCTGTTCTGACCATGATTCTCAATGGTCAGGATGCCGCATCCATTGCGCAGGCTGTGCAGGTCCTGGCAGCAGGGGGCTTGCTGGGCTTGCCCACCGAAACGGTCTATGGCCTGGCGGCTGACGCAACCAATGAGCAGGCCATTGCAGGTATTTTTGCGGCCAAGGGGCGGCCTGCCGACCATCCTTTGATCGTGCATGTGGTCGGGACTGAACAGGTGCCGGTGTTTGCCGCCGAAGTACCGTGCTTTGCACAGCGCTTGATGAATGCTTTCTGGCCGGGTCCGCTGACCTTGATCCTGCCACGCCGGTCTGATGTGGCGAGCGCATCGGCTGGCGGGCAAAACTCGATTGGTCTGCGCTGCCCATCGCATCCTGTGGCCCAGGCCGTGCTGCGAGCTTGTGCGCAAGCGGGCGTGCACGGTTTGTCTGCACCCAGTGCCAATAAATTCGGTCGCGTGAGCCCAACCACGGCGGCGCATGTGCAGTCGGAGTTTGGCGATGCCTTGTTGATTCTGGATGGCGGCGCGTGCGAGGTGGGTATTGAGTCGACCATTGTGGACTGCACGCGTGGAGCACCAGTGCTGCTGCGGCCCGGGCGCATCACCCGGGAGCAAATTGAGGCCGCTTGCGGTGCATCCCTGCAAGACCCGCAAGCGCTGGCGCAGGCTGCGCCCAAGGCCTCGGGCACGCTGGAGTCGCATTACGCGCCCCGCGCCAAGGTGCGGGTGATGCCTGCCCAGGAGTTGCATAAGCGTCTGCAGGCTTTGGGCGTGCATGCCAACAACCTCGGGGTCTGGTCGCAAACTGCGCCGACCGACCTGGGCGCGGGTGTGCTGTGGCGTGCGCAAGCACCAGATGCCCAGCAAGCTGCGCATGATTTGTTTGCCGTGCTGCGCGACCTCGATGCGCGTGGCGTTGCGCAAATCTGGGTGGAGCAGCCGCCCGCCACACCTGCGTGGGAAGGCGTGGCCGACCGTTTGCGCCGCGCTGCGGCCTGAATTAGTGTTTGGCCTGACGTCTGCCTGAGGGCTTTGACGGGGGCGGTGCGTCCTTTTCAACCCACTCCAGCAGGGCGCTGAGTGCGGGGCGGGCGCGCTTGGCGTCTTCGTGGTTCACGATGGCCACCACGCTGTAGCGTTGCCCCGTCTGGCTTTGCACATACCCGGCCACCGCAGCGACATCGCGCAAGCTGCCGGTCTTGAGCCAGGCCTTGCCTTGCAGTTGGGAATGAGGGTAGCGTTCCATCCAGTGTTTGACGGTGCCGTCCACGCCCACGATCGACAGGGAGTGCTGGAAGGTCTGAGCCAGCGGGCCCTGCGCGGCCAGTTGCAACAAGGCGCTGAGGCTACGCACTTCAATGCGTTCCTGCCGCGAAAGCCCGGAGCCATTGTCCAGAGTGGGTGGGGTGTACAGGGGCAGACGGGCGCGCCACCACTGCCCGACCCGCTGGCGCGATTGTTCAAACGAACCGGCCACGCCGGGTTGAACCGACAAGGTCAGGAACAGTTGCTGCGCCATCACGTTGTTGGAGAATTTATTGATGTCGGCCACCAGTTCCGACAAAGGCAAGGAAGGGCTGTGCAGCAGCAAGCGCGCAGAGCCTGGGCGCTGGCCTTCGCGCACCTGGCCGCTGAGCTGGCCACCTGCCGCCAGCCACATGCCACGCACCACGCGGCGCGCGTACTGGGTGGGGTCGGTGTAGGCCACAGGCCACTCCTGCGCGCCGCAGGCCAAGGGGTAGGTGCCTGCAAACCGGATTTGCAAGGGGTTGGAGAAATCTGCGCGCAGCTGGCCGCGCCAATCCTGGCAGGCAGCCGTGCTCAATGGCACCTGGGTGGGCAAGGAGACGCCGTCAATGTGGGGTTCGGTGTCGATGCGGGCCACGTTGCTGCCGGGGTCCGGCGTGAATTTGAAGATCAGCGCCTTGAAGTTGACCAGCAAACCATCGGGCTCGACGTTGTAGGGCCGCAGGGGTTCGTCATCAAAAGCTTCGCTGCGAGGGGTGATCTTCATCACGCTGCGGTCCAGCACGATATGGCCGTCAATGCGCTCGATGCCATGGCTTTTGATGGCGGCAAAGGTGTCTTCCATGCGCTCGCGCACCCACTTGGGATCGCCCGATCCTTCGATGATCAGGTCGCCATGCAAGGTGCCAGCGCGCACTTCGCCGGTGGTCCAGATGCGGGTGTCCCAGGTGAATTGCGGCCCCAGCAGGTCCAGACCAGCGTAGGTGGTCACCAGCTTCATGAGCGAGGCCGGGTTCACGGGGGTGCGAGCCTCTCGTGACAACAAGGGGACGGGCAAACCGTCGGTGGCCAATGGCATCACTTCCACGGCCATTGCAGCGGGCGGGATTCCAGCCTGGCGCAGGGCCTGGCTCACGCTCGGTGGCAAGGACTGGGCGGCAGGCCTGGTCGCCGAGCCCAGGGCGGAGCCCAATTGCAAGGTCAGGCTCAAGGCCAGAAGAGGCGTCAGGAAACGGCGAAGGGGCATGAAGAAAAATCGCAGCATGGACACAGACAGGACAAAGGGTGTACGGGCGAGCCCGTATCATCGGCGCATGTCATTTTCCCCTCGTTTGCTGGGTTTGGGTGCGGCTGCTGTGACGGTAGCGATCTGGACCTCGTTCATTGTGATTGCCCGGGCCTCGGCGGCGCACCATTTGCTGCCGCTGGACTTGGCGTTTTTGCGCATTTGCGGCGCCAGTGTGGTGCTGTTGCCCTGGGCCTGGTGGATGACGCATCGGCGTGGCCATACCGCCACCGGCAGCCTGGGCGGGCTCTCGCCTTTGCCTTGGTCCACGACGATGCAGGCAGGCGCTTTGGGTGGTTTGCTCTACGCCATGCTGGCCTATGCCGGTTTCTTTTATGCGCCGGCGGTGCACGCCTCGGTGTTGATGCCGGGCAGCCTGCCTTTGTGGACCAGTTTGCTGGCCTGGGCGGTGCTGGGCGAGCGCATTGCGGGCGGGCGCTGGCTAGGGTTGGCCTGCATTGTGGGCGGGGACCTGCTGGTTGGCGGTGCCAGCTTGCTCATGGCGTTTGAGGGCGGCGATGTCTGGAAGGGCGATGTGCTGTTCATGAGCGCGGCCTGCTGCTGGGGTGCGTATACCGTGACGGTGCGGCGCTTGGGGCTGGATCCGGTGCGTGCGACCATGGCCATCACCGCGTTTGCCTTCGTGGTTTATGTGCCCACTTACTTGTTGGCCGTGTTGACCGGTTTGCTGCCCTCAAACCTGTTGCAGGCACCCATGAGTGAGTCCTTGTTTCAGGCTGTTTTTCAGGGCTGGGGGTCGGTGGTGATTTCTGGCATCACTTTCACGCAAATGGTGCGTTATTACGGACCTGTGCGCTCGACCATGATCACGGCGCTGGTGCCGGGCCTGTCAGCCCTCGGTGCGGTGCTGTTTCTGGGAGAGCCCATGCACTGGCAGGTCTTGCTGGGCTTGGGCCTGGTCACGGCAGGCATTTTGTTTGGCGTGCGTCAGGCGTCTGCGCCGGGCTTGAAAAAGGTGGCTGCATGAAGGTGCCCGTCAAAACACTGGTGATGGACACCAGCACCGAGGTGGTTTCGCTGGCCGTGATCACCGCAGAGCAGGTGTTCTCGCAAATCTTGCCCGGTGCAGCCCAATCCTCAGCCTTGTTGATCCCGGGCTGCATGCAATTGCTGGATCAAGCGGGCCTGCGTTTGCAGGATCTGGATGGATTCGTCTTCGGGCGTGGCCCGGGCTCTTTTACCGGCTTGCGCACTGCGTGTGCGGTGACGCAGGGTTTTGCCTTTGCGGTGGACAAGCCGGTGTTGCCGGTGGACACCTTGCTGGCGGTGGCCGAGCAAACCCGCCTGGATGTGCAGGGCGCTCAAGCGCCAAGCCCTCTGACGGTGCTGGCGTTGCTGGACGCCCGGATGAACGAGATGTACATGGCGCTGTACCGCTGGGCGCCCCAGACAGGCTGGCAAACCCTGATGCCTTTGCAGGTGGCCGCGCAGTTGCCAGACAGCAGCGCCTGGCCCGCTGACACCATCGTCAGCGGCAACGCTGTGCAGGTGTATCCGGATCGCATGCCTGCAGGTTTGCGCACCCATGTGGCCTTGCCCACGGCGCAAGCCATGGCGAGCCTGGCCCCCGCCTTGTGGGCAGCAGGACAAGGCGTGAGCGCCGAGCTGGCCATGCCGCTCTACATTCGCGACAAGGTCGCCCAAACCACCGCCGAGCGCGAAGCGGTCAAAGCTGCGCAATTCGGGGCGGCTGCATGAATATGCCGGGTCTTGCGCTGCGCGACCTGACGGTGCAGGACTTGCCGCAAGTCCTGGCGATTGAGCAGCTGACCTACAGCCATCCCTGGAGCCAGGGGCATTTTGCCGATGCGTTGCGCAGTGGTTACCACTGCGTGGGCTGGTTTGAAGAAGATGCGCTTCGTGCTTATCTGGTGGCCATGCCGGGTGTGCAGGAGACGCATTTGCTCAATGTGGCGGTCGCGCCAGACCATCAAGGCAAGGGTCTGGCCAGACGCCTGATGCAGGAATGGCTGGATTGGTCACGCAAGCAAGGCGCAGCGCAGGTGTGGCTGGAGGTGCGCCAGAGCAATGCACGCGCCTTGCAGGTGTATGAGCGTGCAGGTTTTGTGCGCGTGAGTGTCCGCAAGGATTACTATCCTCTGGATCGCACCCGGCGTGAGCATGCTGTGGTCATGAGCCTGAAACTGGATTGAACATGAACGACCCCACCCGCTTTGAACTGGATGCAAGAGCGCGCGCCATGCTCGAGGAAATGGGCGTGCGTGTGTGGTGGCCCATGCCCGAGGCGCAAACGGTGACGGATGCGGATGCGGATGCGCCAGCGCAAGAAGCGCGGCCCTCATCGGCTGAGGCTGCGCCTGTCGCACAAGGGGTGGCGACTGCTGCCGTTCGCGGCAAACCGCCAGTGTCCATGACGCCTGTTGCGCCCGCCGTGGCTGCCGTGGTGGCACCTGGTCCTCTGCCGCAAGTGCAGGAACTGGACTGGGCGGCGCTGGAGCAGGCCGTGCAGCAGTGCCAGGCCTGTGGTCTGTGCAACAGCCGCAAGAACACTGTGTTTGGCGTGGGTGATGTACAGGCGCAGTGGATGGTGATTGGTGAAGCGCCTGGCGAAAACGAAGACCTGCAAGGTCAGCCTTTTGTGGGGCAGGCGGGCAAGTTGCTCGACAACATGTTGCGGGCCATCGGGCTGGATCGACAGGCCACAGGGCAGGCCGGTGTGTACATTGCCAACGCCCTCAAATGTCGTCCGCCCGGCAACCGCAACCCCGAACCGCAGGAAATGGCCACTTGCGCACCGTACCTGGTGCGGCAGGTGCAGCTGGTCAAACCCCGCATCATTCTGGCGATGGGGCGCTTTGCCGTGCAGTCCCTGTTGCAAACCACGGAACCCATTGGCAAGCTGCGCGGTCGGGTGCACCAGTACCAGGGTGTGCCGGTGGTGGTCACCTACCACCCGGCTTATTTGCTGCGCAATCCGGCAGACAAGGCCAAGGCCTGGGCGGATCTGTGCCTGGCCCTGCAAACGCTGCAAGACACACCTGCTGTCTGAACGGCTCCTGGCTCAGGGCGTGCCCGTGGGGGCGCGACTGAGCAGCATGGCGTCGCCATAGCTGAAGAAGCGATAGCCCTGCGCAATCGCATGCTGGTAAAGCTGGCGAATGTGCGTGTAGCCCGCAAAGGCGCTGACCAGCATCATCAAGGTGCTTTTGGGCAGGTGGAAGTTGGTGATCAGACGGTCCACCACCTTGAATTCAAAGCCGGGGGTGATGAAGATTTGCGTATCCCCGGTGGCCTGACCGCTGCTTGCCCAGGACTCCAGCGAGCGCACGGAAGTGGTCCCCACGGCCACCACACGCCCCCCGCGTGCGCGGCAGCGGGCAATGGCTTGCTGGGTGGCCTCGGGCACTTCGTACCACTCGCGGTGCATCACGTGTTCATGCAGGTGTTCTGTCTTGACGGGCTGGAAGGTGCCCGCCCCCACGTGCAAAGTGACGTGGGCCTGCTCTACGCCGCGCTGGCTTAGGGCCTGCAGCAAGGCGTCGTCAAAATGCAGCGCTGCGGTGGGCGCAGCCACGGCGCCGGGTGCGCGCGCAAACACGGTCTGGTAGCGGTGCTCGTCCTCGGCAGTGTCGGTGTGGGTGATGTACGGAGGCAGGGGCACGTGGCCACAGCGCTCCATCAATGCATAGGGGTCCTGGTCCAGCTTGAAGTGGAACAAGGCGCCCTGTTCATCGGGCCAGCGGCCCAGCAGCACGGCATCGCAATCGGCCTGACCCACGGCCAGGCGAATGTGGGCACCGGGCAGAGGTTTTTTGCTGACCTTCATGTGGGCCACGACTTCGTTGCCTGGCAAAACCCGTTCGATCAACAGCTCCAGCTTGCCGCCAGAGGCTTTTTCGCCAAACACCCGTGCCTTGATGACCTTGGTGTCGTTGAAGACCAGCAGGTCGCCGGGCGACAGCAGGCCGGGCAGGTCACGAAAAATCCGGTCGATTGCGCGGGCAATGCTGCCGTCGAGCAGGCGCGAGGCACTGCGTTCGCTGGCGGGGTGCTGGGCAATCAAAGCCTCGGGCAAATCAAAGTCGAAGTCAGAGAGGGTGTAGTGGGGCAGGAGCGTTGTGTTCATGATTCAGGGCTGGACAGGCCCGTGCGAATGATTGAAAAAGAAGCGAGCGTGAAGCTCGGCGGGCTGATTGTGCCGCATGTGTGAAAGATGTACGCAGTCCGTGCGCCGCGCGCCCTGTAAAACGCTTGCAGCCATGCACAATGGCGGCATGTCTGAAAAGGCCGCTCCATCCAAATCGTCGTCCGGGTCTCAGGCGCTGAGCGCGCCTCAGAAGGCCCTGCGCAAATTGGGCCTTGTGCGTGACGAAGACCTGGCCTTGCACCTGCCGCTGCGCTACGAAGACGAGACCTGTATCGTGCAGCTGGCCTCTGCCCGCGATGGTCAGACCGTGCAGATTGAGGCGACGGTGACGTCGTGTGAAGTCAGTTACCGGCCGCGCAGGCAGCTGCTGGTGACCGTCAACGATGGCAGCGATGTGTGCTTGCTGCGATTTTTCAGTTTTTATCCCTCCCAGCAAAAAGCGCTGGCAGTGGGTGCGCGCGTGCGTGTGCGCGGTGAAGTGCGCTCAGGTTTGATGGGCTGGACCATGATGCACCCGTCTTTTCGGGCCGCGGGGGGTGAGTTGCCGCAGTCCATGACGCCGGTCTACCCCACCAGCGCGGGTTTGCCGCAAGCGTATTTGCGCAAGGCAGTTGCCCAGGCGCTGGCGCGGTTGGATTGGCTGGAGACCTTGCCGCCACAGCTGGACTGGCCTGCGCGCGCACCCCGCTGGAGCCTGGGGCAGGCTTTGCACTTTTTGCATCACCCCTCACCCGATGTGTCTCTGGCGCAGCTCGAAGACCGTAGTCACCCAGCCTGGACGCGACTCAAGTGCGAGGAGCTGCTGGCGCTACAACTGTCGCAACAAATGGCGCGACGTGAACGCGACCAGCTGCGCGCGCCGGTACTGTCGGTAGAGACCGGCCGTTTGCATACGCAATTGCTGCAGGCGCTGCCGTTTGGCTTGACCGCTGCCCAGGCGCGTGTGGGTCAGGAGATTGACGCGGATGTGCAGCGTGCTGTGCCCATGCACCGCTTGTTGCAAGGTGATGTGGGTGCTGGCAAAACCGTGGTGGCGGCGCTGGCAGCCATGCGCGCCATCGATGCAGGCTGGCAATGCGCCTTGATGGCGCCGACAGAAATTCTGGCCGCGCAACATTTCAGCAAACTGGTGTCCTGGCTGGAGCCCCTGGGGGTGCAGGTGGCGTGGCTCACCGGTAGCCAGAAAAAGAAGGAACGTGCGGCCATGCTGGAACGCATTGCCAGTGGCCAAGCGCATTTGGTGGTGGGCACCCATGCAGTGATTCAGGAGCAGGTGCAGTTTGCCCGCCTGGCTTTGGCAGTGATTGACGAGCAGCACCGCTTTGGCGTGGCTCAGCGTCTTGCTTTGCGCGCCAAGATGCAGGCGGCAGGTATGGAGCCGCACATGTTGATGATGAGCGCCACGCCCATTCCCCGCACCTTGGCGATGAGCTATTACGCAGACCTGGATGTGTCGGTGATTGACGAGTTGCCTCCGGGGCGCACGCCGGTGGTGACACGGGTCATTTCCGATGCACGGCGTGACGACGTGATCGAACGTATCGCAGCGCAGCTTGCGCAGGGTCGGCAGGTGTATTGGGTCTGCCCTTTGATCGAGGAAAGCGAAGCGCTGGACTTGACCAATGCGACGGCGACGCATGCGCAGCTGAGCGAGGCTCTGCCCGGTGTGATGGTGGGTCTGCTGCATTCACGCATGCCTGTGGCCGAGAAGAAGGCGGTGATGGACCTCTTCACCGGTGGTCAGATGGGCGTGCTGGTCAGCACGACCGTGATCGAGGTTGGGGTGGATGTCCCCAATGCCTCGCTGATGGTGATTGAACACGCCGAACGTTTTGGCCTGAGTCAGTTGCATCAATTGCGTGGCCGGGTGGGGCGCGGCGCTGCGGCATCAGCGTGTGTGTTGCTGTATGGCACACCTGAGGGTGGACGCCTCAGCGAGACGGCCCGTGAGCGCTTGCGTGCCATGGCGGAGACCAACGACGGATTCGAAATTGCGCGGCGCGATCTGGAAATTCGAGGGCCGGGTGAGTTTCTTGGGGCGCGCCAGTCTGGCGCACCTTTGCTGCGTTTCGCCGATTTGCAGACCGATGTGGATTTGCTGGAGTGGGCGCGAACGTCTGCCGAACGCATGCTCGGTGAGTACCCGGAGCTGGCGCAACAACATGTGGATCGCTGGATGGGGGCAAAATCGGAGTATCTGAAGGCGTGACATGACCTTGACCGAACTCAAATACATCGTGGCGGTGGCCCGCGAAAAGCACTTTGGCAAAGCCGCCGAGGCCTGCTTTGTGTCGCAGCCGACGCTGTCGCTGGCCATCAAGAAGCTCGAAGAGGAGCTGGAGGTCAAGTTGTTCGAACGCAGTTCGGGCGAGGTCAGTGTCACGGTTCTTGGTGAGGAAATCGTGCGCCAGGCGCAAACCGTTCTGGAGAACGCGGCGCAGATCAAGGAAATCGCCAAGCGAGGCAAGGACCCATTGGCAGGGGCCCTCAAGCTGGGCGTCATCTACACCATTGGCCCGTATTTGCTGCCCGAGCTGGTGCGCCAGATCATCACCAATACGCCCCAGATGCCACTGATGTTGCAGGAAAATTTCACCGTACGTTTGCTGGAGATGCTGCGCACCGGAGAGATTGATTGCGCCATTCTGGCCGAGCCTTTCCCGGACACGGGCCTGGCGGTGGCGCCCTTGTATGACGAGCCGTTTCTGGCGGCCGTGCCCGCCACGCACCCTTTGGCCAAGCTCGAGGAAGTGACATCGGAGCAGTTGCGCGACGAGACCATGCTGTTGCTGGGCAATGGTCATTGCTTTCGCGATCATGTGCTGGAGGTGTGCCCGGAGTTTGCGCGTTTTTCCAGTCAGACCGAGGGCATTCGTAAAAGTTTTGAAGGCTCCTCGCTGGAAACCATCAAGCACATGGTGGCAGCGGGCATGGGCGTCACGCTGGTGCCTCGCTTGTCGGTGCCGCAAGCGGCCTTGTGCGTGCAGGACGATCCCCACCGCGGGGATGATGGACATGTGCGCTACCTGCCGGTGCGTGATGAACATGGTGGGCCGCCACCCACGCGTCGCGTGGTGCTGGTCTGGCGCCGAAGCTTTACCCGCTATGAAGCGATTGCTGCGCTGCGCAACGCCATCTACGCTTGTGATTTGCCGGGCGTGACAAGACTGTCCTGAAGAACATGCTGGAACGCTTGCACCTGTATCTGGATTTGATCCGTTGGAACCGGCCTGCGGGCTGGCTCCTGCTGTTGTGGCCGTCACTGACTGCACTTTGGGTGGCGGCAGGCGGCTTCCCGGGCTGGCTGTTGCTGGTGGTGTTTGTGTTGGGCACGATCCTGATGCGCAGTGCGGGCTGCTGCATCAATGATGTGGCAGACCGCGACTTTGACCGACACGTCAAGCGCACAGCCAACCGGCCTGTGACCAGCGGACGTATCGGCACGCGTGAGGCTTTGCTAGTGGGGGCCGTGCTGGCGCTGTGCGCTTTTGGCCTGGTGTTGTTGACCAATGCGGTGACGGTGGCGTGGTCATTTGCAGCCTTGCTGGTCAGCCTGATCTATCCCTATGCCAAGCGTCATGTGTCCATGCCGCAGGCGGTGCTGGGCGTGGCGTTCAGCTTTGGCATACCCATGGCGTTTGCAGCTGTGCGTGCAGAGGTGCCCTGGCAGGCTTGGGCCTTGCTGCTGGGCAATTTGTTCTGGGTGTTGGCCTATGACACCGAGTACGCCATGGTGGACCGTGACGACGATTTGCGCATCGGCATGAAAACCTCGGCGATCACTTTAGGGTCGTGGGATGTGGCGGCCATCATGCTGTTTTACCTGGTGTTCCTGGGCTCATGGTGGTGGCTGCTGGCCGAGGTGCCGCGCAGCCCCTGGCTGTGGCTGGCCTGGGGTCTGGCGCTTGCCCAGGTGGCTTGGCACTACACACTGATTCGCCAGCGCAGCCGTGAAGGTTGTTTCAAGGCCTTTCGCCTCAATCACTGGCTGGGTGCGACGGTGTTTGTGGGCGTCGTGTTGGCTTACGGTTTTTGATCAGGCTTTGCCGAATTCGTCACCCAGTTCGCGGGCGCGTTGCTCGGCAGCCTGCATGGCTGCGATGAAGGCCTGTTTGACGCCAGCGTTTTCCATGGCGGTGATGGCGGCGTAGGTGGTGCCACCTTTGGAGGTGACGCGCTGGCGCAGTACTTCGGGGGATTCGCTGGAAGCAGCTGCCAGGGACGATGCGCCAGCAAAGGTGGCGACGGCCAGTTGATAGGCCTGTGTCTGCGTCAGCCCCATGTTCATGCCGGCTTCGGTCATGGCTTCCAGGAAGAAAAACACATAAGCCGGGCCCGAGCCTGACAGTGCGGTCACCGCATCCAGGTGCTGTTCGCGTTCCACCCAGAGGTATTGACCTGTGGTGGCAATGACGTGTTCCACCAGTGTTTTTTGCTGAGGACTCACACCATCACAGGCAAACAGGGCGGTCATCCCTTGGCCTACCAGGGCGGGGGTGTTGGGCATGGTGCGCACCAGCTGCCTGGTGCCCAACCAAGCGCAGATGCTGTCGGTGCGAATGCCTGCCGCCACGGAAAGGTGAAGGGCCTGACCAGTGAATGCGGCCACGGGGGCGGCAGCCTCCTTGAAAGCCTGAGGCTTGACTGCCCAGACGACCAGTTTGGCCTTGGACAGGCTGCTCTCGGCTTGCGCCATCACGTTGACGCCCAGCGTCTGTCGAAGGCGATCGGCTGTTTCGGCAAAAGGCTCGACCACGGTGATCAGGTGAGCCGGGGTGCCTTGGCGAATCAGGCCGCCCATGATGGCGCCGGCCATGTTGCCGCCACCAATAAAGGCCATGGGGGTGTTTTGCGGGGTGTCAGACATGAGAAGTGTTCTTTTCGGGAAAGGGCAAAGTGTCAGGGTTGCATTGTCGTAGAGCTTGATGATGAATTCTGAGAACCTTGGAATTCATCTGTGGGACCTGCGAAAAAGATTGCACAAAACTGTTGACTCCCGGGGAGGGTTTTGTGATAATAGAGGGCTTCGCCCCTTTTGGGGTGATGTTTTTCTGCCCAATCTGAAGTGCTGCAAATGGTTTGCGGTGTGAATGACGGGTCCAAGACTGATTCTTGCAAGTGGCTGATGCCTGGCGCAGGAATACAAGTTGGGAAATTTGAAATGATCCAGACAGAATCTCGGTTAGAGGTTGCCGACAATACTGGCGCCAAGTCCGTGCTGTGCATCAAGGTGCTCGGCGGGTCCAAGCGTCGCTATGCAAGCGTTGGCGACATCATCAAGGTGAGCATCAAGGAAGCTGCTCCGCGCGGCCGCGTCAAAAAAGGCGAGGTCTACAGCGCAGTGGTGGTTCGTACGGCCAAGGGTATTCGCCGTAACGATGGCTCCCTCGTTAAATTCGACGGCAACGCTGCAGTGTTGCTCAATGCCAAACTCGAGCCTATTGGCACTCGTATCTTCGGCCCGGTCACGCGCGAACTGCGTACCGAGAAGTTCATGAAGATCGTGTCCCTGGCTCCTGAAGTGCTCTAAGAGGACGCGCCATGAACAAGATTATCAAAGGCGACGAAGTCATCGTGATCACCGGGCGTGACAAAGGCAAGCGCGGCAAGGTTTCGCTGCGTGCTGATGATTCGCATGTGGTGATTGACGGTATCAATCTCGTCAAAAAGCATGCCAAGCCGAACCCCATGAAGGGTACTGAAGGCGGCATCATCGAAAAGGCCATGCCGATTCACCAATCCAATGTGGCGATTTTTAATGCCGCAACGGGCAAGGCCGATCGTGTGGGTATCAAGCAGCTGGCTGACGGCAAGCGCGTTCGCGTCTACAAGTCCAGCGGCGAAGAAATCAAGGTGGCATGACCATGGCACGTTTTCAACAAATTTACCGCGACAAGGTCGCTCCTGAGTTGACTACCAAGTTTGGTTACAAGTCGCCCATGGAAGTGCCTCGCATCACCAAGATCACTTTGAACATGGGTGTGAGCGAAGCTGTGGCTGACAAGAAAGTCATGGACAACGCTGTGGCTGACCTGACCAAGATCGCCGGCCAGAAGCCAGTTGTGACCAAGGCCAAGAAAGCCATCGCCGGTTTCAAGATCCGCGAAGGCCAGGCTATCGGTTGCATGGTGACTCTGCGTGGCGTTCAGATGTACGAATTCCTCGATCGCTTCATCACCGTGGCTCTGCCCCGTGTGCGTGACTTCCGTGGTATCTCCGGCCGTGCTTTTGACGGTCGTGGCAACTACAACATCGGTGTGAAAGAGCAGATCATCTTCCCCGAGATCGAATACGACAAGGTTGACGCTCTGCGCGGCCTGAACATCAGCATCACCACGACGGCCAAGACCGACGACGAGTGCAAAGCACTGCTCGCCGCTTTCCGTTTCCCCTTCAAGAACTGAGGTGTCACGTGGCTAAAGTAGCTTTGATTCAACGCGAGCTCAAGCGCGAAAAACTGGTCGCCAAATTTGCTCAAAAGCATGCCGACCTGAAGGCTGTCGCCAACGACGCCAAGCGCAGTGATGAAGAGCGCGCAGCTGCCCGTCTGGCGCTGCAGAAGCTTCCTCGCAATGCGAACCCCACCCGCCAGCGCAACCGTTGTGAAATCACCGGTCGTCCGCGTGGCACGTTCCGTCAATTCGGTCTGGGCCGCGCCAAGATCCGTGAGCTTGCCTTCGAAGGCAATATCCCGGGCGTGACCAAGGCCAGCTGGTAATCGGCAGGAGATAACAACATGAGCATGAGTGATCCCATTGCCGATCTGTTGACCCGTATCCGTAACGCACAGATGGTCGCCAAGACCAGCGTGTCGGTGCCCTCTTCCAAAGTGAAGGTGGCCATCGCCCAGGTGCTGAAGGATGAAGGTTACATCGACGGCTTCCAAGTCAAATCCGAAGAGGGCAAGTCCCAACTCGAAATCGCCCTGAAGTACTACGCCGGTCGCCCTGTGATTGAGCGTATCGAGCGCGTCAGCCGTCCTGGCCTGCGCGTGTACAAGGGCCGCGACGCCATTCCTCAAGTCATGAACGGCTTGGGTGTGGCCATCGTCACCACGCCCAAAGGTGTGATGACCGACCGCAAAGCGCGTGCAGCCGGTGTCGGCGGCGAAGTGCTGTGCTACGTCGCTTAATGGCAGGAGAGACGAAATGTCCCGAGTAGGAAAAATGCCTGTGACCATCCCCGCTGGTGTGGATGTGTCCATCAATGCAGAACAAGTCAGTGTCAAGGGTGCGGGCGGCCAGCTGGCTGTTGCAGTCAACGCGCTGGTGGCTGTTAAAAACGAGGGCGGCAAACTGACATTTGCGCCTGTCAACGATTCCCGCGAAGCCAACGCCATGAGTGGCACCATGCGTCAGCTGGTGAACAACATGGTTGTGGGCGTGAGCAAGGGCTTCGAGAAAAAGCTGAGCCTGATTGGCGTGGGTTACAAAGCCCAGGCCGCAGGCGCCAAGCTGAACCTGGCTGTCGGTTACTCGCACCCGGTGGACATCGTGATGCCAGCCGGCATCAGTGTGGCTACGCCGAGCCCGACCGAGATCCTGATCAAGGGCGCTGACCGTCAGCGTGTGGGTCAGGTCGCTGCTGAGATTCGTGCTGTTCGTCCGCCCGAGCCCTACAAGGGCAAGGGCATCCGCTACGCGGACGAGAAGATCACGATCAAAGAGACCAAGAAGAAATAAGGAGCTGCAGCATGTTGACCAAAAAAGAGCAACGTCTGCGTCGTGCCCGTCAGACTCGTATCCGTATCGCACAGCAGGGCATTGCACGCCTGGCTGTGAACCGCACCAACCTGCACATCTACGCCAGCGTGATCTCTGGTTGCGGCACCAAGGTGCTGGCCAGCGCTTCCACTGCCGAAGCCGATGTACGCAAAGAGCTCGGTGGCTCTGGCAAAGGTGGCAACACCGCAGCTGCCCAGATCATTGGCAAGCGCATCGCTGAAAAGGCCAAGGCCGCTGGTGTGGAAAAAGTCGCTTTTGACCGTGCTGGCTTCGCCTATCACGGCCGCGTCAAGGCTCTGGCCGACGCTGCTCGTGAAGCTGGCCTGCAGTTCTAATCGGATCGGAAAATCACATGGCTAAGTTTCAAGCAAAACCCCAGAATGACGGTCCAGAGGACGGCATGCGGGAAAAAATGATCGCGGTCAACCGCGTCACCAAGGTGGTCAAGGGTGGCCGTATCCTCGGTTTCGCTGCTTTGACCGTGGTGGGTGACGGCGATGGTCGCGTCGGCATGGGCAAGGGCAAATCCAAAGAGGTGCCTGTGGCTGTGCAAAAAGCGATGGAAGAGGCCCGTCGCAACATGACCAAGGTGTCCCTGAAAAATGGCACGATCAATCACACCGTGATGGGTCAGCACGGTGCTGCTCGCGTCATGATGATGCCTGCCCCCAAGGGTACCGGTATCATTGCAGGCGGCCCCATGCGCGCTGTCTTCGAAGTGATGGGCATCACCGATATCGTGGCCAAGAGCCACGGTTCGACCAACCCCTATAACATGGTTCGCGCAACATTTGATGCGCTCAACAACTGCACCACCCCGTCGGAAATCGCTGCCAAGCGTGGCCTGTCGGTGGAACAGCTGTTCGCCTGACCCGGAGAGAGATCATGGCAAACCAACCTACCGTCAAAATCAAGCTGGTGCGCAGCCCCATCGGTTGCAAGCAAGACCACCGCGCCACCGTGCGTGGCCTGGGCTTGCGCAAGCTCAACAGCGAAAGCGTTCTGGAGGATACCCCTGCAGTTCGCGGCATGATCAACAAGATCAGCTATCTGGTCAAAGTTCTCTGAGAGGCTACTGATGGAACTCAATAGCATCAAACCCGCAGACGGCGCTAAGCACGCCGCGCGTCGCGTTGGCCGTGGCATTGGCTCCGGTCTGGGCAAGACCGCTGGCCGTGGCCACAAGGGTCAGAAATCCCGTTCGGGCGGCTACCACAAAGTGGGCTTTGAAGGCGGTCAAATGCCTTTGCAGCGTCGCTTGCCCAAGCGTGGCTTCAAGTCGCACTTGCTCAAGTTCAACGCTGAAATCACCCTGGGCCAATTGGCCAAGCTGGGTTTGGGCGAAGTGGATCTGCTGGCACTCAAGCAAGCAGGCCTCGTGCCCGAACTGGCCAAGGTGGTCAAGGTCATCAAGTCTGGTGAGCTGACTGCTGCGGTCAAGCTGACCGGCATTGGTGCAACCGCAGGTGCCAAAGCGGCCATCGAGGCTGCTGGCGGCTCCTTGGCCTGATGACGCAACAGAAAGAGCAACACAGTGGCAACCAGCGCTAATACAGTCGCCAAGACGGACAAGTACGGAGACCTGCGTCGCCGTCTGGTCTTCTTGCTGCTCGCGCTGGTCGTTTACCGTGTGGGCGCTCATATTCCGGTGCCGGGCATCGATCCGGACGAACTGCGCAAGCTCTTCAGTGGTCAGCAGGGCGGCATTCTGAGCCTGTTCAACATGTTCTCGGGCGGCGCGCTCTCGCGCTTTACCGTGTTCGCGTTGGGGATCATGCCCTACATCTCTGCGTCCATCGTGATGCAGCTGCTGACTTACATGTTGCCCGCATTCGAGCAGCTCAAAAAAGAAGGCGAAGCAGGTCGCCGCAAGATCACACAGTACACGCGCTTTGGCGCTTTGGGCTTGGCTATTTTCCAGTCCCTGGGCATCGCTGTGGCTCTGGAGGCCTCTGCGGGCCTGGTGATCAGTCCCGGCTTGGGTTTCCGCATGACGGCCGTGGTCAGCTTGACCGCGGGGACCATGTTCTTGATGTGGCTGGGTGAGCAAATCACCGAGCGCGGTTTGGGTAACGGCATTTCGATCCTGATTTTTGCGGGTATCGCTGCGGGCCTGCCTCAAGCCATGGGCGGATTGTTCGAGCTGGTCAATACGGGTGCCATGGGTCCTCTGGTGGCTTTGCTGGTGGTTGCGATTGTGGCTCTGGTGACCTACTTCGTGGTCTTTGTCGAGCGTGGTCAACGCAAGATTCTGGTCAACTACGCACGCCGTCAGGTGGGCAACAAGGTCTACGGCGGGCAGTCTTCGCACTTGCCTCTCAAGCTCAACATGGCTGGCGTGATTCCGCCGATCTTTGCATCGTCGATCATTTTGCTGCCTGCAACCATCATCAACTGGTTCAGTTCCGGTGAAACGGAAAATCCAGTGATGCGTTTCTTCAAGGATGTAGCCTCTGCCCTCACACCCGGTCAGCCGGTTTATGTGATGATCTACGCTGCAGCCATTGTGTTTTTCTGCTTCTTTTATACGGCCCTCGTGTTCAACAGCCGTGAAACTGCAGATAACCTGAAGAAGAGCGGCGCTTTCATTCCTGGCATTCGCCCGGGTGACCAGACCGCGCGCTACATTGACAAGATTTTGTTGCGTTTGACTTTGGTGGGCGCAGCCTACATCACGTTTGTGTGCTTGCTGCCCGAGTTCCTGATCCTGAAGTACAACGTGCCGTTCTATTTTGGCGGCACCTCCTTGCTGATCATTGTGGTGGTCACCATGGACTTCATGGCGCAGGTGCAAAATTACCTGATGTCCCAACAATACGAATCGCTTCTCAAGAAAGCGAATTTCAAAACTACACTAGGCGGTTGAGTTCGGCGATGGCGAAGGACGATGTGATCCAGATGCAAGGTGAAGTTGTGGAGAACCTCCCCAACGCCACCTTCCGTGTAAAACTGGAGAACGGCCATGTAGTGTTGGGCCATATCTCGGGCAAGATGCGTATGCACTACATTCGCATCCTGCCTGGTGACAAGGTGACTGTTGAATTGACGCCTTACGATTTGAGTAAGGCACGAATTGTGTTCCGGGCCAAATAAGCCTGGTCTAGAAGCAAAGAGTTTTAGGAGAAAACCATGAGAGTTTCGGCTTCGGTCAAGAAAATTTGCCGCAACTGCAAGATCATTCGCCGTAAAGGCGTTGTTCGCGTGATCTGCACGGATCCGCGTCACAAGCAGCGTCAAGGCTGATCAACGAGTTATAGAGGACGAAAATGGCACGTATCGCTGGCATCAACATTCCGCCGCACAAGCATGCAGAGATTGGCTTGACCGCCATCTTTGGCATTGGTCGCACCCGCGCACGCAAAATTTGCGAAGCTTGTGACATCGCTTATTCCAAAAAGATCAAGGATCTGACCGATGCTGATCTGGAAAAAATCCGCGACCAGATCGCAACGCTCACCATCGAAGGTGACCTGCGTCGCGAAACCACAATGAACATCAAGCGTTTGATGGACATTGGTTGCTACCGTGGATTCCGTCATCGCCGTGGTCTGCCGATGCGCGGCCAGCGTACGCGCACCAATGCTCGCACCCGCAAGGGTCCGCGCAAGGGCGCAGCCGGTCTGAAGAAATAAGAAGGAATAAAGAACTATGGCTAAATCACCTTCCAACGCCTCGCAGCGTGTGCGCAAGAAAGTCCGCAAGAACATTGCTGACGGTATCGCTCACGTTCACGCATCGTTCAACAACACGATCATCACCATCACTGACCGTCAGGGCAATGCTTTGTCCTGGGCATCGTCGGGTGGTCAAGGCTTCAAGGGTTCGCGTAAATCGACACCCTTCGCAGCCCAGGTGGCTTCCGAAGTCGCTGGTCGTGCTGCCATGGAACAAGGCATCAAGAACCTCGACGTCGAGATCAAGGGCCCTGGCCCTGGTCGCGAGTCCTCCGTGCGTGCGCTGGGTGCCTTGGGCATCCGTATCACATCCATCTCTGATGTGACACCTGTCCCGCACAACGGTTGCCGCCCTCAAAAGCGTCGTCGTATCTAAGCTTTCTTCAAGCCCACCGCCAGGCCCTGCTTGCAAGGCCTGGCTCCCGCATTTTCAAGGATGCGGAAGTCGTCATAAAGGAAAATCAAAGTGGCACGTTATATCGGTCCCAAGGCCAAACTCTCCCGCCGTGAAGGCACTGACCTGTTCCTCAAGAGCGCTCGTCGTTCCATTGCGGACAAGGCCAAATTTGACACCAAGCCCGGTCAGCATGGCCGCACCTCTGGCCAGCGCACCTCTGACTTCGGTCTTCAGCTGCGCGAAAAGCAGAAGGTCAAGCGTATGTACGGCGTGCTGGAAAAGCAATTCCGTCGCTACTTCGCTGAAGCCGACCGTCGTCGTGGCAACACCGGCTCCAACCTGTTAGGCCTGCTCGAGTGCCGTCTGGACAACGTTGTTTATCGCATGGGCTTCGGCTCCACGCGCGCTGAGGCTCGCCAGCTGGTGTCCCACAAGGCCATCACCGTGAACGGCCAGTCCGTGAACATCCCCTCTTACTTGGTTAAGGCCGGTGATGTGGTGGCTGTGCGCGAAAAGTCCAAAAAGCAAAACCGTGTGGTTGAAGCTCTGCAACTGGCCGCTCAAGTGGGCATGCCTGCATGGGTTGAAGTCAATGCCGACAAGGCCGAAGGCGTCTTCAAGAAGGTGCCTGACCGTGACGAATTCGGTGCCGACATCAACGAATCGCTGATCGTCGAACTTTACTCCCGTTAATTTCGTCGTTTCAATCGTTCCCGGTCCGCACGGTGTGGGCCGGGTGCTTCATCAGCCTTACCGGTGTAACGAGCCGGGGGTATTGAGAGGAAGTCTGAATGCAAACCAATCTGCTGAAACCCAAAGCCATCCAGGTCGAACAGCTGGCCGCCAACCGCGCCAAAGTGACCCTCGAACCCTTCGAGCGTGGCTACGGCCATACCCTGGGCAATGCGCTGCGTCGCGTCTTGCTGTCGTCCATGGTCGGCTATTCGGCAACCGAAGTCACCATCGCTGGCGTGGTGCACGAGTACTCTTCCATTGACGGCGTTCAGGAAGATGTGGTCAACATCCTGCTGAACCTCAAGGGTGTTGTCTTCAAACTGCACAACCGAGACGAAGTGACCCTGAGCCTGCGTAAAGACGGCGAAGGTGTAGTCACTGCTGCCGATATCCAGACACCTCACGATGTCGAGATCATCAACCCCGAGCATCTGATTGCAACGCTGTCGCAAGGCGGCAAGCTTGACATGCAGATCAAGGTCGAGAAAGGCCGCGGCTATGTGCCCGGCACCATGCGTCGTTATGCTGACGAGCCCACCAAATCGCTGGGCCGCATCGTGTTGGACGCCTCGTTCTCTCCGGTCAAGCGCGTGAGCTATATCGTGGAAAGCGCTCGTGTGGAGCAGCGTACCGATCTGGACAAACTGGTCCTGGAAATCGAAACCAACGGTGCCATCACTGCTGAAGATGCGGTGCGCGCTTCTGCCAAGATCCTGGTGGAACAACTGGCCGTGTTTGCACAGCTCGAGGGTGGTGAACTGTCCGCGTTCGATCAACCCGCACAACGCGGCGGCGCTGGCAATTTCGACCCGATCCTGCTGCGTCCTGTGGATGAGCTCGAACTCACTGTTCGTTCCGCCAACTGCCTCAAGGCCGAAAACATCTACTACATCGGTGACCTCATTCAGCGTACCGAAAACGAGCTGCTCAAGACCCCGAACCTGGGCCGCAAGTCGCTCAACGAAATCAAGGAAGTCCTGGCTTCCCGTGGTCTCACTTTGGGCATGAAGCTCGAAGCCTGGCCACCAGCCGGTCTGGATAAGCGATAATACAAAGTTCCCGGAAAACTTCCGGGGTGTGCACGGGCAGTACCTGATACGGCTGCCTGTTTAATAAAGAAAGGAAAGCACTATGCGTCACGGTCACGGCCTTCGCAAACTCAACCGCACCAGCGAGCACCGCCTCGCCATGCTACGCAACATGATGAACTCGCTCATCGAGCACGAAGTCATCAAAACCACGGTCCCCAAGGCCAAGGAACTGCGCCGTGTGATCGAACCCATGATCACCCTGGCCAAGGAAGACTCTCTTGCCAACAAGCGTCTGGCTTTCAACCGCCTGCGCGACCGCGACAGCGTCACCAAACTGTTTGCTGACCTGGGTCCCCGCTTTGCCAAGCGCCCTGGTGGCTACACCCGTATCCTGAAGATGGGTTTCCGCGTGGGCGACAACGCTCCCATGGCACTCGTCGAATTGGTGGATCGTCCTGAAGTTTCTGAAGCACCTGCTGCAGAATAAGCTATAATTCACGTTTTACCGCGGGGTGGAGCAGTCTGGTAGCTCGTTGGGCTCATAACCCAAAGGTCGTTGGTTCAAATCCGGCCCCCGCAACCAATAAAAAAGCCTGCTGAGATTCAGCAGGCTTTTTGTTTTCCCAACGCTGATTGTCTGGTGTCAATAGGCACTCAGGGCATCGCAGTAGCCGTTGCAAGCAAGTTCACAAGGCCTTGCAAGGCTGCTTCAAGTGTTGCTTGGCGCACTTGGTGCCTATCCCCGCTGAATACATACTTGCGGGCTGTGCTTGCCCCATTCAGATGCCAGGCGATCCAGACGGTGCCAACGGGCTTTTCTGTCGTACCACCCGTAGGGCCGGCAATGCCTGTGACCGCGACTGCGACTTCACAAGCTGAGGCCTGGGCTGCTCCACGCGCCATGGCCAACACCACAGGTTCGCTGACCGCGCCGAACTGCTGGATCAACGAGGCCGGTACCGCCAGCATTTCGGTTTTGGCCGTGTTGGAGTAGGTGACAAAACCCCGGTCATACCAGGTGCTGGAACCTGCAAGCTCAGTGCACGCTGCCCCGATCATGCCGCCAGTGCAACTTTCTGCGGTGGACAAATGCCAGCTACGTGCGGTTAGCGCGTGGGCAAGCTGCGAAAGCATGGCGTTCACAACACTACCTTGGCAAGAATGGCCAGGATCAGCAGGGTGCATGCTGCAGCCACAAGGTCATCCACAACAATGCCGAAGGCGCCTCGCCAACCCTCGCCTTTGAAGGCCTGGTCCGCCCAGCTGACGGGCCAGGGCTTGACGGCATCGAAAAAACGGAACAACAAGAATGCCAGCAACTGTACCCAGAGCTGTGCGGGCCCCATGACCCAGAGGATCAGCCACATTGCCACAATTTCATCCCAGACGATGGCTCCGGGATCGGATACCTGCAAATGCTCTGCGGTGACTTTGCAGGCCCACCAACCCAGGGGCAGTGAGGCTGCAATCAGTACGCCTTGTTGCAATGGGGTGAGCCAAAGGGTCACAGGCCACCAGGCCAGCCAAGCCCACAGGGTACCGATCGTACCGGGAGCCTTGGGCGAAAGACCGGAACCAAAACCCAGCGCCAGCCAATGGGCAGGATGGCGCCATAAAAATGCGGGGCTAGGACGTTGTGACATGGTCAATTGAAATGGTCAAAACTGCGAAGGCGTGAGGTGTCGATCGCCTGATCGCCGAGACGCACGATCAGCGAGGAGTCAGCAGTGATCTTCCCTACGCGGGTTACCACTGTTTGACAGCGTGCGGCGGCTTGCTCGATCGAGCTGCGGGCTTGCTGGGGAGCGGTAAACACGAGTTCGTAATCATCGCCACCCGTGAGCGTACAGGTGTCCAGGAGAGCCTCGGGCAAGGGACATGTTTGCACGGTTTGGCAGAGGCTACGCACCGCGGTCAGATCCAGCTCGGCGCCGACACCACTGGCTTTGAGAATGTGGCCCAGATCGCCGATCAGACCATCGCTGATGTCTGCGGCTGCGTGGGCCAGTCCGCGCAGGGCCTGGCCCAAGGCCACGCGCGGGCTGGGGCGGTCCATGCGGCGCTGACAAAAGGCCAAGGCCTCGCTGGGCAGAGACAGGTGTTGGTGATGAACCTCGAGTGCCAGTCGGGCATCGCCCAGCGTGCCGCTGACATAAATGTCATCGCCTGCCTTGGCTGCGCTGCGCAACAGGGCCTGACCGGTTGGGACTTCACCCATGACGGTGATGCACACATTGAGTGGACCTTGGGTAGTATCCCCGCCAATCAGTTCACATCCTTGCTCATGCGCCAGTGCCAGCAGGCCTTTGCTGAAACCGGCCAGCCAATGTGCATTCGCATGAGGCAAGGACAGAGCCAGCAAAAAGGCCTGAGGTGTGGCACCGCATGCGGCCAGGTCGCTGAGGTTGACGGCCAGAGCCTTGTGCCCCAGGCTTTCCGGTGAAACGTCTGGCAGGAAATGTCGGCCTTCTACCAGCATGTCGCACGAGAGTGCCAGATCATGCCCGGGTTCGGGTCGCCACAAGGCGCAATCGTCCCCGATGCCCAGCAAGGCGCGGCCTTGTCGGACTGCTGATTTGAAGTATCGATCGATGAGGTCAAATTCACCCATGGGGCATAGCTTAACCGCAGCAACTGCGACAATAGCGTCATGAGTACCACCTACCGTATCGCTCCCTCCATCCTGTCTGCCGATTTCGCCCGCTTGGGTGAAGAAGTGCGCAACGTGATTGCCGCCGGCGCGGACTGGATTCACTTTGACGTGATGGACAACCATTACGTGCCCAACCTGACTTTTGGCCCCATGGTGTGCCAGGCCCTCAAGCCTCATGCCAAAACCCCGCAAGGCCTTGCGGTGCCGATTGACGTGCATCTGATGATCTCCCCGGTGGATGCCCTGGCTGCTTCGTTTGCCGAAGCGGGCGCAGACCTGATCAGTTTTCACCCCGATGCCAGCGCTCATGTGCATCGCAGCATCCAGGCCCTCAAGAGCAAAGGCGTCAAGGCAGGCTTGGTGTTCAACCCCGCCGAGCCTCTGGACGTACTGGAGTGGACGATTGAAGACATCGACTTGATTCTCATCATGAGCGTCAACCCGGGCTTTGGCGGCCAGAGTTTCATTGATTCGGCGCTGCGCAAGGTCGAGCAGGCACGCAAGCTCATTGAGGCCAGTGGCAAGGACATTCGCCTTGAGGTGGACGGCGGCATCAAGGCCGACAACATCCGTCGTGTAGCCGATGCGGGTGCCGACACCTTTGTGGCGGGCAGTGCCATTTTTGGCAAGCCCGATTACAAAGCGGTCATCGACCAGATGCGCGCAGCGCTGAAGTGAGCATGCCCATGCAGGCTGTGGTGCTGGACCTCGATGGCACCCTGGTGGACACCTTGGGGGACTTTGTGGTCGCCCTCAACCGTTGCATGGTCGAGCTGGGCTGGCCCGCCTTGTCACCGCAGTGGGTGCAGTCTTCCATTGGTAAAGGGTCCGAGCATCTGATTCGAAGCGTGTTGCAGCACCAGCTGTCGCAGGAGGCGGTCAAAGGGGTGGGCTGTGCCTGTCCGGCCATGACGGTGGATGCTCACTATCCACGCGTCTGGGAGGCCTACCAGCGGCATTACCGGGACATCAATGGCCAGTTCTCCCAAACCTACGAGGGTGTGCCCGAGGGGTTGGATTGGTTGCGCGACCAGGGCTTGCGTCTGGCGTGCGTCACCAACAAGCCAGTGGCTTTTGCGCAGGACTTGCTGGGCAAGTTGGACTTGTCGACGTATTTCTCGGTGGTGTATGGCGGCGACAGCTTCGAGCGCAAGAAGCCGGATCCCTTGCCCTTGCTCAAGGCTTGTGAAGCCTTGTGTGTCCGTCCCGAGCAGGCCTTGATGGTGGGCGATTCCGTCAACGACGCTCAGGCGGCACAAGCGGCCGGTTTACCGGTAGTCCTCATGACCTATGGCTACAACCATGGTCAGGACATCCGCTTGACGCCAGCCCTGGCCTGGCTCGACCGCCTTGACCAAATCGGGAGCCACCTGGCTTTGCGCTAAACTCGTCGCATCATGTTGTACATGCCTTGTTCATCCCCAGCCGTCAGCCTGACGGCCAGCACCTGCGCCCTTGGCGGGGGAGCCTGGCCCTGGCGTCAGCCTGTCTGACTGCTTTTTCTTTGGCGTCACGCGCCGCAAAAGAGCCCCTCGGGGCACAGGATGAATCCCGCCTGAACACACGCAGGCGATGTTGAAGGAGGCTCGCGCCCATGATCACCGAATCCGAATTCCAGACACTGGCTCAACAAGGCTACAACCGCATCCCTTTGATGCAAGAAGCCTTTGCAGACCTCGAAACTCCCTTGTCGCTGTATCTGAAACTGGCCCATGTGCAGGACCAGGGGCGCAACAGCTTTTTGCTCGAATCCGTGGTGGGAGGCGAGCGTTTTGGGCGCTACAGCTTTATTGGCCTGCCGGCACGCGTGGCTCTCAAGTCCAATGGCTTTGGCGAGCAGGCCCAAACCGATGTGGTGCGCGATGGTGTGGTTATTGAAACAGCGCATGGCAACCCGCTCGATTTTGTCGAGGCGTATCAACGTCGCTTCAAGGTGGCGCTGACAGCCGGAATGCCGCGTTTTTGTGGCGGACTGGCGGGGTACTTCGGCTACGACACGGTTCGGCATATCGAGAAAAAACTGGCCCACAGCTGCCCGCCTGACACCATCGGCATGCCTGACATTCATCTCCTGCAGTGCGAGGAGCTGGCCGTCATCGACAACCTCACTGGCAAGCTGTCACTGATCGTGTATGCGGATCCGGGCGAGATGGGCGCCTACGCCAAAGCGCAAGCCCGGCTTGTGGAACTCAAGGCGCGTTTGCATGTGCCTGCACAGGCGCCAGCCATGCTGCCCACCCCCAAAAGTCAGGAGCAGCGGGGTTATGACAAGGCCGAATTTCTGGCTGCTGTGGAGCGAGCCAAGGGATTGATCCGTGCGGGGGACTTCATGCAAATTGTCATGGGTCAGCGTATCAGCAAGCCCTTTGCACAAAGCCCATTGAGCCTGTACCGCGCATTGCGCACGCTCAATCCCAGTCCCTACATGTACTACTACCACCTGGATGATGCCCATGTGGTGGGCTCTTCGCCCGAAATTCTGGTGCGCCAGGAGCACACGCCAGCAGGCCAGAAGGTAACGATTCGTCCCCTGGCGGGCACCCGCCCCCGTGGCGCCACGCCCGAGGCCGACAAGGCGGCAGAGCAGGAGTTGCTGGCCGATCCCAAAGAGCGTGCAGAGCATGTCATGCTGATCGACCTGGCGCGCAACGACATTGGCCGCATCGCGCAAATTGGCAGCGTCAAGGTGACTGAAGCTTTTGCGGTGGAGCGTTACAGCCATGTGATGCACATCGTCAGCAATGTGGAGGGGCTGCTCAAACCCGAGCTCTCCAGCATGGACGTGCTCAAGGCCTCTTTTCCTGCCGGAACGCTGAGCGGCGCGCCCAAAGTGCATGCCATGGAACTGATTGACCAGCTTGAACCCGTCAAGCGTGGCGTGTATGGCGGCGCCTGTGGCTACATCAGCTATGCGGGCGACATGGACGTTGCCATCGCCATCCGCACGGGGGTCATCAAGGACGGCATGCTGCACGTCCAGGCTGCGGCCGGCGTGGTGGCCGATTCAGTGCCCGAGCTGGAATGGAAGGAAACCGAACACAAGGCGCGCGCGGTGCTGCGTGCCAGCGAAATGGTTGAGGAGGGCCTGCAATGAGCCGCATCAAACTTCTCATGGTGGACAACTACGACTCGTTCACCTACAACATTGTTCAGTACTTTGGCGAGCTGGAAGCTGACGTCGAGGTCTATCGCAATGACGAGATCACGCTCGAAGGCATTGCCGCGCGCCAGCCAGACCGACTGGTGATTTCTCCGGGGCCGTGTTCGCCTGCCGAAGCGGGTATTTCGGTGGCTGCCATCCAGCACTTTGCGGGCAAGTTGCCGATCCTTGGGGTGTGCCTGGGCCACCAAAGCGTGGGCGCAGCCTTTGGCGGCAAGATCGTGCGGGCGCAAGAGTTGATGCACGGAAAAACCAGCGTCATCACCACCACGCAAGAAGGTGTGTTTTCAAACTTGCCCACGCAATTTACCGTCAATCGTTACCACTCGTTGGCGATCGAGCGCGCATCCTGTCCGGCTTGCCTGAAAGTCACGGCCTGGACGGATGACGGCGAGATCATGGGCGTGCGCCATACCGAGCTGGACATTGAAGGCGTGCAGTTTCACCCCGAGTCCATTTTGACCGAGCATGGTCACGCCATGCTCAAGAATTTTCTTGTGCGCTGAACATCGGAGACCGACATGACGATCACCCCTCAGGAAGCTTTGCAACGCGTGATTGATCACCGCGAAATCTTTCACGACGAGATGTTGCACCTCATGCGCCTGATCATGAGTGGCGAGATGTCGCCGGTCATGACGGCTGCCATCGTGACCGGTTTGCGCGTCAAGAAGGAAACCATCGGCGAGATCACGGCCGCGGCCGAAGTGATGCGCGAGTTTTCCACCAAGGTGGAGATTGCCGACCGTCAGCACCTCGTGGATATTGTGGGCACGGGTGGCGATGGCTCCCACACTTTCAATATTTCCACCTGTTCCATGTTTGTGGCTGCAGCTGCAGGCGCCAAAACCGCCAAACACGGTGGGCGCAGCGTCAGCAGCAAATCAGGCAGTGCCGATGTACTGGAAGCGCTGGGTGTCAACATCAACCTGCCGCCCGAGCGCATTGCCGCATCCGTGGCGCAGACAGGCATTGGCTTCATGTTCGCGCCCAACCATCATCCGGCCATGAAAAACGTCGCGCCCGTGCGCAAGGAGCTGGGTGTGCGGACCATGTTCAACATTCTGGGTCCGCTGACCAATCCGGCGGGAGCTCCCAACATCCTGATGGGCGTGTTCCACCCGGATTTGGTGGGCATCCAGGTGCGCGCCTTGCAGCGCCTGGGCGCAGAGCATGCTGTGGTGGTCTATGGCCGCGACGGCATGGACGAGATCAGCCTGGGCGCTTCGACCCTGGTGGGTGAGCTCAAGGACGGCGAGATTCGCGAATACGAAATCCACCCCGAGGACTTTGGCATGGTCATGGCCAGTAATCGTGCCTTGCGTGTGGAAACGCCCGAGCAGTCCATGGCCATGCTCCACGGCGTACTGGACAATGTGGCTGGTGCGCCGCGCGACATTGTGTCGCTCAATGCCGGCGCTGCGCTGTATGCGGCCAATGTAGCGAGCAGCATTGCCGATGGCATTGAACGCGCTCGCGCAGCGTTGGCCAGCGGCGCAGCCAAAGCCAAGCTGGCACAGTTTGCCGCCTTTACCCAGGCGGCTTGAACATGTCGGGCATCTGGCAAGACGAAGGCACCTGGATCGCTCTGGGCATCTCGGCCCTGTTCCTCGTGGCCGCGTTGGTGATGCACCGGGTCTTTGTCAAGGTGCTCAAATCTGGTTCGCCGGAGCAAGAGGAAAAACAAGATGAGTGACATTCTCAACAAGATCGTGGACGTCAAGCGCCAGGAAATTGCCGCAGGGCTGAAGAAAAAGTCCTTGGCCGCCATGCGTGCCGATGCTGAAAGCCGCGTGCTGACGCGTGACTTTGAAGGCGCTTTGCGCCGCAAGGTGGCAGCGGGTCATGCCGCCGTGATCGCCGAAGTCAAAAAAGCCAGCCCCTCCAAAGGTGTGCTGCGCGAAGAGTTCTTTCCCTCCGACATTGCGCAAAGCTATGCCGAAGGGGATGGCGTGGTCAGCGCGGCTTGCTTGTCGGTGCTGACCGATCAGCAGTTTTTCCAAGGCTGCAACGACTACCTCAAGCAGGCCCGTGCCAGCTGCGACCTGCCTGTCTTGCGCAAGGACTTCATGGTGGACCCTTATCAGGTCTACGAGGCGCGCGTCATCGGCGCTGACTGCATCTTGCTGATCGCAGCCTGTCTTGATGATGCGCAAATGGTCGAGCTGGAGGCCGTGGCCCGCAGTCTGGACATGGCGGTACTGGTGGAGGTACATGACCGCGCTGAGCTGGAGCGCGCCCTCAAGCTCAAAACCCGTTTGGTCGGTATCAACAACCGTAACCTGCGCACATTTGAAGTCAGTTTGCAAACCACGCTGGACATGTTGCCCGATGTGCCCAAGGACCGCCTGCTTGTGACCGAAAGCGGCATTCTGGCGCGCGAAGACGTGCAGCGCATGCGAGAGGCGAATGTGCATGCTTTCCTGGTGGGTGAGGCCTTCATGCGTGCCAAAGAGCCGGGCTTGGCGCTGGCGCAATTGTTTGCCTGATGACTCAGCAAGGTTTTGACGGGTTCGGCGTTGCGCCAGACCGATTGAGTGACTGGCCGCCTTCACCTGGTGCGCTGGAGGTGTTGGCCCAGGGGTGGCGCGAGCCGGTGCGGCAGTTTCTGGCGGCGGCTGCCGGCCATGCTTTATCGCATCGCCTGAAGCAAGCGCTGGTGGCGGGCGATGTCATTTACCCCCCACACCCCTTTCGTGCGCTGGAGTTGACGGCCTTGGCCGATGTTCGGGTGGTGATTTTGGGTCAGGATCCCTACCACGGCCCGGGTCAGGCCGAGGGTTTGGCTTTTTCCGTAGCGCCAGGCGTGAAAGTGCCTCCAAGCCTGCGCAATATGCTCAAGGAACTGCAGCGCAGTCTGGGCACACCGTTGCCGGCGGATGGTTCGCTGGTGCGGTGGGCGAAGCAGGGCGTTTTGCTGCTTAACACCAGCCTCACGGTGCGCGAGGGCGAGGCGGCCAGCCACGCCCGCTGGGGGTGGGAGGTGCTGACAGATGCGTTGGTCACCCGTGTCGCTGCGCTGGAGACGCCCGTGGTCTTCATGCTCTGGGGTGCCCATGCCCAGACCAAGCGCGGGCTGATCGAGCTGGCTGCGCCGCAAGGGCGGCACCTGCTGTTGCAGGCGAACCATCCTTCGCCCCTGTCTGCGCTGCGTCCGCCTGCGCCCTTTATCGGATGCGATCACTTCGCGCGGGCCAATGACTTTCTGCGCTCGAGGGGCCAGGCGGCGGTTGCATGGTGAAAAAGTTTCTGGCAGCTTGTGCCTGACCTTAAAAAGGTGGCATAATCTGAGGCTCGCTTCCCGGAGGGGTGCCCGAGTGGCTAAAGGGGGCAGACTGTAAATCTGTTGGCTTACGCCTACGCTGGTTCGAATCCAGCCTCCTCCACCAGCGAACCCGGCTTTGCCGGACGACCAGAGCGTTTGGAAACGGTTTCCGTGCATTGGCTCCCGTGGTTTTCGCGAAACCGCGGTCGATGCGGGAGTAGTTCAATGGTAGAACCTTAGCCTTCCAAGCTAATGACGCGGGTTCGATTCCCGTCTCCCGCTCCAGTTGTCTGACGGCCAGTTTTGAAAATTTCGCCCTTGTGGCTCAGTGGTAGAGCACTCCCTTGGTAAGGGAGAGGTCGCGGGTCCGATTCCCGCCAAGGGCACCATATTCAGGCGCGCAGCTGTGAAGGCTGCGTGCCTGCTGTCTTGAGTTTTGATCCTAACTTTTCGGAGTCGATGAAATGGCCAAGGAAAAATTTGAACGTACGAAACCGCACGTGAACGTGGGCACGATTGGTCACGTTGACCACGGCAAGACCACGCTGACAGCGGCGATTACTACTGTGCTGGCTGCCAAGTTTGGCGGTGCTGCCAAGGCATACGACCAGATCGACGCGGCTCCTGAAGAGAAGGCCCGCGGTATTACCATCAACACCGCACACGTGGAATACGAAACGGCCAACCGCCACTACGCCCACGTGGACTGCCCTGGCCACGCTGACTATGTGAAGAACATGATCACCGGTGCTGCCCAGATGGACGGCGCTATCTTGGTGGTGTCCGCTGCTGACGGCCCCATGCCCCAGACCCGCGAGCACATTCTGCTGAGCCGTCAGGTGGGCGTGCCCTACATCATCGTGTTCCTGAACAAAGCCGACATGGTGGACGACGCTGAACTGCTGGAACTGGTCGAGATGGAAGTTCGCGAACTCCTGTCCAAGTACGACTTCCCTGGCGACGACACCCCCATCGTCAAGGGCTCTGCCAAGCTGGCGCTCGAAGGCGACAAGGGCGAGCTGGGCGAAGGCGCCATCATGGCCCTGGCCGACGCACTGGACACCTACATCCCCACGCCTGAGCGCGCTGTGGACGGCTCCTTCCTGATGCCTGTGGAAGACGTGTTCTCCATCTCTGGTCGCGGCACCGTGGTGACCGGTCGTATCGAGCGTGGCGTGGTCAAGGTCGGCGAAGAAATCGAAATCGTCGGTATCAAGGACACCCAGAAGACCACCTGCACGGGCGTGGAAATGTTCCGCAAGCTGCTGGACCAGGGTCAAGCTGGCGACAACGTCGGTATCTTGCTGCGCGGCACCAAGCGTGAAGACGTCGAGCGCGGCCAAGTGCTGTGCAAGCCCGGCTCCATCAAGCCGCACACGCACTTCACCGGTGAGGTGTATGTGCTGTCCAAGGACGAAGGTGGCCGTCACACGCCGTTCTTCAACAACTACCGTCCCCAGTTCTACTTCCGTACAACGGACGTGACCGGTTCCATCGAGCTGCCAGAAGGCAAAGAGATGGTGATGCCTGGCGACAACGTGTCGATCACCGTCAAGCTGATCGCCCCGATCGCCATGGAAGAAGGTCTGCGCTTCGCTATCCGTGAAGGTGGCCGTACCGTCGGCGCCGGCGTGGTGGCCAAGATCATCGCTTAA
>JACCDV010506413.1_pt1 | contig 39913 bp, 23 predicted proteins | sample 7446131 | NCBI WGS metagenome assembly JACCDV01 (sample SAMN15323448, study PRJNA562643) | freshwater metagenome | isolation source: river surface water | place: USA:Blue River Watershed | collected 2017-08-17
CAAAAAACAAAAACAACAAGTACACAGATTTATCAAATCGACTCCATGAAATTTGAACTTTCAAATGAAAAAAATCTTCTCACTCAAATCTAGCGCTTGCTTGTTCGCCTCTTGCGCTTTCATCGCAGCAGCATCTGCACAGCTGCCAGCCAAATTTAGGCTGGCAGACCTGGCTGGCCAAGATCTGATCGATTTGCCCAACGTTGAATCCGATCTACCCCAAACCGCAACCACCCCTACCGACAAAAGCATGGGCTTGCCCGATTTTGTCGCGCTCAGCCTCCAACAAAGCCCACAAATGCGCCAAGCACGCGCTCAGTTTGAAAGCGCCGAAGCACGCGTTGGCGTCACCCGTGCTGACCTGTTGCCCACAGCCAGCGTACGGATTGCACGAGGCCCTGAAAGATCAGAGTCAACCACCCAAGCACTCCCTCCTACAGGCAGCAACAAGCACACCTACCACAGCAAAACCTTGCGTTTGACCCAGCCAGTTTTCAACGTGCCTGTGTTCAAAGAGTTTGACAGTAGCCGTCAAAGCAAGGACGCAAGCTCACTGCGATTGCAATCCATGCGAGAAGCCACATCACTGGCCGCAACAAAAGCCACGATTGATGTGGCGGTGGCGCGCATCACGCTGAACTTTTCTGATGCACAACTTGAACAGCTCAACAAAATTCTGACCTACCTCGAAGCACGCGCTAGCGCAGGTGCCTCAAGCCAAGCCGACCTAGAGCGTGCACGAACACGTGTTTTGAATGCTCGCCAAACTCGCATTGAGCAACAAACCAACTATCGCAATGCCATGTTTGAGCTAGATCGCCTCACCGGCGTCATGCCAACAAGCTTGCACCTGCCCTTCTTGCAACTGTTGCCCGCCTTGCCAGACAACTATGGACAAATTCGCCAGTACGTCAAAGAACAAAACCTTGATCTCTTGGCCTTGCGAAAAGACGTCAGCGCACAACGCAGCTTGGTCACGGCTGAATACAGCAAGTACCTTCCTGTTTTAGGTGTGAGCTTAGAAAAAGACACCACTGAGAACGTTCGTGGCACAAACCCACCATGGACGGATACACGCGCCTTGGCCGTCATGACATGGAACGTGTCTTTGGGTGGCAAAGAGTACTACTCAGGTCAACAAGCCAGTGCCGAACTGCGCAACCGTGAAGCCAAGCTGGATGACGAGACGCAACGACTCTCACAAGCCACAGAGGCAGACATCGCACTCTTGCAATCCACAGAGTTACGCGTGCAAGCCGCACAAGCCGAACAAGCCTCGGCAATGACGGTGGTCGATGCCGTTGAGGAACAACTCAAAAGCGGGCGCATCGGCTCCTTGCTTGAAGCCCTTGATGCGAGCGATCGCTTGTTCGGTGCGCGTTATCGCCTGACGCAAGCACTCGGCCAGCAAATGAAAGCACATGCACAACTGCTCAGCCGCCTCGGCCTGTTGAGCGATGTTCAAACACAAGCAAAACTCTGAGAGAAATCCACATGGCAGCTACTTCTCACTCTGACGACACGTCAGACATTTTTTGGCCCGGCTATGTTGACGCGGTCACCAACCTCGCGATCAATTTGCTATTTGTGATTGCAGTCATGAGCATCGTGGTGCTGGCCGCCATTTTGCAAATTTCAGAACTGTCCAAAAAGAAAACCATCGAAGGCGAAACCCCCACCAACAACTCTGCCCCCGCCTCGCCCGACTTCACTTTGGCCCAGCTCGAAGAAAAGCTGCAAATCGCTCAAATCAACCTACAAAGCACGCAAGCCAAGCTGGTCGAAACAGAGAAAAAACTCAAACAAAAAGACGTATCAGACACACGCGAATCACGCACAGAAACTGTATCTGTCGCAGCCCCCAAACAGACCACCAATGCAGATGCAAACGGTGTTCAAGCCATTGGCGGCGGTGTGATTGTGAACTTTGCAACAGATGCGGTCACGATGTCAGCCAATGAAGTCTCTGAGTTGATGACCAAGCTCAACACATTTGGCGGTGTCAAGAGCACGCGCTGGCAAGTTACCGTCATTTCGCCCAAAGGTTTCTCAGAGGCGCTGCGTTTGTCTTACTACCGCGCCAACGCCGTACGTAATGCCTTGATTGAAAACGGTACTCCAAGCAACGCCATTGAAATCAAGATCATGGAAAGCACCCAATCCGGTGCAAACAATGCCAAAGTTTTGGTCAGGCCACAACCATGATTGCATTGCCAAACCAAACACGCATGTGGGCAGAGCGCTTGCTGACTCGGTGGAACACCATCGTCGAAGATGTCTTGCAACACACGCTTGCTCAAGACGTTGTCAAGGCGCTGTCAGGCCATCGCGACCGCCAGCTCTTGGTGGGCTTGGGTGGGCTCTTTGGCATCATCTTGATTTGGGCATGTTTCGCGCCAGTGGACCGCATTGTTCGTGCCGAAGGCCGCATCATTGCAGCAGCGCGATCTCAAATCGTCCAGCACCTCGAAGGTGGCATCGTGTCTGAAATCTTGGTCCGCGAAGGCCAAGCTGTCAAAGCAGGCGAAGTCCTCATGCGCTTGTCAGATGTCCAAGCCAACACTTCGGTGCAACAAGGCCAAAGCAAACTCTGGTCTCTCAAAGCACAACATGCCCGCCTAAGCGCAGAAGCTGAAGGGCTCGACACGCCCATCTTTGCAGACGACATTCCCGCCGAGTTTCAACAACTCGAAATGAATGCATTTCGCGAACGCGCCACGCGCATGCAATCGGAAAAGCTCGTCTTGCGTCAACAAGTCAGCCAACGCCAATCTGAGCTCAACGAAGCCAAAGCACGCACCAGCAGCTTGGCCACTGAACTTGATCTGGCACGCAAGCAAAGCAGTTTGATGGAAGGCCTTTACAAAAAAGGCGCCGCTTCACAAATGGAAATGCTTGAGGCCCAAGGTCGCGCCCAACGCCTGCTGACACAACACAACGACGCAGCAGGCTCTATTGCGCGCTTGCAATCTGCCGTTGCAGAGGCCAATGCAAGACTTGAAGAATCCAACGCCCGCGTGCGCGCGGAAGTGCGCACAGAACTCAGCCAAGTCAGCACCGAAATGTCACGCTTTGCATTGGCTGTCGACGGCGACGAAGACCGTTTGGCTCGCACCGAAGTTCGTGCACCCGCAGCAGGCTTTGTCAACCGCCTTTACTTCAACACCATTGGCGGCGTTGCCAAGCCTGGTGAGTCATTGCTTGAAATCACCCCTAACGACGGTCCCGTCGCTGTAGAAGCACGCGTTCGCCCCGACGACCGCGCCTCACTTCGCCCTGGCCTAGATACCCGCGTCATGATCGGCGCCTACGACTATGCCGTCTACGGCGCCCTCGATGGTCGTGTCATTGAAGTCAGTGCCGACACCGTCCCCGACGAACACGGCCAACGCTTTTATCGCGTCGTCATTCAAACCCAATCAGCACAAGGCTTGCTGGCTCAGCAATCCATCTTGCCAGGCATGACGGCACGCGCTGACGTAGTACTAGGCCAACGCAGCGTCATCAGCTACTTGCTGTCCCCGCTCACGCGCTTTAAGAGCCAAGCCCTGCGCGAACCCACCTGATTCAAAATTTTTTGGAGCTACACATGAAACGCCTTTACCGCTACTACCTTTTTGTAGGTATTCCCGTCCTAGCTGTTGTGCTGGGAACGATTCTCTTTTTTGATGCCATTGCAAGCACTGTCAACGGCAACCCTCACCCCCAAATCAACTACATCATCTTTGGTTTGATCGCCGCTGGCTGCTACCAAATGACGATGCACGTGGTCCGCATCAACCGTGAAGCCAAGCACTTCTATATCTATAGAAAAGCTGTTCGCAACGGCGCAAGCAAAGAAGAAATTGAGTCAATGCTCGAAGGCGCGACTCGCCAATACGACGTCGAACTCTTGATGCAACTCATCGAGGAATTGCGTGGTCAATCACTCAGCAGCGTTCAACACTCGGCCATTGAAGCTGAACTCGAACGCTTTGGTGCGCGCCAAAACCGTCGCCTCATGCTGTCTAACTTTATGTCCGGCATGATGGTAGGCATGGGCCTGCTCGGCACCTTCATTGGTTTGCTTGGCGCATTGGCCGAAATTGGCAACCTCATTGGATCATTCAGCTTGGGCGCAGGCATGGCCGACCCCGTGGCCGCCATCACCGAACTGGTGGCCCGCTTGACAGCACCCATGCAAGCCATGGGCGTGGCGTTTAGCGCCTCGCTTTTTGGCGTATTGGGCTCACTCATCATGGGAGCTTTGATGGTCGCTGTGCGCAGCGCCTCTAGCGACTTGGTAGCCTTGGTGCAATCAGGCACCTCGCTCATGCTTGACATCACCAACGAAGACAGTAACGCAACCCTGCCCGACCTTGAGCCTGTAGCCGAAGCACTGAGCAACTTGGCAGAGCATTCACCCCTGCTGCGCGGCCTGAGCGTGGCACTCGATCAGTCTGAGCGTCGTGTACGTGAACTCATGTCAGGCATGGGCACCCTCATGGCTGGCATGGAAGCCTCCACACAAGCCAACCAACAACTCATGGCTCAGCTGTCACAACAAGCTGAGCAGCATGAAATCACACTCAACCTGCTGTCCACATTGCAAGTCAACATGAATCGCTTGGCTGAGCGCCAAACCAGCTTGAACGAACACAGCGCGCGCATGACCGATGCCATGGAACGTCAACAAGTTCAACTGATTGAAGCCATTCAGCAGCAACGCGAACTCTTTGACACCAAACTGCAAGAACAACAAACCATGTGGCAAGCGCAAAGCAACGCGCAAACTGAATTGCTTTCGCACCAAGCCGAAGTGTTTGAAAAACTCATGCTCACCGAGCACACCCATCGCAAACAAGCGCTTGAAACCATCAGCAACACACAAGCCGCAGGTCTGAAAAAAATCACCGACCACTTGGTGCACACCCAGCACATGATGAACAAACATGCCGCCAGCAATGAACTGCTGATGACATCGCTCACCGACGCTGAAGAGCAATCGGCCAAAGCCGATGTGGAACGCAACCGCCTCATTGCCGAAGCCACCCAAACCTTAAAGGCCGACAGTCAGTCGCGCAGCCAGTTCGTTACGCGCCTTGAAAGCCTGCTGACTGAAACCCAAAGCCGCAACGAGCAAATCATCCACATGCTCTCCACCCGCTTTGACGAACAAGCCGCTTAAACCTCATTTGCTCTGACGTATGACCACCACTGCCAACACCCAATCCGCTGAAAAAATTCACCTAATTCAAGCGACCACAACGCCTGAAGGCGAAGTGAAGTTTGCATTACCCATCAAGCCCGAATTGGTGGAAAGCGTGGAAGCCATTGACTTGGATCTGATGCTGACCACCACCAGTGGTGAGAAATACATCTTGCAGCAAGGCGCCCTGCTAGCCACCACCAACACCGAAAGCAAACTGGTGTTTAGCAATGGCGACGCCATGTCGGCCGCAGACCAAATGAAACGCATGGGCGTCATGAAACCCGTGGAAGGCGGCAGCTTTCGCTTAGCCAGCGCTTTAACACCTGAAGCAGCAGACAAAGTCACGGGCAACGAGTTTGGCTTGGGCAAAGACGCGCAAGACACCGTGGCGAAGATTGAAAAAATTATTCAAGCTTTAGAAACAGCCACACAGTCATCTCAAAGCAGTGATGCCAACAGCGCACAGGGATTAGGGAAGAACTCTGCGTTTAAATCGAATGCGGATCTGTTGGCTTCGGCTGCGCCGGGGACACCCCCAAAAATTGAGACCAAAACCAGTGACAACGATGCATTACCAAATGTGACGTTTTCACTACTCGCCCCAAACAAGGAAGGCGTGAACTACACGATAAAAACCATTTCCGATAACGGCACAACAACTGAAGTACATCAACTGCTGGGGAAGACGGAAGTGCGACAGCTAGTCGGTAAATCATCCGTCGAACTGGACATGGGCACTGCAACCGAAAAGCTGGAATTCATCCCAGGAAAAATCGAAAACCAATTGGTCTTAAATTCAATTCCTACCACCGGCTCTTTGGTTTTCAATCTCAACAACCAACAACCCGGCTTCAAAATTCCTGAAGGCCTGAAGATCAACGGTGAAGACATCAAAGCAGGCACCCCACTGACGATAGACGTCAGTGATATGAAAAATAATCAAGTCGCATTAAAACTGCAATGGAATGAAGGTAGTGCAGCAGCTGAGAGTAAATTTGAACTCAACGTGGCCTATATTGGATCGAGCGGTCAAACAAGCCTCAAGACCATTTCCTTCTCTGGCAACGCAGATAACGCATACACCTTGGACGGTCGTGGCGATCCCATTCAATTCATCGCCAGCCAAGCCGACAACCTGATGGTCACCGCCAACGACGCCGACAACACCATCACCACCGGTAACGGCAACGACACCATCAGTGGCAGCGGCGGCGCCGACACCATCAACGGTGGCGCTAGCAAAAATACGGGTGTTGGTGAGCCTGGCAAAGACACGGTTGACTACAGCGCATCTACCGCTGCGGTCAACGTCAACGTGAGCAGCGGTGCCGGCACGGGCGGCCAAGCCCAAGGCGACCAACTCAGCAACATCGAAACCTTGATCGGCTCGTCGGCCAGCGACACGCTGGAATTCAGCAGTGCCAGCACCGCCGTCACCGCCGACCTAATCCTGGGCACCAGCAACCAAAAACTCAATGGCAGTGCGCAAGACCTGACCTTCAGCAGTTTTGAAAACGTTGTGGGATCGGCCAACGACGACCGTTTTGTGGCCAGCAGCGTCGCAAACGACCTCAAAGGCGGCAACGGTTCAGACACAGTGGATTACTCAAACTCTGCCGCGGTGGTCGTCGACTTGCACACAGGAAAAGGCTTTGATAACCACGCCAAAGATGATACGTACAGCAGCATCGAGAACCTCATCGGTGGCGCTGGCGACGACACCTTCTTTGCCAGCGAAGCGGCCAACAGCTTCACAGGCAATGGTGGTGTGAACCGTGTTCACTACGAGCACTCCACCGCAGGCGTCACCATCAACCTGTCCACCGGTCAAGGCAGTGGCGGCTTCGCAGAAGGCGACCGCTTCGCCACTATCCAGAACGCCACTGGTTCTAGCCACAACGATACCTTTGTTGCCAACGACAAGGGAAACCATTTCGACGGTGGCAATGGCACAGACACGGTCAGCTACGAAAATGCCACCGGCAATGTCACGGTGAACCTGCTGAACAACACTGGCAGCGGATCCGATGCTCAAGGCGACCGCTATTCATCGATTGAAAATGCGACGGGTGGTTCTGGCAACGACACCTTCATTTCAGGCACAGGTGCGAACCGATTCGACGGCAAAGGCGGCAGCAACACCGTGAGCTACACAGGCTCCACCGCCGTGGAAGTCAACTTGGAAACTGGCGCAGCCAGCGGAGGAAACGCGGTGGGCGACACCTTCGTCGGTATTCAAAACCTGACTGGGGGCGATGGCGCCGATGCACTCACGGGTGACGGTCAAACCAACACCCTGACTGGCGGCGCAGGCAACGACACTTTGGACGGCGGCGCAGGCGATGACAGCTTGATCGGTGGCGCGGGCGCCGATCGTTTCACGGGCGGTGCGGGCACCGACACCGTGAGCTATGCAGACTCCTCCGCTGTCGCCATTGACATCAACTTCAATGGAACAGGCACCAGCAGAGGCACGGGCGATGCGGCAGGTGACGTGATTGGCAGCGACATTGAAAAAATCTTAGGATCGGCCGGAAACGACACATTTTTCGGCACTCGCACTGGTGTGTTGCTTGATGGCGGCGGGGGCACGGACTCCATCGACTTCTCGGGCACTACCCAAGGTGTGACCCTCAACTTGGGCGACACCACCCAGTTTGTGAGCATCGAGCGTGTCGTGGGCAGCAATGGCAAGGACAACTTGATGGCCAGCAACAGCGGCTCTACGTTCGTGGCGCAAAACGGCAGCGACACCCTGACGGGTGGCTCCGGTGCAGACTTTTTCAACTTAGAAACGGGGAACGACACTTTGGTGGGCGACGTGGCCAACGGCGGCGCGGGTAACGATACCTTTTTGATTCGCCAGTCAGCTGTGAGTGGCAACGTGGTGAATTTGGACGGCGGATCGGGCACCGACACCTTGCGCGTCATCGCCGGCGCCAACTTAGATTTGAGCAGCCTCAACGCGAAAAATTTCGAGCGTGTTGACTTGCGTGGCGATGGTGCGAGCACCCAAGTGTCTTTGTCAAAAACGGACATCTTGGCGCTCGTGGACAGCGGCACCAAAGTGCTCACCTTGCGCTTGGACAGCGCCGACTCTTATGTAGTTGAGCCAGAGACCGGTATCAACGTCACCCAAGGCCAGTCGGTGAGTTTCTACAATGGCACCATCGCACCCGCCAACTTGGTCGCCCAAGTTAACTTTGAATATGCCTAACACCTTGGCCAGCATGCCCCAAGACCTAACCAACCTAAAGTCCTGGGCCACCTACATCTTCCAAGGCCGCCTAGGTTGGCTGGCAGCGTCCAGCTTCTTCATCAACCTCGGCCTCATCATGCCGGCGTTGTTTGGCATGTTGGTGTACGACAAGGTGGTGCACAACGGCATTTTTGAAACGCTATGGGCATTGGCGATTGGTGTGGTCTTGTTCTTGGCGGCTGAAATGACGGTGCGTGCCATTCGTGTGCGCGACATCGAGCGCGTGGCCCTAGCCATTGATAAGCAAATTGACCAACGCGTGTTCAACGCGCTCATGCAGCCCTCCTCTCGCAGCGGCATGCAGCCCGGCATGGCCGCGCGTTTCATGACGCTGTACCGCGACCTGTCTGCCGCCCGTGATTTTTTCTCGTCACAGTATTTGGTGGCCTTGTCAGATGTGCCGTTTTTGCTCATGATCTTTTTGGTCATTGGCGTTATCTCTTGGCAGTTGTTGGTGGTCGTTGCTGTGTGGGTGTTTATCTATGTCACCGTGGGCAGTTTGCTAAAAAACCGCGCCACCAACATCAGCAAAAAAGTGTCAGAGCTGCAAGCCGACAAGCTAGCTTTGTTAACCGATGCCATGTCTTCACTCGACGCACTGCGCACCAGCCATGCAGGCCGCGCGCTGCAAGACAAATTCGCCCAAGCCGCTGACGAATTGGCCGACAACAACAACTGGCTGCGCCTAGAAATGATGGTGCAAACCCACTGGGCGCAAGCCGTTTATTTGCTCAGCTATGTCAGCCTACTCGTCGCTGGCTCTTACTTGGTGTTTGGCCAATACATCACGGTTGGCGCCATGATGGCGGTGTCTATGCTCAGCGGTCGCACGCTAGGTGCAGCTGGCCAAGTGCTCATGTCGCTCGGCCGCTGGCACGAGTTGCAACAGTCCATGCAGGTGTTGGCTCCTTACCTGTCGGTGTCGATCAACGAGGTTTCTGAGCAAACCCTGCACCGCCCCAGCACCAGCATCAATGGCCACATTGCCATTCACCAAGTGGCGCACAACTTTGCTAACGGCAATGCGGCGCTGCGCGAACTCAACCTCACCATCACCCCTGGTGAACGCGTGGCCTTGGTGGGTCGCCCAGGCTCTGGCAAGTCCACCCTGCTTCGCATCATGGCGGGCTCGGTCGAGCCCACGCAAGGCGAAGTGCGTGTGGACCATGTGGCTCTGCACAACATCGCCGCGAACGACCGTTTCAGTTGGCTTGGCTTCAAGCCTCAAGAAGCGCCACTCATAGCCGGCACGCTAGAGCACAACATCTTGCTCAACCTCGCGCCCAATGCCACGCAAGAAGAACGCATGGCCGCTCTGCAACGCGCCCTGCACTATTCCACCCTCGACCAAGACTTGAACGCAGGCACCTTGAGCCTTGACCACGCGATTGAAGAATACGGCGCCAACCTCTCTGGCGGTCAACGCCAAAAAGTGGCCTTGGCGCGTGTGTTCGCCACCAACCCCAAAGTGTTGCTGCTGGATGAGCCCACCAACGGCTTAGACACCGAAACCGAGAACCTCATTGTTGAGCGCTTGAGCCAAATGCAAGGCATCACTTTGGTGGTCGTTTCGCACAATTCCAAAGTCCTCAGCATGACGCAGCGTTTGATTGTTTTAGAGCAGGGCCGTCTGCGTGCTGATGGTTTGACTGAAAAAATGCTTAAGTCATAAAGAACCCGATGTACCTATAAAATTGTCAGCACTATGTACATCGGTTTACTCGAAGACGAGCCCCACCTAGCACAGCACGTGTGCGAAATCCTTGAAGGCGCGGGCCACACGGTCAACGTCTTCAGCAATGGGGAAGATATGGTCAGAGCCATTGGTCGCGACACCATTGACCTATTTGTGCTCGACTGGCGCGTTCCCCGCATGACGGGCATAGAAGTACTCAAGCACATCCGCGAGGTGCGCGGACAAAAAGAACCCGTCCTTTTTTTAACCAGCCGTACGGACGAACAAGACATCACCGAAGCCCTCAATGCAGGTGCTGACGACTACTGCACCAAGCCCGTTCGCCCCAAAGAATTCTTGGCTCGCATCAATGCCATTTTGCGCCGCACCTACCCTGACCGAGGCAACGAAGACACCACCCGCGTCTTGCTTGACTACACATTCAACAAGCTCGACAACTCAGTGGGCTTTGCTGGGCAAAGCGTGATCCTGTCTGAAAAAGAATTCAAGCTGGCTTTGTTTTTGTTTGAAAACCACGAGCGCGCCGTTTCGCGCGAGCGTTTGCTGCAAGAAATTTGGGGCGGCGCTGGCGACGCCCTTTCACGCTCCCTCGATGTGCACGTGTCATGGCTGCGCAAAAAGCTCGACCTGTCTGCCACCTCGCCCACCCTCCGACTCAAACCCATTTATGGCTTTGGTTATCGCTTAATCGCTGTCAGCGAAAGCCATGATGAATAAAACAGCTGCGTTGATCCTTGCCACATGCATCAGCGGCTTGTCTTTGGCGCAAACCAAAGATGGCGCAGATGACGTTTCGTACATCACTTACAAAATCAAAGCGGGCGACACCTTCAACCAGTTCGCACAAAAATACCTGCAGCAACCGGTTGACTTGAACGAAATCTACAAAGCCAACCCCATCAAAAGCATCGACCTTTTACCCATTGGCGCCGAGCTCAATATTCCGCGCCACATGCTCAAGCAGCGCCCCTCAAAAGCGACGGTGATGAGCCTGTCGTGCAATGCACCCATTCGCCAGCAAGGCACCACAAACAAGCACTTGACTGTGGGTTCGGTCATCACCGAAGGGGCCATCATTGAAGTGCCCGCCGAGTGCCATGTATCGCTGCTGCTCGAAGACGGCTCCGTCATTCGTTTGCCATCCAGTGCGTCGCTCAAAATCACCACCTTGCGCAAAAACGCCCTCGAACCCGCCCCCGAAGTTCGCCTCGACCTCACCAAAGGCCGTGTCGAATTGGACGTGCACAAAGGCCGCGCCAAATCAACCCCATTTGAAGTCCGTACACCCATCTCCATCATGGGCGTTCGTGGCACAGAGTTTCGCGTTGGTTATTCGCCCGAAGACCAAGCAGGCCAAGTGGAGGTACTGGGCGGCACGGTGCAAACACGAGGCCGCGCCGATGCAAAAGCCAATGCCATCACCGGTGGCTTAGGCGTACCTATCGACGGCAACGGCAAAGCCTTGGCCATCGAAAAGCTGCTACCCCCACCCCGCTACGAAAGCGCCATTGCCACTGCTGGCAACAACCCATCGTACGTAGCCAAACTCACCCCCGTTGAGCGCGCCCACTACTACGTGGCAGACAACGCCAACACGGCCAACCTCACGGGCAACCGCTCTTCACAAAACCTGCTGGCACCAGAGCTCTTCATTCCCCGCCTCACACGACAAGCCACTTTCTACCAACTCACCTCGGTCTCAGAAAGCGGCCTGGTCGGCTCTGAACGCCACTACGCTTTTTGCGCTCCCGGCGCAGACAAGCCACAACGCTGCAGCGCCATCTTTGATGCGCCCTTGGCTGATGCCACGCCCATCACGTTTACCTTGGCACAGCAAACGGGTAACACCGATCAAACCTTGGTCAGCACCGACAAGCTGCAAGCTAAAAACGGGCGTTTCGCCATTCAAGGCTTGCCTGTCGGCCACTACAAGTGGACCTTGTCCTACGTGCTTCCACAGGCCAGTGATGCAGTGGGTACGCCCACCGTCATCAAACAATCGGGCACCTTTGAGCTGCTCATCCTCTCGCCAAGTTCGCCTTGAACGCGCACCTACAACGCAAAAAAAATCTTCGCCGTGAATGGTTGCTCACCTTCACGATTGCAGTCTCGCTCTTGGTCTTTTTGGTCTTTGCCGACATTGCCCGCCCCATGGGCAATGTGCTGTATGACCACTTCATGCGCTTGCATGGCTTCAAGAGCTCCAATGACATCGTCATCGTCGCGGTCGATGACCGCTCGCTCTCCGAGCTTGGCGGCTGGCCCCTCTCGCGAGACAACTACACACAACTGCTTGACGCGCTCAACGCCGATGGCGCACAGCCCAAGGCCATTGGGTTTGACTTTTTATTCCTCGACCCCTCAGCCGAAGACCAGGCCCTCGCACAACGCATGCGCCAGTTCAACGCCGCGCTGCCCCTCGAGTTTCGAATTCAAGACAACCCTCAACGCTCACTCAAACCCAGCCTACCCGTTGCGCCACTTGCCCAAGCCGCTAGCATTGGCCACATCAACCTCGCGTTTGACCCCGATGGGCTGATTCGCGGCATTCAACTCAACGAGCAAACCTGGCCCCATTTCGCATTGCTGCTGCATGCCAAAGGCCAGCCCAAATCGGCACCCGATTTGTCAGACACCGGCTATCGCAGGTTCCGCATGGTCGACCCCACCGTTGGGTTTCCGATGGTGTCGCTCTCTGACGCGATTCACAACAGTTACACACGCGCGTTGCTCAAAGACAAATATGTCTTGATCGGCGTCACCGCCCCTAGCCTTGGCGACCGCTACCCTACCTTGTATTCGGGCATCAACAACGCCAGCACACCGGGCGTGGCCATCTTGGCCAGCGTCTTGCATGCATCGCTCAACCAATCTCTCATTCAAACAGCACCACCTTGGGCCATCTTTATTTTGGGTTTGGTACCGCTGCTAACCATGCTCTACAGCTTGCTCCTCATGCAACCACGCCACGCACTGCTGCTTGCGGGCGGCATGATCTTGCTGGGCGCAGGCATCAGCTACGCACTGCTGACCTACAAGCACTATTGGATTGACCCAGTCCCCTTCACCCTAGTGGCCATCTTGCTGCAACCGTTGTGGGCATGGCGGCGCTTAGAAGCCATCGTCAACCTCATCGAAACCAAAGCAGCCGATCTTCAGCAGCTGCAACCCACCGCACGCGCACAAGAAGCTGTGCGCCCCTCACGTGAAGTGGTGTTGCAATACGCCAAACTGCTAGACCACGCGGTAGCCTCTGCCAGCTCAGAGCTCAACCTCTTGTCTCTCATCGTCGATGAAATGCCCGATGCTGTGGCCATCTTTGACGCGCAAGGCCAATTGGTGCTTGGCAACCAAAAAATCAAGCAGCTGCTCAGTGTGCAAACACTAGACGCCACCTATCAGCTGTCCAATCTGGCCGAGCAACTCAAGCTGCCCATCTCTGCCCTGTCGGCAACCAACACCCACACATCGCTCGACACACCGCAGGGCATGCACGACCTGCTCATCAAAACCACGCAGCTGCAAGCGCCCTCTGGCGAACAACTTCGCTTGATCATCTTGATGGACATCACAGACCTGCGCCAATCACAAGCACAACGCGACCGTGCCTTGCAATTTTTGTCGCACGACATGCGCACCCCCATTGCCTCCATCCTGTCACTCGTGCGCCCCGCATCAGCCACGTCGGCACCGCCAGAGCAACACACAAAAATCGTGCACCACGCCAAAGCACTGCTCGGCATGATGGATGACTTCATCCTCACCATCTCAGCTGAAGCGCGCCAATACAGCGTCAAACAAGAACTGCTCGACAACCTCATCAACGATGCCCTCGAGCAAGTGGCCGATTTGGCCGAAGCCAAGCACATCACGCTGCATCAAGAAGCGGGCGATGACAGCGTGTTTGTCATGGCCAACACACGACTATTGGTACGCGCCTTGGTCAACCTGCTGTTCAATGCCGTCAAGTTCTCACCTGCCAATAGCCAAATCAGCATTCACGTGCAATACAACGAGACGGCAGACCCAGCACACTGCACCACCATCACACTCACCAACACGGTGGAGCCCCAAGAAGGTGCCCAAGACCTCATTCCCTCCATGCCTGGTTTTGGTTTGGGGCTTGATTTTGTGGACACCGTGATCCGCAAGCACCAAGGCAAAATCACTCGCCACATTCCTAAATCAGGCAAAGCCACCGTGCTGATTACGCTGCCTTGCACCACGGCTTGACGCGGCAAAGCGCATAACTCAAACATTTTTTAGCAGAAACTCACAAAAATAGAGGCTTTTCACGGGGGTATACGCCATTTGGCGTATATCAGGGTTTGCCCTGGATTTATACAATCTGACAGTTTTTTAATAAAACCAACAATTCTGGTTTTTAACTGTCAGAACCATGAACGCCCACTGCCACAAAGTCATCTTCTCCAAACGCCTGGGCACACTTGTCGCGGTGGGTGAACACACAGCCTCCACTGGCAAAGCCGCCAGCGGACAAGGCTGTCGTGGCTCTGTGGTGGCCCATGGTTTTGTAGGCGCCCTGCGCTTCACGTGTGCGTCTGTGGCTTTGGCCTGTTTGTCTTTGGGCAACACCCAAGCCCAATCCAGCCAAATTGCCCTCGCCACAAACGCCCTGCCCCAAGGCGGCAGCGTCAGCACTGGCTCGGCCACCATCAGCACCAGTAGCGCCAACATGGCCATCAACCAAAGTACCGACAAAGCCAGCATCAACTGGCAAAGCTTCAACATTGGCACTGGCGCGTCTGTCAACATCGCTCAGCCCAGCTCTGATGCCGTGCTGCTCAACCGCGTGGTGGGCAACGACCCCAGCCAAATCTTGGGGCAGTTAAAGGCCAATGGCCAAGTGATTTTGCTCAACCCCAATGGCGTGCTGTTTGGCAAAGATGGCTCTGTTACCGCCAGCGCATTCACTGCCAGCACATTTGGCTTGAGCGATGCCGACTTCATGGCTGGCTACTACAAATACAACCGCAACGGCAGCACGGCTGCCGTGGTCAACCAAGGCACCATCGAAGCATCGGCAGGTGGCTTTGTGGCGCTGATTGGCGCCACCGTCACCAACGAGGGCACCATCCGTGCGCCTCAAGGCGATGTGGTGATGGCCGCCGCCGAGAGCGTGGCCTTGCCTGAAGAGCTGGTCAAACCCCAGCCTGTTAATACGCCTAACACCGTGAGTGTGCGCATGAGCAAGCGCGTGCGCTTAGAGCTTGACCCTGCAGCCATCAACACCGCCGTCAACAACACCGAGAGTGGTGTGATCGTGACTGAGGGTGGCCAAGTGCTGCTGCAAGCTGCGGCCCTCAGCTCTGCTGTGGCCAGCGTCACGCACAGTGGCCGCATAGACACCTCGGCACCGCAAGCGGGTGCTGTCACCGTGTTGGCAGACAACGGCGTTATCAAGGTCGATGGCAGCATCAAAGCCAACAGCAGCGGCACTGACAGCCAAGGCCAAGCGCGCAAGGGTGGTGACATCATCATTGGGCGTGATATAGACACGGGTGTGCTCGCCAAAACTGCCGATGTCAGTGGCGCTGTGCTTGAAAGTGACAAAGGCTTTGTTGAAACATCTGGCGAATACTTGGTCACACAAGGCGTTAAAGTTAAATCAACCGACTGGTTACTAGACCCCAACAACATTGAAATCAACCTGACCAACACCGCCGTCACCGCAGGCAACTCGGTAGTTTTAGCGGGAGATATCGCTGCAGCACTCGATGCAGGTACCAACGTCACGATTGCCACAGGTAACGGCGTGGGCTCGACATCTTCTGCCACAGGTGTGAGCGAAGCCACCCCTGGCACAGGCAACAGCGCCACGGGCACCATCGCCGTCAACAGCGCCATCACCAGCAGTTACAGCGGCGCATCCAACCCAACACTCAAGCTATCTGCAGCCAGCAACATCACCGTATCAGCTGCCATCAATACCAGCGGCAGCAACGTTCATCTGCTCTCAACAGGTGGCGCGATCACGACTACGGCAGCCATCACGGCACGTAATGTGAGCATCGACAACACCGGCGGCACGATTGACGCGTCCACTGGCGTCATCACCAAAGGGGCAAGCACTGGCACCAGCGCTACCGGCATCAGCGTTGGCGCCAACATCACTGCCACGGGCAACCTCAACATGTATGGTTTGTCTACCAGCGGTTACGGCATCAATGTTCTAGGTAACAAAGCACTATCTGGCGGGAATATCCAAGCCATCGGCCAAACCACAAATGGCGCCTATGGTGTGCATTTCAACGGGAGCAACAGCGTTATCACGACCGGATCTAGCGGCGATAGCTTGATCAAGGGTATGACGACAGCTGGTGGCACCAATGCCTTACTCGCTTGGGGTGGCCTTGGTTTAACTGCTGCAAGTGGAACCACGCTGACTTTGTGGGGGGACGGCAAGAGCACTGGAGACCGAGCAGCCCGCTTTGATGGTGGTGCTTCGGCCACCGGCGCAGTAACGCTCAAAGGCACCAGCAACAACACCACCGCGCTGTTGCTGATCAACGGCGGCATCACTGCCAATTCCAACAGCAACTTGACCTTAAGCGGCATCACCAGCGCTTCAGGAGCTCAGGGTATTTATACGGTCAACGGCGGCGGCGTTGGGCTCAGCAACGGCGCCACTCTCAATGTCATTGGGCAAAACACCAACGCTGGTGGCAATGGCATAGGCCTTTTGCTTCAAGGTAGCGGTATTTATAAAGTGGGTGGTGCCACTTCTACAGGCACGGTCACCATCACGGGAAGCACATCATCCAGCTCTGGCTCTCGCGCCTTGGCACTGCAATCAACTGTTGCAACCGATGGCGACATCAACATTGAAGGCACGGTAGCCAATGCTTCTAGCACAGCGATCGAAGTCACGAGTGCCATCACTAGCAGCGGTGCCAACCGAACCATCAGCCTCACGGGCTCCCACGGCATCAGTCATACAGGTAGCATCAAAACCACCAGCAGCACTGGAACCGGCACCAACATCAACCTAACGTCTACGAATGCGGGCATCACCGGCACTGGGACGATTGGTGACACCACTAATAAAAACGCCAGCGTCAAATTAACTACAGCGACCACCTCAACATTCAGCGGCGGCATCAATGCCAGCAACTTCACCAAGGCTGGACTCGGTAGCTTGACCCTTGACTCGTGGGCACAAACCCCGTCTGTGCTGACCAATATTTCAAATGCCTACACCGTCAAAGATGGTGGCTCCTTGACGATTAGCACGTTAGGCTTGAACTACCCCCAGCTCAACCCAGCCAGTGTCAACGTTGAGAATGCATCCACTTTCAGCCTGAACTCAAACAGCAACGGCTTTTGGAAAAACACTGCCTTTAACTTCACTGGTGGCTTAGGTGGCGGCACACTCAACTTGCTTGGCAACCCGATTGGCGCAAGCTCAACCACCAACACATTCACCACCAGTGGCGGGGCAACCAACACCGTCACAGGCGTGTTGAACGCGAACAGTGCCAACGTCAACCTCACGCTCACCGCGGCCACAAGCGGCACCACCTTATCTGATGGCAGCTATGCCGCTTTGGCATTTACCACTAACGTGCAAGGCGGCTACGGCATTGACAACGCCAGCACCATCACCATCAGCGGCGGGGGCGGTGTTTTATTCAAAGACAAAATCCGCGCTACCACGCTCAACATCAATGCAGGCGCCCTGCAAATGGGTGATGGGTCTGCCATTACCGCTGCCACGACGCCCGATTTGAACGCGACAAACGTTGCCATCGCCTCAGGAGCCAAACTCGTCTTCAACCGTCCCGACACACACACCAACACATCCACAATCTCAGGTGCAGGCGAGCTGGTTAAAACGGGATCGGGCACCACAATACTGACAGGCAACAGCACCCTCAGCGGCACAACAACTATCAACGCAGGCACCTTGCAAATTGGCAATGGCGGCGCAAGCGGTGCTCTGGGCAACGGCGCGATTGTTAACAATGCATCACTCAGCATCAGCCGCGACAATACGATCGACTTGACATTTGCAAATGCAATCTCAGGTTCTGGCAGCCTCACAAAATCAGGTAACGGAAAAGTCATACTTACTGGCACCAATACCTATGGCGGAACCACCACCATCAGCGCAGGTTCTCTACAAATAGGTGATGGCAACACAACAGGCACACTTGGATCTGGTTCGGTAGTTGATAACGGCACACTCATCTTCAGTCGCAGCGACGACCTAACCATTGCCAACGCCATCAGTGGCACAGGCTCCATTGAACAAGCTGGCACAGGCACCACCACATTCACTGCCAACAACACCTACAGCGGCACGACCACCATCAGTGCAGGCACCTTGCAAATTGGCAATGGCAGCAGTACGGGCTCTCTCGGGTCTGGCACAGTGGTTGACAACAGCCATCTAGCTTTTAATCACAGCGATGACGTTTCAGTTTCCAACGCCATCAGCGGAACAGGCAATCTGTCGCAAATCGGGTCAGGCAAGGTCACACTGACTGGTAACAACACCTACAGTGGCACCACCGCCATCAGTGCTGGTACTTTGCAAATCGGCAGTGGCGGCACGAGCGGCACAGTCGGAACAGGTGCAATCTCGAACAACTCCGCACTCATTTTTGATCGCAGTGATGATTTAACAATCGGCGGCATCATTAGTGGCACAGGAGATGTCACTCAAGCTGGCACGGGCACAACCATCTTGACCGCCGACAACACCTACAGCGGCACGACCACCATCAGTGCAGGCACCTTGCAAATTGGCAATGACACCACTACCGGAACATTAGGAACAGGTGCCGTCATCAACAACGCCACGCTTGAATTCAAACGCAGCGCAAACACCCTTGTCTCAAACAACATCACTGGCACTGGTGATTTAGTTGCCACCTTGAGTGCAGGCGGCCTCAAGTTCAGCGGCGATGTAGCGCTTGATGGCGACATCGACCTCACCGCATCACATGCCACTGATTGGCACGGCATTCAGTTATCTGGCAACTTGTCTGCAGCAGGTGATATCAATTTAACTGGCGCATCGAGCACGCGCTACGGTATTTTGATTGACGCCTTCAAGAACATTCAAACCACGGGCAATGCGCCACAGAGTGTTGTCATGACAGGTGATGCTGCAAACTTGAGCACAGCAGGCATTGCAATCATTGGTGCAGTCAACACTCAGAACGGAAGTTCCTTGCTAGCAACAGGCACCAACACTGGCGGTGGCATAGGCATTTATAACGAGCTCACCACGGGCGGCACCAACTACGGAAAAATAGGAAGCACCACCAGCGGTGACATCACGCTCGTCGGCACTAGCTCGGGTGGCAGTGCAGCTACGGCCATCAATACCAACCTAGCCCTAAACCAAGGGCATGCGCTGCTGCTACGAGGTGACATCACATCCAAAGGGCATATCAGCCTCACAGGCACCGCTGACCATGGCCTCGGTGTGTTCTTGCAACACTCCACCTACGACTATGGCCGAACAATGGCAGAGGCTCAGCCCACTATTCAAGTGGTGAGTGGCGGCGCCAACATGGCAGGGCAAAACGCCATCTCTATCAACGGCACCAACCTTGGTAGCAATCAGTTCAACAACAACGGTGTGCTAATTGGGTCAAAAATCATCAACAACTCGACTGGTGGCGCCACCACCATCACCAGTCAAGAAGGCGGCGTGGCTTTGGTCACATCCACCACTGGCAGCACCACTGGCTCAGGCTCAATTACCAATGCGTCTGCAGCAGGTGCTATCACCATCACAGCCGGTGACGGTACGGCGACATCCACCGCATCTGTAGGAAACTTACCCTCAGGCATCAGCATTGGCAATACCGTTACTCGCGCTTGGACACTTAGCGCAGCAGGCACACAAATCACGCAAAACAGCAACGCGGGCGTCACCATCACCAGCGACGGCTTAGGTAACGTTACACCTGCAAAAATTGTCAACAACGGCACTGGCGATGTGGTGATTGGTGCAGGAATCCAGATTGCAGCGGGCACGGCTACTGGCGGCAACGTCCTTACCGCATCGGGTAACACCATCACGCAAGCCAGCACTGGCAAAACTTACATCTACACCGGCTCGGCAAGCGGCACAGGTGCACTGGCTAATTTATCGAGCAACTTCAACACATTGTTTTACGCCGGCAATACAGGCACCATCAACACTGCATTTAACAAGGCCTACAACAGCACCATTGCGGGTGGCCCCAACAGTCAAGCCCTGTTTCGCCAAGCCAAAGGCCCAAGTTACGCACTCAGCTTCAACAACCTGAGCAAAACTTATGGTGATGTCGACCCCGCCAACCTTAACGCCACATTTTTAGCTGACTACTTGGCAACTGGGGGAGGCACCAACATCAGCCAAGCTATCGCAGGCACAGGTGGCAGCAACACCTTTGAAGCCAAGACTGCTGATATCTTCAACGACCTCACCATCACACGCGCCATAGGCACAGATGCAGGCACGTACGCCTACACCATGACTGGCAATACGTTGATCAATGGCATTACAGGCTCGACCTCTTTAGTCATTCGTAAACGCGACATCACACTCACTGGCATCACAGCTAGTAACAAAACATACGATGGCTCAACAGCCGCCACCGTTACCAGCGGCACGTTTAGCAATTTGGTTGCAGGCGAAGCATTGCTACTCAGCGGAGTCGGTGCATTCAGCGATGCCAATGTTGGCAACGGCAAAACCGTTACAGCCAACGTGGCGCTTTTAAACCAAGCAGACAGCACAGGCAAATGGGCCAACTACAACCTGACGACATCAGGCAACGTCACTGGCCTTGCCAACATCACACCAGCCGTATTGACTATTGCAGTCAATGGCAGCAGTGCATTTGTCACGCAAGATCCAAACAGTGCTTTTAATCAAGGCTTTAGCTATTCAGGCTTTGTCAACGGTGAAACCGCAAGCACAGCGCTAACCACGCTTCCTACACGCACATACATCGGCGCTGCGAACCCGTCTGTTGGCACCTATGCCAATGTGTATGACCTCACAGCCATCCCCCAAGCTGCTCATGGTAACTACACCATCAGTGTGCAAAAAGGTTCGCTCAACGTTGTGGCTGCCGATGCACTGATGCTCACCGTTGCCAGCCAATCACAAGTCTATGGCACTCTCACTGCTGCGAACGAGGCTGTACCTGCACAGGGCACGGTAACCGCGCAATACTGCCTAGTACAAACCAACTGCAACGGGGGTAATTTAGTCAACCTCAACTTGCGCAAAGACGCCAGCACGCCAAATCAATGGATCGTCAGCGATAACACCAGTAGCACCGTGCAGTTTGGATTGAGCCTGGCTGGCACCAGCTATTCAACAGGTGGGTTTGTACAAGTTGGCAACTATGACTACAGCCTCAGCGCTGCGAGCCCACTGGTCATTGGCACACAAAACTTCAATACCGTTATTGCCAACACGGGTTCTCTGAGCGTGACCCCCTTAGCTGTCACATTACAAACAACCCCCGTCACCAAAACCTACGATGGCAACACCACCTTGCCAAGCACCACACTTAGCGTCTCTAACACTGCGTCCAGTGATGATCTGCAAGTGAGTTTTATCGCTGGTGAATTTAGCTCAAGTGCAGTTTCAAGCGCAGCTGCATTTAGTTTGTATGGCGTCACGTTGACCGGCAACGATGTGGCCAACTACTCAATGGCGAACTACACAAACAGTACATACCTTGGCACTGGCTCAATCACAAAGTCTGGTGGTGGTAACGCAAATCCACAGCCCATCCACCCACCCAAACCCATCATTCCCACAGACAACCACAGCGATGGTGGCAATGGCGAATCAAACGGCGACTCATCGGGCAACCCATACCTCTTGGTGCCCAACAACCGCAACAGCAGCGCTGACCGTTGCACCCCCAACACCTTAGAAGACTGCTTGTGCGAAACCCAAGAACCCAAGCCCATCGAAGGCTTGGCCATTTGCTACCAGCCCAAGAAAACCGCCAGCAACCCAGCACAAAAAACCAAGCGCAGCTAAGCTGCGGCTACCGTCAACACGCGGGTGTTTTAGACTAGCGCCCTATGCAAATCGCCAACCTCGTTTTCTATAGCATCTACGCAGTCTTAGCCCTCACACTGCTCATGCTGACGCACAGAAACGTGAGGGATGATGGCCAACATGTCTCCAAACTCTCCAGTTCTTGGCTGAGTTACGGTGTTTCCAACATCGCATTTGCATGTGTGCCAGCGCTGGGCATACCCGCCATTGTTTTGGGCAACCTACTCATCAGTGCCTCGGGCATATTCATGCTGCTGATTTACAGAGAGTGGCGAACTGGCAGCAAATTTCCATACGAAGCACAGCTGTGGTGTTTGCTGGCTGGCGTGATTGCCTACCTCACCTACCTGCAATACAACGGCACGTTTGCCGAGCGTGTGTTGTTCATGACCTGCTTTGGCTTTGTCATGTACGCCTGGTCAGCCGCCGAGCTCGTGCTCAACAAGAACACAACTGGGCAATTTCAACGACGCCTATTGCTGGGCATCATTGGGCTGTCACTGCTCATGCTCGGTGCACGCCTTTACGCCATCGCCAACCAAGTGGGCGGCGCAAGCACCAGTTTTCAAACCGAATCTTTGGTGACCTTTGGCATGTCATGGAGTTGGAACACACTCATCTTGCTCAACCAAATTCTGATCGGGTCTTACTACATCGACAAAATGTGGCGGCAAGAGCTGAACCTCACCCAAGCGCTCAGCGCCGAAAAGCAACTGGTCAGCACGCTTGAACACAACATCCAAGCCCAAGAACAAGCCAACGCCAAACTGGCGCAATTGCTGGCTGCCAAAAACAACATGCTCAAACGCTTGAGCATGGCCGAAAAAACCGGCATGTTGGGTGCACTCGCGGGCAGCCTGGCACACGAGCTCAACCAGCCCTTGTGCGCCAACAAGCTCAACATTGACTCGCTCAAGCAAGTGGCCAGCGACCAGCCCGAAGCACCTTTGCTCACCGAGCTACTGACCCAGCTTGAAAAAGACAACGCAAGGATTGAGAGAATCATCAAACGCGTAGACAAACTCTTCAGGCGCGGCTCCACAGCCTTTGGCGACATACCACTCAGCCAGCTGGTGGGCGAATGCTGCGAGTTGATGGAGAAAGACTTTCACAAACACCAAATCACTTTATCAACCCAACTTGATGAAAACGCCAAAATCCATGGCGACTACGGCCAAATTGAAACTGTGGTGTTGAATTTGTTAAGCAACGCCATCGACGCCATGCGCAACACCACGGGCGATAAACAACTCCATATTGAGGTTCGCACCCTAGAAAAAACTGTGACTTTGACGGTAGCTGATACCGGCCACGGCATACCAGAGAGCGCCCTGACCCAAGTGTTTGATCCGTTTTACAGCACCAAAGACAATGGCATGGGCGTTGGGCTGTGGCTCACCAAGAGCATTGTTGAGCACCACCAGGCAAATATCAAAGTTACCAACAACCCCCAAACAGGGAGTACTTTTGATGTTTATTTTCCAAAACCATCAAAACATCACTTAAATTAACATTTCTTAATATATTTAACATTTTTAAGCTCATTTATTAATCTTATTTAAACTTTTAAGGTTCATTTTTCAAAGAAAATTCTTTCCATTACGAAGCGGGATAACCCGCATTAAGTCTTGGTTAAGGAATTTTAGAAATGAACGCACTCTGTTACAAAATTGTTTTCTCTAAGCGCTTGGGCGCACTGGTGGCCGTGGGCGAGCACACCGCAGGACAAGGCAAAGCAGCTGGCACAGGCGTTCGCACTGCGGTATACCCTAGCTATGCAGTGGGTGCTACGGCTGGTGAATTTGTAGGTTCGCTCAAAGCGGTTTTTGCATCGGTCGCCCTCACCTGCTTTACCGCCACCAGCATTGCCGCAGGCCCAGCGGCCAACACACTGCCCACAGGTGCACAAGTTACAACGGGTAACGTGGCCATCAGCACCAACGGTGCCACGATGAACATCCTCCAAACCACCGACAAAGCCAGCGTCAACTGGAACAGCTTCAACATTGGCAGCGGCGCAGCAGTGAACGTGCAACAAAACAGTGCCAGCTCTGTGTTGCTCAACCGTGTGGTGGGCAATGACCCCAGTCAAATCTTTGGCAAGCTCACAGCCAATGGCCAAGTCATTTTGATCAACCCCAACGGCGTGGTGTTTGGCAAAGGTGGCAGCGTGACAGCTAGCGCTTTTACTGCCAGCACCTTTGGCATGACCGATGCCGACTTCCAAGCAGGCAAACACAAGTTCAGTCGCAACGGTAGCACCAGAGGCGTCACGGTGGAAGAAGGTGCCAGCATCAACACCACCACTCCTGGCGGCTATGTCGCTTTAATCGGCGCATCTGTCAACAACCTAGGTGAAATTCACACCCAACAAGGCGCCGTAGTCATGGCCGCTGGTGAAAGCGTGGCACTGCCCACAGCCTTGACTGACAGCGTGGGCGTTCCCCTAAGCAGCAAAGTTCGCCTTGAGTTGGCCCCATCCACCCTCAATGCCAACGTAGAAAACGGCGGCACCATCACCACCGAAGGTGGCCAAGTCCTTATGCAAGCGGCAGCCGTGGTAGATGCTGTGTCGCACGTTGCCAATGCCAGCGTGACAAACACCGGCACCATTGACACCACTGGCGTGCAAGCTGGTGCTGTCACACTGCAAGCAGACCATGGCATCATCAAAGCGACAGGCAGCATCAAGGCGAACAGCACAAATACCGCAAATCATGGTGGTGACATCATCATTGGCCGAGACCCAGAAACAGGCGTACTCGCCCAATCAACCGATGTCAGTGGCGCCACGTTGGAAAGCAAGAGAGGCTTTATTGAAACCTCCGGCGTCACCCTACTTTCTGAGAACGTTCAAGTCAAAGCCGCTCAATGGTTACTCGACCCCTATGACATCGAAATCACCGACTCGGCTAACGACTTAACCTCTGGCTACACCACTAAAGTCACCACACAAACTCTGCAAGCAGCCCTCAACAACGGAACAGATGTCACCATCCAGACAACCGCTGCTACAGGACCTGCTACAGGTGTAGAGGTAGCCACAACTGGTAATTCTGCAGGCACAGGCAATATTTTGGTCACCTCGGCCATCACCAAAACCGCAAATACATCTTCAGGTAGCTCAGACCCGGATGCCAGCCTCACGCTCATTGCTGACAAAAATATCACCATCAAAAACGTCATCTCGTCCACCAGCGGAAAGTTAGACGTCACACTCAAAGCAGGCCAAAGCGTAGCAGGTGGCACGCTAACCATTGACTCAACCGGCAGCATCACAGCCAATGGTGGCAACGTGACACTCCAAACCAACGGCGGGGCCATTAACTCGGCATCCACCACTGGAATCAAAGGCAACAACATTGCCATTGATACAACTGGCAGCACCAATATATCGGCCGATCTTGCCACCATCGAAGATGGTGGCAAAAAAACAGGCGGAAGTACCGCCATCACCATTAGCGGAGTTGGTGGTGTAGTCGCAGTCAATAATTTCACTGCACGAGGCGTCTCTAACAGCGCCAGTGGCTTGGCTATCCGTGGAAGCACCATTAAGGCAAAAAACATCAGCGTAAATGCCAAAACAACCACAGCCCCTGTTGCCATAAACATTACAAACAGCACGATCCAAATAACCGATAACGGCAAGGGCACACTAACGGGCGAGTCAGCAGCCAACGTTGCAACCCTTCGCGCTGCAACCATGATTCAAGAAACATCCAATTTCATTGCAGGCAATAACGCAACGCTCACTGTTGAAGGCAATGCCACAGCCGAAATGGCTTCTTTCAGAGCAAATACAAGGGGACTTCGCATCGACGACAACGCCAAAGTCACCACGGATGGCAACGTCACCCTTAAAGGTACCAGCAAAAACTCCGATGGAGTGTTGCTTATCCAATCTGGAGGTGGTTTTGTCAGAGTCAACTCGGGCACACTGACGATAGATGGGACCACGCAAGGCAACGGAGGCGGACAAACAAACGGAATTTTGGTGGCACACCCTGTAACCGTAAACGATGGTGCCAAGCTCGTTCTCAACGGCGTAGCCGACAACAAGGCAGCAACACAGGCCGAAAACGGCGTACAAATTAGTGGCAGTATCACCGGCACCGGCACTGCGGCACTCGTTGTAAATGGCACAGCAAAATCAGCTGCCAACTCATCAGGCATTGCAATCAATGGACCAATAACAGGATTTCAAAACATTTCCATGCTAGGAGCCAGGCCAGCTGCTTCTTCGGGTAATGCGGTTCTGATCAACCATAATTTAAGTGCGACGGGCAATATTCTCATCCAAGCCAATGGCGGTCAGATCACCCAAAGCAATCGCACCACGCTCTCCAGCACCAATGGCTGGATCACCATTGACAACAGCAACAGCCAAAACATTGATTCAGCGACTGGAAAAATAAACGAGAAAGGGGCTGCTACTGCGCAAGTCAACGCCATCACACTCAGCGGCGGCGTCAGTGCGGGCAACAATAATGGCACCGATAAGAAGGACCTCAATATTTATGGCCAAGGCAGCGCAGCAGGCGTGGTAATTGCCAGTGGTAGTCTATCCGCCAGCGGCAATGTGAACATCACAGGCGAAGGCGTCAACGAGCGTGGCGTGCTGACTTATGAATCTATCGCCAATGTCAAACCAACCATCGAGGCAAAAAATGGTGATGTCAGCATCACTGGCAAATCGACAACCCAAACTGCCATCAGCTTAGAAAGCGCGGAAGGCTTAGTCAAGGCAAAAAATAACATCGTGCTTGCGGGTGACAAGCAAAACTTGAGTACCCTTATCAATGCAGGCTCTTCAGTCAAACTCCAAACCGCCACTCCAGGCAGATCAATTACATTGGGAGCGGATGACGGGAGTGCCCAGTTGGGTATTTCACAAGCTGAATTGACCAAGATCACCGCAAATAAATTAATTATTGGTCGCTCTACCGATGGGGGATCAATCAATGTAGCTAGCGCGATCGATGTCAAACACATTGACACCCTGAGTTTGCAAACGCAATCTACCAACACAGTCACACAAACAAACTCTGGTTCGATTAGAGGTAATAAAGTTGAGATCGACAGTGGCAACGTCACACTCAACAACGCTGCCAACAACATCACCACACTCGCCGCAAAAGCCGCCACATTGAACTTCGTTAACAATGCTGCTCTGACCATCGGTGAAGTGAACGGCACGAAAGGGATCACAACGACTGGTGGCTCCTCTGTGATCACGCGCACTGGCAACCTGACCATCAACGAAAACGTGTCCAACAATATGGCGGGAGACGTGATCTTGGGTGCAGGAACAGACGCTTCCGCAAATGAGGGCTTGGATAGCAACATCAAAGTTGGCAATACAGCAGCCAAAGTCAGCAACACCAATACCGGAAAAACCTTCTTTTACACAGGATCAACCTCTGACACTGACAAGCTCGAAGACTTGAACAGCTCATTAGCCAACTTGGATTTGTCTGCTATTAATGGCGGCATGCAAAACGCTGACTCGAATGTCACATTTAAAACAGGCGACACACGCAACACCATCACAGGTGGCGCTGACGTACAGGTGATGTTCCGTGAAAAAATTGCAATTGGTTCATTGACTGGAGTTGAAGTTGAAAGGACTTATGGTGATGCAAACACCCAAAATACGACTCCAGATCAGCTTCTTGCTTATACGAAAACACAGTGGAAAAATTCTGTTAGCAACACCGCAAGTGTTGTGACCGAAAAAGCCGCAGGCACAATTCGTATTGCCAATACGGCACTGATTGACGCGTTGGATAACCCCTCGCTTTCATCACCGGCTTACAGCGCTTCTGGCTATCTCAATGCCAAAGATGATGCATACAAATACAACACATTGAACAGCAGTAAGTACGACACCCGCGTAACGGGGCTTGCTGTCAAAGTCATTCCAAAAACGCTCACGCTATTAGGCACAACAGTAGCAGACAAGGCGTTTGACGGCAACACATCTGCCACCGTCACCAACAACGGCACGTTGAATGGATTGGTTGGCAATGAAACACTGAATGTGACTGCAACAGGCACCTTCAACAATTCAAGCATCGGCAACCAAAAGCCAGTGGTAATCACAGGCACATTGGCAAATGGCACTGGTTTAGCTAGTAACTATCGTGTCGCACCCGCTTCAGCGGTGGCCAACATCACTGAAGCGGTCAAGCCCCCTGTGCCAGTTGTGCCCACCGATGGCAACTCGCGTGTAAAAGTTCCAGTGGGCTCAGCCAACCCCTTCGCGTTGGCGTCAGCTGAAGACTTAGCAGATGACACTTGCTCAGCCAATAGCATTGAAAACTGTCACTGCGAAGCATCGCCTCTGAATGCCAATGTTGACATTTGCTATGAACCCAAAGATGGTGCAAAAGGCTCTGCCCGTTAATCTAAAATTCACACCAATTCATCACAAAATGACGAAAGCTTTGCCCATGTTTAAACTCGGTTTGGTTGCCAGCGCGTGTATTTGCGCCCTTTCTTTGCAAGGTGCTTTTGCACAAACCTCGGGCCCCACGGCAGCCGATGTGCAACGCAGCATTGAGCAAAACAAGCAGCTCACCAGCCCCACGGCCCCAAAGCCAGCGGCCAAAAAGCCCTCAGCCCCTGCCACCACCGACCAAGGCTTTGCGCGTTTGAGTTCGGTGCAAGTCAACAGCCCCTTGTTTCAAAATGAGTTGATGACATACTGGGTGAGCGAAATCAACAAGCCTGTGCCTGCCCAAAAGCTGGCCGATTTCAAAGCGTTTGCATGGGAGCTGTTTCAAAACAAAGGCTACTTGGCCTACATCACCACCAGCGCACAGCCCACACCTGAGGGCTCGGTGTTGACGGTGAATGTGGCTTTCCCGTCGGTAGGCAAAGTGTCTGTGGTGACCGTCGATGGCAACAAGGGTAAAGAGTACGCCGACGAAGTGGCCCGCCGCTTTACTGCCATTTACAAAGCTGGCACACCTGTGGATGTGCAAGGTTTTGAAAACCAGCTCAACGCCGCTGCTTATGACTTGCCCGTGGACCTAGAGGTCAGCCTTCGCCAAGTAAACGACAAACTGGTGGATGTGGTGATTAACCTGCGCCCCGTCGAAAGCAAGCCCGGTAAGGTGATAGGTGGCTTGGTGCAGTTCAACAACTACGGTCTCACGCAGTTTGGCCGTGAACAACTGCTGGGCAATGTGCGTGTTGCAGGCTTTACGCCTTTGTCTGAGTTGTCACTCACCACCCAACAGTCACGCGGTGTGGGCTATTACCGTGCAGACTACGAGGCGCCGATTGTGGGTACAGCCACGCGCTGGAAGGTCTACGCCAGCGAGGTGCGCAGCGAGGCAACCAGTGTGCAAGGCTTATCTAAAGAGGCAGGTGCTGGCTTGACCAAGTTGCTCAGCACCGACCGCGATGGCCGCTGGTATGCGGGCACCGAGGTGTCACGCCGCGAAACTAAAAACTGGGCTTCTGGCGTAGAAAGCTCTGACCGCGTGGACAACCAATTGCGCCTGAAGCTGCGAGCTGAGTCTTCCAAAGGCTGGGCCGATAACTTCAGCAATGAGGTGACACTTTTTGCAGGCAGCATGAACCTAGACCGCAATGCCAGCGACAAAGCAACGGACGCAGACCCTTCACAAGGCGGCTATGGCGTTGCAGGCTCTTACCAAAAGATTGAGATGAACGGTGGCTTGTCGCATGCTTTAGACAAAGAGCGTATTTACACAGGTTCTATTCGTTGGCGCGCTCAAACAGCATCTAAAAACTTAGACACCTACAACCGCTTCTCTTTGGGCGGCATCAACGGCATTCGTGCCTACACGGCGTTGGATGGGGTGGGCGACCAAGGTGCACAAATGTCGTTTGACATTACGCACCAAGTTGTGCCCGATGTGTATGGTTCACTGTTTTATGACATTGGCGTTGTGAAGAACAGCCGCAACCCTCTGCCAACAGCAACAGACACTGGTTACTACACGCTGCAAGGTGTGGGCTGGCAAGTGGGAGGCCGGATTGAAGATGTGAACTGGTCTTTGTCTATGGCCCATGCCATCGGCAAGAACCCAGGCCCAGGTGTATGGACATCGACCAATACTCAAGTTGGCGATTGGCGACTGAACTTTGCAGCGACAAAGCCGTTCTAAACAAGGGATGCGTTGAAAAATGGCCTCGGGTGATTCCGAGGCCATTTTTTTTGAGTGATAGTTAGGTGCAAAATTTACCCCATTACATTAAAATGCATACCTTATGAATACTACGGAACACAAATCGCGCTCTTCAAGCTTACTTGGCATAGCTGCATTGGCGTTCTTGTGGAGCTTGAGTGCACAGGCCGATCCTGTGTGGCATTGCAGCCGCACAGGCGTGCAGGTTGCAGATGCGGGCGACAACTTCACTCTGGCAGCCCTAGATACCGAGCGCGAAGTTATGCGCATTTCTTTGCGAGATTTGTATTCTGCCTACCAAGGTAAAACCGTCAAAGCCAGCGGCTTAACCGTATCAGCTTGTTTGATAGCAGGTAACCATCCAATGACCAAGGCAGCCATGAGGTCGATTGGCGCGGATGCGCAAGTGCTTGAAAAAATGTCTCAGAAAAGCGCATTGGTTCAAAGCAATGTTTACGTGGTTCACAACGAACAAGACATGCAAGCGTGCATGACCAAGCATTTCCCAGCGATTGGCTACTTACCGCAAGCCACGCACACCGAGGCGATAGGGCCGTGTTTTTAAAACGCATCATCCACACTGCGTTTTTATGTTTCGGGCTAGCCACCAGCCTTGCAGCCCAAGATATTCCATGGCACCTTGTGAGTCATGCACAAAAGGCGGCGCCCTCCTCTGTCAATACCCAAGGCATTTCTCCTGGACCTAATCAAATCGTGGTGGCAGTGATCGACAGCGGTGTCTTGGGATCTCACCCTAGCCTGAGTGGTCAGTTACTGCCTGGCTACGACATGCTATCGGCTCCGAATAATCTGCGAGGCAACCGTTCAACAGATTTCAGCCCAGACGAACGTGACTCACGTTGCGGTCAGCGCTTGGTGTCAGGCGCGTTTCGCACCCACGGCACAGAAGTGGCGAGCTTGATTGCAGGCAACGGCGTAGATGGCGTATTTGGGGTCAATCCGTCTGCCAAGATTTTGCCCATTCGGCTGTTTGGCGCCTGCAATATGACGCGCGCCGATATGTTGGACGCCATTTTGTGGGCAGCAGGTTTGCCAGTGGCTGGCGTGCCACCAAACCCACATCCTGCCCGTGTGATCAACATGAGCATTGCAGGCGGCTTATCTGTGTGCGGGCCAGACCTGCAGCAGGTCATTCAACGTGTGATTGAAAAAAAGGTGTTTGTGGTTGCTGCTGCTGGCAATAATTTTCACAAACCATTGCCCGAGCCTGCGAATTGCAAGGGCGTCATTTCAGTGGGGTCTGTCGATGCTGAAAACAAAATCGAGGTTTACTCTGCGCTTGATACCCGTACAACGCTTTATGCGCCAGGCGGCGGTAAACGCTTAAACAGTGGTGCTGATTGGTCTGTCAACAAGCTCAAGGTTGCCACTTACGACCTGGACATCACGGGCAATGAGCGTGCGGCGGCTTTGTATCGAGGTGTCGGGACAAGCTACGCAGCACCTGTGGTGTCGGGTTTTATATCGCTGTGGCTGTCGCACAACCCAAGCAAGCAAACTTCAGACTTTGCAAGTGAGTTGCCACGGTTCTTAAGAACGGTTGACCCTATTGAAAAATGTCCTGATTGCGTGCCCAAAGGAATCACAGCAGTCGCAGGCATACCCAAACAATGAAAACCAATATCGTCAGCGCTCTGTGCACGTTTGTCACATGCGCATTCGCAATCACCCATGCTTATGCAAGCCCTGTATGGCACTGTTCTCGCATCACTAATGACGACAACACAGCCATTGCCATTCCTGCGCAGGAAGACCAGTTTTCAATTGCATCGGTCAACAGCTCAGCTGAGGTCATTGGTGTGTCAGTACGAGACTTGATTGATATCTACACCGGAACACCTGTGAGGATTGGTGGCCTGCCTCTGTCGGCGTGTTTTTTAACGGGTAACCGACAGCTGACAAATGAGGCACTGAACTCGCTGGGAATTCAACTGCAGACCATCGAAGCACTGGCACGTAAAAGCTCAATCGTGCAAAGCAATTTGTACTACGTCACAGATGAAACGCAAATGAGCGCCTGCATCAGCAGAAACTTTCCGGCGGTTGGCTACCTGTCTAAGCCAATCAACATGTCGAAGGTCATGCCTTGTTATTGATAGCCCAACGCCGCACCTGCGGGCGCAACTTGCGCCGTGCTATTTGCGCTGTGTGTTTGACGCGCTTGACGGACTAATAAATCTTCAAATTGCTGAGAAGACAAGGCTTGACTCAGGTGTGTGCCCTGCCCCAAGACGCAGCCCATTTTTTGCATCACTGCCATTTGCTCAGGACTGTGCAGTCCATCAGCCATCATCTGCACATCGTGTGCCAGCGCTAAGCGCGCAAACGACTGCACATGCGAGCACATTTCTGCATCGTGCGCTAGGTTTTTAATCAACTGCGGGGCAAATTTGATTTTTTGGATGGACGTGTTTTGCAAGAGTTCGTGAGAACGTGGCGACAGGCCAAAGCCATCCACCGCCAAGCTCAAGCCTCTTTGAATAAATGCCTCTACATCTGCCAAGCCGCTAGATGAGCGTAGCAATGCAGCTTCATGGATTTCAAACTCAATCAGCTGATGGGGGAATTGAGCCTGCTCACAAGCCTCACGCACTTTGCGATAGAACTCCACATCTTTGAGCTGACTAGGCGATATGTTCATTGCCAAGACCAGAGGGCCATATTGCTGCTGCCAAGCGCTAAATTGTTGACACGCTGTTTGCATGACCCATTGACCAAAGGGCAAGAACAATCCGCTTTTTTCAGCTAGCGCGATAAAGTCAGCAGGCGAAACGTGCAGAGTTTGGCCTGAGGGGTGTTTCCAGCACACCACGACTTCTGCGCCATAAATACCTTGATCAGACAAGCGCTTGATGGGTTGGTATTCCAACGAAATGTCAGACTCTTTCAATGCATCACCGAGTGCTTGATCGAGATTGAATGAATCATCCGAGCCTGAGCCTCCACCCTCAAAGGTTCTTTCAAAGCGCACTTTCAAGCGCATTTGTTTGACAACAACATAAGCCGCCGATGGAATGATGAGCAGCAAACCCAACCATTGAATGATGCGCAAATAGGCTGGCCACAAATTAACGGCAATATGCAGATTGGCCAAAATTTGAGTGTCAAAAGTGAGCGGGGCCATCACGTGCAAGCTCATGTTCTCTTCAGCAGAGGCCAGCGCAAATTGACTTTGACCTGGATCGAGCGCACTGCCATCGCGTGAATAACTAGCCAAAGGTATGCCGCTACCGCTGATGAGTTCTGCCGATTGGATGCCTGGGTTGCTTTCTAGGCTCTTGAGCAATGTTTCAACTTGCTGCGCATCTCCAGCCAATAAGGCAGGCATGAGACTTTGCGCCACGCCGTGAACGAGCGCTTCATTCTCCTCGATGATGGATTGTTCGATCGCTTTGAAGCTCAAGTAACAAACAGCAGCAATCAAAACGGCCACTGTGGGTACCAATAAAAATAGGCGAATTGACTTTTTCATAACTTCCTCCGATCGAATCGATTTCGAAGAAATTCTAGAAATCAATCTGTGAGAACAATGCTAAGTTTTGTTAAGCGTTTGTATAAAAACGAAAACTTAGAAATTAATAAACCAGACTTGCGCCTAGCTCATTACATTGCAAGGAAGTATATCTAAAGAATTAAAAATTACAAAACTTCAGCCATCGCCAAGCCCCGTGGCGAGCACTCTGGGCAGTTAGAGGCAGGGTTCACAGGACGTGAGTATTTGGGCAGTTGCTTTACAAAATCAGCAGGGGTGATTTCGGGCTTGTGTGACAAAAGCAATGACACGAAACCAGAAACCAATGGTGCGGCATAGCTGGTACCTACGCCGCTGAACAAGCCAGCTGGAGATTCGTCGCCTTTGAAGTTCACATCAAAGGTAGCAACCTTGAGCTTATTGACGCGCCAAGGTGCATCCACAGAGATACGCTTGCCACCGCCGGGGGCGTAAATGGTGGTGCGGGGGTCAAGGCCAGAGTAATGCTCGATGTTATTTTCTGCATCAACGGCGCCTACAGAAATGACGCCGCGGCAGTTGGCAGGTTCAGCCAAGCGCTTACCAAACGTGTTTCCTGCTGCTGCCACAACAAAGATGTTCTTTTTAGCCATGCGGTCTAAGACTTGTTGGAGGTCATCACCGCACACGGCTTTACCACCAGCAAAACTCAAATTGATCACACGTGCAGGGTTGGGGTTAGCTGGGGCACCAGCCACTGGCAAACCAGCAGCCCAAGCCAATGCGTCGAGCAAGTCGGTACGAGACATATGGCAGGAGCCAAACAAGCGGATTGGCAAGATTTTGGCGTTGGGGTTGACACCTGTCACGCCATCTCGGCCGTTACCAGCAATCAAGCTCGCCACTTCAGTGCCGTGTGTGCGGTAGGTGCTAGAAGTAACACGATCACCGCACTTGGCATCACGTGCATCAGGCCCGAAATCGGCAGACCGACCACCTTTGAGGTTGTTTGGTGCTGACATCATGTCGTAGCCAGGCACTAACCGACCAGACAAGCTAGGATGGTTGGGCAACACGCCCCCGTCAATGACAGCAACCACAACCTCGTGTGGGCCGGGCTTGGTACCTGCTGTGTTGATTGCTGCAGGAGCTGCCGCCGCAGTGCTGTTCATCGACCCCAAATGCCATGGCAAGTCTTGCGCTTGCAACGTCAACGCGGCCAAGGCCAAGCTGAAAGCTGATACGTATTGACGGGCGAAACGAACATTTGGGAACACGGAAAATTGACCTTGTCTAACAACATCCAGCAAAATTGCTTTTGTTGAACGAATGTTAGTTTTATCAATTTAAACCTGCAATTCCATCAATATGGTTACTTTCGCAAACCCTTGTTTCCATTTGTCACATGCGAAAGGTCGAGGTGAATGAATAAGATTTCGGATTTATCAATTTTTTAAACTTAGACTCACAAAGAAAGTGATCAAGATTTAGAGGGTTGTTCAATGCGTGTTGAGAACTCTGCACAAGGGAGTCAAGAAAATTTCAAATCAATGAGGCTCCGCAAAACGAGCCAAAGAGCATCGAATCAATAAAATTTAAAAAATTATTTTTTTGAAAAAATGCTCGAAAGACTTCTCTACCGCTCAAAAGCAACAAGCACCCTGGGTAGCCTTCATTTATTCAATCTACTTAGTGAGGCACGGGCGAGAAACGCTCAGCTGAACATCACAGGGCATTTGCTTTATTCAAAAGAGGTTTTCGTTCAATGCATCGAAGGGCCCGCTGAATCCATCGAGTCACTCTGGCAAAGCCTTCAACGAGACAATCGTCACTACGACATTGAGCTGCTTGCGAGAGGCCCTTTAGAAACCCGCAGATTTGCAGATTGGACGATGGCTTTTTCGACTTATGCAAGCCTGAACAAATACAGCATGCCTGGCTTTTTTCCTGTCGACGATGATGGAATGAATGAGGCAGTTGAGCGCTGCCAAGAAAAAACCCCAAGTAGATCAACTACTTAGGGTTCTGTCTTGGCGGAAACGGAGGGATTCGAACCCTCGATGAGGCTCTACACCCCATACTCCCTTAGCAGGGGAGCACCTTCGGCCACTCGGTCACGTTTCCAGCTGGTGCATATTATGCCCTAACTTATGTAGAGGGCTGGTCCAAATCGAAAGCTTTATGCAACGCGCGCACAGCGAGTTCCATGTATTTCTCGTCGATCACCACCGATGTTTTGATTTCGGATGTCGAGATCATTTGGATGTTGATGCCCTCTTCGCTCAATGAGCGGAACATCTTGCTGGCCACACCCACGTGGCTGCGCATGCCGATACCCACGATAGACACTTTGCAAATCTTGGTGTCGCCTTGCACGTCGGTTGCACCCAAAGCTGGCAACACTTTGTCTTTCAACAAATCGGTTGTGCGGGCGTAGTCGTTGCGGTGCACGGTGAAGCTGAAGTCGGTTTTGCCATCCTTGCTGATGTTTTGGATGATCATGTCCACTTCAATGTTGGCTTCAGCCACAGCACCCAAGATTTGGTAAGCGATGCCAGGTTTGTCGGGCACGCCGACCACAGAAATTTTGGCTTCGTCACGGTTGAATGCGATGCCCGATACGATTGCTTGTTCCATTTTTTCGTCTTCCTCAAAGGTGATCAACGTGCCTGATTTGGCTTCTTCGTTGATGTCAATGTCCCACGCGGTGAAGCTGGACAACACGCGCAGCGGCACCTTGTATTTACCTGCAAACTCGACCGAGCGGATTTGCAAAACTTTGCTACCCAACGATGCCATTTCCAGCATCTCTTCGAAACACAGTGTTTCTAAGCGACGGGCTTCAGGCACCACGCGTGGGTCAGTGGTGTACACGCCATCGACGTCGGTGTAGATCAAGCACTCGTCTGCTTTCATGGCAGCAGCCACAGCCACAGCAGAGGTGTCTGAACCGCCACGGCCTAGTGTGGTGATGTTGTCGTCTTCGTCTTTGCCTTGGAAGCCCGTGATGATGACGACTTTGCCTGCATCCAAATCGGCGCGCACGCGTGCATCGTCAATCGACTCAATGCGGGCCTTGGTGTAGGCGTTGTTGGTGCGAATTGGCACTTGCCAGCCAGCGTAGCTGACTGAGGGCTGGCCTTCGGCTTGCAACGCAATCGCCAACAGCGCAGAAGACGCTTGCTCGCCCGTTGAGGCCAGCATGTCGAGTTCGCGGTTGTAGGCCGAGTCGGCTTTGGAGGGGGCCAATTCTTTGGCCAAGCCTAGCAAACGGTTGGTCTCACCGCTCATCGCGGAGGGAACCACCACCATTTGGTGACCTGCACGGGCCCACTTGGCCACGCGCTTGGCGACGTTGCGAATGCGCTCTGTTGAGCCCATCGACGTGCCGCCGTATTTATGAACAATCAATGCCATATTTCTTTAAAACTGTTGTGTTATGGGCAAAAAACTCACAGATTGTAGCAACGCAGCACAGGCCCATCGCGCCGCACAAAGCCCCGCCCCACCTTGATGTCAATGTGGTGGCCTCGTGTGGTGCAGGCTTTGACCTGCACCAGCAATGCTTGCAATTGGGCCGCACTGGCCTGCGAACGCTCCAGCGCCAGCCAATGGCGCAACACGTTCGATTGCCGCGCCTCACTGAGCTGCTGCAAGGCTTTGATGGCAGGTGGATTGCCCACAATTTGCAAATCTTGTTCAGCCACCTCTTGTAACAAGGTTTGCGCTTGCGCCGCGTGTGAAGCACTGCGTGCAAAGGTTTGTCGAAAAGATGGAAACGCGCTCTCAATCACAGGCAATAACTCAGCGCGGATACGGTTACGTGTGTAACGCGTGTCCGCGTTGCTAGGGTCTTCCACCCAAGTTTTCCCAGCAGCCCTAAGAGCCTCACGCAAGGCTACCCCAGGCACATCCAACCAAGGGCGGTGATAAGTCACGCCATCACGTTCAGCCACCGCTGGCATGCAAGCCAAACCAGGCAAGCCTGAACCTCGAGAGAGCGCCAGCAGCAAGGTTTCTACTTGGTCATCGGCATGCTGGGCCAAGGCCATGTCTTTGATGCATCCATCCCAGTTGTTGCGCAAGGCCTCAGCCAATGCCCGGTAACGGGCTTGGCGTGCTGCATCTTCGGGGCTTTCACCCGGGGCATTTGCTGCGTTGACGCGTTGCACCACCAATGGCACGTTCAGGCGTTCACATAGCGTCACGCAGTGGGATTCAAAACCATCCGCGGCGGCTTGCAAGCCATGATGCACATGCACGGCATGCACCTTGCCCGGCCAACGGGTGGCGCAGGCAACAAGTAAGGCGGTGGAATCGGCCCCGCCGCTGAGTGCAACGGCGAATGGGCCTAAATGCTGGAGCGCGTCCAGCGAGGGGAAATCAGCGTTCAGCTTTGGTGTCGGTGAAACGGCCATAGCTTTGCAGACGCTCGTAACGCTTGTCGAGCAACTCTTTGACCTTCATGTCCGTCACTTGGCGCCACGCATCATTCAAGCCACGCTTGAGTTGAGCCGCCATTTGTTTGGGGTCACGGTGTGCACCACCCACGGGCTCATTCACGATTTTGTCGACCAAGCCCAAGGCTTTGAGGCGATGTGCGGTGATGCCCAGTGCCTCGGCGGCCTCAGAGGCACGCTCGGCTGTTTTCCACAAAATCGAGGCGCAACCTTCGGGGCTGATGACCGAGTACACCGAGTACTGCAGCATCAACACTTGGTCAGCCACGCTGATGGCCAATGCGCCGCCCGAGCCACCTTCACCAATGATGGTGGTGATGATCGGCACTTCGAGCTGGGCCATTTCAAAAATATTGCGCCCAATCGCCTCAGACTGGCTGCGCTCTTCGGCGTCGATGCCGGGGTAAGCGCCGGGGGTGTCCACAAACGTGAACACGGGCAGCTTGAACTTCTCGGCTGTTTTCATCAAACGCAAAGCTTTGCGGTAGCCCTCAGGACGGCTCATGCCAAAGTTGCGTGCTGCACGCTCTTTGGTATCGCGTCCTTTTTGCTGGCCCAAGACCATGCAGGCATTGCCGTTGAAACGGGCCAAGCCACCCACGATGCTCAAGTCATCGGCAAAGTGGCGGTCGCCGTGCATTTCTACGAAATCGGTGAAAATTTCGTTGATGTAGTCGAGTGTGTACGGGCGCTCAGGATGACGGGCGATCTTGGTGATTTGCCAAGGTGTGAGGTCGCTGTAAATTTCCTTGGTCAGCTGCAAACTTTTTTTGCTGAGCTGGTCAATCTCCTCAGAAATATCAACCGCAGACTCGCTTTGTACATAGCGCAGCTCGTCAATCTTGCCTTCGAGTTCAGCAATCGGTTGTTCAAAGTCGAGGAAGGTTCGTTTAGCCAAAATCATTACTCCTTAGCTGCTCAATACGCGACAGGCAGCGGATCTAGCGAGCGCCAAATATACCAAGTCGCCACACTGCAGTATGGCGCCCAAGCCGCAGCCACCTCACGGGCTTCGCTGCGGCTGACCGCCTCGCCCGAAAAGTAGTTGTGACTGATCCCGTTGATCAAACCCACATCGTCCAACGGCAGCACGTTGGGCCGCATGAGGTGGAACATCAAAAACATCTCAGCCGTCCATCGGCCAATGCCGCGGATAGCCACCAGCTCTTCGATGATGGCGTCATCCGTCATCTCAGACCATTTCTTCACATGCAAAGCGCCATTGTCAAAGTGCAACGCTAAGTCGACGATGTATTCAACCTTGCGGGCTGACAAGCCTGCGGCACGCATGTCGTCCACCTTCAGCTTGAGCACATTGGCAGGCGTGATTTTGCGAGACAGCTGTGCAAAGCGGTCCCACACAGTTTGGGCCGCCTTGACCGACACCTGTTGGCCCACGATGCTGCGCGCCAGCGTGACAAACGCATCGCCGCGCGACTGCAACGAAGCTTCACCAAACTGCGGGATGAGGCGCTTCATCACCCGATCTTTTTTCATCAGGTGTTTGCAGGCTTCGCCCCAATATTCGGGGGTGGCAATGGTGATTTTCTCGGTCGCAGGCATGCTTAGCCACGCTCCCATGTGGTGCCCGTGGGCGAGTCTTTGAGCACGATGCCTTGCGCTA
>JACCDV010221080.1_pt1 | contig 39909 bp, 40 predicted proteins | sample 7446131 | NCBI WGS metagenome assembly JACCDV01 (sample SAMN15323448, study PRJNA562643) | freshwater metagenome | isolation source: river surface water | place: USA:Blue River Watershed | collected 2017-08-17
AAGTCTTTCTAAAGAAAGAAGGTCCAAGATACCCTCAGATATTTCTTTATTCATAGCAAAATCATCCGCACACAGGATAATTTTCTTCTCTTTTTTCTCTATAGTCATTTTTATTCTCAAAACCAAGCGTTGATTCAATAATGTAAGGAGGCCTTCTCTTTACTTCATTAAAAATATTTGCCACATACTCACCAACCACACCAATTGAAATCAACTGAATCCCTCCTAAAAACAAGAGGCAAATTAAAAGAGTAGGGAATCCAGGTGTTATGATACCAAAAAGAAAAGTCTCTACGAAAATGAATAATCCATATAATAAAGCTGAAAGCGCTACAACGCAACCTACAAAGACCCAAAGCCTGAGTGGCCAAATTGAAAAAGAAGTGACACCGGAGGCTGCTAAATTCCCGAGTTTTCTTAAGTTAAAACTTGTTTTTCCATAATCTCTTTGTTGAGGACAGTAAGAAAGGGCGTAAGAAGAAAAACCAGCCCAAGCGTAAAGACCTTTCATATAACGTTGCCGTTCTTCGAGAGAATTAAGAACGGTCACAACTTTTCTATCAAGAAGTCTAAAATCACCAGCATTAGGAGGAATCTCAATCTCACTAATTTTAGAAAAAAACTTGTGAAATAGAGAAGAAGAAATGCTTGTGATAAAACCTTGATCTTTCCTTGATTCTCTCACTGTATAAACATTGTCAAAACCTTCGCTCCAGTACTGGATAAATTCTGGAATTAGCTCAGGAGGATGTTGAAGATCACTGTCCATTAATAAAACTGCATCTCCTAAAGCCCACCGCAATCCAGCAGTAATAGCATGCTCTTTGCCAAAGTTTCTTGAAAAGAACACAGCTTTTATAGGAAAAATTTTGGTCAAATTTTCTATCTGCAAACGACTATTATCTAAACTGCCATCATCTATAAAAACAATTTCATAGAAATAACCTTCTTTTTGACAGACTCTTTGAATGCGTTCACATAACTCTTGAAGTGATTTTGCTTCATTATAAACTGGGATAACAAGACTAAGAAGGAAGTTTTTTTCACGAGAGAACTTAAGCATGCTACTGTCTCACAAATTTTGTATATTCACCGCTCTCTATCGTTTTTCTCTCAATAAGCTTCACCTGAAAATATCGGTGACATCTTCCATCAATGCAAAGGTAACTATGATCGAATACATTATTATGTCTTTTTGCTTTAAATGGAAGCCTATCAATCCTAACTTCCTTTAAAGACTTATTTTTCCCTAGTTCATCAAGTTTGTTAAAGTTGTTTGTCACAGCAGTTGAAAACTGATAACGAAAACATGTGAAATTTTCACACCCTCTAGAAAATTATTAGTAAAAATTACTACTGGATTGAAACTTCAGGATGATCTCAATCGAGATTAAGATATATAGTTATTTGGATCAAGATTCTTTTGGAGGAGTAAAAGGTTTTTTATAAAAAAATTGAGAGCTTGCTAATAGCTATCATAAAAATATGACTATAAGCCTTAGAACTGATAAAGGGTTTACGTTTTTTTTGACTGTCATGCTTTAAGCGCAGGTAAAGATCTTCTTTCTAATCTTGGTACCAATCACAATCTATTGTCGAGTTTCCTTTCTGGTCCTTTTTATCACATGCTTCGTTCTTTGCCATGGTTTTTCCAGCTTCATCGTATAGAAAGACTATCGTTTTATCATCAGCACTAGCACCTATTGCTCCCATAGCAACACAAGCTATGTACTCAGGCTCACACGGAGTGTTTACTGTCAGATCTCCTCTCCCCTGTCCAGTTTTAGCTCTTTGGCAGTTTTTTGGCATAATCTTCCCATTTGATGTAGAAGCTTCAGCCATAGCTCCAAAAGTAAAATCTTTTTCAAATTGTTTACAAGCGGCTAGTCCTTTTCCTCCTGCTGAACCAGTTGGATTTTTAGTACAAGAAAAAAGAAAAGCACTTCCAAAGATGACTGTTAATAAAATTCTCATGATTTGTTCCTTTCCTGTTGTTGTAGAACAAAGAACAAATCGGCGGTTGGGGGGGGCTTTAGTGTTTATATTATTTTGTTTAATACAAGGGAAATTTTTTAATTTTTTTAGCTTGTTAGATTTTTTTATATCTTCAGAATGACACAATCCCTGTTTTGCTTTGGGCATTTTTCTGTCATGCTTTGAGGGCTTTCTATCATCTTGAGCGAAGCGAAAGATCTGCGCTCTTTTCAGCTTAGGAGATTCTTCGGAGTGTAAAACCCCTCAGAATGACAAGAATTCAAAAGAAACTAGAGAATCTCATCTCCGACACCACGACCTGATTTTTTCATTCTTTCTAGATATTCTTTGTAGGTAACACTGTGTCTTGTCCAAGGAGCAAGTTCTAAGCGTTTTTTAGGAATAGGATCTCCAGTCCCCTCGCAATAACCGTAATCTCCTGATTTTATTTTTCCAAGGGCACGCTCTATTTCGAACAGTCTTTGCCTGTCTCTATTCAAAAGACGGAAAGTCAAATCTTGTTCAATATTGATTGCTGCCAAATCAACATCATCTCGCATTTCATTAGTATCTAACTTGATGCTTCCTTTCGCCATAGCCTGCTTTGCATTGCTAATGATGATAGCTTTTTCTCTTCTCAACACTTCACGAAAAAGCAAAAGCTCATCTGCAGAAAAAAGTTCTGAGGGTGCAATTTGTTCTTCAGTGATTCCGCTTCTCTGATAACTTGTGGTTTCGCCCATAGTTCATAAACCCTTACAAAAGGACTAGGTCAGAGGCTCTAAAAAAAACGAATACTATCCACACAATAACCAAACTGATTTAAGTAAAATAAAAAACTTCACTTAAAACACAGAAAGTGGGGAAGATTCTAGGAACTAAAAGAAGGTTTGTCCATCATGAAATAAACTTTTGGTGGGATTAGTTTGACATATAACTACCAGATCATTCAGAATATTTAAGGCTTGAACAGGTGTGGTGCGATTTATATTGATTCTTTCAAGACGTGATAGAATTTCCTGAGAACGTAAATCCCTAATATCCGCATTGGGTGATTTTAAAGGCAGTGTCAACGGAGCAGACTGGATCTTATTTTCTTTTACTGCCAAAGGCTCTTTCTCTTTTTTATTGATTAACTTCTGTGCAAATAAAAGAACTTCTTTTGGGATACCAGCTAACTTAGCAACCTCGAGTCCATAAGAGTTACCACTGGAACCCTCTATCAGCTCGTGAGTAAAGTGTACACAATCTGCTTTCTGAAGAACTTTTGTGTGCACTAATTTAACAGATGCTAACTTCCTTGCTGGCTCAACAAGCTCATGATAGTGAGTGGCAAACAAAGTCCAAGCTTTCACGTGGTGAGCAATAAAATCTAGAATACCATGAGCCAAAGCTAAACCATCTTCTGTTGAAGTTCCTCGACCAACTTCATCAAGAATGACAAGACTTTTACTTGTTGCGTGACGAAGAATGTGAGAAGCCTCTTTCATCTCAACCATAAAAGTAGAAAGACCCTGAGAAAGATCATCACTTGCTCCTACTCTTGTGTAGAGGTTATCAAACACAGGAAGACTAGCTTCTTCGCAAGGAAGATAAGATCCCATTTGCGCTAAAACAGCACATAACGCTGTCTGACGCATAATGGTAGACTTACCTGCCATATTGGGACCCGTGATAAGAAGAATTTTAGACCCTTCGTCCATCATGATATCATTTGCTACAAACTGTGAGCTCCCAACTAACTTTTCAATCACAGGGTGTCTAGCTTTTTTTAAGAAGAGTTTTTTATTTTCTGTAAAGCTTGGTTTACAATAAGAGTCTCTAATTGCAGTCCAAGCAAAAGAAAGTACCACATCAAACTGAGCTAAATGGCTTGCTAGTTCAAGAAGAACCTCATAAGACTCTTGCAGTTTTAAAATTAATTGAGAGTAAAGCTCACGCTCTAGGTCAACTGCTTGATCCCTTGCAGAAGACAGTACCTCATCTAAATCTTTTAACTCCTCTGTTAAAAAGCGATCACAGTTCACCATAGTTTGACGACGCACAAAACTTTCAGGAACTTTTTTCAAATGGGATTTAGAGATCTCAATCAAAAGACCATAGGTTTTATGTGGTTTTATTTTTAAATTTGTAATGCCTGTTTGCTCTCTCAGTTCGTTTTGATACTGATCAATTTTTTCTTGACCTCGATCAACATACTCAAGAAGTTCATCAAGTTTTGAACTGTAGCCTTTGCAAAAAACTTGAAAATCAGAACCTAGTTGAGACGGCACTTCAACGAGAGCTTCTTCTAAAAGAGAAAGAGAATTTTTATAAACACCTAAAGAAACTTCAAAAGCTCTAAACACATCATTCTCATATCTTTTCGATATCACTTGTAATTTCATATGAACAGAAGCAACTTTTTTTAGTCCTTCTGTGACTTTTGCAAGCTCTTGAGGACGAATGCTACTAGAAGCAATACGAGCATTTAAGCGCTCAAGATCTCCAAGTCCAGAAAGAGAATTTCTCAAAGAAAGAACAACCTCCTGCCCAGAGTTGTAGAAGGCTTCTACTTTTTTTTGTCTTTCTAAAATTTTCTCTTCCTTTAGAACAAGGTTGACCAGAGAATGTTTCAAAAAACGAGCTCCCATAGGAGTCAATGTTTCATTGATAGCATGATATAAACTTCCTTTTTGTTTTTGACTACGAAGAGTTTCTAGCAATTCAAGATCTCTCACAACAGAAGCTTCTAGAGCTTTTGAATCAAGATCAAAAAGAGCTTTCAAACTTCTAAAATGTGTCAACTTAAAATGAAGTTCTTTTAAGTACAAAAGAACAGCTGTGACAAGCTCTTCTCCTCCTTGCACTTGACCACAAGGTTGAGCTTCAAAAGAAACCTGACCAAAAACCTCTTTGTATAATTCATCCCTAGAGTTCTTATCGTTTAAAATAGATTCACTCAACGTGCCCATCAGAAGAGAAGAGTATTTTTCAGAGTTTTTAAAAGTTTCTTGAAAACTATTTTGACAAAATTTTCTTAAAAGAATTTCTTTTGGACTATAGTTTTCTACTAGTTGATAGACTTCTTCTCTCGAAGACAGTTGACCAATCCGAAGCTCTCCAGTAGAAACATCACAAATCAAAGCAGACCAAAGTTTAGATTTTGGATCTTCATAGGCAGCTAAAAGATAGTTAGAGCTCTCAAGATCAAGCCCCTCTAGTTCATCAATGCAAGCTGGAGTCAGGACTTTTATGATCTCTCTTTTTACAAGACCCTTTGCTTGAGAAGCGTCTTCCACTTGATCAGCAATTGCTACTTTGTAATTCATAGCAAGGAGCTTCATCCAATAGTTCCTTGCACTGTGATGAGGAACCCCGCAGAAAGCAATTTTGTTTTTATCTCCTCGCTCTCTGCTTGTAAGAACAATGTTTAACTTCGGAGCTACTAAACTGGCATCATCTCCAAAGATTTCATAGAAATCTCCCATTCTAAAAAATAAAATAGCATCAGGCCTTGTCATCTTAAGTTTATAGTACTGCTGAAGCATGGGGGTCATAGAATCTAGACCCATGGTTTCCAAATTCGTCATAAAAATAACTCTTACTTTCTCTTAATGTAATTTTTGTCCGTTAGAAATTTCATCTGAAAGGTTAGGTAGAATAATTGCCTTTTTTGCGTCCAAAAAACCAAGAAGCAAAAACTCTGAACTAAAACCACCTATGTTTCTTGTACCGATGTTCACACAGCCCATCACCTTTTTATGCATTAAATCTTCAGGTTTATAGCGAACTGTGACTTGAGCTGATGTTTTTTTAATCCCAACTTTGTCTCCAAAATTTACCCAAATTTTATAAGCAGGCTGGCGCGCCTTAGGAAACTCCTCAACCTGGATCACTGTCCCTGCTAAAATTTCAACACAGCTAAAGTGCTCATAACTTACTTGTTCCATAGAAAATTCTTTCTCAATATCTAAAAAAAATTTTAATTTGGCTGAAACTAACATGAATTTAGGGTGGGTTGAAAGATTATTTAAGAAAGTCTACGAGCATAGGCTAGAACAAGAGCTCGAATAGAAAAACGAGACTCATATTGACGAGCAAGCTTTTCAAGTGTGAATCCTGTTGTAAGCACATCATCCAGAAGAAGAATCTTAGATTTATCAAGATCTTCTTTCATTAGAGAGTGAAGAGGAAAACTTTCTCCATCTCGTTTTTTTAGAGATCTTTTTTTTAGAGAAAAATGGAAAAACCATGGCGGACTCATAAGCTTTGCTCCTGACTCGCGACTTAAAGTTTTTGCCAAAAACCACGCCAAATCACAACGTCCATGAAGGCGACTAAAAAGACTAGACGCTGCAGGAACAATAAAATCTGAAGACTTCGCCAACTTTAAAGCATCCTCGTCACTTCTTATTAACTCCGTCAAAAAAAAAGACTCCTGTAATTTCTCTCAACTTTTACTTGTAAAATAAGAGTACGCATTTTTTCATCATACGGGTAGAGAGCTTTCACTCCAAGACGAGTTGGGGGTTTTCTTTTTTGAAACGAAGAAATACAAGACTCACACAGAGCTTCTTTATAGGTTGAATTGTTTTTTCTACACAAACAACAAGGAAACATAAAAACGCCTTTCTCCAAATAATGTCCTTGAGAATTTTTCTAACTTTTAGTTTAAAAGTTAGCGAGTGACTTCTCGCGAAAGTTCAAAATAATAAGTGCATCTTTTAATTTTATGCTAACTTAGGGCGTCCAAATTTCTTGAGGCAACAAGGAGAAAATCAAAGTGAAAATAATTGTACTCTTAAAACAAACTCCCGACACGGAAGCTCAAATCAAAGTCACTTCTGATGGGAAAAACATAGACACAACAGGTATGAAATATATCATCAACCCTTATGATGAGCATGCTATTGAAGAAGCTCTTCAACTTAAAGATAAAGACGCATCTTGCGAAGTCATTCTTCTAAGTTATGCGGACGATTCTGTAAAAGAACGTATGCTTAAAGGGCTCGCTATGGGAGCTGACAGAGCTATTCAAATCAGAAATGAAGAACTCAAAGAGATAGATTCTTTAACTCTTTCAAGCATTCTTGTAGCCGCTATTCAACAAGAAAATCCTGATATTATTTTTTGCGGCAAACAAGGTATTGACGATGACAACATGCATGTTCCTGTGATGATTGCAGAGCTTCTTGCTTGGCCTCATGTCAATGTCGTCAACAAAATTGAGTACAGAGAAAAAGAGCTCATGGTCTCAAGAGAAGTCGAAGGTGGCCAAGTAGAAATGTTTACAGTAAATCTACCTTGTGTTCTTGGAGCTCACAAGTCTCTAAACACTCCCCGTTACGCTAATTTACCAGGTATTATGAAAGCTAAGAAAAAACCTTTTGAACAAAAAGACCTCTCTGATCTCGGTTTAAATGCACTCGCCTTACAATCGTCTGTTCAAACCACAGTAGATTCTTACAAGCTACCTCCCAAAAAACCTGAAGGTAAGATTTTTAGAGATGAAGAGCTGCAGACGATGGTGGATAAACTAGTTGAACATCTTAGAACAGAGTCTAAAGTTTTATAAAACTAAACATAACTTTATCAAGGAGTTTACTTTCATGAAAAAAGTACTCGTATTTTGCGAACAAAGATCTGGACATTTGAAGTCTTCTGCTTATGAAGCTATTTCAGCAGCGTATCAAACATCAAGTGACCCGTCTCAAGTGGAAGTAGCTGCTTGTGTTTTAGGTTATCAAATTGAAACACTCAGTGACAATCTCCAGAACAAAGGTGCAAAAACTGTTTTTACCTATGACGCAGAAGTTTTAAACAACTACAATCCCCTCGCTTACACAGAAGCACTTTCTAAGATCATAGATGAGTACAAACCAGATGTTCTTCTCACCATAGCTTCACCCATGGGACGAGATCTTTTTGCTCGTGTAGCTGCAAGAAAGAAAGCAGGGCTTCTAACAGATCTTATTTCAATTCAAACAGAAGGAGATCTTTTAAAAGGTGGTACAAAACCCATGTATGCTGGAAAAGTTTTAGCAGAAGTCAGTTACACAAAAAACTGTTCACTTCGCATGGCAACGCTCAGACCAAACTCTTTTAAAGTTCTTGATAAGAAAGAGAGGGGAGAGAAAGTCTCTATCAAATCTCCTCTCTCAAACATAACATCCATTTCTTTTAAATCTCTTTCGCAAAGCGAAGGAACAAAAGTCGACCTAACAGAAGCTCTACGTATTGTTTCTGGAGGGAGAGCTCTTGGAAGTCGTGAAAATTTTAAAATTCTTGAAGACTGCGCAAAAGTTCTTGGGGCCACTGTTGGTGCCTCTAGAGCAGCTGTGGATTCTGGTTATGCCGATCATAGTATGCAGGTTGGGCAAACAGGAAAAACCGTAAACCCAACCCTCTATATAGCCTGCGGAATCAGCGGTGCTATCCAACACATGGCAGGCATGAAAACGGCAAAGACTATTGTAGCCATCAATACTGATAGGGATGCACCTATTTTTACAATCGCTGACTACGGGATCGTTGGAGATCTTTTTGAAGTAGTCCCTCTTCTCACAAAGAAACTACAAACTATGTTATGAGGATATTATGGAAAAAAAAGTAATTACATCAAACAAAGCACCAAAAGCTCTCGGTGCCTATTCTCAAATCATATGCTATGGAAATCAGATTTATTCAGCAGGACAAATAGGTATTGATCCAGAAACAAACAAACTTGTTGCTGGTGGTGTCGAAACTCAAGCCAAAAGAGCTCTAGAAAATGTAGCTCTCCTTCTAGAAGCTAGTAACTCTTCTTTCGAAAAAGTTTTGAAAGTCACACTCTACCTGACAGATATGGAACACTTTACAAAAGTAAACGAGATTTACAAAAGCTACTTTAAACCACCGTTCCCAGCTCGCTCAGCTGTCGCCGTAAAATCTCTCCCCCTAGGAGCCTTGATAGAGCTTGATTTCATAGCCTATACTCACTAGAATGGCTTATTGTTCAATTAAGAAATCATCCATTACCAAGGAAACTTTAATATGAAAAAAAATTTTCTTTTTTTATTCTCTCTACTCTTAGCTTCAACTTTTATTTTTGCAAACACACCACACTTTCTTATCACATCAGAGGGTGATAGTGTTTCTGTCTCTGTGGATAAATCGAGTCAAAAAGCAAATGAAGTAGAGGCTCTTAAACGAAAAGTAAAAGCTCTAGAAACCGAAATCCTTTTCCTCAAAAATGCAGTGAAAGAACTACAACAATCTGTTTTTGCTTCTTATTACCAACGAGCTCCAGTCACAACACAACCAAGCACTATCCAGGTTAAATCCAAAAAAACTCTTTGGTCTTGCTACCTTCAAGATCCTTTTGGAAAAACTTTTTCAGGCAAAGGAAGCACAGAAATAGAAGCTTCTGGCATTGCTCTTAAAGCTTGTGGTGGTGGAATTTATTGCAAAAAAAATTCTCTTAAATGCAGTAGTGAAACTGAAACCAATGAAACTGTGATCTCCCCATCTACAGGCTATATCATTGAAACCAACAAGAAAAGAACCTGGAGCTGTTTACTTCAAGACAGCTTCCAGAGAACCTTCACAAGCAATGGAGAAACAGAAGCTGAAGCTCGAGGAAACACCCTTAAAGCGTGCGGAGGGGGTATCCACTGCAAAGATGAGAATATGAGCTGTAGCCACAACTAAAAAGCAATTGATAACAGAGCGTTACAAAAACCCTCTTGAGTCACACTAGAATTGTCCGAAAGAAGCTAGAAACTAGGAGCTGTTCCTAACAAGAAATTTACTGGGGTGACCCGATGCTAAAAAAATATTTTTATCTTTCTCTTATAGCTTTAAGTATTTTAGCCATTGCAAAGCCAGCGGAAAAGACAATGGCTAAACTTGATATGTGTAAACAATACCCTGGAGGCACTTATATCAGCTATACTGGAGATATTTTTCTTATCACTAAAAATTGTGAAAGGAAAATATTAACTAAAACTGAGTCTCAGAATCTTACAAAGCAAGGTTATCCAGTCAAACAAGTAGGAGCTGATGTTATTCGAGCTCTTCCTAGAGAACCTCACAAAGAAACCTTTACATTTGAAGAAATGCAGAACAAATATAAAAATCATTGTGTTTCTGCAGGGAAAATAACTTATCTCGTCACAGCACAAGGAAAAAAAGCTTACTTCTCTTATGACATTGCAAAAAAATCTTGTCCGAACGGAATAGATCAAATCACTTACCCTGAGCTAAGAGCACTCCCTGATCTTGATCCTTTTTCTCCACCTAAAAATCTTTACCCTCCTATAAAAAAAGGAGATGTACCCAAAAAAATTTCTACAAAAACAGCATGTGCTAAGCTTAACAATAATTCTCTTGCTACTTTTCACTCAAAAATTTATCAAATAAAAAAAGATAAAGACGAGTGTTACTTAGTCGAATTAAGCTCTCAAAATCATGCTGTCCGTATGCAGTTAGGTGAAATCACACCGACTGAGCTGACACCTTCTCAATTTGTGAGTCTCAAAAAAGAAAAAGAAAATCCAAATAAACTCTCGAAAAAAGGTCAAAAATGAGCACCTCTGAAATTTCTATTCTCATCGTATTTCTTTTCTTTTTTTTATCAGGAATTATAGGCTTCTGGGTCAATAAAGATTCATGAACAAACGTAAATTCACACACATTAATGAAACTTTTACATGCCTTGTCTGCAGCAAAGAAGTAAAACCACTTCCTTCTAGTTGTCGCAATCACTGTCCTTTTTGCCTGTCTTCTCTTCATGTCGATATTAACCCTGGAGACAGAGACTCTTCTTGCAAAGGAATTATGGATGCTGTGAGTTATAGTCTTCATAGCAAAAAAGGAATTATGCTCCATCACAAATGTCGTAAGTGTGGTGAAATAAAGCTTAATAAAGCTTGTCACGAAACTTCCTTGCAGCCTGATGATTATAATAAAATTTTAACACTCACCCCAAAGTCTTTGTGATAGAAATTAAAAAATCAATCAGACACTGGAAGTTCAAAATAAAACTGATCCTGACCATTCACTTGTCTTATAGCTAAATGATAAACATCAGTTTTTTGAGTTCCGTGATCATCTCTGTAGGTTACCTTTAACTGACTCCGCGAATCCTTTTTACAAATAAAATTGACTTCATAAGTACTAGTATAAGCGATAGGTTCTAGTGTGTTTTCCCACTTAGAGTATAAGTAATATTTTCTAATCGCCCCTATCTTAATGAAAGACTGAAGATACTTTCTGTGCACATGGACTCCTCCAGATAGAACGCGTTGAGGAGAGTAATAAGGTTTAAAAACATGATCTATAGGGCTTTTGTATCCAGGTACAGAGCGTTCAACACCATGATCTAGTAAATACTCTGTTCCTTCACTCATAACAACACCAGGTAGAATTGAAATATACTCTCTTAAACCTTTTAAAGTTTTTTTATACTGTGAAAGAGATCTTGTTCTTTTTTGTTCAGGAGCTTCTGTAGATTCTCGGTTTCTTTTTTGTGGGCCTTCAGATGAAAAAACAATAGATGAGCTAAAAACGAAATTAAGAGCGTAAAAACAAAACAAAAAGCATCGCAACATAAAAACCTCTCTAATTGAATAAAATAGGCTTTTCTCTATTAAATATTCTTCGCGTAATTAGCTAGAAAAAAACTCACTTTTGGCTAATGAGGTATCCCATCACCCAAAGAGGCATGCTCGAGGTGGGTTTTCATATTGACAGTCTACTTACTTTTCCACTAGAATATCCCGCTATAAAGTTGTCTGCTAATGTATGTTTGTTGTGTGAGCTATCGCTTTCTAAGCTGATTTCAAAGGCTTAAGACAGAGGAAAGTCCGGACTTCGAGAGCAAAGATACTGGTTAATGGCCAGGCAGGGTAACCTGACGGAAAGTGCAACAGAAAGTAAACCACCTAAGTACTTCTTTTCAAAGAGAAGTGCCGGAAAGGCTGAAACGGTGAGGTAAGAGCTCACCAGCGGTATGGTGACATATCGGCTCGGTAAACCCTATTTGAAGCAAGACTAAGTGGGGGAGGACTCCTTTCTAAGGAGTGACACCTGCTCGGTGTTCCCCAGGTGAGTCGCTTGAGGTTTTTGGTAACAAACGCCCTAGATGAATGATAGCTTCGGTGTGACTTTTGTCGCACTAGACAAAATCCGGCTTACAGCGTAGCAACCTTACTTACGCGGACAACTTTATGCTTTCAAAAAAAAACTTATTTTAATTAAAGAGTGGATTGCCAGAAAATCTTGACAACCTCGCCAAGAGTAACCAAGCAACCCCTCGAAATATCTCCACTATGAACCAAAATCCTATAAGAATATTCCGTGAGCTTCCTTCTAGCCATTCAGGGGAGGTAAATCCTTATTATGAAACCCTCAAAAAGAGCTGCAGAAATAGGACATTGCCTTTGTTTTATGGCCCGTTTCTTGAAGGGAAAAAAGGCAGCTGGCGCGAAGAGTTTGAAAATCAACCAAAAGACCTTATCTTAGAGATTGGTTGCCACAAAGGTTCAACCCTTTGCCAAATAGCAGAAGATAATAAGGAACTTGGTTTTATTGGTATTGATATCACTTACAAGCGAGTCTGCGAAACAGCGTCTCTTGCTGTGTCAAAAGAGCTTCAAAATATCCGTTCTGTTTTAGCAAATGGAAATGAGCTTTCTTATATTTTTCAAGAGGCTGAGCTATCTGGTATTATTATCTTTTTTCCAGACCCTTGGCTCAAAAAAAAGCGACAAAAGAAAAACAGACTCATTAAGCGAGAATTCTGTGGTACAATAAGAAATCTTCTAAAAAAAGAAGGCTTTGTCTGGTTTAAAACAGACTCCGAAGAGTATTTTACAGAAGCAAGAGATGCCTTTCTCAACTCAGGCTTTAAGCAGGGTGACTTGAACAGTACTTTTTTCACAAAAAATTATGAATCCACCTTTGAGTCTAGGTTTAGAAAGCAAGGGTTACCGAAATATGAGAGTATTTTTATATACTCAAAAGACACTATGTTTGCATCACTCTTAGCTTAAAGATATAAGGAGAATAAAAGAACTCTTGATAGACATACACACTGACACAGACCTTGAGCATTACCTCATTGATGAAGAAAAAATTGCAAAACTAACAGAAAAGCTTTTAAACGCTTTGAATTTAGATCAACAGGAACTCTCTCTTTCTTTTGTTTGTGAAAAAGAAATTCAAAAACTTAATAACAGCTACCGCAAAAAAGATAAAGCTACCGATGTTCTTTCTTTTCCTCAAATGGCGTGGAACACCCCACTCACTTTAAAGGATAAAGAAGCACTTACAAAAAATCTGATACCTGGTGAGCTGCTTGGAGACATTGTCATATCTCTCAGTTATGCAGATAAAAGCGCTCAGTCAATTGGACACTCTCTTGGAAGAGAAGTTGTTTTTTTGATTATCCATGGTTTACTTCATTTATGCGGACATGATCACATGGAACCAGAAGAAGAAGCTCTCATGATAAGTGAACAAAAAAATCTCTTACAAATTCTAGAAGAAGCTAGAGAAGAACGAAACAGTATCTTATGCTTTGAGTGCATCACAAACAAAAAGGATTCACATTAAAATGGAAGAATTTTTAATCTCCGAGGCGAACAATCTAATCCTTGTTTTTCTTTGCCTTGTATCTTCCGCAATTTTTTCAGCAGCTGAAACAGCTGTAACCTCTCTTGGCATTCTCAAGACAAGACACATGATAGACAAACTTGGTAAGAGTGTAGCTCATCTTGAGCTGTGGGCTGAGCACCCTGGTAGAGTGCTCACAACCATTCTTCTTTTTAACAATATTGTAAATATTTTAGCATCCTCTATCATCACTCAAATCACCACAAGGTATTTTTCAAGTGGTGCTATCGGAATAGCAACTGGTATAAGCACTTTTTTGGTACTCCTTTTTGGAGAAATTATTCCAAAATCTGTAGCAAAAGCCCATTCTGAGAAGCTTGCTGTCGTATCTATGCGCTTCATTGTTACTGTCTACTACATTAGCTACCCACTTGTAATTTTACTTTCTTCTTTTGCGAACCATGTAGTGAAAATTCTGTCTAAAGGAACAAAAATATTTCCTCTTATTACAGAAGAAGAAATTGAATTTATGGTGAGCGAGGGAGAAAAAGCTGGGGTTATTAAAGATATCAAAAAAGAAATCATCGAAGGTGCTTTTGATTTTGATGAAACTAAAGTCAAAGAAATTATGACTCCTCGTCCAGATCTTATTGCCCTTGAGTCACAAGACACAATAGCTTCAGCTATTGAAGCCACTCTAAGAACTGGTTATTCAAGACTTCCTGTGTTTAAAGACACTGTCGACCGTATTGTTGGGATTGTTATAGCAAAGGACCTTCTAAATCATGCTCATATGGGAAAACAAAATCTTCCTGTTAGTGAAATAATGAGAGAAGTTTTCTTCGTCCCTGAGTCGAAGTCACTTATGGCTGTTTTCAAAGATCTGAAACGGTCGAAAAGTCATATTGCTATTGTTATTGATGAGTATGGAGGAACAGCAGGTATTGTCACTATGGAAGATATCCTCGAAGAAATTGTGGGAGACATTCAAGATGAGCACGATGCTGAAGAAGCAAGGATTTTAGAAATCAGTGATAACACTTTTGAAGTTGCTGGTTCCATTAGTCTTGATGAATTTATTGAATATTTTGATTTAGAAGGAAATCTTTCTTTTGAAAAAGAACTCACTGATGACATCGACACTTTAGCTGGGCTTTTCACAAAACTTGTTGAACAAATGCCTGAAATTGGACAAACAAAGGAACTTGCTAACCTCAAAATGGAGGTTCTCGAGGTGGATCACAAAAGAATAGACCTGTTTAAGATAACTAAAATTACAAATGAAAAAAAACCAAACCAAGAGATCTAGAGAAATCTTTGAGATAAAGGTTGATCAGCATATTCAACTTGATTCGCCTGTTTGGTCTTTTGGTCTTGAAGGACTTGCAGCAGAGTTCGACGATCATATCAAACGATCTATCCCTGCTTACAAAGAAACTCAAGATCTCATAATCGATTTAAGTGATTATTACACAAGACGAGGAGGGATTATCTTTGACCTTGGCTGTTCGACAGGAGAGCTCATAAAAAGACTTGCAGAAAAAAATAGACATCATAAAAAAATTTTTTGGATGGGACTTGATAAAGAAGAAGGCATGATTCACCATGCAAAAAACAATACAAAAGATTTCAAGAATTTAGATTATATTCACTGCGATTTCCTTGAGTACTCTTTACAGAAAACTCCTTTTGTCCTTATTTGTTATACTCTGCAATTTATGACACTTGCTTCAAGGCTTGTTCTTTTAAAAAAAGTTTTCAACGCTTTAGAAGAAGGAGGGGCCTGTATTATCTCTGAAAAAGTTCTTGAAGAAAACTCTTCTACACAAAATATATTTAGCTCCCTCTATCACTCCTATAAAAGTCGAATGGGGTTTACTTCCAGTGAAATTTTAGCAAAAGAGTCTAGCTTAAAAGGGATTTTAACTCCCCTCACAAGACAGCACAATTTTAAACTTTTTGAGAATGCAGGCTTTGAAAAGGTAACTCTTTTAGCAAAAAACCTTCACTTTGAAACCTACTTGCTTGAAAAATAAACTTGATTTTTTTGAGAAGTTTTTTCTATCTCAACACCTCATCGATTTCATTGATTACATGAGTTTTAGAAGAAAGTGTGTGGAGTTGTTTTAAAAGAAGTTTTGCTTGAACTGTCACATTGTTACGAATCTTTTCAATATAAGCTAGTTGAAGCCAATTAGGTGTCCCTGCTAAAATTTGAGCCACGTGATCTCTGTACTGAATAGATGTGTTTTCAATCACATGCATAGCAACTTCTGAGAGACTTTGATTTCTTGAAGTGGCAAAGTAAAAAAGGTTTTCAAAGTAACGATTTGTTGGAGAAAGAGATCTTGTTGCCAAAAAGTTTAGAAGCTCAAGACATAAGAAGATGTTAGAAGATTCTAAATTTAACTGTCTTAACTCTTCTGTAGGAATACTTCCTAAGTAGTCTAAAAAATCCTTCTCTGCTTTCTTAGGATTCAATCTAATCATAGCTTGAGCAAAGCCTATATCATTACGCAAAAAGAGACCTTGTTTCACAATACTATAAGAAGATGTAAGCTGATTTTCAGCAAGGGCATCTGCCATCGAAGGAACTAGTTCTCGCTCTAAATCATCCACCATGATGGCTGCACTCAAATGTTTTTCTATATGAACAGCCAACTCTGCAGATGGAAATGCTGTAGCAATTCCCCAAGCCAACTCTCTTTGTTTGAGACTAAGTGAAGCCTTAAGCTTTTCAAAAAGCATAATAGCTTCTTTTGGCTCTACTCGAAAACTTTGAAGCAGCTCAAGGGTATTAGATTTTTCATAAAAAGGTTGTTTTTCGTCTGAAGATGAAAATTTTTCAAGAAGGAATTTTTTTCCCATTTCCTGCTCCCCTCTTATAACAATAAGACGAAGAACATTTTTAATTTCAAACCCTCCCTTAGCGATAGCAATATTAAGAGCATCTTGTGTCTTTGTTTTATCTGTAATTTTCTCTGCCTTATAATCACGTTTCGTTGTGGAACAAGAATAAAGCAAACTAAGACACGCTAGAATTATGAAATTTTTCATCACAAACCTTTCTCGTTAGTTATATTATCTTTTCGAAGTGAAATGAATTTGAATACGCAAACTTAAGTCCGCTGATAACAACTCTTCCCAGTAATCGACATCTCTTATATCAGAAGCTAAGCTAATAATCATTGTATCACCAATGTTTTGGTCTACACAAACTTTATACGAAAGGCTAGTAACTTGATACCTACTTACAAAAGAAATAAAGCGATCTCCGCGTATTCTTTTTTTAGGAAAAAAGTAAATACGCCTAAAACCTTCGGTCTTAATGGAAAAAAGCTTTGCCACACGTAAGCAATAAGAACAAGGAGCATTCAAAAGAAAAAAACCATCCTTTTCTTTTGATAAAACATAAACCTTCAAAAGAGAGACTTCATCAAAACAACGAGCAATCGAATAAATTCCGTAAAAAAAAACAAACAAACTAAAAACATGAACAAAAAGGCTTGTTAAAAACAAAACAACTACTTTCTGATAGAGGAATATCTAAAATAAATCACAATGCCGAAACTCTTCTATGAATTAAAGCAAATACAATCGGACATAAAAAAAGAAGTCCTAAAAAAATTTGAGACCATCTACTAAAGCTCGTAAAAAGAGGAAGACCACCGCAATTCACATGATCTCTTTCTACACTTGCCTGTTTATACTGCCCACTTAACATAAATCCAACAGACTGAGACATATTTAAACTGGGCGTCGAAGACTCGTAACCTGTCCTTAGTAAAATATTTTCTAACTCATCTCGTGTGAGCTCAGGATTTAAAGCAAGCAAAAACCCTGCAGCACCGCTTACAATGGGAGCGGCAAAAGAAGTACCTTTACCGAATTGATAGTGATTTTCTCCAGGAACGGAAGAGAGAAGAGCAAAATTTTCAAGATAACTGTCACTCATCCCAAAAGACATTTCTCCTCCTGGAGCAAACATATTTATATGGTAACCAAAATTAGAGTAGCCTGTTGGCTCACCCTTGTGACTGAGAGCTCCAACAGAGAGAACATCTCGACTAGCACCCGGGTAAAGAGGCTTGCTTGTAGATTCATTACCAGCAGCTGCTATAATTAAAATACCATAAGCTTTTCTTAAATAACGCATAAGAAGTGTTGTTGTCTTTGACCGTTGAAACTTTCCAAAAGAAGCATTGATCACTCTCACCCGATTTTCTAAATTCTGGTTTGCATAGGCAATATACTTGAGTGCATTAATAATAGCAAAATCAGATATTGCTCCCTCTCCTTTAATGTCTTGCATAACCTTAAGAGTCATAATCTCACACATAGGACACAGACCAATCATACCGAACTCAGAAGATTCCCCTACAATCAAACCAGCTACCTGAGTTCCATGGGCACACTCACCAGCTACTCTTGCTGAACATTCACTTCCAGGGCCTTTTGTGCCAAAAGGAAAAATATCTGGAGTTCCTAAAATCTTCTCATTTTGATCTGCTGATGTTGTGTTGCAACCATGAATATCTTCTCCACACATAAACTGACCAACCTTTGGATTTGTCCAAAGACGACTCTTAAGTGCTTGGTGATGATAGTCAACTCCACTATCAATCACAGCAATAAGAGGATGTCTCAACTCATTTGTTAACTTTAGATGATGGATACTTTGTTTTATTTCTAAACTTGCTTTGTCAAAAGCAATTTGTTTTTGCCACCAAAAAAGTTTCTTCCTATTGTAAAGATCTAAATTTCTTAATAAATTTCTCTCGCCTGGATTCCCTCTAAAAACAGCAGGGAAATTAAGTTGCTCACGTTCAACAAATAAAACAGCGTCTTTTTTTCTAAGATTTTCGATTTCTTTTTCAAGAGAAGCCTCTTCAGTAAAAGAAAGCTCAATCAGATCAACTGGGCCTTCTTTTAAGGCAAAATCTCCTTTTTTTTCTGGAAAATAAAAAACTCGTCCTATTTTTTTCACATGCGATGAACCTAAATAGCTAAGATATTGTTTAAGGGAAGCTGACACCGTCTCACGAGGCAATTTTTGCACCCTTAAAGCAAGAAATACTCTCGAACCTTCGACTTCGAGTTGCTTAGATGTAAGACGAGGGTTATGTTCCTTGTCTTCTGTCTCTACCGTGCCAAGCCAAAGAATACTGAAGAAAACAACAACGAGACTGGATAAAAAAACAAATATCCGCATGAGAATTCCTTACAGCTTCCAGTAAATCTTCTGATCGCTAGGCAGCGATGCTATGTTAAAATAAACAGAGAAGAAAGAAAAATGCTATACACTTTCACACGAATAAAGAACCATTTTTAGAAACCAACTTCTATAAGTATGAACTTAAGTAAATTATGAGCCTTTTAAAAAAAACAATCGTTATTACAGCACCTTCTGGAACAGGTAAAACGACTATCACAAAGAGACTTGTGACTGAACTCGAAGAACTAGAGTTTTCTGTGAGTTATACCACACGCCCTAGAAGAGAATCAGAAACCGATGGGATAAACTACTGGTTTGTCACAAAACCAGAATTTGAAGTCCTCATCAATCAAAATAAAATGATTGAATGGGCTAACGTTTTTGGGTGTTACTACGGAACAGGATACGCTGAGCTAGATCGCGCAAGGTCTCGCGGAAAGAGCCTTCTTCTTGAAATCGATGTCCAAGGCTGGAAAAATATTAATGCGAAGATCCCAGGCCTTTGTTCTTTATTTATACTCCCGCCTAGTATGAAAGAGCTTTGGAACCGCCTAATGAGTCGTGGAACAGAAACAAGAGAAGTCATGGAAAAGCGTTTTGCAACAGCCAAACAAGAGATCGAGCTTGGTCAACACTTTGACCACTTTGTCATAAATGACAACCTTGAAAGAAGCTATCAACTTATAAAAAATTTTCTGCTACGAAATGAACCTCTACCTCTTAGCAAAGAAGGGGGGCAAAAACACTGTCATAAACTTCTTAAGGAGTTTGAGACATTCAAGCCCTAAATTGTTTGATCTGCCCTATCTTGTGGAATCATTGAATTATGAGTGAAAAAAAACTGCCTTCTCTTCATGTGCAACTTTCAGAACAAGAAAAAGAAGCTTTATCTGAAGAAGCTTTCCAAAAACTAAAAGAGAGCCTCTCTTATATTCATAAAGAAGAGTTTTTTGAAAAACTTGAGAAAGCCTACCACTACGCTAAAGATAAACACACTCATCAATCTAGACACTCTGGAGAGCCTTATATCTTACACCCTCTAGCAGTGGCTGAAATCCTAGCAGAGTTTCGTGTAGACCCATCATCTCTGATTGCTGCTGTTCTTCATGATGTTGTCGAAGACACAGACACACCTCTCAGTGAGATAGAAGAAAAATTTGGAAAAGTCGTAGCTAGTCTTGTGGATGGACTCACAAAAATTGGGAAAATTAAGTTTAGTTCAAAAGAAGAACGCATGGCAGAAAATTTCAGGAAAATGATCCTAGCCATGGCAAAAGATTTTCGTGTTATTCTAGTCAAGTTAGCAGACCGTTTGCACAATATGCGAACCCTCAAACACCTCTCAGTTGAAAAAAGAAAAAGAATAGCACGAGAGACTCTTGATATCTACGCGCCACTAGCCAATAGACTTGGTATTTATGGAATTAAAAGTGAATTAGAAGACCTCTGTCTAAAACAGCTTGAATACACTATCTATAAAGAAATCGCTACAAACCTTGCAGCTAAAAAAAAAGAACGAGAAGCCTACATTGAAGAAATAAAAGAAATTCTAGAAACAGAACTTCATAAGTACGGGTTTACTCATGCAAAAATTTTTGGTCGCCCAAAACACATTTTTTCTATTTATAGGAAAATGGTGGGAAGACAACTTGCTTTCGAAGATGTTCATGATCTCTTTGGATTCAGAATCGTTTTAAGCAGCATAAAAGAATGCTATGAAGCTCTTGGTATTGTCCACTCCATGTGGAAACCAATGCCTGGTAGATTTAAAGACTACATAGCAATGCCAAAAGAAAACCTTTATCAATCACTTCACACAACTGTTGTCAGACAAAATGGAATGCCAGCAGAAATTCAAATCCGAACTTCTGAGATGAATAGTGTTTGTGAATTTGGCATTGCTGCTCATTGGTCTTATAAAGAAAAAAATAGAAAGTTTAATGCAAGTGAACTCGAAAAATTTTCTTGGCTCAAACAAATGATTGAGATGCAAAATGATTTGAAAGATCCAAATGAATTTCTTGATGCTTTGAAAGTAGATCTGTTTGATGATGAAATTTTTGTGTTCACACCAAAAGGAGATGTAAAACAGCTCACAGCAAAAAGCACTGCTATAGATTTTGCTTTTGCTGTTCACAGTGATGTTGGATCGAAGACTGTTGGTGTAAAAGTCAATGGACGCATGGTTCCTCTGAGATGGAAACTAAGCTCAGGTGATATTGTCGAAGTTCTCACATCAAAAACACAGAAACCATCAAAAGATTGGCTTAACTTTGCTGTGTCCTCAAAAGCAAGAAACAAAATACGTTCCTTTCTGAGACAAGAGCAAAGAGCAAGCAGCCGAAAAATTGGAAAAGATCTTCTGACCTACGAACTCTCTAAAAGACAAATGAGTCTTGATAAGATTATTTTGAATAAAAAAATTGATCTCTTGCTCACTGAATCAAAAGAAAATAATTATGACGATCTATTGCTCTCTATTGGTTACGGGAAGGTCAATACAAGAGAACTCATTGGAAGAACCTTCTTTAAAAAAGAAGAGAATGAACATGAAAATGAAAATGAAACTTCGCAACCTACTATTCCAGAAAAAAAAGAAATATCAAATAAAAAGTCTTCTGGAGTTCTCGTCTCTGGACTCGATAACATCCTTGTCAGCTTTGGGAAGTGTTGTGGACCTATTCCAGGCGAAGATATTATTGGTTTTATAACAAGAGGACGAGGTGTATCCATTCATAACAAAACTTGTGCAAAAGCTTTAGACCTTGATCCAAAAAGAAAAATCGATGTAGCATGGACAAACGAAAATGAAGACGAAGGGAATCATTCTGTTTTACTTCAAGTCATAACAGGAGAAAGAAAAGGTGTCTTAGCCGATGTGACAGTTGCTATTGCTAGCTGTGGCGTGAACATTAAAAAAGCACAAGTTCGTCTATCTCCTGATCACACAGGAATTCTTGACTTCGAACTCACACTGAATAACTTAGAGCAATTCAAAAAAGTTTTGAGAGTAATACAAGCTATTCCAGATATTATTTGCGTAGAAAGAAGAAACAAAGTTAAAAAAAGGTAGAGCTTGCAAGACAATCTTTTCCTTTGCAAGGAATAGAATTTACTTTTGAAACTTCTTCATAACGTTTCTTCGCACGCATGATCCACTCTTGTGTCGTTTTTGTTCTGAACACTGGATTGCCCCAATTGTTACGATAAATCTCCATTTCCTTTTTTGTCACAAGTGGTTTTACAAATAACTTTTCTTTTTCTAAATCAGGATGATCAATAAGTGTTTTCCAAGCAGCTTGAATTTCACTATGAAGATCAACATGAACGGCACCAACTAGCTCACCTATTATATTTTTTTCCTCCACAATTCTATCGATATTCAAATTCATCTCTACCCCCTGATCTTTAAATGGATTGAGAAGATCAAGAAGAATTGCACTTTTTCCTGCATAAACTTCTGGGATCACTGCGATGCGACCAAGTGTGCTTTTTTTAGGACCTTTTTCATGACCTTGTGGATAGATCAAAAGATTCTGAGCTTCAGGACTCAAAACAAAATCCACAAATCTTTCTGCTTCTTTTCTAGAAGGAGCTCCTCTTAAGATCCCAATAGGATCAGAATTAAAAATAGTAGCCTTTTCAGGGAGAACAAACCCTAAATTCTTAGACCCAATAGAAGCTACTTGTGGAGTCGCATAAAAATTAATTGCTGCAGCCATAGCTGCGTCACCTGTTAAGACAGCTTTGATAGGATCTGAACTTGAGTGTGTAAATTTCCTTGTGTTACCTGCCATTTTATTAAGAAGAGCCCACCCTTCTTCCCAACCAAGACTCTCCAGCATAATTAAAAACATCATAAGAGAAGAGCTTGATTGTCTTGGATCACTAAGAGACACATATTCGTAGTATTCTTTTTTCCCTAAATCTTTCCATGTGTAAGGGGTTGGCATTTTTAAAAGAGACAACACTCTTTTATTGTAAAAAATCCCAAAAGAAGAAAGAGCTGTTGCGTACCAAACTTCTTTTTCACTACGAAAACTTAAGTTAGAAAAAACTTTTGGCAAACTTTTATCTATTTTTTCAGGCAATTTATAAGGTTCTAAAAGCCCTCTTTTTTCAAGATCATAAAAAGTAACTTCTCCCCCACCCCAGAAGAGATCAATCCCAGAGGTTTTAGAGTTTTGACTAAACCGGTTGATGATAAACCTTAGGTCGTTTTCCGTTCCTCCTTGGTCAATCCAATCCACTTCGATCTCTTCACCATATTTTTCTTTATAATATTTTTGAAAAAGAGGAACAAACTCATTTTGAATAGATTTTCTATGGGGAGAAATAATGCTTAGTTTTGCAAACGCAAAGAATTCACTAAAAAGAAAGAAACATATTAAAGCTCTTAGAAGCATTTTATTCTATTCTCTTTGTTTTATGACCAGTGAATGGTAGCAGTGTATAAGGCATCTTTTCATGAAAAAAAGAAAAAGGTCAAACTCTATTAGAGAAGAAGGGGGAATCTAGTAAGCGTTTTTAATCAAAAAAAAGGTCGCAACTCTTTATCATTCTGAGGGTATTCCGACTTTGTCATTCTGAGGGCGTTCTGACTTTGTCATTCTGAGCAGAGCGAAGAATCTCCCAAGCTCAAAATAAAGGAGATCTTTCGCGAAGGCGTTTTGTCATTCTGAATGCGAAGCCGAAGAATCTCCCTTGTTTTCTCTGAAGGAGATTTTTCGCTTCTTCAAAATAACAACACTTCTTCTTTAACTTTTAATTCGCGCTATAAGTTTATCAGAAGACTCTTTGCGAAAAAATAAATGAGCACTCACTCTTTTGCTTTTCCATTATTTTACCCATAATATTCTTATTTTTTTCATATTGCCCCACTTAACCCATTATGATAGCAACGTAATCAATAAAAGATTTCACAAAATATAATTACTGGGATTATCATGACGTTTAGAAAAAAAATGTTTGGTGTTAGTTTTTTTCTTCTTTTTAGTTTTCATACACATTTAGCTTTTTCTTGTTTACCTCACTCGTTTCTTAGGCTTACACAAACAAAAGCTCCTTTTCACACTCTTCATCTAAAAGAAAGTGCCCATGCTCGCTACCAAGCAAGTATTTCTTTAAACAACAATACTATTGTTACTTTCTATAACTGCAATAAAACTGAAACTCCTCACTCAGATAGCTTTGTGGATATTTTATGCACAAAAGGAAATGACACTCTACAGGTCTTTGGAGTTTTTGGTGAGTTTAGTGCTACTTGGAGTCGAAAAGATGGGAATACTACAGACTTTGTTGTCAAGCCCTAGGACTGTTGCGTGAGGTTTGCGCCAAGCGTTTACAAAAATAACTTTTTGTGAACCTAAACTAGTTTCAAACTCACATTCTAAAGAAAGATGAAAGTGCCCCATAAAACCAAGAGAAGCATCTGTAGAAGAAATCCATTTTAAAGCTTTTTCTTTGAGTCTGTCTCTATTTAAAACTCTTTTTTTCTTTCTTGAAACTTCTGCTAGTTTTAAACAAATTTGGTCCACAAGAAAAGCAGGCAGAAGTCGTGTTAAATTTTGAAACACACTCGAGCGTACAATTTTCATGTAAAGAGCGTACTGTTTTTTTCCGAGAAGATAGTCACCGTGACACAAAGCAATTTTTGTACCATTTTTAAGCTGAATTACGAGAGTCCCTTCAAGTACTAGCTCAACATTTTTCCATGGTCTTTTTTCAAGAGAAAATTCATGATTTCCCTGAACAAAAATGACACGAACCCCTTTTGTGGCAAGATCTTCTAGGGCCTCAAATAATTCATGAAATTTAGCACAAAAAAATCTTGAGTAACCAAAAAAGAAATCAAAAATATCACCAAGAAGCACAAAGTATTCGACTGTGGTGACATCTATTTTACGAATAAGATAGAGCAGAGCTTTATAGTTCGGTTCATGGGGAGATCGTACATGAACATCTGTAACAAAAAGAACAGGTCCTGATATAAACTTTAAGTCACTTGTCTTGTCACTTCTTTTAGTTGTGATAAAAAACCTCCCAAGGCTGTTTACAGCCCTTTTATAAAAGTCTTGCAAATAGCTCTCAATTTTGATTTCTTTGAAATTACTCTTTAGATTAAATGCTCTCAAAAAGCGAAGTAATAAGGAAATAAAAGCATGTCTGAGAATATAGAATCACGCATGAAAGAAGTCATTATCAACTCTCTTGGTGTTGAAGAAGGTGCCGTGAAACCTGAAGCCAAGTTCATCGAAGACCTAGGGGCTGACTCCCTTGATATTGTTGAACTTGTTATGGTCATGGAAGAAACCTTTGGTATTGAAATCCCAGATGAAGATGCTGAAAATATTCGCTCTGTAAACGATGCTATTAGTTATGTTAAAAAATTCGCCAACTAATACCATCTAGGAAATAACAACTACGGAAATCAACCTATGCTGCTCTTCCCTATTGTTGCTGTTGCTTCTGACCACGCTGATCTAGGTTTTAAACAAGCTGTGGTTGATTACCTTAAGACAAAAGGTTGCCAAGTAAAAGATCTTGGCCCATCCATAGATTTAAAAGAGTCTGTGGACTACCCAGACTATGCTGAAAAACTAGCCCATGCTGTTACATCAAAAGAAGTGAGTGGAGCTATTGCTATTTGTGGCACAGGCATTGGTATGTCTATAGCTACAAATAAGTTCTCTGGCATTAGAAGCGCTTGCCCATGGGATCATTTCACAGCAGAAATGACAAGACGACACAACAACATCAATATCTTGTGCCTCGGAGCAAGAAGCCTTCCAAGAAAACTAGCTTTTGAGCTCATTGATATCTGGTTAGAAACCCCGTTCGATGGGGATCGTCACAAGAAACGTCTTGATAAAATAGCTGCATTCGATAGAAAGAGCCTTTAGAAAAATCTTAATCCGCCATCTTAAAGTCCTCTGATTTTCGCAATCAGATCCCCTCAAAACTGCTCGAGAAGACTTTAGATATCCAAACAAAAAGGGACACTCTATGAAACCATGGCAGATGCTTAAAAATTATGACGACGACGTTTATGAGTGCATTGAAAAAGAACTAAAAAGACAATCAGAGTCCCTTGAGCTGATTGCTTCTGAAAATTTTGCCTCCATGGAAGTCATCTCCTCCATGGGCAATGTTATGACAAACAAGTACGCTGAAGGCAGGCCGAACAAACGCTATTACAGCGGCTGTGAGTTTATTGATCAAGTCGAAAACTTAGCTATAGACCGCGTCACAAAACTCTTTGGTTGCGAGTACGCTAATGTTCAACCCCACTCGGGAGCTCAAGCTAACGCTGCAGTACTTCTTGCTTTGTGTGAACCAGGAGCTAGTATCCTCGGCCTTGATCTAAGTCACGGAGGCCATCTTAGCCATGGTTCTTTTGTAAACTCTTCTGGCATCTACTATAAACCTCATTTTTATCAGCTCAACCCTCAAACAGAGCGTCTTGACTACACTGCTATCAAAAAACAAGCAGAAGAACTCCGCCCAAAAGTGATTATTGCAGGTGCTAGCGCTTACCCAAGATCCATTGATTTTAGTAAATTTCGTGAAATTGCTGATTCTGTTGGGGCTTACTTACTAGCAGATGTGTCTCATATAGCAGGTTTGATTGTAGCTGGGCTTCATGAAAACCCCTTCCCTCATGCTCATGTGGTCACGTCAACAACCCACAAAACACTCAGGGGGCCAAGAGGTGGTGTTATCCTTTGGTCAGATAATGCTCTTACTGTGCAAATCAATAAATCTGTTTTCCCAGGAATCCAAGGGGGCCCACTAGAACACATTATTGCAAGCAAAGCTGTCGCCTTCAAAGAAGCTGCTAGTAAAGAATTTAAACAGTACCAGTCGCAAATTATTCGCAACACTGAGTGTCTTGCAAATGAATTAAAAAATTATGGATTCCATTTAGTGTCAGGTGGTTCTGATAATCACCTTCTTTTAATCGACCTCACAAAGTCTCACCCAGAAGTCACAGGAAAAGATTTTGAACAAGCTCTTGAAACAGCAGGCATTACAACAAATAAAAATACTGTGCCTGGAGAAACAAGAAATCCTTTTGTCACAAGTGGTATTCGCATTGGCACCCCAGCTGTTACTTCTCGCGGCATGAAAGAAGAAGAGATGAAAAAAATAGCTTTTCTCATCAAAGAAGCCATGACTCACAGAGAAAACAAAACTCATCTTCTCGCTTTAGGAAAAGAAGTTAAATTATTGACCCATTCTTTTCCTCTCTACCCCGATTGGAAATAAGGATTTTTTATTATGTCCTTTTGCTTTGAAAGCCTAAGTGAGCAATTTCTTCGTTGTGAAAAAGTTTTTACAGCTCTCCACACACTCAAAGATGGGAAACTTCTTATCCTAACAGATGATGAAGACAGAGAAAATGAAGGAGACTTTATTTTTGCTGCTGAAGACTCGACAAAAGAAAAGATAAATTTTTTGATAAAAGAATCTAGAGGACTTGTTTGTCTAGCTCTCACTCCCGAGCTTGTAGATAAGCTAGAACTTCCTCTCATGAAAGATCCAAGAAAAAATTCTCCTCTTTTTGACACAGCTTTTACTTTTAGCATTGAGTCAAAAGAAGGTGTCACCACTGGGATTTCTGCTTCTGACAGAAACCACACGATATTAACTGCTATTGCAGACAATGCAAAACCAAGTGACCTTGCAGTTCCAGGTCATATTTTTCCTTTACGAGCTCAAAAACGAGGTGTCCTTGATCGTTGTGGACACACAGAAGCCTCTACAGATCTTATGCTTCTTGCAGGAAAAAAACCAGCAGCTGTCCTTTGTGAAATTCTTCGTGATGATGGAGAAATGGCACGAGGTGAAGAACTTGAGCTGCTCTCAAAAAAATACGGTATCCCAAAACTAAGTATTGCTGATCTTATTATCTTTCGTATGCTCAAAGAAAAAGTATTAGAAATTACAGAAGAAAAAACTCTTTCTGAAGATTTTCAAAAACTTCACATGGTCTCTTTCACATCTCTTATAGATGAAAAAACTTTTGTAGCACTCACAAACACAAGAGAAGAAGAAAGTGAACTTGAAATCCTATGGGAAGAAAAAACTTTTTCTCATCACGAAGGAAAAGACGACCACTTTTCAAGCTCTCTTTTTCTGTCAAAACAGTTTTTCTCTGAAAAAAAACCGCGTCTTTTTATCCTTTGCCTTTCCCACGCTGACATTGGGAATCAATACGAACAAAGGAAAAAACAGGGTTTTCTCTCAAAGATTTTAACTCACCTTTCGCTTCATAAATCTAAATCCTCTTTTCGCTCTGGTAAAAAATCTTTAGATCCTAAGCGGTTAGATTTAAATCTTGCACAAAAAGAGACAATTAGCTATAAGGAGCCCCTGTGAAACCCAGTTCTAGTAACATTGCTATCGTCGTAAGCCTCTTTAATTCCAAAGTTACTTTAGCACTCCTTGAGTCTGCTAAAAAAACTTTACAAGAAGCAGGTGTGGCCTCTGAACGCATCCGGGTTGTGAAAGTTCCTGGAGCTTTCGAACTTCCTGTCGCTTGTGCTAAACTAGCAAAAGACCCTGATGTAACTTGTCTCATAGCAATAGGTTGTGTGATTCGTGGTGACACACCTCATTTTGAGTATATCTCTAGTGAAGTCACACGTGGCCTCATGAGTGTAAGTATTACAACAGTAAAACCTGTAATCATGGGTGTTCTTACAACAAACACTGAAGAGCAAGCCATAGACCGTTGTCACCTCGGAGCTAGAGTTGTCAATTCTTGTAGCTTTAAACCTCAAGCTAGAGACAAAGGAATTGAATTTGCAGAAGCAGCCCTTACGATGATAGAAGTTTTTCAAGGAGAAAACACATTTTGAGTAGCAAAACTCTATCAAAAACTTTAGCCAGAGAAGCCTCTGTCCAGTTTCTTTACCAGTGTGATGTCTTAGAACTTTTTTATTTTTCAACGAGCCATTTTGCGGAATTTGCAAAATCTTTAGAACTCGAAGAAAGTGTGAGAGTCTACACTTCTATTCTTGCAAAAGGTGCTCTTGACCACTTAAAAGAAATCGACTCTATCATCACAAGCTCAGCTACAAAATGGAACCTATCAAGAATTAGTTTTCTTGATAGAGCCATCCTCCGTTATGCAACTTATGAACTCCGTTATACGGATACCCCAAAAAAAGTAATTCTGAACGAAGCTATTGAGCTGGCTAAAAAGTTTGGAGAAAACAACTCTGGACGTTTTATCAATGGTGTTCTTGGTGCTATTGCAGAAAAACCAAAGGGATAACTAAAAATGAAAGTTTTGTTTGAGAAGTGGCATGGTTGCCAAAATGATTTTATTGTTGTTTTTTCAAACCCAAATCAAAAAGAACTTTTTCATGCTTTAAAAGAACAAGCCTCTGAACTCTGCTCTCGAGAAGGAAGTGGCATAGGAGCAAATGGAATTCTTATCCTTGAGTTTGAACCTTCTCTTGCTATGAATTTTGCACCGAGCAAACTCACAATCATAAACCAAGATGGTTCTATTGCAAAAAACTGTGGAAACGGAATCAGATGCGCAGCTCTTGCTTGCTACAAAAGAGCACATGAACACACAAGACCTGTTGAGATTCCAGATTCCTTTGAACTAACTGTAGAAGAAAATAAATTTCTTTGTCATTTTTCTGAAGAAAAAAACTCTTCCGGTATTCCTCAAACTGTAACTGTATCTATCGGGGTTCCTCGATTAAATGAAGCAAACCCTTGGCACGAAGAAGCTCTAAAAGCTGTCGAAGAAATAAAAACAGAGCTCACACCTGATTTTCATATTGAGAGTGTCACTACTTGTGAGCTCACAAACCCTCACATTATTCTGATCACTCAAGCAGAACTAAACACTCAAGCTCTTGATAAAATTGCAAGCAGACTTCAAACAAGCTGTGGCCTAGATGGAGTCAATGTCCACTTAGCTCGTGAGCACACAGAAATTATGAGCAGCAAAAAACTCCCAAGATTTCTTAAAAACTGCTCTTCTTTTTACGATATTATTCATTGGGAAAGAGGCTGCGGTCCTACAAAAGCTTGTGGAACTGGCGCTTCTGCACTTGCAGCTTCTATTTTTGCTGAAGGCTTTATCACACAAGATGAATCCATTGCAGTGACTATGCCAGGAGGGTCTCTTTGCTTATCAAAAAGAGGACATGATGCCTCTATTGAGCTGTGTGGAGAAGCTCACTTTGTTTTTAGTGGGAACCTAGATATTTAGTTAAGAGTATTACAAGGAGATTTTGTGATAAAATTCTTTTGACCACTTTTGTTTGAAACATATTGGGAGCAAGACAAACAGCGAGCTCTAAAGCTGAAGAAAGTCTTCAAGTTGGATAAACTGGTGAGGCTCTGTCAAATGTTCCTTAAATGTTTCTTCTAGTTTATGGTCTGCGCCATAAATGATAACAATAAGATTCGGTCTTTCATTTTTTATTGAAAGGCTAATTTGCTCAACAAGTAAAAGTTCTCTATTTCTATAGATACTATCTTGCATATTTTGAGGGCTTTCACCTGAGTTCATTCTTTCCTGAATTTTTAAAGTGTAAAGTATTTGGATTTGCTTCATTTTAGAAAGAGTTTCTTTTAGTTCTTTTAGTTGCTCTTCTGTTGCGCCTTGTTCTTTAAATGAATTTATTCTATTTTCAGCGGTCTTAATTTCTTCAATTATCGTTTTGAAGTTAAGCCCAAGTTTAGCAGTTTCATAGGCTTTTTGCATTACTTCCAACCCTTTTTCATAGAGCTCTTTTGATTGAGTCGGTCTTATGTGAGAAGACTCGATAAGGCCCGTGATATGCGCAATAAAATCTGCTCCCATCTCGGTCAAAAAGCTCTTACCTCCTTCTTCTTCGAAGATTTGGATGAAATTTTCCTCTTGGTGAAGATTATGCCACTTATCAAATAGAATATGAATCTTCTTAGATAAGAGTACCTTTTGGATACAATGGACAACTCCATTAGGTGTTTTAAATCCAATAAGTCCATAGTTGCTTTTTACTAAAGCAATTTTTTGTTCCAAAGAGACTAAATAAAAATCTTCAAATGTCATAGGGAGTTTATCAAAGGATTCAAAAACCGTTTGAATTTCAGAATTTTTTTCAAAGAAATTTTCACGATACTCTGCTTTTGTTTGTTCTTCTGAGAAAATAAAACTTTCTGAAAAAAGTAAAAAATCTGGTTCTTTCTTTTTTAATTGTTGAAGAGCTTCTAGTATTTTTAGTTGAGAGGCTAGGACTTTTTTATCTTCACTATTGGCACCATCTTGAAATCCAAGATGGGTTTGTCTTAAAAAAATGATCTTTGTTGGTTCTGAGCTTTTTTCAACAGTTTTTTCAGCTCCAAAAGCGTTATTTATAAAGCCTAATGCAATGATATAAAAGAGGTATTTCATAGTTAACCTTTTAATTTGAGAGGGTCTTAGGGCATAGCATAGCATATGCATAGCGTGGAGAAGCTCACTTTGTTTTTAGTGGGCACCTAGATATTTAATGGATTACGGGTTTGTTTCCTGGAGACTTTTGGCACACTGTCTCAAAATTTCAGCCTGCTCTTCTGTGGCCTCAGCAAGAAAGTAAAAACACAGATTGTTTTCTGGAGAGCCCAATCTTTCGTGATCATAAAATTCTTTATGAGTAGTAACAACTCTCAATCCCCTACTATCGTCTTCAACAGTCTGACTATAATAAGGTCCTATTTTTTCTAGTTTAAATGTTTTAAGATGTCTTTTTTTTACCCCCCAAGGAGAACCAAGTTCCAAAATCGTTGCAACAACAGTTTCTTCAAGACCTTTTCTTTCAGTCGTTACGCCCAAGACAAAAGAAAGAGTGGAACTTATGCCGCAATAAGCAACAAGGGGCCTAAGATTCCTTCCTGAGTATAAACTCTGCTCTGCAAGTAAATTTGCCCGAGAAAACCCTTTAGGTATTTGACTACGAAACTGTTCCACAATCTCTTGCACTTGCTTCACTAACTCTGGATCAAGATCACTTCCAAGAGGGGGACAAGACTCTCCTTCAAAAGAGATATTAAGCTGCGGTAGATTTCCAACACAAAAAGGTTCAATTTTAAATGGTGTAATAACTAACTGAAGATCTCCCTCAGGAACAGTATCCCCACCATCAGCTTCTGCAGCGACAAGCAAAGAAGAAAACAAAACAAAAAAAGTAACATAAAAAAATTGAACAAGTTTCATACAATAAATCTTTCTTAAAAAAGATTAGGCCTCTTGTTTCCCAGCAGCAGGAGTGCTTTTAGCAGTTTTTCCTGCAATATAACTTTTTTGAATCTTAAGAACAGCAGTTCCTGTGTCTAAAGAAATAAATTCATCTGTTATAGCTTTTACGCGACCAATGATTCCACCAGAAGTCATGACCTCGTCTCCTGGTTTAAGTGCTGTCATTAGGTTTTCATGACTCTTTGCTTTTTTTGCTTGTGGACGAATAATAATAAAATACATCACAGCAAAAATAAGAAGAAAAGGGATCATGTTTTCAAGAAAGCTTGGTTGTTTTGGAGCTACTTCGCCTGCAGCGTGAAGTGTTGATGTAAAAAGAGACATAGAGAAAAAACTCCTGATAAAATATTTATTTTTTACTTAAAAATAACGAGAAAATGCTTTACAGTACTACAAAAATTCGCAGCTCTCCGCAAGATAATTCGCTGAACAGCCTAAAAGCCTTCGCACTTAAGAAAGCCTCCTTCAAATGACTCTAGACCTAAGTACACTGAACCCTGAGCAAAAAAATGCTGTGCAGACTCTGAGTGGCTCTCTTATGATTCTAGCGGGTGCCGGGACAGGCAAAACAAGAGTCATCACTTTCCGCATTGCAAATCTAATTCTCCACGGGATTCCGCCGCGCAAAATAGCTGCCATGACTTTTACAAACAAAGCAGCCAATGAAATGAAAGAACGGCTTAGACAGATTGTTCCTAAAGAAACTTCTGAAAAAGTTTTTATGGGAACCTTTCACCGTTTTTGTTTGACTATTCTAAGACAGTGGCACGAGTGCATTGAAAGACCAGCAAACTTTACACTGCTTGGCACATCAGACCAACTCTATCTCATTAAACAAGCTCTCGATGAAGCTCACTTAGACGGGCTTAATCAAGCAGAAGATGTCCTCTACGAAATTAGTAAGTGTAAAAATGCTCTCATCACTCCGAGTAAAGTCGTCTCAGAAGAAGCTGCAAAAATTTTAAAAATAAAAGACTTAGACGGTCTGCGTCTTGTGTATGAAAATTACGAAAGACTTTTAAAAGTGAATAAAGCTCTAGATTTTGATGACTGCATTTTAAAAACTTATTTTCTTTTAAAAAACTATGAAAATGTAAAAGAAAAAATAAGAACAACCTACACTCACTTTCTTGTGGACGAGTTTCAAGACACAAACCATTCACAATTTTCTCTTCTACAAGAACTTGTAGGGCCAAAAGGAAATATATGTGTCGTAGGAGACGATGATCAGTCTATCTATTCTTGGCGTGGAGCTGTGTATGAAACATTTATGAATTTTGAAAAGTTTTTTGAACACACTCGTGTGGTGAAACTTGAACAAAACTACAGATGCCCAAACGTAGTCCTAGCAGCAGCAAACGCTCTTATTAGAAACAACACATTAAGAAATGACAAATCTCTTTGGAGTAAGAACCCCCATCACAACGAGATTGTTTTTAAAACTCTTAAGTCTCATGCAGATGAAGCTCGGTGGATAGCTGAGCGTTGCCTTGGATTTTTAGGACGAGACTATAAGCTAAGTGATATTGCCATTCTTTATCGCACAAACTCTCAGTCTAAATCTTTAGAAATGGGTCTCAGAGAATGTGGGCTCTTTTACAAAACTTATGGTGGACAAAGTTTTTTCTCTAAAAAAGAAACAAAAGATTTTATTTCTTACTTAGAGCTTATCGCTAATTTTGATAATCACATTGCTTTTTGGAGAGTTGTCAACACCCCTCCTAGAGGGGTTGGTATCAAAGCAAAAGAAGCGATCTTTGAAGATGCTGAAAACCTGGGGATTTCTCCATTTAGGTTTTTACAAAAAAACCAAGACCCTTTTGCCGCAAAACTTCAAACGGAACTAGATCGTTTTGTGGATGATATAGAAACATTCCATAACAAAATTCCAGTAGACGCCAGTGATCTTGAAGAATTTTTTAGCTCTATCATTGGATCTTTTTCCCTTGTGACCCATACTGCAAGGACAACAAAAGACGATGAAGCTAGAGAAAAAAAAATGGAAACTTATAAAGACCTTCCAGGTCTTTTTGCAGCTATTGCTAGACAAGCTTTTAAAGACAAAACTTTTTCTCTTAGAGACTTCCTGGAACTTGTAACCTTAGACCCAAGTGGCTATGATGCAAAAGAAGAAACAACGAATCATATTAGTCTTATGACCATCCACGCAGCTAAAGGCTTAGAGTTTCCGATTGTTTTTTTAGCTGGGTGTGAAGAAGGTCTCCTTCCTCATAAAAATAGTCTACTTTCAAACAAAGGTCTTGAAGAAGAGAGACGACTCCTCTACGTGGCTATCACAAGAGCCAAAGAGCATCTGCTTCTTAGCGCTTCTCAGGGCAGAAAAAAAGGAAACTACATTGAAAGCAACCCTGTGAGTCGCTTTATCAAAGAACTTCCTCTTTCTTTTGAAGAAAGAAAAATTCAAGCTGAAGAGAAAGAAGAAATAAAAAAGAAAACCCTAGGACGTTTAAAATCTCTTAGGGAATCTTTGTTGGAAGATAATACTTGATATAAACATCTATACAAAGGAACTTTTATGACACATCAAAAAACACTCATTCTGCTTGGAGGCTCTGGTTTTATTGGGCAAGCCATTAGCAAATATTTTAGAGAACTTTCTTGGGAAGTAAAAATCTTTACACGAAAAAAGAAGTCAAAAAACAGTCTTTCTCAAGACAAAGAAATTGAGTGGGACGGAAAAGAAATAAATCCACGCGATTTAGAAAACTCTGATGTCATCATAAATCTTGCAGGCCAAGGCATTGCTGACAAAGCTTGGACTAAAGGTTATAAACAGAAAATTCTAGAGTCTAGAGTCTATTCCACAAGAGCCCTTGCAAAAGCTTTGTCTCAAGTGACAAACAAACCAAGTGTTGTCATCCAGTCCTCTGCTGTTGGTTATTACGGGTTAGAGAATTGTTCTGAAATTTGCACAGAGAGCTCTCTTCCTGGCAAAGATTTTCTGGCCCATGTGTGTGAGCAATGGGAAAAAGAAGCCACCCCTATAAAAGAAGAGACCCGTCTTGTGATCACTCGCTTTGGTGTTGTTATGGGAGCAGGAGGAGGAGCTTTCAAACAACTAAAAAAAATCTACCAATGTGGATTAGGAAGCACTCTTGGACGAGGAGATCAGTGGATGAATTGGATTCATTTGCAAGACTTAATAGGGTTCATAGAAACTGCAATTCAAGATAAAAGTTGTTCTGGTGTTTATAATTTGGTTTCGCCTCTCAACATTACAAACAAAGAGTTTCACAAATTACTTGCAAAAAAAACCATCAGTTTTGAGTGGATGAAAACTCCAGGCTTCTTGCTGAAACTTTTGCTTGGAAAAAGAAGTGATATTCTTTTAAAAGGACCTAGAGTAGGGTCAGAAAAAACAGAAAAAATATACACATTTAACTACCCTTCTTTTGAAGATGCTTTAAAGGACATTCTTTGAATTTCCTCCCGTCATCTTGAGCGAAGCGAAAGATCTCCATTCTGTGTTTTTGGGAGATCTTTCGCTTCGCTCAAGATGACTAAAGACTTATTCAAAGCCCAGGGAAGTTTAATTTTTAATTCCCATAAAACTTTTAGAGCTTTCAAGTCGAGACTTGTCATAAGAGCATCGTGCAATTTTTTGGCTTCTACCCAAACCCCTTTTTCTCTTTTTATCATTTCTTCAGACCCTAAAACCACATAAACTTTAATATTATGCTTTGTGATTGTGTGCTTATAGACGCCGCAAATTTCTTTTTTAAGAGGTTTTTTTTCTAAATCTCTTAGAAGAAAAAATCCTGGTCTATTTTTTAAAAATGGAGTGGCTCCTTCTCTTTTTGACAGAAAAAATTTGTTCTTCTTTTGGATGACAAAAAGGTAAAGATCCACATCAACTTTTTCTTCTCTTTTAAGGATATTTGGAAGAGAGTTTTGAGTATTTTTTTTAAATGAAATACAAGAAAAACTCACAGGACAACTCTTACAACTTGGGTTGTTTTTGCTACAATGCGTCTGACCAAGCTCCATAATAGCTTGGTTGTAGTCACCTGGGTTTTTCTGGCAAATTAGAGATCCACCCAGCTGTTGAAGAGATTTTTTCATAGGAGCAGAATTAATAGGTTCATAGATTTCAAAAAGTCTTGAAAAAACCCTTTCCACATTACCATCAACCACAGCTTTTACTTCATTAAAAGCAATACTACTAATGGCACTTGCTGTGTAGTCTCCAACCCCTGGAAGTTTTTTCCATTCTACAAAAGTTTGGGGCCACTCAAAAAAATCTTTTTTTGCACAAAGATCTTTTGCAGCTCTGTGAAGCCTGTCAAAACGACTGTAATACCCAAGACCTTTTACTGCAGCTCTTAAATCTTCTTCTTTTGCTTTTGCTAAATCAAACACTGTTGGGAATTTTTTTATAAACTCTACATAAAGAGGGGTCACAGCTTTGATCACTGTTTGCTGTAACATAATTTCAGAAACCCACACGTGATAAGGGTCTTTGTGTTCTTCCCAAAGAAGACGCCACGGGTGACTTGCCTTTTGCTTTTTGTACCAAGCAAGAAGTTTTGTAGAAAAATCTTCAAAAGCACTTCCTTCTGCAAACTTTAAAGACTTTTCTAAATCAAACATCTGCTTTTTTTTGTTTCCCATAGTCATCTCATTTTTTTTGTTTTATTAATTCTTAGAAAGAAGGGCCTTATAACATAGCTTTCAAGAGAGCCTCTAGGGCATCTTTACCGCGCCACAAATCAACTCAGCACAACATATTTCCTTGCAACCTGGAGCTAGGACCTTGAAGATAAAGAAAAAAACGCTGCCACAAGAATGAAATAAAGAAAGCCACAGTGTTTTCAAAGGTAAATGAATGATTTAAATTTCTCATTTTCCTAAAAAAACTCTATACTTAAGCCTTTTAAAATCTGGGCACTCCCAAAAGAAGTATCAATATTTTTTAACATCAGCTTGTACTCATTTACCCTGTTCTTTTTTATTTTTGAAGGATTAAAAAAAGTCATGCTCGACATTCTCTCTACAGGCTTTCAAAAAGCTAGTGATAAACTAAGAGGCATTACAGTCCTCACACAAGATAACATTTCTTCTTCTCTTGAAGATATCAGAAAAAGTTTACTCGAAGCAGACGTTGGTTACGACGTAGCAAAAAATTTTCTTTCTCGTGTTCAAGAAAAAGCAATTGGTCATGAAGTCAAAGTCAAAGCAGGAAAAGGTGCAGATAAAATCAAAGTGAGTGCAGGAGATCACTTTGTTGGTATTTGCAAAAAAGAACTCGAAGACTTAATGGGCCCAGATAATAGTGAACTAAAATACTCTTCTGTGCGCCCAACAGTGATTATGATGCTTGGTCTCCAAGGGACTGGTAAGACAACGACATCAGCAAAACTTGCTCGCTTCCTCGTACGCAAAAAGAAGAAAAAACCTTTGCTTGTAGCTTGTGATATTTACAGACCTGCTGCTGCTCAGCAGTTAAAAATTCTTGGGCAAAAAACGAATATCCCTGTCTTTCACGTGGAAAATGAAAAGCCACTAGAGATTTGTAAGCAAGCTATCCGCCACGCTTACAATAATGGTCATGATGTTATCATTCTTGATACAGCAGGTCGTCTTGCCATTGACACAGTTCTTATGAACGAGCTCAAAGAAATAAAAGAATTCACAAAACCTGAGAACACTCTTCTTGTTTGTGATGCCATGATGGGCCAGGATGCTGTGACGACAGCCAAAGCTTTTAATGATGAACTAGATCTCTCTGGTTATATCATGACAAAGCTTGATGGTGACACAAGAGGAGGGGCAGCTCTTAGTATTAAAGAAATCACAGGAAAACCAATTAAATTTCTTGGGATGGGAGAAGGGGTTGACTCTATCGAGGAGTTTCGTTCAGAAGGCCTTGCTTCTAGAATCCTTGGTATGGGTGATGTCGTTAGTCTCATGGAAGACTTTGAAAGAGTTGCAGACATAGATGCTGAAAAAGATGCTGAAAAACTTCTCTCAGGTCAATTTAATTTCAAAGATTTTTATAAACAAATTTCTATGATTCAAAAAATGGGATCTTTCAAGGATTTAATTGCAAAACTTCCTATGCAGAACATGATCCCAGCTGGAGCTAATATCAGTGACGGAGAGTTTGTTAAAGTTAAAGCAATGATTGACTCCATGACAGAGAAAGAAAGGATCAACCCAGATCTTCTAAAAACTGGCAGTCGCGTTCAAAGGATTGCACGAGGAAGTGGAAGATCTGTTCAAGAAGTTCAAGGGCTCATCACTAAATTTAAACAAATGCGACTCATGATGGGGAACATGGGAGGGCTCATGTCAAGACTATCTGGCATGGGAGGAGGTGGAGCTCCTTCTTCTCCTGAAGAGCTTGCTCGACTTTTATCAAAAAAGACGTCCAAATCAGGGACTGAGAGCTTTTCTAACCAAATCAGAAAAGTAGATCGTGATAAACTTAAAAAACTAAGACGTGCTGTAAAAAACAAACAAAAGAAACGTAAACGTTGATTTTTGGTAAAAAACTATGACTATTTTAAAAAAAGAAAAATTACATATTGAAACTTGGGGCTGCCAAATGAATGTGGCAGACAGTGAGCAAGCAGCTTCTTTGCTTTCAGATAAATATGAACTTTGTGAAGAAGCAAGTGAAGCTGATCTTATCATTCTAAACACCTGTCATATTCGGGAGAAAGCCTACCACAAAGTCACTTCTCGTCTTGGGGTTTTAGCTAATTTCAAAAAGAAGAATCCAGATCTTGTGATTGCAGTGGCAGGCTGCAGTGCTCAAGCAGAAGGAAAAAAACTTCTTAAGAATAAGAACGTAGATCTTCTTGTTGGCCCTGGACGCATCAAAGAAATTTCAACCCTTGTAGAAACTGTTAAGGGAAGTAACCAAAAAATATCTGCTCTTGGATTCCCTAAACAAGAAGTAACAGAAGAAGAAAACGAACTCGATAAAATTTCTTATCCGACTTTGTCTGAAGAAAGAAACGAAATCTCTCGTTTCGTTACAATTCAGCAAGGATGTGACAACTACTGCACCTTTTGTATTGTGCCTTTTACAAGAGGACGAGAAATTTCTATGTCTCCTCTTGCTGTGTACAACCAAGCAAAAGCGTTCGTAGAAGCAGGAGCTAAAGAAATCACACTTCTAGGTCAAAATGTTAATAGCTATGGTCTTGATCTTGTTAAAGCAGACAAGCTAAAAGCCTCAAAAGAAGGCCCTTTTGCAGATCTTCTGCGACTAGTAGCCTCTCTACCTGGATTAAAGAGTTTACGCTTTACCACATCAAATCCTCATGATTTTACAAAACCACTTGCAGATCTTTTTCAGGAACACCCTCTACTTGGTAAGTATTTGCACCTTCCTGTGCAAAGTGGCAGTAACCGAGTCCTTGAGCTCATGAAGAGAAAGGTCACCCGTGAAGAATTTTTAGAACGTGTCACTTGGTTAAAAGAGGCTTGTCCTGAAATAACTCTTTCTACAGATTTAATTGTTGGTTTCCCTGGTGAATCAGAAGAAGATTTTGAAGAAACTCTTAGCCTTGTGGCTCAAGTAAGATTTTCTTTTGCTTATGCTTTTAAATATTCTCCAAGAACTCATACTCCTGCTGCACGTTACAAAACCCAAGTGCCAGAAGACGTAAAAACAGATCGCCTAAGACGGTTGAATGAGCTTCTTGATCAGATTACTGTCGAAGAAAATGAAAAAGAACTTGGTAAGACAAGAAAAGTTTTGTTTCTTTATAAAAGTAAAAAAGATGGCGGAGTGTATTGCGGTCGTTCTGAACAGTTTAAACTCGTAAAAGTTCCTGCAGGAAGAGATATTACTGGAGAACAACTTGAAGTCAAAATAACAAAAGCAACAAAAACAGCTCTTGAAGGAATTCTTGTTTAA
>JACCDV011143994.1_pt1 | contig 39891 bp, 34 predicted proteins | sample 7446131 | NCBI WGS metagenome assembly JACCDV01 (sample SAMN15323448, study PRJNA562643) | freshwater metagenome | isolation source: river surface water | place: USA:Blue River Watershed | collected 2017-08-17
CCAACAACGGGCGAAGAATCTCCAGGTCGACCTGGAGATGCTCCGGACCAACATCGATCTATCTGACTTGGCACGTTGTTGGCGCCGACTGAAATTTGACCCACCCGTGAGGGCCCTGCCGACCCAAATTTGACCCAGGTGTTCAACCTACCCTGCCCGAGATATCCACAGCTGGGCGGGGGTTCGAGGAGTGATCACCATGGTGATGATTGGCAAGGTCTTGCGGATGCACCACCGCGAGAAGAAGTCGGTGCGGGAGATTGCCAAGGCGACGAGCCTGGCGAGGAACACGGTTCGTAAGTACCTCAGGCTGGGCAAGGCCGAGCAGCCCCAGTACCGCCGGCCCGCGGTGCCGACCAAGCTGGCGCCCTACGTCGAGCAACTGGAGCAATCGCTGCGGGCCGATGCGCGTCGGCCCAAGAAGGAGCGGCGCAGTGCCAAGGCGCTGCTGGAGCAGTTGAAGGCCGCAGGCTACGACGGCGGCTACAGCCGGCTGACCGACTACATCCGCGCCTGGCGCGCGGCCCAGGGCGGCGTTGCGGTGGGCGATGCCTACGTGCCGCTGAGCTTCGAACTCGGCGAGGCCTTCCAGTTCGACTGGAGCGAGGAGCCGCTGGTCATCGGCGGCGTCTACCAGCGGCTGCAGGCGGCGCACATGAAGCTGTGCGCCAGCCGGGCCTTCTGGCTGGTGGCCTACCCCAGCCAAGGCCACGAGATGCTGTTCGACGCCCACACGCGCAGCTTCGCGGCCCTGGGCGGCGTGGCGCGCCGGGGCATCTACGACAACATGAAGACTGCCGTGGATCGCGTCGGCCGCGGCAAGCACCGCGACGTCAACAGTCGCTTCGCCGCACTGTGCGCGCACTACCTCTTCGACCCGGACTTCTGCAACGTCGCCAGCGGCTGGGAGAAGGGTGTCGTCGAGAAGAACGTGCAGGACAGCCGGCGTCGCATCTGGCTGGCGGCGCGCGAGCAGCGCTTCGGGTCCTTGGAGGAACTCAACGCCTGGCTGGGCGAGCGCTGCAAGGCGCTGTGGGCCGAGTTGCGCCACCCCGAGCACAAGGCCTTCAGCGTGGCAGAGATGCTGGAGCTGGAGCGCAGCCACCTGATGCCCAAGCCCGTGGACTTCGACGGCTATGTGCAGGACGTGGCGCGCGTGAGCAGCACCTGCCTGGTCACCGTGGCCCGCAACCGCTACTCGGCGCCCTGCGAGTTGGCGCGGCAGACGGTCAGCACGCGGCTGTACCCGCAGCGCGTGGTGATCGTGGCCGATGAGCGTGTGGTGGCTAAGCATGTGCGGCTCAGCGGCAAGGGCCGCACGGCCTACGACTGGCAGCACTATGTGCCGCTGGTCCAACGCAAGCCCGGCGCGCTGCGCAACGGCGCCCCGTTCGTGGACCTGCCCGAGCCGCTGGCCAGGCTGCGCCAGGCCTTGCTTCGCCACGCGGGCGGCGACCGGCTGATGGCGCAAGTGCTGGCGCTGAGCAGCACGGCGGGGCTGGACGAGGTGCTGGTCGCGGCCGACCTGGCCTTGGAGCATGCTGGCCCCAGCGGGCGGATCAGCCCGGAGCACGTCGCCAACGTGTTGGCGCGGCTCACGGCGCCGGAGCGACCGCCCAACGTTGCCACGCCACTGAGCACGAGCACACCGGTGCAGGCCGACCCCGGCCGCTACGACCGGCTGCGCCGGCTGGCTGAGCAGGAGGCCGACCATGGCTGATGTCATTGCAGAGCTGAAGGCCCTGCGCCTGCACGGCATGGCCGCCACCTGGGCCGAGCTCGGCGAGCAGCGCAACGCTGAAGTCGAGCGCTCGCGTTGGCTGCTGGAGCACATGCTGCAGGCCGAGGCCAGCGACCGCGCCACGCGCTCGGTGCAGCACCAGATGAGCGCGGCCCGCTTCCCGGTGCACCGCGATCTGGCCAGCTTCGACTTCGAGGTCTCGCCGGTGGATCGCAAGCTGGTCACGCAACTGGCCGCCTGCGAGTTCACGGCCGCGGCGCACAACGTGGTGCTGGTGGGCGGCCCCGGCACGGGCAAGACCCACTTGGCCACGGCCCTGGGCGTGGCGGGCATCGGCACGCACGGCAAGCGGGTCCGCTTCTACAGCACGGTGGACCTGGTCAACGCGCTGGAGCGGGAGAAGGCCGAGGGTAAGGCCGGGCGCATCGCGGCCAGCCTGCTGCGCCTGGACCTGGTGATCCTCGATGAGCTGGGCTACCTGCCGTTCAGCCAGAGCGGCGGCGCCTTGCTGTTCCATCTGATGTCCAAGCTCTACGAGCACACCAGCGTCGTCATCACGACCAACCTGGACTTCGCCGAATGGAGCACCGTGTTCGGAGACGCCAAGATGACCACGGCGCTGCTGGACCGGCTCACGCACCATTGCCACATCGTGGAGACCGGCAACGAGAGCTACCGCGTCACGCAGGCCACGGCGGCCACGCGTAAGCGCATCAAAGCGAGAGAGCAGGAGCGGCGCAACAAGGGCGACGAGGCGGGCTGAACGAGCGCACCGCTACAGTTGTCCACAGCCGGCATCAACCGATGCCGGCCCCAAGCCCTGGGTCAAAGTTCAATCGGCAGGGTGGGTCAAATTTAGATCGGCGCCAACAGTCTTCTCAGGCCATCGGGAGAGCCGTCCTCGCCGGCGAAGAGGATTCCTTTGACCTGGAGAAGCTACGTCCGCCGGTGTTCACTATCGTGAACGTCGAGGAACCCGAGAACAGTCTCTCTGCTCACTATCTTGGGCGGATCGTCAGCGCTTTGACCAACATGGCAAGCAATTCAGATGCGCAGGCGCTGATCGCTACACATGCGCCGTCAATGCTTCGGCGGGTGGAGCCAGGCCAGATCAGATACCTCCGCTTGAGCGCCGCGCGGGAATCGAAAGTCACACGCATCCTGATGCCTGCCAAACGGCTCGAGGCTTACAAGTTCGTTCGAGAGGCAGTGCAGGCCTTTCCGGAAATCTACTTCTCTCGCTTAGTCGTGCTTGGCGAAGGCGACAGCGAGGAGGTGGTGCTACCAAGAATCCTTCGGGCGAAGGGCACACCGGTCGATGAGTCAGCCGTCACGATCGCTCCGCTCGGCGGCAGGCACGTCAACCACTTCTGGCGCCTGCTTTCAGTACTGCAGATTCCTTACCTGACGCTGCTAGACCTAGACGTGGCCCGTCACGGCGGCGGATGGGGGCGCATCAAGTACGTCAATGACCAGCTGCAAGCCTTCGCGCCTGACAAGGTTCTGCCCCCCACCTTCTCGATCCCGGCTTGGGACAACGCCCAGTACTTGGTCAGAGACTATGAAAACTACTGCGAGGTGCTAGAGAAGCGGGGCATATTTTTCTCTGCACCGATGGACCTGGACTTCGCGATGCTACGGGCGTATGCCATCCAGTATGGCGTCGATGGCATACCGACTCCTCCGGCGCCCCCCACCTTGAGCGCAGTCCTAGGCCTGTCTCATCACAACCCAGATCAGTACGACGCCGCTGAGCAATCACTGTTTTTCACGTATCACCAGAAGTTCAAGCTGGGAAGCAAGCCGGCGGCGCACATCACTGCGTTGGCGAAGCTGACTGATGCCCAACTTCTAGAGGGGCTACCCGAGTCTCTTGATCGTCTTGCCGACGCAGTCATCAGCAAGCTCGCGGAGCTGCCCGAGTGACGCCAGCCAACGCGTGGGTTCCGTCCGATGGCCTGAGGCTGGAGCCCAATGCCCTGCGCGCGGCCAAGGAGGAGGTTCGCTCGCTCGTCCTTACAGCCGGGCCCGGCGCAGGGAAGACCGAGATGCTGGCGCAAAGAGCGGACTTCCTGCTTCGCACTGGGGTGTGCCGATATCCAAATCGGATCCTGGCCATCTCCTTCAAAGTTGATGCCAGTAAGAACTTGAAGGAGCGCGTGATGCGTCGGTGTGGACCGAATCTCGCATCCCGGTTCGACAGCCATACGTTCCATGCGTTCGCAAAGCGAATTATCGACCGATTCCGACCGGTGCTGGTTGGCGAAGACCAGCTAGACCCCGGATACACGATTGGGGTCAGGCGCATCGATCGAAAGCAGATCGAGTTCTCCGACCTAGTACCGCTCGCAGTCCAGATTCTTGAGACCAGCGAGATGGCAAGGAACGCCATTCGCCAGACGTATAGCGACGTCTTCCTGGATGAGTTTCAAGACTGCACGGGAGACCAATACAGGTTGATCCGCACAGCATTCGAACGGAGCACGATTCGGCTCACCGCAGTGGGGGACACCAAGCAGAAGATCATGGGTTGGGCAGGAGCGGTGGACGGCATCTTTGCCACATTTGCATCCGACTTTAATGCCACGCCCCTGAACATGTACCGGAACTTCCGGTCGAAGCCGCGGCTGCTACGACTGCAAAACGAGATCATCCGGAAGCTCGACCCACCCTCTGTGATGCCTGAGGATCAGCTAGCAGGTGATGAGGGGCAAGTATTTGGCTGGCGTTTTGACAATTCACAAAAGGAAGCGGATTACCTCGCCGGCTTAATCGCTACGTGGGTGCGCGAGGAGTTAGTGCCGTTGTCGGAGATTGCTGTCCTTGTGTCGAAGCAGTTGGATCTATACGCCGATCGTCTCATGGCCGCTCTGGATGCTCGCAAGATTCCCTACCGCAACGAGCAAGAGCTTCAGGACTTGACTGCTGAGCCAGCGGCGCGGCTAGTGGTGGACTACTTGGCCTGTCTCTACGGCCAACGCGAGCCCAAGGCCTGGAAGCGGTTGACTACCCAGCTCACACCGTTCGCCGGCGAGGAGGTCCAGTCCGGAGCTCGTCAAGACCTGATGGACGTGCTCAAGCAGCAGCGGGTAAAGGTGGCGGCAGCGTCTCTCCGCGGCGAACCGTATGCCGACTGGTGGGCATCGGCACAAGAATTTCTAGACCATGTTGGTCGGGAAACTCTAGCCGCGCTCTCGTCCGATTACGAATCGGAAGAGCGCCTAAAGGATGTGCTCGTCGACACCAAGCAACGCATCGAGGATCTGCTGGGAATTGAGCCTGATCTTCCAATAGCGCTCCAGCGGCTCTCAGATGACCAGGCAGTTCGCATCCTGACCATACACAAGAGCAAGGGCCTTGAATTCGATTCAGTCATCATGATGGCGGTCGAGAAGGAGATCTTCTTTGGCGACCAGGATGCCAACCGATGCGCGTTTTTCGTCGGGGTGTCCAGGGCTAAGCGTCGGCTCGTTCTTACCCATGCAGACTATCGCGAGCGCCCGGCAAGTCACACCAAACGGTGGGACGCAGTCCGAAGCGCGCAGTCTGAGTACTTCGGCTACGTGATGCCGTTCGTCAACTCGTAGGCCGCAAGCAAGCGTCTTCCACCGTGCACAACGAGACGCCCCCGCGTCTGTGGTGCCATTCAAGAATGCCACCACCTCCGACGGCCTAGGCAGTACAGCGTTACCGTCGCGAAAACTACGCAGGCCAAGGCGACAGAGGCGAACGCCAATGGGTGATCCGCCAGCGGAATGCCGGCGACGTTCATGCCAAGCAATCCCGTAACGAAGGTGGTGGGCAGGAATGCCCCGGCCACGACGCTCAGGAGTTGACTCAGACGCGCTTGATGACGGTCCTGCATTCGCCGGGCCTGCGCTGACACGATCGCAATACGCTCGCTCAGGGACTGCAGTGACTCAAGCAGCAGCAGAAGTGTGTCCAACGCCTCACCCCAACGCACTCGATGTCTATCGGCTACAAATGGGTAGCTCAGCGTCGCAAGTCGCTCAAGGACAACGCGTTGAGGGCTCAGATGCCGCAGCAGGCCGGCTATCGTGAGGGAACAGGAAGCCAGTTCGCCGCATGCCTTTTCACCATGGTTCTTGTCGGTCAAGCGATGCGCATCGAGTCCGTCGATGGCCTTCTCAAGCGTGTCGACGGTGCGGCCAACCTCCGCCAGATGGGCATCGATCAGGTCCGCGAGGAATCCCGCCGAAGTACTTGGCCCTTTCCGCTGAGCAAGTTGCTCGCGCAGATCAAGAATGGGGTCAACGTCAGCCTCTCGCGTGGTGATAACCCGCTCAGCGTCTATCCAGACCCTTAGGCTGATCATGTCCTCAGGCCTAAAGCCTTCGCCTTGCCGCATCGCTTTGAGGAGCACCATCACACCGTCGTCATGCGCCAGGATCCGGGACCGCGTCTCCTCTCGAAGCATTGCGTCAGCAATGAACTTGTCCAGATGCTCGACGTCAACAAGGTAGGTAGCTGTCTCGGCGTGCTTGATGCACATGTGCAGCCAAGTGACATCGCTCTCGGTACGGCCCGCCGATGGAGCCAGGTCTATGCGGTGGACATGCCCAAGGCCGAGATCCCGCTCGTCGAACGCCGGTACTTTCACCTAGTCTCCTTTGTCGGGCTGACCCAATGCTTGTGCTTCGCTCAGCGAAACAACTGGGTCGCCAACCTGAATCCAGCCACCGCGAACTACGCGCGCTGTGATTCCTCCGTGGCCACGCATTGCGTTGTACGCGCCAGGACCGAGGATGGCCTCCATGCGCGAGCAAGGCGTGCACGGCCCCGTCACTTCCAGCAGGACCTCATCACCAACCCGTACCAATCTCCTGTCACCCGGGAAGGGTGACGTCAGGGCTAGGAGGTTGATCCCGCTGACAACAAGGTTGCGGCGAAGGTCCCGCGCGTCAACGGTTTCCCGCCCGACCCATGCGGCCAGCAGCTCCAGATGCTCGGCTTGGATAAGGGTGATCTCACGCCGGAGGAATTCTTCGCCGACCCGAAGTTTTTCCGAGCGATGGTCGCCAATTAACCCCCGGCCTGGCTCAATTTGGACGCGCTCACCCCACGTGGCAGGCTCTCGGCGTTTTGGCCGGAGCACGATTGCCGCCAACCTCCCGTCGCCGGCATGTTGGGTAACTAAGCTTCGAAGGCTGCTGCCGATCATGGTTTGTGTTGAGTCGCTAAGTTGCTGGTTTAACCGAGTGCACCCATTCACATTTCGTCGACTACACCGATACCCAGCAGCTCCAGCCCCCGTTCGATAACTTCGTTCGTCGAACTGGTTAGCTTGAGCCTCAGGCTGTCGGCAACTCCGTCACACGAGATCGGGCAAGATTCATAAAACCTAGAGAATTGACTTGACAATTCGTAAAGGTATCCACATAGCAGATGAGGAAGGTACTCTGAGGCGGCTGCGACCAGAACCTCCTCGAATCGAACCAGCTGCAACGCAAGCTTCCGCTCTGCAGGATGGGAGAAGTCCTTCTTGCAAGATCCAGCCTGCCCCTCCGCCTTCCTCAAGAGGCTTTTACTTCGCACGTAGGCGTATTGAATGTAAAGCGCTGTGTTGCCCTCGAACGAGAGCATGCTTGCCCAGTCAAATACGTAGTTACTTAGCCTGTGCTTGGAAAGATCTGCATATTTCACTGCACCAACGCCGATAACCGTGGCAATTTCTCGCCTTGCCTCGTCCGACAGTTCAGGATTCCTTGATGAGACTGCCTCGTAGGCACGCTGCTCGGCCTCTCGAATAAGGTCAATGAGCTTGATTGATTCGCCGGAGCGCGTTTTGAACGGCTTGCCATCTGCACCTTGGACAGTGCCGAATGCAACATGGTCATACTCCACCGACTCACGCGAATATCCAGCACGGCCCGCAACATCAAACAGTTGCCGGAAATGCAGGTCCTGCCGCGAATCCACCACGTAGGCGCAGCGATCTGCGCCCAAGACCTCGGTCCGATATTTAAGCGCCGCCAAATCAGTTGTGGCATACAGATAGCCGCCGTCCTCTTTCTTCACGAGGAAGACACTAGGCTCTCCATCTCTCGTCTGAAATGCTGGCGTATCCACAACAACCGCCCCGTCGCTGACGCGTGCCAAGCCTTTGGACATCAGATCGCTCACGACGATAGATAGCTGCGGGTTGTAGAAGCTCTCGCCACGGACATCTTCTCGCGCGAGCTGAACGCCAAGCTTTGAGTACACCTGTTCGCAGTGCCGTAGGGACGTTTCAACGAACACTTGCCAAATGTGAACTACTTCAGCGTCCCCGCGCTGCAAGCGAAGTACGTAGCCCCGTGCTTTGTCAGCAAAAGATTCATCTTCGTCAAATCGGATCTTCGCCTTGCGATAGAAGCCCTCAAGGTCTTGGAGTTCGAACATCAAGTTCCCATGCTCACTCTCGAGCACATGGGCTACCAACATTCCAAACTGAGTCCCCCAATCGCCAACGTGATTCTGGCGAATGACCTCGTGCCCTAGATAGGCATACATGCGGGCTAGAGAATCGCCGATCACCGTTGAACGGAGATGTCCGACATGCATTTCTTTCGCAAGATTGACAGACGAATAGTCAATTACCACCTTCTCTGAGCTTCCACCAGCGCAACCGTAGCTGCTCTTCGGCAGAAACGTCTCCAGCTCTTTAATCAGATAAGCGGAGCGCAAGCTCACATTGATGAATCCCGGCCCGGCAACGCCGACCGACTCAATCAAGTCATTCGTCTCTAGGTTTGCGACAACATCTGCTGCCAGCTCCCTGCCGTCGCGCCCGGCGCTCTTGGCAAGGGACATCACGCCGTTTACTTGATAGTCGCCAAGATCCGGCCTTGCAGAGACGGTCACAAGTGGGTCTCGCTGGGCGCCGGCTTTCTGGAATGCCCTGCAGAACAAGTGCTCAAGTTCAGTTTGTGTGGACATGACAGCGAGACGCTTCAGGGGATCAAGATAGCTTGAGCAGACGAGGCAAGGGTGGCCGGCACGAGAATTCCCGATTCACTGACACCGCCTCAAGCCGACCACCGACCGGCGATTGATTTGGAAGGGCGCAACACCTTCCCCTAATCGTGCTCACCTATACACGACATCGCCGGTTCGCGAGGTTAAGAACAGGGAGCGACCAAAGGGTCCGAAAGTGTTGACCCAGCGTCTTGGGCCCGTTCAAACGTGCGCGCTAAACACGGCCAACAGCTACGCTTTATTTCCCTCAGCTCAAGTTGAAACCTATGACCGCGATCGCCAAATCCGACCTCTTCGCGCCGACCAACCTTGGCGCTATCGAACTTGCAAACCGCATCGTCATGGCACCAATGACGCGCACCCGTGCCGGGGAAGACGGAGTGCCCAAGGCAATGCACGCCGAGTACTACGCCCAGCGCGCCACAGCAGGTCTGCTGATCACCGAGGCCACGAACATTTCTCCGCAGGGGAGAGGCTACGCTGGCACGCCGGGGATTTGGAACGACGCCCAGGTAGAGGGCTGGAAGAACGTCACCAGTGCGGTGCATGCTGCCGGTGGCAAGATCGTCCTGCAACTGTGGCACGTCGGCCGGCTGTCGCATGTGGACCTGCAGCCTGGCGGCGCTGCACCCGTGGCGCCGTCAGCGATTCGCGCCGATGGCACCGTCTACACCCACGCGGGTGAAGTCCAGGCCTCCGAACCCCGCGCCCTCGAGTCGGCCGAGATGCCCGGCATCGTGGCTCAGTACGTGCAAGCGGCCGAGAACGCCAAGCGCGCAGGCTTTGACGGCGTCGAAGTGCATGCAGCCAACAACTACCTGCTGGAGCAATTCATCCGTGACTCGACGAACAAGCGCACGGATGCCTACGGTGGTTCGACCGAAAACCGGACGCGCCTGGTGCTAGAAGTTGTGGATGCCGTGGTGAAGGTGTGGGGCGGCAACCGTGTGGGCATCCGCCTCTCGCCGGTTAGCCTTCAGATCGGCAACACGCCGCTGGACAGCGACATTGTGACTACCTATGGCTACCTCATCGACAAGCTCAACGCATTTGGCTTGGCCTACCTGCACTTTGTGGAAGGCACGACTGGCACCGACCGAGAAAGCCCGCAGAACGTAGACCTTGATGCCTTGCGTGCGCGCTTCGATGGCCCGTTCATCGGCAACAACAAATACGACTTGGCACTGGCCGAGCAGCGGAGAGCTGCAGGCAAGATCGATGCCGTTGCCTTCGGTCGCCCGTTCATCTCCAACCCTGACCTAGTTGCCCGGTTGCACAAGGGGCTGCCCCTGACGCCTCCAGCACCGGAGACGTTCTATGGCGACAGCGCGAAGGGCCTGACCGACTGGCCAGTTGTAGCAGCGTAAGTTTCGCGCGAGGACACCAGCAGGCCCGGTCGCGCAGATACGCGAGCGCTCCATTCCGATCGCAGCATCGACCTCGCCCTGCTGGAACTGACCGCCGCTGGGTGGGCATCGGATGGAGCATTTTCAAGCGACAGCTGGCGGGCTGGCCGCCGCTGCTCGCCCACCGCTCAGCGCCAAGTCATCCGGGTCAGTGGGTTGTTGGATATTGTGAACAGCCGCCGCAATGTGGCTAGACCAATCACCTTGGGCGACTCCTAGGAGGATTCATGACCGACTACCAACCAATCAACTGCGAGTTCTACGACTTGTTGGAGTCAGCAGCGACGCGCCGCCAGCGGATCGTCATCGACTATCGCGATGAGGCTGGCCAATCGGCGAGCACCACAGCAGTGATCGTCGACGTGAGAAGCAAGGATGGCGCCGAGTACCTCTACGCAGACAACGGCGTTGTCATTCGCCTGGACCGATTGCTCGCGGTAGATGGCAAGAAGCTGTCGGATTTTTGAGCGGCAGGCTCTTTGCCGCACGCTCAGCTAGGAATCAGTCAGCGACTGGCAATCCGAAGCGGAAGCTGGCACCCCGTCCTGCCAGATCAACCAGCTCTATGCGACGCGCGTGCAGCTCCAGGATCCTATGCACGATGCGCAAGCCGAGACCACCTTCCCGGCGCGCGCCCCCGACCACAAACGGGCGCTGAAACAGCGTGCCCCGCAGGTCAGGTGCGATGCCAGGCCCCGTGTCAGCGACCATGACCCGCACTTCGCTCCCTTCCGAAGTCAAAATAATCTCGATTTGCCCGCCTTCTGGTGTGTAGCGCAGTGCGTTATCGAGGAGGTTGCTGATCGCGCGCTCGATCAGGCCCAAGTCGGCACGCACAGCCGGAAGCTGTGGTGGGAAGTGAGCTCGAAGCGAGACCCGTCGGGAGTCAGCTCGAAGTTCAAACTTCTGAAACACGTCCTGCACCAGATCCACCATAGAGAAGGCTTCGAAGTCTGGCTGGACGAACCCATACTCCAGTCGAGCAAGCTCAAAGAGGCTCTGCGTGAGCCCCCCTACCTTCCGGCTCTGATCGATCGCGATTTGCAGGTAGCGGCGCCGTTCGCTAGGGTCCAGAGTGGCGTCTTTCAGCAGCAGCGTCTCTAGGTAGCCATGCAGCGAGGCAAGGGGCGTACGCAAATCGTGGGAGACGTTCGCGATCAGCTCTCGCCGTTCCTGGTCCTGACGGGTCAGCGCCCGCCACTGCTCGCCGATGCGCGCCACCATCTGACGGTATGCGCTGTCCAAGACAGCAATCTCGTCACGACTGCTGAGCGCAACTGCTGCCGGAGGCGCCAAGTCGGCGGGCGGTCCGTTGACGTCAAAACCTCTGACTGACTCCGTCAGCCTCCTCAACGGCCGCGTGATGAAGGTGAAGGCGACGAGACCGGCTACCAGACACAAGAGGGCCACCATCGCGATTGACCAAAGAGCGGTGGTCAGCACGGCGTGCGTGGATCCGCGCGCGTTAAGCCGATCGTGGGCCTCGCCCAGCAAGACAACGTAGACGTAGCCTACGTCACGTTCTCCCACGCGAAGCGGAGCCGCACTGAAGACCTTCCGACCGTCAACGCTGCGAGGGTCATCTCCAAGGATTGGCAGAGGTTCGTCAGCCAGAAGACGCCTGACAGGCGCAAGGTCAATGTGTTCTCGCCTCAAGCGGCCCTCAGGCGCCGCGTGTCCGACGATGCGCCCGCCTGGCTCTACCAAGTACGCCTCCACACTCGGGTTCACGACCATGAGCTGGTCAAACAGCTGACGCACGGCGTCCGGCATCAAGCCATGCGCATCTGTAAGCTGAGTGTCTCGAGCGATGCTGGCGGCAAGGTCGCGCGATAGGCCCTGCACCACCTCTAGCTCATGCATGCGGCTAGCTCGCAGCTGAATCCACGCCGACGTACCGCTGCACAGCAACAGCAACGCCGCAAACACCAACGAAAGGCGCTGAGTGACGGTCAGCTTCACGACGCGCTCTCCGCAAACTTGTAGCCCCGCCCCCACACGGTCAGGATCCGCCGAGGCTTGGCAGGGTCGGTCTCCACCTTCGCACGCAAGCGGTTGATATGCGTGTTTACGGTGTGCTCGTAGCCGTCGTGCTGATAGCCCCAAACTGCATTCAGCAAATCGATGCGTGAGAAGACCTTCCCTGGCTGGCGAGCAAAGAAATAGAGGAGGTCGAACTCCCGTGGGGTCAGTTCGAGGGTCACGCCTGCAAGTCTCGCGTCGCGAGCGATAGGGTCAATCTCCAGCCCGTTAACCGAGATGCTTCCGGCGTCCAAGCGCGCGTTCTGCGCCAAAGCCTCAACTCGGCGCAAGAGAGCGCGCAAGCGCGCCACGAGCTCTAGAACTGAGAACGGCTTTGCCAGGTAGTCATCTGCGCCAATCTCCAGCCCAAGGATGCGGTGCACTTCGCTTGACCGCGCGCTGATGATGATGATGGGCGTATAGCGAGTCATCGCCCTTGCCCGGCGGCAAATTTCCAAGCCGTCCACCCCAGGCAGCATCAGATCCAGCACCAGGGCGTCCCAGCCGCCCCGCTCCAACTGCTCAAGCCCCTGATCTACACGCGAGCAGTGGACGACTTCCAGACCCTCATCGCGCAAGTGCATGGAGAGCACGTCAGCGATATGGGCATCGTCCTCAACTAGAAGAATCCGGCGCGGGTTCGGCATGCCCCATTGTCGGCATGGCGTGGCTCAGAAAGTTCACGATTCGTTGAACTCTTCGTGAGGACTTCCGGACCCCCAATGCTGACCATCGAGCCCATCTGTCCGCAGGAGCTCCTATGACGACCCGACGCGAAATCCTCTTCACCGCGACACGCAGCGCAGCTGCGCTCGCCGCGATCTCTCTCACTGGGCGCGCCTCAGCGGCCGAGACCTTTGAGGTGAATCTGACGGACGCACAGTGGCGAGCAAAGCTCACGCCGCAGCAGTACACGGTTCTCCGACGAGAGGCAACGGAGTACCCCGGGAGCAGCCCCCTCAACAAGGAGAACCGAGCCGGTACGTACGCCTGTGCGGGCTGTGCACTGCCGCTCTTCTCATCGAGGACCAAGTTCGAGAGCGGCACCGGATGGCCGAGCTTCTGGAAGCCGCTGGAGAACGCCGTAGCCACACGCAAGGACGGCATGCTGGGTATGGCTCGGACGGAAGTGCATTGCCGCCGCTGCGGTGGACACATGGGTCACGTTTTCGCCGACGGCCCGCGGCCAACGGGCCTGCGCTACTGCATGAACGGTGTGTCGCTGACGTTCACTCCCCAAAACACCTGATATCCCATGCTGCTCCTACTTCTAGCCTATCTGGGTGGCGTACTGACCATCCTGAGTCCATGCGTGCTCCCCGTCCTGCCTTTCGTGTTCGCGCGCGCTGGCCAGCCATTTGTTCGCAGCGTCCTGCCGCTCTTAGCGGGTATGGCGTTGACCTTCACGCTCGTCGCCACGCTGGCCGCAGTTGGCGGAGGGTGGGTGGTCGCGGCCAACCAGTGGGGGCGCTGGATAGCGCTCGCGCTGGTCGCGATCTTCTCGCTGACGATGCTGTGGCCCAGCATCGCCGAACGGGTCACCAAGCCCTTCGTTGTAGCCGGGGCTCGATTGACCGAGCGGGCGGGCAGCCAGCCAAGCGCTGGCGGCTCGATGCTGCTTGGCGTTGCCACTGGTCTGCTGTGGGCGCCTTGTGCCGGTCCAATCCTCGGCCTGATATTGACCGGTGCGGCGCTGGAAGGCGCAAACGGTCGGTCAACCTTGCTGCTGTTTAGCTACGCCGCTGGGGCTGCGACGTCGCTGGCTGCAGCGCTGCTTCTCGGCGGCCGCGTTGCAGCTGCGCTGCGTCGCTCCCTTGGCGCTGGTGAATGGCTGCGACGTGGACTGGGAGCAGCCATGCTCGTAGCCGTCGTGGCAATTGCGGCAGGTGCGGACACGGGTGCGCTTGCTGAGCTGTCTCTAGCTTCGAGCGGCAAGATTGAGCAGCGCCTGGTTGACCGTCTTTCAGGCAACCAGCAGCCGCAAGGCGCTATGGCGATGAGCGGACCTGCTATGGCGATGCAAGGCCCCGGCGCAGCAATGGATGCCATGGCGCCCTCAGCGAGCGGCGCGATGATGTCAATGAGCGAAGCATCCCACGACGGGCCGCCCGCTCCGAACCAAGGCCTGGCACCAGGTCTCGATGGCGCCACAAGATGGCTCAACTCAAAGCCGCTGGGCGCGGCTCAGCTTCGTGGCAAGGTGGTGCTGGTCGACTTCTGGACCTACTCTTGCATCAACTGCCTGCGCGCGATGCCCTATGTGAAGGCATGGGCCGAGAAGTACCAGAACCAGGGACTGGTCGTTGTCGGCGTGCACGCACCAGAGTTTGCCTTCGAGCGTGACATCGGGAACGTGACCAAGGCCATGAAGAGCTTAGGGGTCAACTATCCCGTAGCGGTCGACAACGAGTTCGCAATCTGGCGCGCCTTCAAGAACCGCTATTGGCCGGCTCACTACCTCATCGACGCGCAGGGCAAGTTGCGATATCAACACTTCGGAGAGGGCCAGTACGCCGAAACCGAGCGCATGATCCAGCAACTGCTTCAGGAAAGCGGTAGCGCCCAGAGCGCGCAGGGTTTGGTAGAGGTGAACGGCCAAGGCGCACAGCGGGCAGCTGGTGAAGCTGCCGCTGTGGCCTCAGGCGAAACGTATGTTGGCTATGAGCGTGCGTCCAACCTTGCGTCATCGCCGAAAGCGGTGCCCGACCAGCCAACGGTCTATACGGTACCGACCAACCTGCCGCTGAACGCCTGGGGTTATGCGGGTCGTTGGACCGTGGGCGACGAGAAGGCAACGTTGGCTGAGCCGGCGGGGAGGCTTGTCTACAGATTCCGCGCGCGCGACCTGCACTTGGTCCTCGGCCCTGGCGCCAAGGGCAAGCCAGTTCGCTTCAGGGTGCTTCTCGACGGACAGCCTCCGGGCGCGGCACACGGAACCGACATTTCAGCGGACGGCAGTGGCGTCGTCACTGAACAGCGCCTCTACCAGCTCATTCGACAGCCAGGCATCCCCGTCGACAGAACTTTCAGCATTGAGTTCCTCGACTCAGGCGCTACCGCCTACGCCTTCACCTTCGGTTGAACCTTCAGATCGGAAAACGTCTCATGAACATTGCTCCGTCCCAGAATCGACTCGCATCCGCTCTCGCAGGAGGTCTTCTACTCCTGGGCACTCTGACGGCCTGCGTTGCAGCCGAAGAGCCCGTTCGAATCCCGCCGCCAGTCAAAGACCTGGCTGCAGCAAGCACGCAGAAGGCGGTGTTCGCTGGGGGGTGCTTCTGGGGCGTTCAGGGCGTCTTCCAGCACGTGAAAGGCGTCAAGCGAGCCGTGTCGGGTTACGCCGGCGGCGCCGCGAGTACGGCGTCATACGGCCTGGTGACCAGCGGCCGCACCGGCCATGCGGAAGCAGTCGAGGTGACTTTTGACCCTGCGCAGGTGAGTTACGGAACCCTTCTGCAGATCTTTTTCTCAGTCGCTCATGACCCAACCCAGCTGAACCGCCAGGGCCCAGACTCTGGCACACAGTACCGATCAGCCATCTTTCCGGCGAATGCGGCGCAACGCGACACGGCCACTGCCTATATTGCTCAACTGGACGCCGCGAAGCTCTACGCCAGGCCTATCGTCACCAAGCTTGAAGACGCCGGTACCTTCTATCCGGCCGAGACCTACCACCAAGACTACATGACGGAGAACCCTCGGCAACCGTACATCGTCTTCAATGACCTGCCCAAGGTTGCTGCACTGAAGCGTCTTTTCGGGGACCGCTTCCGATCCGAGCCCGTTCTCGTCAAGCAGCCACGTTGAGAGCTCGAACAGTTAGCTCTCGACAGTGCTGTCGTCATCGGCCTCGCTGACTGGCTGCCTGCATCTCTGCTCACGCATCGAGTCGAAGTCGGCTTGACTTATGTCGGTCATGTAGTGGCCTTCGAAGCAGCTGACTTCGAAGCCATGAATCTCAGGCTTAAGCGCGGAAACCACCCGCGTCATCGCTTCGACATCCTGGTAGATCAGTGCATCGGCGCCGATGTACTCGCGGATTTCCTCAACGGTTCGGCCGTGAGCGATGAGCTCCTCTTTGGTGGGTAGGTCGATCCCGTAAACGTTGGGATGGCGCACTGGCGGCGCGGCAGATGCGAGATAGACCTTGCGCGCACCGGCCTCGCGGGCCATCTGCACGATCTCCTTGGACGTGGTGCCACGCACGATGGAGTCGTCCACCAGCAGCACGTTGCGGCCCTTGAACTCCAGGCCGATGGCGTTGAGCTTCTGGCGCACGCTCTTCTTGCGCGCTCCCTGCCCCGGCATGATGAAGGTGCGGCCGACGTAGCGGTTCTTGACGAAGCCTTCGCGGTAGGGCTTGCCGATGCGGTGGGCCAACTGCATGGCCGACGGGCGGCTGCTTTCCGGGATCGGGATGACGACGTCGATCTCGTTGGGCGGCATGGTGGAGATGACGCGCTGCGCCAGCGTCTCGCCCATGTTCAGGCGTGCTTGATAGACCGAGATGCCGTCCATCACCGAGTCCGGGCGGGCCAGGTAGACGAACTCGAACATGCAGGGGTTCAGCGACGGGTTGTCGTTGCACTGCTCGGTGTGCACCTTGCCGGTCATGTCAACGAACAGCGCCTCGCCGGGCGCCAGGTCACGCTCCAGTTCGTGGCCTGTTCCTTCCAGCGCCACGCTTTCGCTGGCGACCATGAACTCGCCATTGGCCGACTTGCCGAAGCACAGCGGCCGGATGCCGAAGGGGTCGCGGAAGGCCAGCAGGCCCTGGCCGGCGATCAGCGCAATGACGGCATAGCTGCCCTTGATGCGCTTCTGCACGGCGCGCACGGCGTTGAAGATTTCCTTGGGCGTCAGCGGCAGGTCGCGTGCGGCCAGCTCCAGCTCGTGGGCCAGCACGTTGATCAGCACCTCGGTGTCGCTCTCGGTGTTGATGTGACGGCGGTCGATGTCGAACAGCTCGTCCTTCAACGCATGGGCATTCGTCAGGTTGCCGTTGTGCACCAGCACGATGCCGAACGGCGCGTTGACGTAGAAGGGCTGAGCCTCTTCCTCGCTGTAGGCATTGCCGGCGGTCGGGTAGCGCACCTGGCCGAGGCCGATCGTGCCCGGCAGCGCGCGCATGTTGCGGGTGCGGAAGACGTCGCGCACCATGCCGCGCGCCTTGTGCATGAAGCACTTCTGGCCCTGCATCGTGACGATGCCGGCGGCGTCCTGACCGCGGTGCTGCAACAGCAGCAGCGCGTCATACAGGAGCTGGTTGACGGGAGAGGCAGCGAGGGTGCCGACGATGCCGCACATGGCGAGGTCCTTGATGGTTGAATCCGACTTCAGTCCGTAAAGCCGGCAAGTTCATGGCCAACACCTTGGGCGGACCTCGTTCCACGGTCAGCCCACGCCGGATCCTGGCGAGTTGGGAAACTTGGGGAGAGGTTTGGTGGTCCCGGGAAGGATGCCCACCTCCGAAGCTGGGCATCCTCACAGCGTCAGCTACTTGTAGACGCCAACCCCAAGAAGGCCGCCGCCGGCGGGCAGTGGTGCCACGTAGGTCGACTTGGCCATTACCTTCTTCGAAACCGGGTCAGGCCAGTCGTAGTCAAACCAACCGCCGCCTTTTCCGGCCACAGCAATCAGACCCTTGGTGATCAGCACGCCGTTCGCATCCTTGAGCCCAATCATGTCCTTGCCAACCAACTTCTCATTGGCGCCGTGGGCCAATGAGAAGCCTTTGTTGTCAAACACCATGATGTACAAGTCCTTCTTCGTCCAAGTTGCCTTGTCGGTCGTGAAGTCTTTGTAGGCCTTCTCGGGCCCCACCTTCTTGATGTGATTTATGGCCTGGTCGGTCAGCCCCTTTGCTTCGTCGCGCGTCCCGCGGTCCTGTGCAACGGATGTCGACATCAGCCCCAGCGAGATCAGTCCAGACATGGCGAGCTTCGTCCAAATTCTCATGTTTTCTCCTTCTTCGGTAGTTGAAACACCTCTACGCACGGTCGGTGCGCCCTAGGTCCTGTGTATTGGTGGCATGTGGCGACTGGCGCTGCGCCAGAACTCCAGTTCCGTGGGCATGACATCCAAGCTCGCGGCCAAGTAGAAAGTGGCCTCGCCTCGAGGGATCAGTGGCCATAGCAGCTCAGGCTGCACCTGCTCACGCGCGAGCCAGTGCTCCGCGGTTCTCCGCGTGGTCATCCAAGCCTGAATCCGCCCCAATGCCAGTTTGCGAGCCTGGGACCGGGCGTCCGGCGCGTACTCGAGCCGCGTGAAGCCTCCCTGCTGCAGACCTGCCACGATCGTGCACTCCCGAAGCACGCCAACAGCCAGCTTGGCGATAGTCTCAGGGTCTTGCAGATCGCGCACGTTCTTCAGCGCGTCCCGACGTACGACGAGGACCGCCTCCTCAGTTCCCAGCGGAGCGAGCCAATTCCACTGCTTCTCGTTCGACGGTCTCCTGGCTAGCGGGAAGAGCAGCGACCGCCCAAGCGAGCGCGATTCGACAATAGCGCGGGTCAGAGGGAGCCACGTAGGGCTCCCTTCGTAGCCCACTCGACGTGCTATCTGCATCACCGGATCCAGGTAGACACTGTCATCTCGAGATGCAAGTGGCGGAATATCTGCTCCGATAAGACGCAGCGAATCAGCGCCAGCGCGGGCGTGGGTGCTCAGAAGACCGGTCGCGGCTGATGCCAGCAACAAGCTTCGACGGGTTATTGGTGAGTCCATGTTCCGCTCCTACGCTGAGCGCAGTTGAAAAGTCGCCACCAACTGCTGTAGCTGTTGTGCCTGCTCCCTGAGCAGCTGTGCCGATGCGCTTGCCTCCTCAACCAGGGCTGCATTTCCTTGGGTATCTGTATCCAGACCTGCGAGGGCATCGTTGAGGCTGCGAACCTGGTCGGCCTGGTCACTCGTGGCGTGGCTGATGCTCTTGACATCCCGTGCGAGATCGCGGCTGTGCTCAAGGATGCGGCTGACATGGCCGTGCATCTGGTCAACGTTCGCAGCACCGTCCTTGATGGCAACAACGGACTCGCCGATCACTGCCCGCATCTCTGCTGCAAGCGAATGACTCCGCTGGGCTAGGGTGCGCACCTCCCCAGCGACGACTGAGAAGCCTTTGCCCGCGGTTCCAGCACGAGCGGCCTCAACGGCGGCGTTCAGGCTTAGCAAATGACTTTGGGAAGCAAGCGATTCGATACCGGATATCAGGTCTGTGATCCGACCGGTCTGCTTTGACAGCATCTGCATCGCGTCCTTCGCCTGCTCTGCGGCTGAAAAGCACGTCTGACCGACTTCGGCCGCCGCGGCAGCCAGAGACCCGGCAGCACCAGCGCGCTGCGCATTGCCTACAACCGTGTCGCGGATCTGAGAGGTGCTCGCATGGGTCTGCTGCAACGTTGCGGCCGCGGTTTCGGTGCGCCGGGCCAACTCGTCATTCCCCATCGCAATCTGCTCCGCTGCCTGAGCGACGCTCTCGCTGCTCAGGCGAATGCTGTCGACCAAACGAGTGAGGCCAGCGCCTGCCTTGCCTAGTGAAACCAACAGCTGGGCACTTTTGTCTCGACTCTCTTCCATCGCTGGATCGGTCGCGGTGAGCCGTAGGTCGCCCTGAGCTATTCGCCCCGCCCAGTCGCTCGCTTGGACGAGGCGTCGCTGCATGCTGCGAGCCTGAATGAGCGCGACACCAGCGGTAAGAATGAGGCCCAGAACGCTGACAGCCAACAGTTGCACTTTGGCTAGCGTGACAGCTTCACTGCTCTCGAGCGCTGCAGCACCCGACAGCTGGCGCTGACTCTTGATCAACGCCTGCATCGATTCACTGAGTTGAGCGTAGTGTTCGTCCGCCGTACTTAGGAAAGCCGCAGCGGATGCGATGCCCGTGTCTCTTATGTCCGTGGCATCAAGAACGGCTCGTGAGAATGAGTCGAATCGCTGCGCGATGACAACGAAAGCTCTCCGCTCGTCCTCATGCCAGATGGCGGCCTGGCTCTGCTCGTTCAGAAGCGCGCGTGTAGCTGATATATGCGCTTGAAGCTCGGCGACGAACTTGTTGATATGCGCCGGGTTCAGCCCTGCTTCCGTGAAGGTGAGAACCTTGAAACCTTCTTCCCGCACCTGAAGAATGCGCAGGGCCAGATCACCAACGAGCTCAGTCGCAGGAAGACGCGCGCTGTTCAAGTCCTCTGCCGCCGATTGGGCGAGGGTGAGGCCCCTCCATCCAGCGCCAGCAACACCCGCAAGCGCAAGCGTTGCCAGTATGGGAGTGATGGCCAACTTAGCCGAGAGCGTGAGGCTGTTTCGCTGAGCTTTGAACAGAGGCATGATCTTCCTTATTGCCCAACGTCCATTGGGACAAGTGGTAGGGGCTGCGCCGCCGACGCCGCTCAGGAAGAAACCTCCCGGTTTGCGGTGCAGTACAGATCTCGAGAATCGAAAGCAATGCAGCGGCTCCGACCCAGGATTTCTGGATCGAATGCCTAGTTGTTTGACGCTTAACTAGGGAGGCGTTCGGGCGATCTGCCGCGCCCGTGCGTCGACCGATGGGAGGGAATCACTGTCCGGCGTGCCTGGCTGGCGGCCAGATGGCGTCGGATTGGCAGCCCTCGCTATCCCGGAAGCAGCCCGCCCACCCCCGAACCTCTCGGTACGCACCGCGCCGTCAGGAACGCATAGCTCGCGCAGCATCCCAGTGACGCTCTCGACAAAGGAGTTGCTGCCACAGACATAAGTCGCGGCTGATCCTGATGCGTCATCCCCAAGTCGCTGAAGTGCTGCAGCAATATCGGCTGCACGGAGTCGACCAATGCGATCCTGTGCACGAGGAGCTGCCACGTCCCGCGACAGCGCAAGCCGGCTATGGAATCCTCTTCCGAGCGCTTCCCATCGCTGCAGCTCGGACCACATGACCACGTCCACCATCGTGCGTACCGCCACGATCAGCACCATTGGTGATGTGCTGCGGGAGTGAACATGGTGCGCCGCCATGGCAAGTAGAGGCACAACTCCCGAGCCGCTTCCAATCAGCAGTGTTGGCTGCTCGTCCTCAGATCGCCAGACAAAATGAAGCCCGACCGGACCAAGAATCTCAATGGAATCGCCGACCTGCGCTGAGTCGTGAAACCAAGGCGAAACCTCACCGTCTGAAAGCCGCTCGATTGCTAGCTCGTAGACCCCTTCACGCTCCGGTGGAGACAACAGAGAGTAGCCACGCTGAGCCTGATATCCGTCAGGCGCGGTCAGTCGAATGTCCAAGTGCTGCCCAGCAAGGGGGCGATGCCATGCCTCTGGCCGCAGGACCACTCGCGAGATGCTCGGGGTCAGTTTGTCGATGGACTCGATCCGGGCTGATTGCCAACCAATCCGGTCAGAAAACTGTTCGGCTTCAACCATAGCGCTCCTCCTTGAAGGGATCACCACGCATGTGATACCCACGGAGCTCCCAGAAGCCGGCCTCATCCGCCTTCGTGAACTGCAGGGCAGTCACCCACTTCGCCGACTTCCAGAGATAAAGGTGAGGCACAAGCAGACGAGCCGGTCCGCCATGGATTTCCTCCAGCGGCTTGTCGTCAAAATGAGTGGCAACCATTGCGCGCCCGCCGACCAGATCCGCCAGCGGCACGTTGGTGCTGTATCCGTCGAGTGAGTGGGCCAGAACCCATGGCGTCGGCGGTGCCAAGCCGGCTGATGCCAGCAGATCATCAACCAAGACGCCTCGCCACCGCGTATCGAACTTAGACCAAGTCGTGACGCAGTGGATGTCCACCACCTGCTCAGTCTGCGGCAACTCGTGGAACTGCTCCCAGTTCCACACATGGACTTTCTTCGGTCCAACCTTCAGCGCCAGCTGCCAATCTCCTCGCGACAACGCGCGCGGTGTCGGACCTGCTGTGAGCACGGGGAATCCGTCGGTCAGCGACTGCCCTGGAGGAAGCCGACCGCCGTGATTGTCTCCGCCGCGGTTGCGGCCCATGAATGATCGGTTGATTGGCATTACCGAAATCCTTCACCTCAGGTTGGAGATGATGATCACACGCAGCCAATTTCACCGCTCGCTCCGCCCTTGCTTAAGAGCCCGTATGTCTTTACCCAGCGTCTGCGCGACCGCTAAAACTCATCTCAGAGCGGCAGACACGAGCAATTTGCGAGTTTTCGACAAGGCAGCCATGTAGGCGATCGCCAAGTACAGGCCGCCTTGTGGCGGGTCGATCGTAGGCAACGACCACGCCCCCACAAGCGCCCTTCCGTCTCAGTTTCTTTGCCTATCGTGCCTATCCCAGCATGCACGCGAAGCACGCACCGATTGCGGATCGTGACTATCGACAATCGGTAGTCCGCAAGCGTCACCGTGCCTCATGACGAAATCCTCTGACGACGCCCCTGTCAAGCCGAGCCACTTTCTGCGCACGATCATTGAGCGTGACATCGAAGCGGGAACCAACGCAGACCGTCGGTTTGCGGGGTCACCCGGCGACGCTGCGCACCACGCCAGTGCACCCATTGATTCCGCTCCTGTGCGCCTGCGGTTTCCCCCTGAGCCAAACGGGTACTTGCACGTCGGTCACGCAAAGAGCATCAGTCTGAACTTTGGCTTGGCTCGCGACTACGGCGGCGCCTGCCATCTCCGCTACGACGACACAAATCCGGAGAAGGAGGAGCAGCGGTTTGTTGACTCGATTGCCGATGTCATGACCTGGCTGGGCTGGAGCTGGCAATCGAATGGGGCGTCCCATCGATACTTTGCGAGCGACTACTTTGACTTCATGTACCGTGCCGCTGAGCACTTGATCAACGCAGGCTTGGCCTACGTTGATGAGCAGTCGGCGGACGAGATTCGCGCGAACCGAGGCGACTTCACGTGCGCTGGCGTCCACAGCCCGTTCAGAGCGCGCACCGCAGAGCAGAACCTTTCAAGGTTTCGCGAGATGCGCGCCGGGAAACACTCGGACGGTGCCATGGTGCTTCGCGCCAAGATTGATATGGCTTCGCCCAACATCAATCTGCGAGATCCAACGCTATACCGAATCCGGAAGGCGACCCACCACAACACGGGTGACGCATGGTGCATTTATCCCATGTATGCGTTCGCGCACCCGATCGAGGACGCCCTGGAGCGAGTTACCCATAGCCTGTGCACGCTTGAATTCGAGGATCAACGCCCTTTCTACGACTGGCTGCTCAACGCGCTCGCCGATGGTGGTTTGCTGGCTCGTCCCCTGCCAAAGCAGTACGAGTTCGGCCGGATCAACATCACCTACGTTGTTACCAGCAAGCGCAAGCTACGCCAGCTGGTCGAGGAGGGCCATGTGAACGGCTGGGACGACCCGCGCCTGCCCACCTTGGTTGGCATGCGCCGCCGTGGCTACACCCCAAAGAGCATCCGCGACTTCGTGGAGGCCAGCGGTGTGACCAAGCAGAACTCCTGGTTGGAGTACTCGATTCTCGACGCGTGCCTCCGCGCCGACCTGGAAGACAAGGCCGCGCGGGCTAGTGCGGTGCTTGCCCCTCTGAAACTCAAGCTGGTGAACTTCGCTGATGTTTTTGGCAGCGCGGATCATCTGGAAGCCTGCAGCGCCCCAACGTACCCGCACGCACCGGAGCTTGGATCACGCGAGTTCACGCTTGGGCCGGAGCTTTGGATCGAGCGCGATGACTTCTTGGAGGTCCCCCCCAAGGGATACCACCGCCTGTATCCATCCAACAAGGTGCGCCTCAAGGCCGGCTACGTCATTGAGTGCATTGGCTGCGAGAAGGACCACGAGGGCGGCGTAACTGCCGTACTTGCAAAAGTTCTTCCCGACACGAAGAGTGGTACGCCAGGTGCTGCTGCCGTCAAGGTCAAAGGCGTGATTACATGGGTTGGTGCACATGAGGCCATAGCCGCAGAGGTTCGCCTCTACGATCGCCTCTTCACAGAGGCTCATCCAGACGCTGATGGACGCAACTTCCTTGAGTTCATCAATCCCCACAGCTTGCGCGTAGTGCACGCGCTGGTAGAGCCGTCACTGAAGAACGTCGCTGCCGGAACCCACATCCAGTTTGAGCGCCACGGCTACTTCGTGGCAGATCGATGCGACCATGACGCGCCGGCAAGACTTGTGTTCAACAAGACGACGGGACTGAGGGAATCGTTCGCGAGTTGATCAGCCACTCCGATTGGCAGATCGCCCCTTCAGTCTCGGAAACTCAGCCCTTGAGCGTCACGAGCTCCTCGGCAATCGTTGGATGTAGCGCGACCGTCTGCCGGAAGTCCTTCCAAATGGCATTTGCGGTGAGCGCAATCCCGACCATCTGGATCATCTCCGCCGCGCCATCCCCTAGGAGGTGGACACCGACAACGCGGTCTGTCCCCTCATCAATCACCACCTTGATGAGGAACTGATCGTCCCGCCCTGCGAACGCGGTTGCCATGGGTCGAAACTGTGTCTTCAGCACGCGGACGCTCGGAAACTGCTTCCGTGCGAGCTTCTCAGAGAGCCCCACAACTCCAACCTCCGGCGTCGTGAACACAGCTGTAGGAACTCGCGCGTAGTCAATCCCAGCCACTTCCAGGTTGCCGTAGTGCCGATCTGCGAACGCCTGGCCCTCGCGTATGGCCACCGGGGTGAGGTTCAGCCGATTGGTCACGTCTCCTACCGCGAAGATTGAGGCGACACTGGTTTGACCGAGGCCGTCCACAACAACCGCGCCGCGGCTGTCGATATCGACCCCAACCGCATCAAGCCGTAGGTTGCGAGTGTTGGGGTGCCTTCCGGTGCTCATCAGTACGACGTCAGCATCGAACGCCTGTCCGCTTGCCGCCGTGATGTGTAACGCACCGTTCTTGCGGCGAATCTGCTCGATGGTGTCATCCCTGCAGATCCTGACTCCCCGCCGAGTGACCTGCGTCTCAAGCACGCTGACGATGTCGTCGTCGAACCCTTTCAAGAGCGATGGCCCGCGAACGAGCTGAGTGACCTCACTTCCGAGACCGCTGAATAGACTCGCAAACTCGGAGGCGATGTAGCCGCCGCCGACGACCAAGACCCGCTTCGGCTGCTCTTCGAGGTCAAACACCTCATCGGACGTGATGGTGAGTTGCGATCCCTCGAACCGAGGGCGATCGGGCACACCTCCGGTTGCGATCAGGATCCTCTCCGCGGTGACTCGCTTGCCGCTCACTCGAAGCTCGACGGTATGCGCATCAACCAATGATGCATCCTCGCTGAATGTCTGCACACCAGCGCCCAGTAGTGTTCGTTGGTAGATGCCTTCCAACCGCGCCAACTCGGTGTTCTTGTCGGCAATGAGTCGCTGCCAATCAAAGTCGGCAGCCCCCAAGGTCCATCCAAAGCCCTCGCCGACTTTGAACTGGTCGGGGAACCGGCTTGCGTAGACCAGAAGCTTCTTCGGAACGCATCCGCGATGGACACATGTTCCGCCGTAGTTAGCCCCCTCAGCGATCGCTACTCGAGCGCCATGAAGAGCTGCCACCCTTGCGGCACGAACACCCCCGGAGCCCGCTCCGATGACGAACAGATCAACTTCGTACTTGTTCACGAACCCTCGCTCACCGGTAGCCGGCTGAATCGCAAGAACTGGGCGGCCGCGTTGTCGAGGTCGCGGTTGCCACGGGACGGAGGTGCGCCAACCAGCGCACCTTTGAGCCACGAGCGATGCTCAACGCTTGCGAAGCGCGGCCGCATTCATGCAGTAGCGAAGACCGCTCGGCTTCGGCCCATCCGGGAAGACGTGCCCCAGATGAGCGTCGCACACGTTGCACGTCGTCTCAATACGCGTCATTCCATGGCTGCGGTCAGCGTGGTACGCAACAAGCCCCGGTGCAAGCGCCTGGGTGAAGCTGGGCCAGCCGCTCTTGCTCTCGAACTTGGAGGACGCGTCGAAGAGATCGGTCTCACACCCGCCACATGCGTAGATGCCCGGTTCGAAGAGTTTGCACATCGCAGAGCTATGTGCGCGCTCGGTTCCTGCTTGGCGCATGACACGGTACTGCTCCGGGGACAGACGTCGATGCCACTCAGCATCACTCAGCTCGACTCGGCGTGGCGGCTTCGGATTGCCATCGCGAGCCAGCTCAAGAACACCGCGCCAAGTGAGGATGCTTGGGTCAGGCGCCTTGACAGGCGGCGCTGCCTCCGCCCGCTTCAGCGCGGCGACCACTCTGTCGGCATCGAGCTGGAACTGGCTGTAGATCACTACTCCCTCCGGATCGATGATGATGAACCACGGAGTTCCGCCGTTCTGATAGCGCTGCATCAGGATTGAGCCGGCGCCCGGACGCCCCTCACCCGCGTCGTGCCCAAAGACAATGGGGAGCGCGTGCTTCTTCTGCGCTTCCACCATCCGCTCGAACGTGTTTGACTCGAAGTTCTCAAAAACAGTCTGGACGGCTGCGAAGCTCACAAACGAGGACCCGCGGAACGCATCCACCAGACGTGCAAGCGCGGGAAAGCCATCCAGGTGGCAACCAGCGCAGGCGTCCTGGAAACAGAAGATCACTTTGTACGAGCCGGGCATCTTGTCCAGCCCAAAGGAGGCCAAGGGCTGGCCGGACGCGTCAATCCATTGAGTCACGCCGAGTTCAGGTGCGAGCTCATCAGTAATGCCGGTTCGTGTCGAAAGAGTCGTCATCATCGGTCCTGTGTTGAGGTCAAGTCGGTGGCGGTGGCCAGTTGCGGAGCAAGTGCCGACGGGCCGAATCCTTGTGACCGCGAATTGGCGGTCTCCGCACCGTCATCTCGGATCTCGTCGAACGGTCTTTGCAGGGTCGTCAAGAGCCGCCTGAATGGCTCAAGGTCATCACGAGCGGTGGCCGCCGAGAGCGCCGAGACGATCTCGTGGTTCCTGGGGATATATGCGGGGTTCGCATGCCTCATTGAAGCAAGCCGCTGAGCGACGTCTCCAGCATCAGCTCGCGTCCGCTCAAGCCATCGGGAAAGCCACGGTCTGATGGACTCGGAGGCTTGACCGAACAGCCCCACCAGGGGCCTGCTGTTACCGACAGCCGCATCGGTCAGGTATCTGAACGCGCGCGTGTAGTCGACCCGATGCTTATGGAGAAGTATGAGGAAATCTGTGGCGAGCAGGTGATCAGCGGAGTTCAGCCTGGTAACGCCAAGCTTCATCGCCAGCACCTCCCTCCAATAGGAACTGAATCGCTCAGGGAACTGGTCAATGACGGCAGATGCTCGCTCCGCCGCGGACGCACCTGACGCATCTATGAGAGGCAAGAGCGTCTCGGCGAACCGAGCCAGATTCCATTGGGTTGCCTCAGGCTGCTGGCCAAACGCATAGCGCGCTGATGGGTCTCCAGCATTGAACACAGCATCCGGGTCATACGAATCCAGGAACGCGCCAACGTTGTAGCCAAGAGTCTCCCCAGAGATCGACACGTTGTCCGTGTTCAGGAGGCCATGGACAAATCCCACACCCATCCAGCTTGCAACCAGCTTGGCCTGACGGTCAACGACGTTCTCAAGGAAGCGCTCGTAGCGGGTGGGCGTTCCAACCAAATCCGGGTCATGGCGGGCGATAGCGTAGTCAGCCACTACGCGAAGGGCAGCAGCGTCCTTGCGCGCAGCGACGTACTCGAGCGTGCCAACTCGCAGATGGCTAGATGCCACCCGCGTGATCACCGCCGCAGCCTGCGCTTGCTCTCGCTTCACCGTTTCACCGGTGGATACAACCGCTAGAACACGCGTTGTTGGGATTCCCAGCGCGTGCATCGCCTCGCACATCAAGTACTCGCGCAGCGCCGAGGCCAGGGTTGCTCTTCCGTCGCCGCGCGAGAACGGAGTCCGTCCAGCGCCCTTGTAGGCGATGTCACGACGCACGCCAAGAGGGTCAATCAACTCCCCCATCAGGAGCGAACGGCTATCGCCAAGCACCGGAACGAAGCCACCGAACTGATGGCCCGCGTAAGCTTGGGCTAGGGGCTCTGCGCCTGGCGGAACAAGGTTCCCAGAAAGGACGGCGAGGCCCGCTGCACACTTCAACTCAGTCAGGTCTAGGCCAAGCTCCGTCGCCAGCGCTTCATTCAACTGGAGCAGACGCGGCGCGGGCGACCGCGCCGGCTGCCATTTCACGTACATCCCCTGCATATCGCGCGCATAGCTGTTGTCAAACCGCATGCGCAGCATGTAGCTAGACGCGTCATCAATCTGGTCACTGTGGGGCGACCTGACAGTGAACTTGGGACAGATCGTCATTGCTGGCAGCTAAGGAAGGTGCTCGTCCGCCGACCGTGCTCGGAAACCATCAAGCGGGGACGGGACTTGCTGTGATGGATCAGCAGGTGGGTAGCACCCACAGATCCATCACGAGGTGGAAATGGGGAGGAGCACTCCCCTTCTCTCACTTGGCCGACGTGTCCGACTTAGCGGGCAACTTCCAGTGATTTCGCGGGTAGTGACAGGTGTAGCCGTTAGGTCGCTTTTCCAGGTAGTCCTGGTGCTCGGGCTCTGCCTGCCAGAAATCTCCGGCCGGTGCCACCTCAGTCACCACCTTGCCCGGCCAGATGCCTGACTCGTCGATGTCGGAGATGACTTCCTTCGCAACGCCGTACTGCTCGGGCGTCGTGTAGTAGATGCCCGAGCGATAGGAACCACCGCGATCGTTGCCCTGCCGATTTGGCGTGCTCGGATCGTGGATCTGGAAGAAGAACTCAAGGAGCTCGCGATACTTCATCCGCTCCGGGTCGAAGACAACCTCGATGGCCTCAGCATGCGTGCCGTGATTCCGGTAGGTTGCGTTCGGCACGTCACCGCCGCTGTAGCCGACGCGGGTGCTCGTAACGCCCGGCAGCTTACGAATCAGATCTTGCATCCCCCAGAAGCAGCCTCCGGCAAGGATCGCGGTTTCAGTCTTGGTCATGTTCAAGTCCATGGTTGGTGGATAAGTTGCATTCAGCTGTTTAAACGCCAGCGCTTCGACAGCGCGCATCGAGTCAGCAAGTTGGGCCAACGATCAGGCCGAGACTCCGGCCGGCCGCACATCCCCATCTTTCGGTGGATCGCTGAAATCACCGCTCGACATGTGCAGGCTACGCATCCCCTGCCTCATCGTCATCAGCTGAGCTTGGAATCTGCGGCATCCGTCGCAAACATCAAGGTGCCGTCTTAGCGCATCACCTTGCTCATCATCCAACTTTCTGTCCATCGCGTCGGACAGCATCCTCGACATCCGACTGCAGACACTCATGACCAGCCCCCTAGGGTTCCCACTAGCAGCTATCGAACAGGTCGCATCTTTCGACAGTGATAGTAGGCCGTCATACTAGGGCGCATGAAGTCAACGCGTCTCATCCTGTTTGCAGCGCGTACAGCAAATGAAAGCTCAGGGCGAGTTTGCCGACTCCATAGGCCAGCGATACCTACCATTGCGAGAGGCACATGACCTATATGGATGACCCCCTGAACACACTTTTCACCCGTTTCCGACCAACGGCCAAGATGTCGTTCAGCGGCACTGTCTGCGGAATGCTGGAAGACCAGCATGAAGTTGAGCTTGGGCACCTGCATCTCATGCGGAAAGGAAGCATGACGGTGCAACCTCGAGGTGGCACCGCTGTTCATCTAGGCGAGCCGGGTATGGTCTTCTTGCCGCGCTCGCTGCCGCATACACTGACAGCTGATGAAGGCAACGATGCGACGTTGCTATGCGCGACTGTGGAGATTGGCCAGCAGGCTGGATCCCCGTTGGCTCTGGCGCTCCCCGAGGTTGTGGTGCTTCCCTTTCGCAAGATGCCCCCACTTCATCCGGCACTGGAGCTCCTTTTCGCCGAATTCGCCACTGCCGGCAGCGGGCGTCAAACTGCGCTCGAAAGACTGCTCGAGTACATCATCATCTTGGTCCTGCGCCATCAGATGGAAGCTGGCGGCGCCAAGACAGGTTTGCTTGCTGGCTTGGCCGACCGTGGTCTATCGCGAAGCCTGACAGCGATGCACCATGATCCAAAGAGGCGGTGGAGCCTTCAGTCACTTGCCGAGGAGGCTGGCATGTCACGCGCACGCTTCGCCGAACGCTTCCATGAGGTCCTGGGAACCACTCCCATGGCCTATCTTGGTGCATGGCGGATCAGCCTTGCGCAGGACCTGCTGCTGCAAGGCAGACCTGCAAAGTCGGCCGCAGCAGATGCCGGCTACACAAGCGCTGCAGCTTTTACGCGCGCGTTCGCGCGAAGCGTAGGAAGGTCACCGACCCAATGGCTCGCGGAACGGCGTGACTCGGAAGAGTCCTAGGACGCTGATATCGAAGCGACCAGACTCACTCCTTGCCTGGCAGATGAAGTCACTACGGGTGTCCAGCGAAGCTGCATCCCAACGGCTGGATGATCAGCTCTGCTTCGCGGTCTACTCCACCGCGCATGCCCTCCAGCGAATCTATAGTCGATTGCTCAAGCAGCATGACCTTACCTATACCAGATACTTGGTCATGCTTGTCCTGTGGGAGCGAAATGCGTTAACGGTGTCGGAGATTGGCGAGCGTCTGTTCCTTGACTCCGGAACAACCACACCGCTGCTCAAGCAACTTGAAAGAAGTGGGCTGATTACACGACTGCGCTCCGCTTCTGACGAGCGGCAGGTCATCGTGTCATTGACGGAATCTGGTCGAACCCTGCAAGAGTCGTGCAGTTCGATTCCCAACTGCATCGCCGACGCTATGAAGATCGGCCAACAACGGGCGAAGAATCTCCAGGTCGACCTGGAGATGCTCCGGACCAACATCGATCTATCTGACTTGGCACGTCCCCAATAGCCATCGATGGCTATCATCAGTCTCATGAGTAGATGCACTGCACCAGTTCGCGGACATAGTTCATCGGCAGCCGCTGCGGCCTGTCCTCAATGCCGCTACCGTAGCGGCTACTACGGCGGATATGGCGGCAACCGTTCTTACTCAAGTCCTTCGTACCCATCGTCCGGTGGCAGTAGTTGGGCCGCTAGGAGTTCTGGTGGCGGCGGATCCGGAAGCAGTGTTCGGCCTCGCTGGTCTCGACCAGGATCATCTGTGTCGTACACACCAGCCCAGGTTCAGTCGCTTACGCCGATCCGCCGCACGTTCGAAGAACGCGCGACGGTGCCGAGTCTTCGGGACATCTTCCTGTGCCATGCGTGGGATGACCGTGCGGGCGCTGCGAAGGAGCTGCATGACTTGCTGGAGTCGCTCGGCGTCACAGTCTGGTTCAGCGAGAAGGACGTCGGCCTTGGCGTTCCGCTGATGCGGGCTATCGACAAGGGCTTGGCGAACTCGCGGATCGGGCTTGTGCTGGTCACGCCGGCGCTGCTGCGCCGCCTACCCGCAGAGGGCATCGCCGACAGGGAGCTTTCGGCGCTCTTGGCGCGTGATCAGCTTATCCCTGTCGTTCACAACACAACTTACGAGGCGCTCCGCGAGGTGAGTCCATTGCTTGGCTCCCGAAGCGGGCTGAATACCGCCGAGGAGCCCATGGCGTCGGTCGCAGCCAAGCTTGCTGAACTTGTCGCAATCGTTTGAGTTCGGAGGCAGGCTGACGGCCGACCCGCCGCCACGAGCTGGAGTTCGCCTATGAAAGCGCACCTCGGCGGTGACGAGAACTAATGCGCCGGCGGGCAAATAAATGAGGCGCCGAGGCTTGTTTGCTCTGCATTCCAGTCTCATCATCCAGCAGTCACTATCCCTGCAGAGGACAGCCGATACCCACTTTCGCCGCCCAGCACCCCTCCGCCGTGGATGCCCTGGCGCCGCGAAGGTCAGGCCCAGTCGCCAAGCGAGGCAGGACGACCTCAGCCCTGCTGCGCAGGTTCCGCGGGCAAGGCGCGCCGGCCAGGATGCCGCCACCGGCGCCCGTGACCGCAGAAGCCACTCGGCTCGAGGCGCTGTCCAAATACGACGTCCTCGACACTGAAGCTGAACCTCAATTCGATTTCATCGTCCGATTGGCTAGCGAGCTGACCGGCAGCCCAGTCGCCGTCCTCAACCTCATCGCAGAGGACCGCGTCTGGACCAAGGCTGCCGTTGGCCTGCCCCAGGGCCGGCAGATGATCCGCGAGCAGGCCTACTGCTCCCTTGTCATCGACAGCCCGCAGGGCCTGCATATCGTCGATCTGCGCCAAGACGCGCGCACCCAACACCTGGCGCTGACCGTCGACAAGGGTTTCGTCATGTACAGCGGCGTGCCGCTGTGCGCCTCCTGCGGCCGGCCTATCGGCACACTCGCCGTCCTGGACACGATTGCACGCCGCCTGACTGACCGCCAGCTTGACTGGCTGGAGCAACTCGCCCACCAGGCCATGGCGCTGCTTGAGCTGCGGCGCAAGCAGCGTGAGCTGCAGGAGGCCCAGGCAGAGCTACAGCGGCTCGCCAACACCGACGCGCTGACCGGCTTGATGAATCTGCGAGCCTGGCAAGAGGCCAATGTGCTGGAGCGCGAGCGCCTAGAGCGCTGGGGCGAAGGGCATGCGGTCATCGCGCTGGACTTGGACCACTTCAAGAAGGTCAACGACACGCACGGCCATGCGGCGGGCGATGCGGTGCTCCGCGCCGTTGGCAGCCTGCTGGCGCGAAGCTTCCGCAAGCTGGACTCGGTCGCTCGCATCGGGGGAGAGGAATTCGGCGTGCTGCTTCCACATACAGGCGCCGCGGACGCGGCAGTGCTGGCCGAGCAGTTGCGTGAAGCCCTGTCAGAGCTGCAGATCCCGTTCGGCAACCTCGAGTTGCGCATCAGCGCCAGCATCGGCGTTGCTCACAGTAGCGAAGCATCCCCTGAGGGGACGCAGGCCCTGGCTGACGAACGCAGCTACGCAGCGAAGCGTAGCGGGCGAGATCGTGTCGTTAGCACGACAGAACCACTTGACCCATAACTTCAGCGGAATGAACGCCGTTTACACCGACCACGCGTCTCTAGCAGCCGAACCGACATCTTGACTCGGACGCTATTGCCGCCCGCTCACGCGCTATGCGGGATGCTGCGGGAGGGCAACCATCTTCAGCTTGCTCTGTATCCAGAGCTAACCTGGGTCAACACGGGAGTCCCTATGGGGCAAGCGCAGGCTAGATGCACCGCATGCCGTGCGGGGGAGCTCAAGACAGGTGCGAGCCATGCCTTTCAAGAGCGCTTGGCGCAGAGGTAACCACCCGCCAGGATTCGTTCAACGCACTTTCCAAGGCTGACGCGGCAGCGACTTATTCACTCCTCCGCCCACTATGAACGCTGCTTATATCGCGACGCCACACCACACTTGAGCGTAGCTACAGGAGGAACAATGGACTACAGCAACAAAGCAGAGGTCGAGGACTTCGCCAAGCGATTCGCGGATGCCGTCAAGCTCTGGGGAGTAAAAGAGAAGGTAGCGCCGGAACTGGATCCACAAAAACTTGAGAGCCACATGGCGTCGATGCATCGGCAATGGATCAAGCGCGCAGTAGATGCTGCCAGTGCGGCCTACGGCGATGAGCTCCAGGCCGCCGCGGCAAATAGGTCGAAGCGCACGCTGGAGGTTGAGCTCGCTGGCGTCTGGCAGTTGGCGCTCAACTCTTATGCCAATTTCTTTCCATGCTATCTACCCGAGAAGTTTCAAGAGTTGCTGGCAGAAGTCCCCGAGCAACGCGTGACCCTTGGTCGCTCAGCAGTCGAATCGCTAAAAGCGCACGCGCTGCCGCTACTCGCCGAGATCGAGAACCCTGGAGACTCCATCATCTGGGCGGTGTTCGGGCTGATCCGGAACGCCCCGAGCTCGGACGTAGTAGACGCTATCGCCCATCGTCGGCTCACTCCGGCAAATTCCTTCGAGCTCTACTACGGCTTGTTCGGTCTATTGCTGCAGGCGGACGCGTACCTCGAAGACGGCAAACGTGAGGCCGCCTATTCTTGCCTTCTGGATGCCCAACAGGCCTTGGGAATCGCCGCAGGTTCTCGATCCATAACCCGGCACTTCGCGGAGTCGGCTAGAAAGCGACTAGGGGTCGTGGGCGGTGTGGCGCGGGCCGACGAGAACAGTATCTTCACTATCCGCCAGACCGACCTCTACTACGAGTTAAGAGTTGGGCCAGGCGGCACAGTAAGACCGTGGGATTCCGCAGAAGCAGCCGCCTACGCGGTGGAGGATGCGATGCTGAGGGAGACTGAGCTCAAGGAGCTGCCGGCGAAAGGTCCGCTGTCCGCCGACAGCATCTTTCGTGTCTGCAAACGCCTCTTCAAACTGGACGCGCAAGGTAAGACCTTGAATATTCAAGGCATTGCTAGCGTGGATGGCAGCGGACCGCCTTAGTCATCCTGAATGCCATCGCCTCGCCAGGGGTCTGAGACGTTTACCCGCCACTCCTCGACCTGGACGTACCCCACCATCCGACATCTGTCATCCTGGTCCGGCGCAAGGCTCGCGCGATGACCGTGACGCGTGAGCGCATTGATGGAACGGCGGTCTGCGTCTCCGTTGGCGTCGCGTACGTAGTCGAAGAGCAATGATGCCGCCGTCTCGGCGAGCTGCCCGTCCCGGGACGAAAGGCCTCCCAAGATGTCAGGGTGGTTGATCGACAGATGATGGTTGTCGCCCTGGGGGCGTTCAATCTTGGCGAGGGCCTTGAGGCTGCTTTGAACTTCCCGAAGTGTTGGACGGGCAAAAGGGTTGAGAGACATGGGGTAAAAACAGCTGTTGCGGAGCCAAGATGATGTTGTCCCGCGACAAAAACTCGCAGCGTGTGCCTGCACACAGTTGACAGCACCTCGGAAATTCGTTTAGCGGCGCGTAGTAGCCGTTGACGAGTGCTTCCGAGCCGCGCTTCGGGTGTCGCCGACTGTTAAGGGCCGCACAGCAGACGGCCGACCATCAGCGAGGACGGCCATCTGGTGGAGCTTGTCCCATGCCTTCTTCGGTCCGACCTGCATCGGCTGTTCGACGCTGGCCTCACTGCGGTCAAGCAAGACGGCGGTTTGCGCCTCTCACCGTGCCTGTGATCGCAAATCTTCTCAAGGGCAGCTATCGACCCGTTCGGTCCTTCGCATAGCCGATTTGGTCGCCCTGAGAGCAGTCTCTCAACGTTTGAGCCAAGCCGAGCATGGAGGCACCGCCGACTGGTTGAGGAGGGAAAATCTATAGCGCCTGGTTGGAGCGGCCTGGCGGTAGCTGCTGGTCGCCGCTTGAGCGGGCGTCAGGTGTCACCGCTGCGCGGCCGCACATACTCGAGGAGCGAAGTTCGGCCTCGAATCAGGAGGACTTTCACCTGCATCACAACGCCATTTGAGTCCTCGAGCTTGAACGGCACTCCGACTTCAAAACGCGCCGGCTGTTGCTGGCCGTCGCGGATCGCGATGTTGTCAGCGTAAAGGTACATGCCGCCATGCGTATCCAATATTGGGTTCAGTCGACCTTCCAGCCCCGGGATGTAGCCGGTGCTGTGGCAGATGACTGAGCCTGTGTTCTCGCTTGTAGGAAGAGTGGCCCTTAGATCCTCCGCCGGATCCCAGTTGGGGAATAGCGCCCCCGGACGGCTTGGATGGGCGAGCAAGACTTGTGTCCGCCGACGCGTCGGAAAGACGAACTTTGCTGCGCCAAGACCGTCACTAACCGAGTCCTTGAACGTGTTGTTGTCCGCGAGTGCGGTCACTGACACGCCTTCCAACGGATTGCCATCGTCATCTACCACTTGGACGGTAGCTTCCGTGGGCTCGACGCGAGGAGCAGCTTCAATAGAAAACACAGCGCTGCGTACTTGCTCAGACGGAATCGTGCGGCCGGCGTGAACCAACTTCTTTTGAATGAGTTTGACGAACTCTTGCGGCGGTTTGTTGACCAGCGAGATGTAGCCAACCGTCGGCAAGACGCCTGGGATTTGGGTGTCATCGAATCTGGCGGGCAGCACGTATTCCTGGTGCTCCTGGAACGCGCGCGCTTGCATTGCTTGGCGCTCATGGGTTGGCCAGAGCTTCTCAGCGTAGTTCTTCGAGATGAACATGATCGTGTACAGGGCCTTGTTCTGGTACACGTCCGAAAGGTAGTCGTACAAGTTCTTCCCCCAGAGACTCGACTCCTCGAAGATGTCGTAGAACACCTTCACTCCCGAGCTCCGAAGAAGGTTCGCCACTTGGTCGACGTAGTGACGATCCTCGCCGGCGAAAGAGAGTGCGATTTCGAACTGAAGGTCGCGAGTCATGTTCTTACCGACTAACTACATGAGCTCAAACGGCGACAGGACACCGCATAGCCTGCTCTGATCGTCAGCAACGAGCCACAGCCGCGTCTGGTTCCCGGCGTTGTTCGCAAGAACCCTGGCCACCTCATCACCCGGCTTCAGCACTGTGGCTTCAACTAGTTGCAGCTCTTGTGCCGCATCTTTTATCGTCTTAGACAGTCTTTTCGCCCAATCATCCTTGCCGAACAGATAACGCGCGATGCCATCCTCTGAAAGGAGTTTCCAGCCGCCAATGTTGACCGGCAGAAACGAGAACGAATGGGTGAGCATCAACTGTCGAGCGTGAGCGACCGGCTGCCATTCTTCGAGATAGACCGGCGACTTCACCATGAAATCCTTGACCTCTTGACGCCGCACCTGTTGCTCTTTCATAAGCGCTTCCTCCAAGCCAATGCAGAGCTCGATCGCCGCTGCGGTGGCATGCCTTGCAAAGACCCCTGTGTGCATTGCGTCATCGCGCGCCTTCTTCACAAGAGCGAACAGGGCGGAGAAAGTGGTGAACCGCTCTGGGTGCGACACGCTAAGCTGAGACAGGACGATTGACCCTCGACTCAGCACCTCCAAGCGATCTTTGTACTTTCCAAGACTTCTCTTGGCACCCTCCAATCTCAGTCCGAGTGCCTCGACAGCAAAACAGATAGCATCAAAACCTTCTGCATCAGCGAGCGCTGCATACCTACCGGAACGCAGTGCGTCTCGGTGATAAAGGCGCTCTTGCCAAGCTAGGGTGGGGATGTCCATTGCGGTTTCAGCTGTGCAGGCGGTCCGATAGAACGTCAGCGCCCATCAGCATATAGCGCGAGCACCTCCGCGATGACTCGGTTCCGCGGAGTTTGAACTCCCAACGTCTTGCCACGACGAAATACGTCGCCGCTCAGCCAGTCGACTTCGAGCCGATTGCCTCGCTCCAGGTCTCCGTGCATTGACGAAGAAGCAGAACTAGGCATCGAGTCAATGAAGTTCAGGCGGTCGCGTGCAAAGTCCGTCGATAGCGGCACCCCCTCGGCGATACCGACTCGAACCACCTCGTCCATGACATCGTGCAGGAAGGCCCGGGCTCGCTCGTTCTCCCGAATGGGACCGATGGTGCTGCGCGAAAGAGTTGTGCTTCCCGAGAAGCCAACGAGGAACACAAACTTCTCCCAGGTGGTCCGGCGGATATCAGTGCTGACATCTGCATCGATTCCGGCAGCAACGCACGCCTCCTTGAACCGGCGGACACGATCGCTCTCGACGCCATCCGGCTCCCCGAAAACCAGCTTCTGCATGGGTACGCTGTGGCGAATCACGCCTGGATCCTGGATGTGCGCGGAGATGTAGCTCACGCCTCCGATGACGCGCTCAGCCCCAACCTCCTTTGCCAGCATCTCGTCCTTGCCCACGCCGTTCTGAAAGGACACCACGGCGGTGTGGGACGTCAATGCCGGACGCAGCTGCTCAATCGCACCGGGGGAGTCCCAAAGTTTGGTGCCAAGCATCACCAGGTCAGGCTCCTTGAAGTCAGTGGGGTCAGCGGAAACCTGAACCGATGGCAGCACCAGGTCGCCAAGGGGGTTCAGCACCTTTAGCCCATTCGACCGGATCGCCTCCAAGTGGGCCCCGCGGGCCACGAAGCCGACCTCGTTGCCAGCTTTCGCCAGACGCGCTCCAAAGTAGCCGCCGACTCCGCCAGTACCCATCACGAGAATCCGCATAACTATCCGCCTGTTAGCCTTGAACTAGCGGGGATCCTAGAAGCCAATGAGCCTGGGACCTAGGCAACCGCGGAAATCCCTTGCCGAGTCCAGGGCGAATTGTCAGCTCCACCCATGGGGCCCTGTATTCAAAGGGTCACCCCGCTTGCAGCCAGGCCAGGGATTCGTAGCATCGGCAGATAAAGGGAGAAGAGCATGCCGAATCAGGTATACAAAATTGCACGGGTCACCGATGCCCAGATCAGCCAGGCGCTGGTCAAGCTGGGGCAGGAGTTCGGCGAGTTCGATGCCAACATCAATGTGATGCAGGTAGGGTTGGGTTCAGTCCGGTTCCCTGAGAACCAGAAGCCGGCCGCCTGGCAGCAGGTCGTCAAGCTGGGCGGCGAGCTGGTCGACCACTTTGGCGCCAATATCAAGGGCGTATCCTTTACCTACCATCGCGGAGGCCAGACAGGAGATCCAGCTCAAAAATCACCTGTCCATGATGACCTCTTCATCGACATACAAGGCGTTGACGAGCAACGGATGCTCGTCGCATCAAGGATCCTTGCAATCTTCCGGCCGGTCTCACTGCCAAAGTCCGCAAAGGCAAGCGACGCCGTAGTTGCGCAGCAAGCTATCCAAGAGGCGACGTTCGCACGCCTGCAGAAGCAGCTCGAGGACCTGTTCGAGCAAACCGTGGAGGCGCGTAAGAAGCTGGACGATGCGGCTCAAGAGAAGTCTGACGAACTCGAAGCTGCCTTCGTCGCCAGGCAGCAGGAGGCCGATTCCGAGTTGGAGGGTCGCAAGGCTGAGCTCGAAAACCAGGCGGAGGCGTTGAAGAAGCGCGCCGCGGAACTGGACGACAGCGACAACACGTTTGCCAGGCGGAAGATTCGAGACGGGATGCTCAGCGACGTGACGGAGAGGGTCAAGAACTTTGACGTCTCCGAAGCAACGCGGCGGTCGAGGACTCCAGTGCTGATGGGCATGTACCTGCTGGTCGGCGTGTTCCTGGCGCTCATGCTTCTGACCGGAATTGAGCTGACTCAGACCCGGGAGTCCCAAGGTACCGCCATGTCCATCGCTGCAGGCATCAAGGAAACGGCAGCGCCAGCCATAGCCGCATCCGCCGCAAGATCGCCGAACCCCGAGCTGGCGGCGACCCTGATGCACGACGTGTCGAACGAGCGGATAGCTCTCTGGATCCGCCTGTCGCTCTTGACCATCGGCTTGGTTGGCTCGCTTATCTTCTACATCCGGTGGCAGAGCCGTTGGGCCGAGCAGTTCGCGACCACCGAACAGTCGCTCAAGCAGTTTCACCTCGACGTCAACCGCGCCAACTGGGTAGTGGAAACCTGTCTCGAATGGCAGAAGGAAACGGAGTCACAGATTCCTTCAACGTTGGTTGAAAGCTTGACGAGGGGCCTATTCACCAAGGACGACCCCTCTCCGCAGGCGCTACATCCTGCCGACGAACTGGCGTCGGCCCTGATGGGGAGCGCATCGAAACTCTCGCTCGCCGTCGGCGACAACAGACTCGAGTTCGACAAGCCGGGCAAGATTCCCAAGACGGCACCTCCTCAGAAGTGATCGCTGCGGAAGGTGCCGCGATCCCAGGAAGCCTGCCAGAGGCAAAGTCTCGGTGCCGCTCGCTTGACCATGAAAACCTAGCTGCCGAGGGCGAGGCCGTACTCCACCGGGGCGTCATTGATGAGCACATCAACCACGCTGGTTTCACACCAGAGCTCCGCTCCACAGCGCCTGCGGCGCCTTCCACTATCAAAGCAGAAGTCCCGTTCCGAAGGAAGCGCCGTCGCACTGTAAGAGTCAGCAGCTTCAGGTCAGCCACGCAGGAAACGATCCTAGTTTCCAGGGTCCAGCGCACTGTTCAGTAGGTGCGCAC
>JACCDV010760322.1_pt1 | contig 39863 bp, 24 predicted proteins | sample 7446131 | NCBI WGS metagenome assembly JACCDV01 (sample SAMN15323448, study PRJNA562643) | freshwater metagenome | isolation source: river surface water | place: USA:Blue River Watershed | collected 2017-08-17
GATTGGAAAAATTAGAAATTGGAGAACTGCAAGAGATTCTTAAAAACTTATCAGAAGAAAAAGGTGTAGATATTTCTCATGTTGATCTTGTTAATAAAAGACGTATTGCAAGAGCTATCACAATTATTCAGAACGGAGATACATTTGCAAAACCAAACACAGAACCTCTTTACAATACCTTGTTCATAGGACTAGATACATCAACAGAAAAACTTCGAGAACGAATACAGAAAAGAATAGAAGTTCGTATAGAACAAGGCATGATTGAGGAATCTGAAAGACTTTTAGAACAAGGCATTCTTACTCATGAGCGAATGCAAAAGTTAGGACTCGAGTACAAATTTATCTCGCAACTTATACAAAAAGAAATTACACTTACAGAGTTTACAGAAAAGCTTTTCTTTGCGATTTGGCACTATGCAAAACGCCAGCGAGTTTGGTTTAAAAGATATACAACAACGCATTGGTTTAATGCAGAGGATGTAAAAGAAAATACTACCCCAGTACGTGAAGCAGTAGATTCGTTTTTGAGATAACTATTTCCTCTTCCATCTCGCCACAATTCCAGCCGGCAAGAATCTACCTTCCGTATCCTTAAACATCAGCTCCCCACTCTCTGTTTCTCCAAGTCTATTGTCAAGATACATGTCAATATTTTGCTTGTATGCAATATGAGAATACCCAGCAGCATATCCGTTGATGATAAAGAATAGTGGTTTTGGAGTAAGCAACTTACTACACTCTTTTACAAGCTCAATAAACCCTTCATCAAGTTTCCAAATCTCCCCTTTTGCCCCTCGCCCGAAAGATGGCGGATCCATAACAATTCCATCATACGTGTTACCGCGTCGTAGTTCTCTTTTTACAAATGCAAAGACATCGTCAAGAATCCATCTGATAGGTGTATCTTTGAGTCCTGATGCTTCCGCGTTAGCTACACCTGTTGATATAGATTGTTTTGATCCATCCACATGCACAACATGTGCTCCAGCGTTTGCAGCAACAAGAGACGCGCAACCAGTGTATCCAAAAAGGTTAAGAACTTTTATCTCTTTTTCTCCATTCGCTTTTTTTGCAGCAGAAATTTTCTCGTCAATAAATTGCCAGTTGTTATATTGTTCTGGAAAAATACCGGTATGTTTAAATGGACTTAGTTTTACTTGAGCTTGTAAGTCTTTAAAGAAGTTTATTCGGAAATTTGCCGGTAACTCTTTATATACTTTCCAATCCCCTCGCTCCTCTCGTTTACCTGTCGCCTTTTCCATAAAAAACGCATCAGCTTTTGACCACTCTTTGAGGGTTAATTTTTTAGGCCAAAGACACTGTGGATCTGGTCGGTCCATGATGTATCCGTTGTATGATTCAAGCTTACGTCCGTCACCTGAGTCGAGGATAGTGTATTCAAGGTCTTTGGTAGTGTTTGTATCTATGATGAAAGACATAAGGTTACTATAGCATAAAGTTCAAAACTATAGAGAGCTTTCAATATGTTCAACTTTTAACACTAAAGATTTGAATTCATAAGGATTTATCATATTTGTATAAATCTTCTCAAAATCTTTTGTAAACTTAACGTTCATAGTATCAACTTTCTGTTCGACAGTATCTAATCGAACTTCCACTTTGTCCAACCTCTTTTCAATCTTATCAAGTCTCACATCTATACCATCCAGCCTTTTCTCTATCTTCACAAATCTTTCTTCAATAGCTTTAAATTCAAACAACATCTCTTCTCTCAGAAAATCTACTTTTTCTAACAATACACCCACAGCAGTATTTGTCTGATGTATCAAAGAAGCAAGAACTTTTAGTGTAACCTCTTGAGGCAATATTTCTTTTTGAGTAATCTTTTTAGACTTCATTAGGTACAAGTATATGAATAAAAAAATACAAAAGCAACATTCTTTATCTTTTCTTGGAATAGGTACATATGAGTTATCCAAGGTCAAGAAGTGGGAAAAAAATATCGTTGTATTATAGTTACAAAAGTAGGAATCGAAGCTTACAGCTTCAGTAGACCTTTACCATTTTCTCAAACTCTACGAGTTCTCGAAAATATGGTAAAGCTTTTCGATTCCTACACGCAAGCCGAACAGTCGGCTTGCTTTGTGCACATTGCAATAAGAAAACGCACCGTAGGTGCGTTTACATATAGGGTGCCACAAGTAGGAATCGAACCTACATCTACCCCTTAGGACGGGACTGTTCTATCCATTGAACTATTGTGGCAAAATCCGCATATCTTTCGACACGCGGATTGTATGTTTTCAAATTACTTTTTCAAAGTATTCGCGGCAGCTTGAGCTTCCTCTTGTTGTTTAATCATCATGTCAACTTTTTCTTTTGCAACAACTTCTACAACCTCTAGATCAAAGATAAGTGTAGCATTTTTAGGAATAAGAACCTTTCCATCTGCACCTTTAATCTCTTGATCTCCATATGCTTTATCACTTTTGATTACAAGTTTTTTCTTATCACCCCTCTTCACACCAACAAGACCCTCATCCCATCCTTTGATAACCATACCTCGTCCAAGTATAAACACAAACGGTTCACCTCTATCATATGAACTGTCAAACTTTGTTCCGTTTTCAAGAGTTCCTGTATAATTAATCACAACAAGATCTCCTGTTTCTGCAGGTTTTATAGGTTCTAGTTGTCTTTCTGAAGTTTGATTTGTTGATGTTGCTTGTGTTGTATCAGTCATGGCTATTTTTCTAGTATTTGTAATATATGCAGCAGAGGCAGTAAGTACTATAACAAGCACTAGGCCTATGAGAATAGATTTATTTTGATTCATAAATTGTATATATGTAAAATTATTTTGTAATACCAAGTAATTCATCAATAGCCTCTTGATCAAATCCTATAACAATCTTACCTTCTATGTCTGTTACAGGTACTCCTTTCTGTCCACTTTTTGTCACAGCAGCAACCATAGCTTCATAATCTTTTGTGACATCAACATCTTCATATGTAAAACCTTTTTCCTTCAAATAATCTTTAAGATGATGACAATAGGTACATGTAGGAGTACTATATACAATAATATGTTTTTGAGTTGATGTTGGATTCATGGTGTATTTATATCATGGTGTATCTACTATATACAAGGTTTTCTCTCCAGGCTTTGCAACGTCTAGTTTTTTCCGAATCTCATAATCTTTACCTTCAGGACTTTCTATGTGTTGTATCCGAGTATCTAGCTCCGCATCTCTTTGTTCTAAAACAGTAACATCTGCCTGCAACTCAACAAAATCCTTTTTTACATGAACATATGTCTGATATATACGAAAAAGCCCTCTAGCTAAAAAGAAAATACATATGCATAAAAATAACATAAACCATGGAGAATGTATGGTTTTATGCCAGTATTCATGTTTTTTTTGTATTGCTTGAAATTCTCGCATCTGCTACTATATATACCATGTTTCTTCACCCAAAGCACCGGAAAAAAGTCCAGATTGTGTGGTCAGCCATAGCCTTTCTTATGATAGTCGGACTCATACTAGCGTATATTCCTGGTCTATTCTTCTAAAAACCGTTCAGACTAATTAATACAGCGTAACCGTCTCACCTTGTTCTGGATGAACAGCGTCAATACCTTGATAGTCTCGGAGTCTTTGCACTAAAAACAGTGCGGATTTTGTTTCTCCCATTGTTACAAAAACTTTTTTGACAGTGTCAGCGGTTGTTGCAACAAACTCTTGCAGATTGTCTGAATCTTTATGTCCTGAATACCCATCTATAGTTTGTATCTCAGCACGAACACGCACATCATGTCCATAAATCTTCACTGTTTTAGCACCATCACGAACTTCCCGACCAAGTGTACCAAGAGCCTGGAATCCCATAAACAAAAGTATGGTGTTATCATCATCAAGATAATTGAGTTCATGATGCATGATTCGTCCCCCTGTAGACATACCTGAACCTGCCATAATAATCTTTGGATTTTTAGAAAACTTAATAGCTTTTGACTCTTCTGCACTTCCAACAATATGCAATGATTTAAAGTTCAAAATATCATCACCTTTTAGTCTTCTATCGGTTGCTTCTTTGTTATAATCTTTTGTATATTTTTTATAAATAGGGAGCAGCTTAGTTGCTAGTGGCGAATCCAGGTAAACTGGAATACTTCGAACTATCCCGTCTTCAAAAAGTTTATTCATCTCAAAAAGAACTTCTTGTGTTTTTTCAAGAGAAAATGAAGGAATAAGTAAAATACCGTTCCTATCAATCGTATCCTCTATGGCAGTCTGAAGCTTATGTAATCTTTCTTTTTTATCTTCATGGTTTCTATCTCCATACACACTTTCCATAACCACATAGTCAACACCCTCTATAGATTCTGTATCTTTAAGTATTGGACAAGGACTATTTCCAAGATCACCTGTGAACAAAAACTTTCTATCTATATTGTTTAAAGAGACTTGTATCTCAAACATAGATGATCCTAGCACATGTCCTGCATCCTTAAGATATATCTGTACGGCATGTTTTTTGTCATGCTCGCCATCTATAAAAGCACACAGCTCGAAGGTGGTATGATAAGGAATCGTCTTCCAGAGTTGAAAAGTTTTTCGAACATCGTCTTCAGTATATAAAGGATCCACCTTATGTTCTTCCGCACTTTGTGTGATGAGTTTTAACGCATCATCCAACATATATATGGATAAATCTTTGGTTTCTGGAGTACTATAGATAACACCGTTAAATCCGTGTTTTATAAGTTTAGGTATGAGACCAATGTGATCCATGTGAGCATGAGTAACAAGCAATATATCAACTTCTCGAGGATTATATATAAATGGTGATGCATTGTATATCTTTGCTTTTTCACTCCCTTGTTCCATGCCGCAGTCTATCAAAATCTTTTTGGATACAAGTTTACCTTCAAAGTTGTGTTTATGTATATCGAGAAGAAAATTTGCACCTGTTACCGAAGAAACACCTCCACAAAATGTAATATATGCGCATTCTTTACGAGATGAATCGTCTTCGGACAAATTGTTTGTTGTTGGTGTTACAGTATCTGCAAATCGTTTTTTTGAGGACGGAAACATATATAACTAAGTATCCCACCAAGTGTGTCCATAAGCAAATCTTTATACGTATCAAACCAAAAGTTTCCACCAAAAGCAACTGATGCCTTGTAGTACCATTCAACAAATTCCCATGCGATGCCAACACAAACTACAGCAAGTAGTATGTATAGAAAAAGAAAAAGAGATGTATATCTTTTTTTAGGAAATACAATACGTATCAGTCCAACAGCTGCAATACCTACCGCAAATCCTCCGAGAAAATGTAACGGTATATCTATCCATGGATATCCTGAATACAAGTATAATCTTGTAGCGGTATCATTGATAAGCAATAGTAATAAAAGGCAAAAAGTTGCACTAAAAAAAGGTCTTTTCCATGAATATATCTGTGTAACTTGTGTCATAAAGGCTTTATAGAAAGTAAAATATTGTTTTGCTTCCTATAAAGCCTCCTAACGAGTTGGACCTAGAATTAAAGCTAGGTGGGTGTCCCGAGAAAGAAACCACGGTTTCTAAACTACGTATGACTCCCCGATAAAAAAATGTATAAGCCAACTGTTCGGAGACATATTCAGTATATCATGAAGATTTAGTGAAAACTATATCTTATTTTTGTGATATCTTTTCCAAATCTCTAACCCTATAAGTAAACCACCAAGGATTATAATCCACACAAGAGACCAGTTTACAGGCACACGCACACCCTCTTCTGTATACACGCTAGTATTTTTTTTACCAAACTGTACAGAATCTACTCCATCATCAGTTGTGTATTGATACTGTGTATACTCTTCTACTATATCTACTTTTTTTTGCACATCTTGTACATCACCTGTAGGTTTACTAAACAACACAGAAGGTATCAACGAAGCATCAGATCTGTCTCCAAATACAACCCCACTCAGAGTTTGTCCTGTTCTAGATTGAGTATCTGATGTAGTAACAGGGGGCTGATCTTGTATATATCCCGTTGAGTACAGTGTATATACCGAACCTGAGGATTGTTGCTGTATAGGGTTACCCGAAGACTGTATACTTTGAGTCACTGATTGATTTTGTCCAGTGATAGGATTTATAGATCCGTTGAGTATATATGTCGTACCTGTCATAGTTTCAGCGGATACAGACATATATGTACACATGTATATGATGAGAAAAAGTATATGTATGGATATGTATTTTTTTTTCATGTATGTATGTGTTTTATAAGACAAGCTCTACTGTTGGTTCTACGACTTCTGGTTCTACTATCACTGGTTCTTCAGATGGTGCAGATTCACCTTCGGATACAGCGTCCTCTGTTCCTGTTTCTGATGCATCACTCTTGACATCTTCATCAGTTGATGCTGGTTGTGATGATGGTTCCGATGGTGGTTGTGGTGTAGGTACTTGTTGTACATATGAACCTTGCTGCAACAGCATTTGTTTAAATTGTTCTTTTGTCACACACACCTCATCAACACAGATATCACCTTGCACGTTGAACTTGTTGTTTGCAAACCATGCGACTACAGAATTTACTTTTGTGTGTAATTCTTTTACTGCCTCTATAAGCAAAGCAACTAGGTTAGGATAGTTAACTGATTTATATTCAGAACCCTGTTGCACAACTTCTGGTATAACTTTTTCAACTTCTTGTGCAATAAGACCGATTTCCTTTTGTTCACCAAAACGAGTCTTATCTTTCCAAAAGAAACTCACACCTTGCAGGTTAGACACTTTTGTAAGCGCATCTTCAATCGGAAGAACTTGCTCTTTAAGATTCTGATCAGATGGTGTACGTATGATGTTTCCATTCACATCTGTAGACAATGTGGTAGCACCACCAAGGAGGTTTGTTATACGTGCTGTACCAACAACCACAAGCCTCTGATTCGGTGTTGTGGTCCCGATACCGACATTGTCAGAAAAAGAATGTGCTGCGCCTGCACCGGTTGCATCATACGTAGTCAAACCTGTTGAACCAATGCTCATCTCCATATAGTTTGACGCATCAGATGAAAACCGAGATGTTCCTTGTACATGGAATGTTTGTAGAGGATCTACTCGAACACCTAATCGACCATTACCTGAACGTGCGTACAAAGCATAACCATATGTGCTACTGTTGATTCGTAAATCCATAGCATTTGGATACCCATCCCCAATATCAACAGTGGTATCGCTTACACTAAAAAATGTACCCACATCGTTACTGTAAGTAATGCCATTGCCCACAACATCGAAAAACCTCGAAAAACCATCAGAAACACGAAGAGATCCAACTACATCGAGGGTAAGCTGAGGGTCACTTGTTCCGATTCCTACATTCCCCGTACTCTTCACCACAAACATGCTTGCGTTTGTTGAAGATGCGACGGCAAACACATCACCTGTTCCTGCAGTTCCTGTGATCGCGAGTTTTGCAGAAGGGGTTGTGGTGCCAATACCCACCTCACCATTAGCATTCCAAATACCTGATCCTGCAAAGTTGGCCGTACTGGTCAGTGTCATTTGTGAGAGAAACATTCTTCCAGCAAAATCTACTCTCCATTTTTCTGAGTTCTGATAATCAAATCGAATTCGATCACTACCAACATAAAGACCTGTAGTTGTATCTGCTATGCTCGTCAATCTTGCACCTGCTGGAATAGAGACCGTACCATTATCCAAAACCTTGAACATTTCCGCATTACTTGAATTTGCTACTACAAATGCACTGCCTGTACCAGTTCCACTACTCGTAATCGCAAGTTTTGCAGTTGGACTCGTTGTCCCAATACCAATATTACCCGCACTCGTAATTCTCAATCGCTCTGTTGCACTCGTATCTGTGGTCACACTTCGTGTACCGAAGACAAGATCACCGTATGTGTTTCCACTTGATGAAATCTCTTGGTAACCTATATATGCTGGATATGAACTCACCCCTCCACCTGAATACCCCAGACCGATAAGTCTGTATGAGTTTGCAGCGTACTCTGTATTTCCAAGACCAAGATAATATGAACTACCGAGGGATGTTGGAGCAGTTGAACCACCTTTGATAATCATTCGTTTTGATCCTGTGGTGTCAACCAACAGTGCTGTAGATCCTGTTGTTTGGCTAATTGTTGTTCCTGCAGCTTCAAGCAAAACACTTGTATTTGAACCCCTGGTTAACTTAAGTGACACCGGACCATCTTGAGTAAAGTTTCCTGAGTTATCGGCATAATACGTCATAACAGGATTCGAAGTGCTGTATGTATGGTTATAGAACTTACCCAAGAACGGACTACTATCGTCTGCATGAATTGATATGATTGCACCATCAGAAGATTTTGCAGCATCATTATCGTACACGGTCAACACACCTGTTGTGTTGGTTGTAGGTCGAGTACCTGAAATAGTTACGAGAGCAGCATTTGTAGAAGAAGCTACGACAAATACGTTATCTGCAGATCCTGAAGTTCCTGTGACAGCAAGCTTTGCAGAGGGGGTTGTGGTGCCGATACCAAAATACCCAAGAGGACTGATTCGAACTCTTTCAGTCAATGCAGAACCGTTTCCGGTGTAGAACGATAGGGTTTGTGCTGCCTCTTGACCTATACCTCCACCTGTAGCACCCAATCCTCCAAGAGTACTATCAAATACAAGACCTGGGATTCCGTTTGTCACTCCTGCTATACCCATACGTAGTCGAGCTGTTGCTTCTGTACCACTATATGCAAGCAGAGAGTTTGTGGTAATCACAGTTCGTGTTCCTGTTGTTGTTGCTGTTGCACCTCCAACAGACAAACCTGTGGTGAAGTGTCCACTTCCAATCACTGATAACTTGTCAGCTGGGGTTGTGGTGCCAATACCGACGTTGCCGTTTGTATAATATATATTTGAAGCAGATGTAGTCCACTGACTCGCAGGAATACCGAGTGAAGATGTTGCCACAAGACTATATCCTCCAAGACCATCACCCATAAGAAGTTCACCTGCTGCAGGTGCAGTTGAAGTACCTGTTCCTCCGTATGCAATACCGAGAATACCATTTGAAACATTGCTTGCGTTGAGGCCGATAATACCTGAACCATCACCCATAAAGGCGTTAGCAATAACAGTACCGTCGACTGTCGCAGATCCTGTTGAGTACAAAGCGGAAACTGTAGTTGTACCTATGATAAGTGCGTTTCCTTGTACTGAAAGTTTTGCAGAAGGGGTTGTGGTGCCGATGCCGACGTTGCCCCCAGATGGGTTGATCGAAAGATCAGAAGAATTGTTAACACCACCTAATATGTAACTATATACAGCATTCGCACCGAGCCTCAGCGCGCCGACTCGATTATTATTTGCCAATCCCCCAAACTCAGACACCGCATCGGTTGTTAATTGATAACGATTATCGCCACCATAATTACCTTTTAAGTTTGCTCTATCTAATCCCGAGGTTTGAACGGTAAAATTTGGTCCGCCACTCTCACCGATCTGAAAATTACTTGACGGATTCGTCGTACCAATCCCCACATTCCCCGTACTCTTCACCACAAACATGTTTGTGTTTGTTGAAGATGCGACGGCAAACACATCACCTGTTCCTGCGGTACCTGTGATCGCGAGTTTTGCAGAAGGGGTTGTTGTCCCAATTCCTACCAAATTATTGTGTGTAAAACGGACTGTCTCAGTACCTGCATTTTTTATAGCTAGTGTATTCTCTGCAGCACCATACAGCGCAGTACCATCTGTGAAATGAAATGAGATGCTTCCCAAGTTACCGAACCTAAGAATATTACTGCCCATGTTTACAGTGTTTGTGATATTAACTTGACCATTATCAAGCACCGTAAACTTTTCTGCGTTTGCAGAGTCAGCAATTGTAAATGCACGGCCTGTTCCTGTACCACTACCTGTGATCGCGAGTTTCGCAGAAGGGCTTGTGGTGCCGATACCGACGTTGCCTGTCTGTGTAATTCTTACACGCTCAGATACTGAGTTATTCGTCCAGAAAGAGATACCGTCATATGCGTGCATCTTCAAACCATCTTTATAACCATCAATACTGTGATCATACGTTCCAACAGTCACTCCGTAACCTGCAAAGTTTTCATACCCTGGACGGAAATTTAATGTTGCATTTCCGAGCACCCCATCGAGAGTAAGACCTGTTGCAAATACACCTGTCCCCGTTGCAGTTAAGTTTCCTGCAATATATGCATCTCCCTGTATTGAGAGCTTCGCAGAAGGCGTTGTCGTTCCAATCCCCACATTTCCATTTGCATCAATACGCATCCGTTCTGACTTGCTTGTTATAAAAAACAAATCTGTCGGCACGCTAGACCCGCTGAAGTTTGACGCCGCAACGGCACCAATTGCTGCACCTAGTTCCAGACCTGAATCTGTTTGACCATAAAAATTAAGCATTCCCAAATCATCACCTGACAGTAGATTTGAGACAGAATTTTGATTACCTCGACTTCCGATCAAGTTGACGTATGAATGTGGCGAACCAGTCACACCTCCACCATAGGTCTGAATATCAATACCTCCATATCCGTTCACATCATCAATCAATGCAAGCTGTGCCGCACTACCTGATGTACCTACTGAAGTAAGAACGCCGTGCGAAGTAATATTGCCGATAACTTCGAGCATATCTGTTGGAGTTGTTGTACCAATACCGACTTTCCCTCCTGTAAAATATATATCAGATCCACTCGTTGACCATGGACCCTGCACTGCACTCCACACACTTCCATCAGACACAAAAAGTTGTGCAGTTGTTGTGCTGTAATACAAAGATCCAGACGGCCCAACAGCTGGAGCAGAGGCATATGCCAAAACCCCAAGCGTATTGTTTGAAAGTGGAATAGAGTTTACTGACGATCGAGGAGAAAGCGTGTCACCATTGATGGTCACCTCAATCCAAAGTGATTGTGCAGGATTGATCCCTGTCATATCTGCTTCAGAAAAACTCACACCAAAATATCCATTTGTTACTGAAACAGTTTTAGATATCAAACCACCTTGTGCATTTCCACCACTCAATGCATCATAAAATCTGAATGTTGCATTGACAGACGCATTGACAGGGGTTGCACCAGTGTACAACTGACCTTGAAAGCCTATATTTCGAGAAGGTGCATCTGCATATACACTTCCATATACACCAAAAAACATTCCTACTATGCATAGAAATATTATTTGTCGTATTCGGCATGTACTATGAAATGTCCTCACGCAAAATATAATTTTTAAAACTATCTATCGTTACTTTCTTCTGTTGATATAGTTGTTGATGCACCTACTTCTGTTTGTACAGGTGTTGGAGCTTGTTTTTGTTGTGCGGTTACATCTGCTTCTGTATCTATATTGAGAGCAATATTTATAATCTTGTGAGCACTTTCTCTGTAAATAATAGCTTTTCGCGCCTGACTAAAGATGAGGACTTTATCACCGTTTTCAGCATCAGTAAAGAAAGGCTGATTTTTCTTAAGAGCTTCAATATCTTGTATCACAGCGATTTGTGGTGTCTCTCCTGTTGGAACAATAGTAAGTTCAGATACTTTTTTAAGTGTCATCTGTACTTGTTTTTGTACTTGTTGTTGTTGATATTCAGGCGATGTTTGCATCTTAGTTGTCACTTTCCAGACGACAACAGCTACAACAACGTACGATAATAATAAAAATATGATTTTAATAAATTTTTGTTTTGGTTTTAATGGTGCATTCATAGCTATTATTATACCCTTTTCAATACATCTGTACAAGAAAAATCCACACGTATGTTACACATATGTGTGGTTTTTTCTTTATATATTTTCTTTAAGAATATTCTTTACATATTTTGTTCGTATCCTGCCTCAATCTCAGCTTGCAATTCTTCAATAGCAAGATTTTTTTGACTTCCTTTGAATCCAGTTCCTGCAGGAATCAATCTTCCAATCAAAGTGTTTTCCATGATTCCATATAGTGGGTCATGATTACCTTTAAGTGATGCATTTACAAGAATTCTGTTTACGTTTTGGAATGATGCAGCAGCAAGGAATGATTGTCGGTTAAGTGATCCTTCCATAGTACCCATGATAACATGCTTACCTTTTGCATGAATCAAACCTTGTTCCTCAAGTTTCTCATTTGCCATGATAAACTCGAATGACTCAACAATATCTCCTTCTGAGAATGAACTGTCACCTTTTGAAGTAACTTTAACTCGGTTGAACATTTCTCGAACGATAATTTCGATGTGCTTTCGAGAAAGGTTATCTCCTTGTAGCTCATAAATCTTCTTCACTTCACTGATAATATACGCTTGTGCAGCATCTTTACCAGCATACTCATACAGTTCGTCAACATCTGCAGATCCATCAGTCATGATTTGACCACGTGACACATGTTGACCAACTTTTACATGTGGAATACGTGCTGGATGGAATGCATATTCAATCTCACTTCCTTTCTTTGCATTTTTAGCAGGAACATCTGAAAGTATTTTGATAACTTTCTCGTGTCCTTTTTCGATAACCGCTGTAACAACTCCATCTGTAGCTGCAACTGCAGCAGCATTTTTAGGAGTTCTGTTTTCAAACAACTCTTCAACTCGAGGAAGACCTGCTGTAATATCTCCAGCAGCTGTCGCAACACCTCCGGCGTGGAATGTACGCATAGTCAACTGTGTACCAGGTTCACCGATAGCTTGTGCAGCGATTGTTCCTACAGACTCTCCAAGATCTATAAGTTGTCCTGTTGAAAGATCTGCTCCGTAACACATAGAACATACGCCTCGATGAGTTTTACATCCAAGTGGTGATCGAACCTCTACAGATTCAATACCAGCTTTTTCTATAACAACAGCATCTGCTTTTGTGATAATGTGTCCTTTTTTGAAAAGTACAGCACCATCCTTAGTCTCAATATCTTTTGCAATAGTTCTACTGAAAAGATTTTTTGAGAAGTTTGTTTGAATACCTGATGCAGTTGCCTTTGTCATAGTAATAAACTCTTTTGTCTTACAATCAGTTTCTGTCACCATAACACTTTGTGCAAGTACGAACAACTTTCGAGTAAGATAACCAGCTTTAGCGGTGTTAAGAGCTGTATCTGTCATACCTTTTCGGGCACCGTGAGTTGAGATAAAGTATTCGATTGGTGTAAGTCCTTCCTTGAATGATGATCGAATAGGAAGCTCAATAGTTGATCCTTGTGCAGTCGCGATCAAACCTTTCATACCAACCATCTGGTTGATGTTACCAAGTGACCCTCGAGCTCCTGAAAGCACCATGTCGTTAACTGAACCATTTTTCTCAAGAGTTGCAGGAATAAGTTTTTCAATATCAGCTTGCGCACCTTGCCATAATCGAACAATCTTCATATGTTTCTCTTCCTCTGAAAGCAAACCGTTTTGATATGCATCCATAATCTTGTCTGATGTCTTTTGTGCAGCATCAAGAACAGTGTACTTTGTTTCTGGAATAATAACATCTGACATACTCCAAGTGATTCCTGATTTTGTTGCAAAATCAAAACCAAATTGTTTAATCGCGTCGATAAGAGGCGCTACGTTGTCTTTACCTTCTATCAAGATAAGCTCGTCGATGATGTTGTTCATCACGTTCTTGTTTACTTCTCTGTTGATATATGGATATGTCTCAGGAAGCAATTGGTTAAATAGAATTCTTCCGACTGTTGTATCGAATAGTTTTCCAGCAAACTCTGCATACTTAGTTGTTCCTGTTGGTGCAAGAACTTTGATCGGCGCTCGATACCCGATAACACCATGATCAAGAGCAGTAATAGCAGCTGTTGGTGATTCAAAATACTTATCTGAACCTATCTCTTCAGATACTACTTTTGTAGCCCAGAAAGATCCAAGTACGATATCAAGCATTTTGTTTGTTACTGTTGCATCTCCTGTTCCTGGTTTTAGAACGTTTCTACTTGATGCCATGATAACTCGTGCCTCATACTGTGCTTCTTCTGAAAGTGGAACGTGAACAGCCATCGCGTCTCCGTCGAAGTCTGCGTTAAACGGTGAACATACAAGTGGGTGAACTTGGATAGCATTACCTTCGATGAGTATTGGCTGGAATGCTTGAACAGAAAGTCTATGCAGTGTAGGAGCACGGTTTAGAAGCACGTACTTTCCTTCAATAACTTTTTCGAGAATTGCCCACACCTCTTCTGATTGCTCTTCAATCATACGGCTTGCTCCTCTGATGTTAAATGCAAGTTCTCGCTTAAGAATCTCTCCTATTACGAATGGTTTAAACAACTCAAGCGCCATGTGTTTTGGGAGACCACACTCGTTAAGTTTCAGGTTAGGACCTACAACGATAACTGAACGTCCTGAGTAGTCCACACGTTTACCAAGAAGGTTTTGTCGGAACAAACCTCGCTTTCCTTTTAGGTTATCTGCGATAGATTTGAGTGGTCGCTTTTGTGCAGGATTGATTCCTGAAAATGCAGCACCGTTTCCTTTCATAGAGTTATCAAGAAGTGCGTCAACCGCCTCTTGTAGGATACGTTTTTCGTTTCGAAGAATTACATCTGGAGCTTTAATCTCGTGAAGTTTTTTCAATCGATTGTTTCGGTTGATCACTCGTCGATATAGGTCGTTTACATCTGATGTAGCTTGTCGTCCTCCATCAAGCGCAACCATAGGTCGTAGTGCAGCCGGAATAACAGGAAGTGCTTTGATAAATGTCCACTCAGGTCGTACACCTGATTTTCGCATACCGTTTATATACCCAAGTCGTCGAATGATTTTTTCTTTTTCTGCGGCGCCAGCTTTTTCCAGATCAGCTGAAAGTTTTGCGTACAAATCATCAAGATCTAGACCTTTTAGGATATTATAGATAGCCTCACCTCCGATCATAGCCTCAAATGCCGCTCCGAATTTATATGAAAACTTATGATATTGGTTTTCATCAAGGACTCGACCGATTTGTATCAAATCAATCTCTTGTTTTGTAGTTACCATCAAATCATGAAGGGCTTCTTTGGTCTTTTCATCCTGGATGTTCTTCATCTTTGACTTAAACTCATCATCAAGTTCCTTGTGTAGTTTTGTTTTTTCTTTATCATCAACTTTTGTGATGAGATATCCAGCAAAGTATACAACCTTTTCAACGTCTGCTGTGTTCATACCAAGTATTGTTGCAATACGTGATGGCATGTTTTTAAGATACCAGATATGTGATACAGGAACACATAGATCGATGTGACCCATTCTCTCTCGTCGAACAATTGCTCGGGTGATTTCTACTCCACATTTTTCACACACGATTCCTTTGTATCGGATTCCTTTGTATTTTCCACAGTAACATTCATAGTCTTTTTCAGCACCGAATATCTTTTCACAGAAAAGACCATCTCGTTCACTACGACCTGTTCGGTAGTTCATAGTTTCAGCTTTCTTTACTTCACCTCGTGACCAACTTCTGATTTTCTCAGGAGATGCCAGTTTGATAAATACTGAATCCAAGTCATCAATAGAAGATTTTTGTTTTATTGTTTTATTTTGAAACATACTATTTTTTATTTTTTATTTGAGAATAATTATGAATGACTTTTTATAGTTCAGCTTCTACGTCTTGTGTTTCACCTAATTCAGTAATAGCAACTTCATCTTCTTCATCAAGAGCATCTTCATGATCAAGAGTTGCAGCCGGTCGTGAGTTATGTTCAGTTCCGTCGTGTCCTATGTCAAGACCTATGTCAAGATGTTTTCCTTCTGCATTGTCAAACCCTACGTCAATACATAGACCTCTAAGGTTTGATAAAAGTACGTTAAATGATGCAGGTGTGTTTGGATCTGAAAGTCTTTCACCTTTAACAATCGCATCATATGCTGCAGATCGTCCTACAATATCATCTGATTTGATAGTGAGCATTTCTCGAAGAGTGTGCGATGCACCGTATCCTGCAAGAGCCCACACTTCCATTTCTCCAAATCGTTGTCCTCCACCTTGAGCTTTACCACCAAGAGGTTGTTGTGTGATAAGTGAGTATGGTCCAGTTGAACGCGCGTGAATCTTATCTTCAACCATGTGGTGAAGTTTAAGCATATACATATATCCAACAGAAACATCTTGTCCGAAGGCTTCACCAGTTCGTCCATCAAATAGTTTCATTTTACCTGACCTGTTGTATCCCGCTTTTTCTAGCTCATCTTGTACCTCTTCTGTTGTAGGTCCCATGAAAGCAGGAACTATAGCTTGATACTGTAGTTTCGCCGCAGCAAGTCCAAGGTGTAGTTCCAGAATCTGTCCGAGGTTCATACGAGATGGAACACCAAGCGGTGTCAAAATCATATCAACAGGAGTTCCATCTGCCATGTATGGCATATCTTCAACAGGAAGAATTCGCGAGATAACACCTTTGTTTCCGTGTCGTCCAGCAAGCTTATCTCCTACTGACACGTTTCGAAGAAGTGCAACTTCGATATAGATTCGTTTGATGATTCCAGACTCAAGCTTATCACCTCGCTCTCGTGAAAATGTTTTAACTCCGATAACTCGTCCTCGTTTTCCATTTTCAAGACGCTTAGATGTATCTTTTACATCTCGAGCTTTGTCTCCAAAGATAGATCGTAACAGTCGCTCTTCTGGTGTTAATTGTGTTTCAGTTTTTGGAGTAACTTTTCCAACAAGGATATCTCCAGGTCGTACTTCAGCTCCGATTCGAACAACACCCTCTGCATCAAGATCCTTAAGCTTACTTTCTGATACGTTAGGGATATCATGAGTTGTAACTTCAGGCCCTAGTTTTGTATCTCGAACATTGATCACAAACTCTTCAATATGAATAGTTGTAAACTTAGATTGTTTTACAAGATTCTCAGAAATAATAATAGCATCTTCGTAGTTTGCTCCACTCCATGCCAGGAACGCGATAAGAATGTTTTGTCCAAGCGCAGCTTGCCCTTGTACTGATGTTGATGTATCAGCAAGTACGTCACCTCGTTTTACTTTTTGTCCAAGTGACACAACCGGTCGTTGATGGAATGCAGTAAACTGGTTTGTTTTGTTAAATACAGCAAGTTGAATCTTTGTCTCTCGCTTTCCTTTTATAGTAATTCCCGCAGCATCAACCTGTGTGATCTCTCCATCTTCAGGAGCCAAGATAACTCGTCCAGTATCTCGAGCAGCAGTATCTTCAATACCTGTTGCAACATACGCAGCTTCAGGAACGATACAAGGTGTTGCTTGTTTCTGCATGTTTGATCCCATGAGTGATCGGTTCGCATCGTCGTGGTTTACGAACGGAATCATAGATGTTGAGATAGAAAACGGTTGTTCTGGAGCAACATCGATAAGATCAATCTCGTTTTTATGAACAACAATCGGATCTCCTTTGAGACGAACCTCTACAAACTCGTCTGTAATATTTCCATCTTTATCGTAGTTAATAGCAGCGTGAGCAATCTTAAATCCTTCTTCTTGTAGTGCATCAAAATACACAACTTCTTTTGTAATCTTACCGTTCTTAACTTTTACATACGGAGTTTCGATCATACCAAAATGGTTCACTTTTGCGTACGCTGACAAGTGAAGCACAAGACCAATGTTCTGACCTTCTGGTGTATGGATCGGACAAACTCGACCGTAGTGTGATGAGTGAACGTCTCGAACTTCAACTCCAGCTCGTTCTCGAGTAAGACCTCCTTGTCCAAGGGTTGTAACAATTCGAAGATGCTCTAGTTCTGCAAGAATGTTTTCTTGAGACATGAACTGTGATAGTTGGTTTGTTGAAAAATACTCTTTAACTCGAGCTTGTAGTGGTCGAGGTGCAATCATTTGCATAGGTTGACTTACTTCTGTTTCAATAGTCGACATTCGGTTTTGAATGTTTTTCTTGATTTGTAGAAGACCAAGTCGAACTTTTTGTTGTAGTTGCTCTCCCACAAACTTCACACGTCGAGCACCTAGGTGATCAACGTCATCAATCTCCACATCTGTGATGTGTGACATGTCTGAGATATGAATAATCAATGTTACGAAATCATCTAAATCAAGAGTACTTCTTGATAGAGCTTTCTCATCCATCGCTTTACCAAATCGACTGTTGAATCGGAATCGTCCAACTCGTGAAAGGTCATATCGCTCAGCCTTAAACATAGATTGTACGAACTCTCGTGCGTTTTGAGCAGCAACAAGCTCACCATCTCGCATCTTTTTGTAAATCTCAACACATGCTTCATCAGCTGTTTTTGTATGATCTTTTGCAATTGTATTATCTATAAACACTTTTGCATGAGGATACTCAGCAACAAGCGCTTTAATATCAGAGTCACTCTCGGCTCCGAACGCTCGAAGAAGTGTAGTAACTGGGAATTTTCTCTTCTTATCCATTTTTACGTAGATGGCTCCGTCTGGATCTGTATCAATCTCAATCCATGATCCTCGTGCTGGGATAATCTTTGCTCCGATGTATGTTCGTCCTTTATGTTCACTAGATGTGAAAAAAGCTCCGAAAGATCGGGCAAGCTGTGGAACGATACATCGTTCTATACCGTTGATGATAAATGTTCCATGCTCAGTCATCATAGGGATGTCTGTCATGAATATCTCCTGCTCTTTTTCTGTTCCTGTAACTTTGTTTATAAGCTTGATAGTAGCTTTGATTGTTGCCTCGTAGTTTACCTTGTTCTCTTTTGCGTAGAACTCGTTGAACTTTGGACGATCAAGTCTCATACCTTCGAATTTAAATTCGAATTTTTTCTCAGTGTAATCTTTGATAGATGTAAACTCTGAAAAAACCTCTGCGAGTCCTTTCTCAAGGAACCATCGGTATGACTGGATTTGCCCTTCAACTAAGTTTGGTAATGGCGCTAGTGGCTCACGAAAACGGGCAAAATGTTTCTTTTTCAACATGAATTGTTTTATGTAAAAATTAAAAAATACTATACAGGTTCGAACGCTATATAATATCCAGAGTGAATAAACCGTTAACTCCTCGGCTCGGAAATGAAAGTAAACTTTCATTTCACTCACCTTACGTCGTTAACCAAAGGGGAAAAAGTAGCGGAAAGCACAGGGTTACTCAATCGATTTACGCTATACTGTATATATCATATTTTTGGACTAGGTGCAAGTTGAGGTTGAGGTTGGGGTGTGATAGGTGGGGATTATGCTGAAAACGCCAGTACCCCTTACAGGATACTGGCATTATTTACTGATGATTTCTGACCAACTCTTCGGTAAGAGTCTGCAAAGTATTCCAATGCTGACGAATCACCTTTTGAGTCAATGAACTGCCGTAATCTGTCATGCAAAGATGTCCGCCACGAAAACAAAAGTTTTCTGGGTTTTTGAAGTGATGTCCGTCCTCATTCACCGTAGTGTATGCATTGAAGAGTATGCAAAGTTTTTCGTAATCTATATCACTTGGTAATTGATTTTTAATCGGCAACACATTAACAAACCCAAACAATGAGAAGTAAACAGGAAACAGAAAGGGGCTTGGGTGTCTTTTGAAGAATCGGTATTCTCTCCAGTTCTCCAAAAAACCTTCGATGTTTCCTGGAATAAGCATATTAACAGCGCTACCCCTGCTGATTAGAGTATAGATCCAAGATATCCTGTTTCTTCTCATCCTCCATAACAAATGTAGCAATGCGACAGGTTGAAATATGGCAAATTTAAGAGCAAAGCCATACTTAGGAAAGATGAGAACAATCCTCTTCGTTCCCCTTTTGACTTCACATTGAATTCCTAACCAGACTAATATTTTTACAATAAAGTTCATGAAAATTATGAGTTAAAGTTACAGTAACTTAAGCAGAGAGTATCATAGGCACATTATTTTGCAATGTGTACTCAAATATTTTCCAACGTATTAAATTACTGCATTTCGTTCACCCTACCTCGAGTAACAGGGCCAAAAAATCCATTTATAGGACTAACCTTCGATGCTTTTTGGAAAATTTTTAGTGCATTCCGTGTTGCCAAACCGAAGTATGTTGTCTCATTCCCTTTCGAACCTAGACCTGTTGATGCAACAAGGAAACCTTTTTGATTTAAAAATTGTTGCAACTTAAAAACTTCAAAATCTCTAACCCCTAAAGATAAATCTTTAGTAAAGATGTACCTGTCTGTAGTACTTGCAGAAATAGAAACTGTCTTTGTATATGCATTTAGAGCATTACGTGTTACAGAATACAGTTGACCAGTTTGAGGCAGATTTTGACTTTTTTCAAATCTCTTAAGAGCGGCCGCTGTTGCAACACCGAAGTAAGATGTCTCTTTTCCTTTTGAGCCTGGACCAGTAGATGCAACTATAAATCCAATACTATTTAGGAATTGCTGTAAAGTTTTCACATCAACACTTTGCATACCGAGGCGTAAGTCAGCATCGAATCCGTGATACACACTTGTGATTGGAGCACTAGTTGAAACAGCTCCTCCACCAAAACTTGACCCTGTTGAACCTCCACCTCCAGCTACCACAAGAGGAGCAGTAAGTGTAAACGTAAGAACTGCAGAAGCAGTAGAAGTTCCTCCCACATTATTCTGAATCGCAACAAGTGAATGACTACCCAAACTAAGCGCACTTAGTGAAGTTATTGTTGCTGAAGACACGGAACAGATTGCAGTACCAAGTAATGTACTTGATTTGTATAGACTTACCGTTGAACCATTTGTACATGACATACTGACTCTAGGTGTTGTCACAGATGTATCAGAAACAAGAACTAGTGAAGTAGGCGGGGTTGGTACTCCAAATACATCAACTGACACTGTAGATGTTGCAGTATTTCCCACAGCATCAGAAGCAACAACAGCAAGAGACTGAGTAGTGTTTGCAGCTGGGAGATCCCATGTAACGCTTAAACTAAAAACGTTACTTGCACATGTTGTCGTCCCATTTGAAGTAATATTACTATTTGAGACAGAAATAATAGTTCCGTTTTCACACATTCCTGAGATGGTATTATTGCTTAGCGCCATATCATCACCTGAATTATGACTCATAATAACAGGAACAGCAGGAGGGGTAACATCTACAGTAAATACCGCAGCTGATGAAACTGTTGATGTTGCGGTGTTAAGCACCTGTAGACTTTGTGAATATGAGATGGAGCTGTCACCAACAGGAAGTATTGCATCAAGAGACCAGATTCCAGTTGCGCCAACTGTAGTTGTAGCGAACAATGTTCCATTTCTGTATATCTGAACGGTAGCTGTTGATGAACCTGTTCCCGAGAATTGCACAGATGATGTACTAAGTGTTGTGGTTGCACCTGCAGAAAATACAGCATTATTTACAAAATTAAGTACTGGAGTTGCCGGAGTTTTTGTTGTTAAAAGCAAAACTGTACCACTTGTCCAACTTAAATTTGTCCCATTGAATGCAGTACAGTTACACCCAACAGCCAAAGCACCGTCATCTCGAAATCTCAACTTACCTACTCCAGTACTTGCACCAAGACCAGTACCGACAGCAGCATTAAAATCATCATCTATTGTACCGTCGGCATTAAGTCGAATTAATTGTGATACAGTCTTACCATTATATGAGGTTATGTTTCCACCTATAATAACCTTATTATCCGATTGTACAACAACAGAGACGTTTGATGCAGTCAAAGTACCAACAATACCAGCACCTGCATTGGCGTTAAACTGCGTATTCAACGTCCCGTCTGCATTTAGGAGCGCAATTCTGGTTGTTGTCGCACCATTATACGATGTAAACAACCCTACTACTATGACTTTTCCATCGGGACGAACAACAAGATCTGTAGGAGGCGCATTAAATCCAGTTCCTGCATTTGTGGCAAAAGAAGTATCAACCGTACCATCTTGGGAAACTTTCATAATTCTAGCACTGTTATACACACTACCGTTTGGTGTTGTGATTGAGAGAAAATTTCCACTAGCATATAGATTTCCTGATGTTCTATCGTAATCAATCGTTCCTGTAGTTAAAGTACCTCCAACTGTAGTTGATGAATAATTTGTGTGAAATGCAACATTAATAGTTCCATTGCTATTTAATTTTACCAACTTAGAAGTTGAGCTGCCATTAAACGTTGTAAAATTCCCCCATACATATAAATCATTATTCTGATCACTCTCGATATCATAAACCTGTCCCGATCCAAAACCTGTACCCATATTTGCCATGAACGCAGTATCGAGTATTCCTGTGCTACTTATCTTTGCAATACGTTGAGGATTTAAAATCGGAACTCTATTATATGCAGTGATAAGACCTGTAGATAAACCCTGAGTACCAATTATAAAATTACCGGCGTCATCTTTTTCAAGAGTATACGGAGAGGTGTGAGAATCTGTAGTTGTAGAGAAAGAAAATCCGTAACCAGCATTGGCATCAAAAACAGTTTCCAGTGCAGCTGCAGGAGTCACTTTGATAGGTCCTAATCTTACAAGACTGTTGTTAAACACCGATGAGAATGCTCCAGCCATCACAAGATTTCCGGCTGAGTCAAATTGAATACCTACAGGTCTACCTATAAGTTGTAATGTTTCGCCAATCGGACTCATCGCAATGTAATTTGTAGTAGTAGATATCTGTGCTACGGTAAGATTTTTTGAAGTTGTTGCAAATCCTTCATTACCGGAAATATTATCGCGCACTTGTGCGATGATTGTGACAGTAGAACCGTAGAGCGAAGGGTCGATGCTTCCTTTTTGTCTTACAGTCATAGTAGTCGTTGTTGTTGATATAGAAAAAATATCTGTTACATTAAGAGGGGTTGAAGTGGCTGAACTTGTTGCTGAAATGATCGAGAAACTTAATGTCTGATCTGCATCTATATCAGACCCTGTAAATACGGCAATATTTGTACTTGTTGATTGTACAGGATTAAATAATGACAGAGTACCTGATGTATACACTATCTGAGGTCGAGCATTTTGTGGATATTCTGTAAAACACGTAGGGTTATATTCTGTAACTTGATATCCACCACCTAGTGCACTCATGACCGAATTAATTTCAGAAATATAATTTCCTAAGAGTGGTCCTGCAGTCATAAAGTATAGGTAGAGGAAGAGAGTTGGTTTACCATCTACAACGATAAATCCAGGATTTCCAGAATCGCCATTTTGAACCGTCTGCGCAAACTCAGCCTTTTTTCCTGTTGTATATGGAGTAAACGATGCAAGATTATTGATGCTGTCTACATATTTTTGAATTCCGACTGTTTTATTTTGCCCAGTAATAACAATAGGTATATCACGCGAATCACCTTTGTATCCTCCAAGGACAGCAGCCAGAGTACTTGATCCAATGATTGGATAATAAGTAATCGAATCAGGCACATCACTATCAAGGATACCGATACGCAAATCTGTTGATCCTACCTGCATACTATCTGAGAGAGTTCTGTATACTATTTCATTAGTGTTTGTCACAAATGCAAGTCTTGATCCGTTTGGCATATACCAATGGTTTGCCAAAATAACATGACGGGGACTAATCAATGTACCCCCTTTTTGATAATGACTACTGTATCCATCGTTTGGCTGGTTCCACGGTGAAATACCTGTCCAATCTATGTCAGCATCTTGATTTGACCAAACATTTGTATTTCGGACCCAAGGAGTTGTGGTTGCACCGAGTGTTGTTTCTGAATCACCTATGGTAGTAAAAAGGTTTAAAGAGGTAGAACTTGCGAGACCGGTCAGTCGACTATCGATTTGATTCGTAACATGAGTCCGAAATTCAGTAGAATCAATACTTCCACAAGATGTTATAGGCGCTGCAGGTATGCCAACATGTGCAAACACTAAAGAATATGTTGCAAAAAATACCACAGCTAGAATCAATATAAAAGATCCAAGAGTGTAAAAGTTATTACTCCCAGGATTGACTTTCACTTGGGAAGGGATTGTCTTGCGGATAGAAAACATATGTTATAATTATTACATACGCCAATCTCTAACCACAAGCAACTCCACATCCCCCTCACCTTTCACATCACTCCAAATCTCCTCCGTCACAAACGGCATGAACGGATGAGCCATAGTTAGTATTTCTTTTAACATGTATCGAAGCATTGCTTTATGTGCATCAGTCAAATCCTTCTTCACCTCCTCAATCACAACATCAGCAAACTCATGCCATACGTAGTGATACAACGCTTCAGATGCAAGATGTAGTTGATACTCTTCAATATGTTTTGCAATTATATTTTTAACTTCAAGAATTCTTTTTACTTTCTCATTTTCAAGATCAGCCTTCGCTTCAACCCCCTCCGTATTCTCCAACACAAACCGTGAGATATTCCACAATTTATTTACAAACTTTTTATACGCATTCACTTTATCTTTTGAAACTGGAATATCATTTCCAGGAGTTGTTCCTACCACAAGTGACATTCGAAGTGCATCCATTCCATATTCATCTGCAAGATCTATCGGAGACATTACGTTTCCTTTTGATTTACTCATCTTCTGACCTTTGTTATCAAGTGTCATGCCATGCAGATAAATATCTTTAAATGGAACTTGTCCTGTAAGATACAATCCAAAAATAACCATTCGTGGTACCCACTTAAACACAAGATCTCGTCCGGTTTCCATCAGCTGTGTTGGATAGTATTTTTTAAAATCTTCTCCTCCTGCAAATCCAAGCGTTGCAACTGGCCATTGTCCAGATGAAAACCATGTATCGAAGGTATCAATATCTTGTACCCAACCTTCACCTTGCGGAATATCTTTTCCGATGTAGTATTCTTCCTCTGGTGTTCCTTTGTTTTTAAACCATGCTGGAATTCTGATTCCCCAAACTATCTGTCGTGAGATATTCCAGTCGATCGGATTACTCATCCAATACTCATATGTTTTTCTAAATTGATCTGTAACGAAATTAATCTTTCCATCCTTAGATGCTTGAAGTGCCCTCTCTGCAAGTGGTGCCATCTTAACAAACCATTGATCTTTCAGTTGTGGCTCGATTGGAGCTTCACACTTGTAACATACAGGAATGTTGTGTGTATATTTTTCATCTTTTTTTACAAGCAACCCTTTTTGCTCAAGAATTTCAACAGTTCGTTTTCGCCCTTCTGTGATAGCACGTAGACCTTTTAGTTCTCCAGCTATTTCCATAAGCTTTCCGTTTTCATCTATAACTTGAACCATATCCAAGTTATGTTTCTTTGCGATTTGAAAATCTATACCAGAGTGCCATGGCGTAATTGTCATCGCACCAGTTCCAAATTCCATATCAATACTCTCATCTTTAATAATGGTAAACGTTGTTGGACCAAGAATCCATTCAGCTTCAAATGTATCTCCTTGTTTCCACTTAGAGTATCGAGCATCTTCAGGATGGACAACAATATACTTGTCACCAAACTTTGTTTCTGGCCTTGCAGTACCAATCTCAAATTCACCAATCTTAAATGTATAAAATGTATCCACCATTTCTTTGTTAGATGTCTCTACGTCTGAAAGTGATGTCTGGTGTTTTGAACACCAGTTTACATCTCGCTTGCTTCGATATACAAGTCCGTCGTTATACATCTGTATAAATGTATCTTGAACTCCACTCACAATCTTTGGATCTAGTGTAAATGTATCTCGACTCCAGTCGTATGACGCGCCAATGCGTTTTATCTCTCCGGTTACCGTGTCCTTGTTGGCAATAGTAAAATCATAAATCTCTTTATACAAAAGATCTCGATCCATACCAAATCTACTTCGTCCCTCTTTTTCCAACTTTTTTTCATACACTACTTGTGTCTCAAATCCTGCATGATCAGAACCAGGAAGCATAAGCACTCGCTTATTGTTCATACGATTAAATCGTCCGATGATGTCTTTCAACGTTACATCAAGCGCATGACCGGCATGAAGTCGTCCGTTTGCATTTGGTGGTGGAGTTATCGTAGTCCAACTCTCACTTTTTTCATATCTTTCAGGAAAATCCTTGACCAGATTTTCAGGAGTAAAATACCCAGAGTTCATTTCTTTTTCGTAAACTGAAGCCTCTGTTGCTTGTGCATTATATGGTGATTTGTACTTTTCTGGTAGTGGCATTTTTGTATACTACCATATTTTTTATTGGTTTGCGGGGTATGTTAATTTGATTTAAACCCAACATAATCAGCCTCAAGCACCCAACGATCGGATGCTTTTCCGAAACTATCACAGGTTGAAAGTGTGAGTATAGGTTTCTCACTATCAAACTTTACCCATGTACTATACTTACTCATCTTTTCTACTTTTCGAACTGAGTACGTATGAGTTCCACTTGATGTTCGTATATAGATATACTCTCCAACTTTTGCATTTTTGATAGTGTTAAAAACTTTATATGCTTTATTGTGTATCACAGGCAAACCTGAGCTGTGTCCAAAGATAAACATGTTTCTATTGCCAGGAGTTCCTGAACCTTCATAGTACACAGGGCCTTTACTCAAAGCATTATCCATGACTGCTACACTTTTTGTATCTGGAGTTTGTATCGCGGCACTTATACCAAGAGTTGGAGCTTCTATATACTGTGGCAGCTCGTTCAACACAGGTTTTGGAGCTTGAGTTGTTATTTTTTGGACATCTAAGGTTTCTTTAAGATTTTCTTGTGTGCCAAGCATTGCACCGCTATCTGTTTTACCTTCTATAAATCTCATAAGACCAGCCTGCCCATCTGAAACATAGACTAAGCCAAGACGTATAAAGCTTGTCACAACACCTGTTATCACGAGTATATACAAGGCTACTTTTGTAATCTTATATGCAATATCCAATTCTTCTTTTGTAAATAGGTCAAAAGCCATACTATATACCCTTATATATACACCATTTTTAACCCTGAACCTATACTCATGAGTATTGACATATAGATAAAAATCCTATATAATAAGGTCATTATGTCAATATTACGAATACTCATACGATTTCTCATTATCGCAATAGCTATAGGTTTACTTGTATTTTTAAGTATATCTCTTTTTAGACTTATACCTGCAGGTATCAATCAGCTAGCTTCTGCAACCGTTTCACTAGGTCAACCAAAACCTATCACTGTTGCAACAACTACCGACTCTCAAAAAGATGCAACTCCTGCCCCTGTAACAGAAGATGGACTAAACGGTGTGTATGATACAAAAGGCAACATTGTCATCCTTGAAGGAACACAGGCACGTGCCACCTCAACAGTAGAAAAAACAGCATACTACCCAACAACACGAACGGGGGCATCACAATCATATACAACATCTGGATCATATTATGCTCGTACATATATTCCTACAAGAACACTCACAGGAGCAAAAAACCTTAAAGTAACTTTTTCATCTATCGGTATTTTACAAAATGGAAGATTTATCCAAACAAATACATTTAACACATACGATACGGTATCTATGCGGTTTACTGTTCTTAACGAAGAAGATACTCCAACAGGACCTTGGGCTATGCGTGTTGAGATGCCTGCATCAGCAGGAGCTGATAAAGTTAAAGTCCTAACAAACTTAAACAGTATTCCTGGTGAAAGTTCATACACTGGTGAAGTTCGTTTTGATGGTATTGATCTGTCTCAAGGAACGCCTGTTATCCGTATCTATCTTGATATATACAATCAAGTAGCTGAAGCAAATGAAAGTGACAACACACTCGCTATAGAACTTCGAAATGTAAACAATACATATTCAAACAACAATTCTTATAACAATTGTTTTAATGGTACGTATTATTACAACTGTAATACAACCTATACAGATACTTTGTATAGTAACAATCAATGTTGGAATGGTTCATACTATTATAATTGTAATACCAATACCTCATCTAACAACAACTGTTGGAACGGATCGTATTATTACAACTGTGATAGTGGAAACTACGGAACACAACCAAACCTAACTGTAACATCACTTGAATTAGGACGATATACCAATGGAACATTCTATTCACAAACTACGTTTAACTATGGAGAGACTGTGGTTGTTCGAGCACGAGTTAGAAACAATGGGGGAAGCTTCAGTGGCTCTTGGTTAACACGACTCAACGTATACGATGCAAACAACTACAGTAGAGATATCACAAACGGCTCAGTACAATCTTTGTCACCTAACACAGAAACTACTGTAGTCTACGAAGTAACCAACCTTACTCGAGGATCAAATCGCCTAACCTTCTATCTTGATACATCAAACAACATAGCTGAGTCTAACGAGGGAGATAATAGTTCTCAAATCACCATACAAGTTTACTAAAAATAAAAAGCCTTCACCGCCGACTAAAGTGTCGGTTTTTTATTAACGACGTAGAGTGAGAGAAACAAAAGTGAGGACACTTTTGTTTCCGAACCGAGGAGTTAAGGGTTAATACCTTGAAGCTCTGCTCCGGTACATGGACGAACTTTGTTCGTTCCATGTACCACCTCGATGCAAAGCATCGAGGTGGTATTTATTTTTAGTGCATGAAATTTTTACTGAGGATCAAAAAGACTCTCACTTGTATCTCCTTGTAACAAGGCGACTATACGAGTGCTTGACCATATTGCAGGAAGAAGTCCTACCCCGTTACACCCGAGGTTATACATGAGCAATTTATTTTTCTTTTCAAACCCAACCATACGTAAGCCTGTATCTGTATATCCCATGAGTCCATGCCACATAAACTGTCGGTGATGAGGTTCAGGTTCTTTGTGTTCAAAAGTTTTTTCTATAAACGCCTCATACTCACCTTTTACATTTGGATTATATTCATGAGACTTCTGATACACACTAGAGTCTTCAACAATCTGTGCTTTCCCTCCTATACAGAAAAGATTTTTAGGCTCATTGTGGCCCAAGTCATACGGTCTTCGTGTTGTATATATATAATCTCCACCGTATGCTACATCTTTTTTTACATCAATATGTTGTGTTATAGCATCAGGATTTGGATTATCGTAATCTTTATCACAATACATAAACGCAGATGGTGTTTGATCAATCTCTTCAGTTTGCGCAAGCATATATCCAACCACTCCTTTCACATGTTTATGAAATGTATGATCAATCTTGTTGTCTATATCGGAAATCGTAAAGTTTTCAAAACCATTTGTACACAAAAGAACCAGATTTGCAGCAACAGTTTTACCGTTGCTTATAGCGATAGAAACAGTATCTCTATCAAGATGCATACCTGTGACCAGTGTCTTTTCATAAAACTTACACCTATCGATAGAGTATGTCTGCACAAGATATGTTGCAAGTTGCTCTACGAGCACAGCACTATTCATACATCCTTTTTTATGAGGAAATGCAGCTATATAACTTGGATCTATAGTTTGACTCAATGACATCATAGATGCATGAGGAATAGTTTCGTAATACGGTGCATATACATCCGGAATCTCAAGCTGATCTACATGCTCATGAGAAATATACATTTTCTTTGGGGTTAAGCCTGCTTGATACATAAGAGAGATATCTCTTAGTTGATCATGAATCTGTTTCTTTGTTGAATATACATCATATCCCTCAAACGTAGAGTATGGTATGTTGAGTCCAGCCTCTCGAATAATATCCTCAAGAATTCCCCATGCAGATTCAATAGACAAAAGAAGATCTGCAGTTTTTTCCAAACCATATTCGTCAACAAGAGATTCTACAGAACGCTCAAGCTCAGAAACAAGCTGACCAGCATTGTGCCCTGTTGCACCATGTCCAACCTCATGAGCATCGATGATAACAACGGATCGATCAGTATCTTTTAAAATCTGATACGCAGAGGTAATTCCAGAAACACCTCCACCGATAATACATATATCCGCAACCAAATCTGTCTCGAGTGTATACACAGGACGAGAACGGATGAGTTGATGTACCCATGGTGATTTTAAATGTTGTGAAATATTTTCCATAATTACAATGTTACCATTTTAACATATTGACCCAATCTTCAACACGCATAGATTGCTTTTTATCATTGTTAAATATATTGTGTGGATCAAATAATTTTTTGATACCCAACACCACATGTTCATACAACTCTTTACCGTAAAATTCCTGTAAGAACGGAGTACGCACAATACCATCACCGTGATCAGCACTCATGTTTCCTTTCAACTCTTTTATAAGTGCAAAAGTTTCTTGACATAATCTATCTATAGTACCTATAGCTTGAGTTTTATCTGTAAAATCAATGATCGGAATAATTCGTATTGCACCATCACCAATATGTCCATGAAAACCATATTCAACCTTGTTTTTTTCAAGTATTTCCAAAAGTCTTGGTATAAACACGTCGTATCTTGAGACTGGTACAATCACATCTTCCATACATGGAACTGCTTTTTTCATAGGGTTGTCATACACGGCATCACGGAGTATTTTAAAAGAAGAACGACGTATAGCCCAAAGACTGTTTATAAGTAAAGGGTCAGCAAGATACACGGTTCGTGATACGTGAACTGAAAGTTTTTCAACACATGTTTTTGCGATAGTATCTGTTTTTGTTTGTGAATCTTCACTAAACTGTGCAAGCACAAGTAGCTTTTCACCTTGTGCAAAATACTCACTCACACGCAACGTATCTTCTGGTAAGAATTGTTTTCCATATTTCCATGTATTTACATCAAATGTCTCAACTCCTTCAGGGTTATGTTCCATAATCGTCTGCAACACATGAGGAAGAACAGACAAATCAGGTATTGGAACCACGATAGTTCTTGTATATATAGGTTTCGGAACAAGTTTAAGTCGCGCAGAAACTATAATACCGAGCGTTGCTTGAGATCCTACAAAAAGTTTTGCGAGATTCCATGTTTTTGTATGTACATCGTATATACGTTCCAATCTATATCCTGATGCCGCCTTGCTGACATTTCCAACAGCGTGCATATATGCATGAGCATAGGTATGATATATCTCTCGTATAGTTTTATATATAGTTCCTCGTGTTGATGTTTCCTTTGCAAGTTCTGCACATTCTTTTTCAGATATTTCTTCAAATGTATATACTTCTCCATCATGCAATACAACAGTAACCGCGTGTACATTATCTACGGTTCCACCATACCGAACACTTTTTTCTCCTGAGGCATTGTTTCCGATCATACCGCCAATACCGCAGACATCCTTTGATGATGTGTATGGTGCAAACATAAGATTATGTGATAATGCAGCAGATTCTATATCACGATAGTACGCACCCATCTCAACAATCGCACTAGAACTATACGGCAACACTTGTATGTTGCTCATATGTTTTTTCATATCAATCATGATACCAGTTGTAAGTGACCCTCCAGACATACATGTTCTTCCTGCTTGAACAGATATATTTTTTCCTTCCTGAGTCGCAAGACGCACGGCCTCTTGAATACCTAATGTATTTTCTGGGTACCAAATACACGATGGAGTTGCTTTAAAAATACTTGAGTCTGTGCTGTATGTATCTAAATCTTTGGTTGATGTGCTGTAATTCATATGAATAGTATATCATATGTACTCTATAGTGAGAGAGAAGTTATATATTACACCTCCACATACAAATCTTGATTGAATCCTCCCACACCAACATATACATATGCTGGATCTTTTTTAAGAATCCTCTCATACGGAGCACAATGAAAACAACCTGCCTCACCTCCTGGACATATAAATTCGTTTTTATCTCGGGCTTCTTTAACTTTAAGTGCAACCTCGAGCACATCTTTTTTTGATTGAGCAAGATCTGGTAACTCTTTTTCTACAATCTTATCACTTTCGAGATACCAATAACTCGCTTGCGTCACCGGCCTTTTTTGTAAGGCATTACACAGCAGAAGATATATTGGCAGCTGAAGTGAAGCTTCACTTTCCTCTTTCTTACCCGTCTTAAAATCAACGATATGCAAAGAATCAGTTTCAGGAAGATATTCTATCCAATCGACAAGTCCATTTAAGATGATATTTTTTTCTTCACTTATATAAAAGTTAGGATTCATCTTTTCTCTTTTGAGCTTGATGATTTTGTTTGGTAAAAACTTTGGGTCGTTGATAACATTTGTAATCATAGCTGTACCTCTATCTTTGAATACCTGCTCTTCCTCAGGGGTTTTAAATCCTCCTCTTATACCTGTTACCTTTTTCCATGCTTCTTCATAATCAGCCAACAGATCTCTTTGCATTCTTTCCTCTGCTTTATACTCTCCTAACCCTTCAAGAACTTCATGCACAGCAATACCAAGCGACATATGAGGACTCACTATTGACATCTTTTTTCCCTCCTTACTTTTATACATGTTATGCAAATAATACAGTCGCGGACATTTCAAAAAATCACTCATAGACGAATGAGATACCCATACCGCACTATACTTATCTGGTTTAGGAGAATATGCCATATACAGTAAGTATATAGCATATTTTCCGTACATGTAGAACTCCCAGACATCGATACGTCTACTGTAATACTGCCTTGATTCGTCTCACCCCTTGCGAAACAGCCTCTTCTTTTTGTATAACAAACTTTCCAAGTTCACCTGTATGTCCTACATGCGGACCACCACAGAACTCTTTTGAAACAGCAGAATCCATATCAGCTCCGATGACATACACCTGAACATGATCTGGATATTTTTCACCAAAAAAGTGTAGTGCTCCAGTTTTCTCTGCATCTTCTTTTTTCATGGTATACATAGTTACTGGAAGGTCTTGTTGTATCCACGCATTCACCTTATCTTCAACCACTTTCTTTTCTTCATCTGTCATCTTTGCAGTATGTGCAAAATCAAATCGAAGCCGCTCAGCTGTGATGTTACTTCCCTTTTGCGACACATGAGTTCCAAGAACTTCTCGAAGAGCCTGATGCAACAAGTGAGTAGCTGTGTGGTATCGAGTTTCCATAGCACCATCACCTGCAAGCCCACCTTTAAACTTCTTCTCTGAACCCGCGCGAGATCGTTCTTGATGTTCCGCAAACATCTTCTTGAAACCTTCAACATCAACTGTTAAGTTTTTTTCTTTTGTAAGTTCCACTATGAGTTCTATAGGAAATCCGTATGATTCAAAAAGTGTAAATGCATCAACTGTATCAATCTCAGTTTTGTTGGCTGTAATCGTTCGTTCTACTATTTTCCCAAATTCTTTTGAACCGAGTGTCAGTGCTTTTCTAAACTTCTTCTCTTCTGTACTGATAGCAACTTTTATAGTTTCTTTTTGTTTTCCAACCTGTTCATATATATCTTTAAAATACTCAGTTACAACATCTGCAATCATATACAAAGAGTTTTCAGGAAGACCTAAGATGTCAGCATGTCGAAGCGCTCGTCGCAACAGTCTTCGGAGAATATATCCTTGATCCGTGTTTGATGGAATAACCCCGTCAGAGAAGAGCATGACAGCAGTTCGAACATGATCTGCAATAATACGTTTTGATTTTACTTTTTGTTCGACTGAAAGATCAAGTGTTGCATCACACATTGATTCTACTTTTTCGAGTATCGGTAAAAAAACATCAGTCTCATATACTGAAGATACACCTTGCACCATCATACAGATTCGTTCAAATCCTGAACCTGTATCCACGTTTTGTTTTTCAAGTTTACTTATGATAACTCCATCTTTTTTCAAATACTCCATGAACACGTCGTTCCACACTTCAATCACCTCACCTTTTGTATCTGCTGCTTCATACTCTTCTCGTGTCAATCCTTCAGTTAAAGTTCCTGTGATATCATAAAACATCTCAGTACATGGACCTGTTGGACCAGTCCAGGCACTTGTATCTTTTTTCACAGCAGGCCACCAGTTCGCACTCGCATCTAGAAAATATATTCTCTCGCCTTTGATTCCGTTTTTATCAAATATAGATTTCCAAATATCTGCAGTCTCTTGATCTCGAGGAACTGTCTCATCACCTTGATATACAGTGATATACAATCTGTTTGGATCAAGTCCAAATCCCGCCTCTTTGTCTGTAAGCAATTCATAACTCCAGTTAATCGCATCTTTTTTAAAATAATCACCGAGCGACCAGTTACCCATCATTTCAAAAAACGTAAGATGACTACTATCGCCAACCTCATCGATATCTACGGTTCGTACACACTTCTGCAGGTTAGCTAGTCGTCCGCCTTCTGGATGTTTTTCACCAAGAAGATATGGAACTATAGGTTGCATACCAGCAGTGTTAAAAAGCACTGTTGGGTCGTTTTCAGGCACGAGTGAGGCTGATGGCAAAATCGCATGTCCTCTTTCCTTAAAGAAGTTTAGAAATCTTGTACGTACGTCTTTAGATGTAAGTTTTTCAGTCATCTTGACATAGTAACACAAAAACACGTGATTTTCACGTGTTTTTGAGTCAAATCGTTATCTTAATCCTTCAGCTTTTTCAAGTTCTTCAAGGTCTTTTTCTATGGCTTTGAGACCTTTTTTAAAGAAGTCTGGTTTTGTTGTATCTATACCGATACTTTTCCAGATATCTTCTGGTGACATACTTCCCCCTGCCATCATAAACTTTTTAACTTTTTCGATGAACTTTTTATCCTTCTTGTATTCTGCGTACAGTGCATCTGCGATAAGTTGCCCGTATGCATAGGCATATACGTAGAAGAATGACCGGAAGTGATTGATATATACATATGCATATCCGTCAGTCTCAGTCACTTCAACCGCATCACCTAGATATGATTTTCTACACTCAACAAACATAGAGGCTATCTCTTCTTTACTTACAAAGCCTTTTTCTTTTACTGCAGCGTGTAACTTTTTTTCAAATTGGAAATATGCGATTTGTGCGTGGATAGTAGAAAAACTTCTTTGTAGTTTACTTAACAATAAATCTCGCTTTTCATCTGGAGTAGCTTTTTCATATAGTGCATCGAACAAAATATTTTCAAAAAATGTACTTGCAACCTCAGCAACAGAAATCACAAAATCCTGATATATAGGTAATTGTATTTTAAATAGATCACTGTGTATCGCGTGACCCATCTCATGAGCAATTGTTGAAGCATCCCCTAACTTACCACCGTAGTTTAAAAATACAAATGTTTTTTCACTACCAATACACGGCCAACAAAATGCACCTGTTCTTTTACCTTGTTTCGGATATACATCGATTTGACCATTCTCGAGATATCGATCAAGAACATCAGCAAACTCTTGTCCAGCTTCAGCGAAAGATTTTTTAACTGTATCCACGGCTTCAGTAAAAGGAATATCTTTTTTAGCAGATTTTGCCCGTTTGATGCCAGTTACAATATCAGCCATAGTCATCTTGGTATCTGTACTTTTTTCTGCTTCATTTAAAACTTTTGCTTTTACTTTAAAATATCTATGTGACAGTGAGTTAGATTTTGTAACTGCTTCTACAAGATTTTCAATACTTTTTATATTGTTCTGATATCCTCGGACTGTACTCTCATACGGTGTTTTGTATCCCCGTAACGTATCATCTATAGATTTATTCTTAATTACAGCATTGAGCTCACCTTCTGCTACAAAACTTATCTTCTTATATGTCTCCATTACCTCTTTATGAAGTTCTCTTCGTTGAGCACGAGGGAGGTCTGCTTTTATACTCATAGCCTCTCCTATTGAAATCATTTTCTTACCGAACTTTACTGTCTGAGCATTTTCATATGAAGACTGCATGTTTCTCCAAGCAGTATGAGCAACAGCATACTTATCGGCAATAATCTTTTCTTCTGATTCAGAAAGCATGTACTTCCCTTCATCAAACATGAGTTCTAGAAAGTATTTATACGGTGCAAGACTTTTTTCTTTCAAATATATTTTTTGCTTAGCTTCAGGAATTTTTGCAATTGCAATATTGAAAAATATTATTTTCTTTGCGGCCCCAACATATCTATCAGTTATACGTTGCGAGATAGCTTTGAGTGTAGTATTTGAACTATCTAACGTTTTTTGCAACTCAAGATACCAACCTCCAATCAGACTCCCCTCCAACTCCAATCTATTCCTATCATCTAACGCTTGCTTCAACAGCTTTGCATTATTCACAAACTTTTTATCTCCATACTTCTTTGCAAAATCAGCAAACAACTTCTCAATCTTTTTCATCTCTTTATCAATCTTTGGATCATTGATCCCAGAGTACATACTTGAAAAATCCCATTCTGTTTTTATTGGTTTTGGATTGTGTTGCATAGTGGTTCTGATTTTACACCTCTTTTCTAGATATGACAACCTTACAAATACAAGCCATTTGGAGGATAATACTCTGTATATGAATAATACAAACACACCCAATCTAGACATTCTCGCAATCGGAGACACTGTTGTTGATGCATTTATAAAACTTAAAGTGGCAGAAGTTCACATGGACGAGAAACTCGATCAAAAGCAGATCTGTATGCCGTTTGGTGATAAAGTTCCCTTTACAGAAGCCGTTGAACTCGTAGGAGTTGGAAATAGTGCAAACGCAGCAGTTTCTGGAGCACGACTTGGGATCAACTCTGCTCTACTTACATGTGTTGGTGCAGACGTTAATGGACAAAAATGCATAGACTCTCTTGCAAAAGACGGAGTGATGACAAACTATATACACGCAGTGGATGGAAAGAAAACAAACTATCACTATGTACTTTGGTTTAACGACGAGCGAACTATACTTATCAATCATGAGATATATGAGTATCATATGCCAGCAATCACTCCAGCACCAAAGTATGTATACCTGAGTTCACTTGGTGAAAACTCACTTCCTTTTCATACAGAGGTTTCTGAGTATCTAAAAGCAAATCCCGGAACAAAACTTGTATTCCAACCTGGTACATTTCAGATGAAGTTTGGAACTGAAGCTTTAAAAGATATCTATACTCGAACTCACCTATTTTTCTGTAACAAAGAAGAAGCGGTACGAATACTGCAACTAGACATAAAAGCAGATCATAGTATCAAACACCTCCTTCTCGAACTTCGAAAGCTTGGTCCAAAACTTCCTGTGATCACAGATGGTCCAAGTGGCGCATATACATATGATATTGATGTTGCGCACATTGATTCAATTACAATTGATGAAAATACTCCTGTTATTCACCTGCCTATTTACCCAGATCCACTTCCACCACTTGAACGAACTGGTGCAGGTGATGCATTTGCATCTACTTTTACAGCGGCGATTATCAGAGGTAAAGATATACACACAGCACTTATCTGGGGATCTATAAACTCTATGTCAGTGTGTCAGCAGATAGGAGCACAGAGAGGATTGCTCACAGAGGAAGCACTACAAAGTTGGATCGATAAAGCTCCGGAGGATTGGAAGATAGCAAAAATATAAATTAAAAACCTATGCTCGCAGACTGGCATAGGTTTTTAATTTAATTTTTCTCAAGCATCTTACCTTAGATTATAACGCAGCCTTCACTATACTCCCCACCCCCATACCATAATGCTCTATGAGCTCCGTAGGTGTTCCTGATTGTCCGAACTGATCCTGTACACCAACTCGTATCACTTTCCGTGGGCAAGTTTCTGAAACAACTTCACAGATAGCACTTCCAAACCCTGCAGCAACCTGATGTTCTTCAACAGTGACAATCTTTATCGTATGTTCCGCATATGAGATAAGTGTTTGTACATCGAGTGGTTTTATAGTATGGAAATGCAATACAATAACCTTTTTCTCATGCTTTTCTTCAAGTTCTCTTGCAGCACATATAGCATTGTATGTTAAAGCTCCTGTAGAGCAGATAAGTATGTCAGAACTCAAGTGATCTTCAAGCACCTCACTCTTGTACATGACAATTGACTTTCCTATCTCAAATGGTGTTTCTTCTGTTGTTATCACTGGACTTTTTTCTCGAGCGAGTCGAAGATAGACCGGTGTTTTTTGAGCATCCTCAAGAACAGCCATCGTTGCCTTTCGTGCCTCAATAGCATCACATGGAGATATTACAGTCATGTTAGGTATAACCCGTGTAAGTGCTATATCCTCTATAGCTTGATGTGTTCCTCCATCCGGACCAACAGACACTCCAGCATGTGAACCTGCGATGATAACCTTTCTATCGTTGTATGCGATGGTTGTACGAATCTGTTCCCAGTTTCTTCCAGGACTAAACATCGCATATGAAGTCATAACAGGAATCTTTCCCATAGCCGCCATACCTGATGCTACACCCGCCATATTTTGCTCGCCAATCCCCATCTCTACAAATCTTGTTGGAAATCTTTGTTTAAACGCGAGCATCTGAGTTGATTCAGTAAGATCTGCGCACAGTCCAACAACCCGAGAATCTTTTTCACCAGCGAGCAACAAGCCCTCACCAAATCCTTTTCGTATAGGAACTTGCTCTACGTCTTTATCGAATAGTTTTGGATTAATAAAATTTTGCGCGGATATCATATACCGTCTATTATACATGAAAACTTTGACAATTAACTCCTCAGTTCGGAAAAGAACATGTTATGTTCTTTTCTCTCACTCTACGTCGTTAATAAAAAAATAACCCTTGCGGATTATTTTTACTTTACACTATATCTTTGGTGCGCCTTATTTTGATTTATCAAAATAGAAGTGCCCTTGGGGTGCGCGTGCCAAGATTCGAACTTGGGACCTTTCGAGTATCAGTCGAGCGCTCTACCAACTGAGCTACACGCGCGTTTTCTTCGTTTCTATCAGGCTCTGTCCTCGAAATTTGCAGGAAGCAAATTTCTGCGGAGGTCGCCCGCTATCAACTCATCAAACTCAAACATATACACGTTTGAATAAAATAATAAATATTATTATACATATATATCAATATTTAGCAATTAAAAATGGCAGACACATGTTGTATGTCCACCACTTTTAACCGAATATTTTATCACAATGATACGCTTGTTACAGAATTGAATCTATTATTTTGTTCTGTTTGGCCAGTCTTTCCTGAAGTCATAGTTTTACGAACTACTTCGTTCTGTACTTTGGGGAAACAGAAACCCATTTTCGATCTTGTAGATTTTGCGCCCTCTTAAGAGGAGCACAAAACAGTTTTCACTTGAATAAATCCACGACCAGCTTCCGCTAGCCGTGCCTTGTTACGACTTACTCCCTGTCACCAAGCTTACCGTAGTCCCACACATGGTGAGATATCGGGTACTCCTGGCTCCCTTGAGTTGACGGGCGGTGAGTACAAGACTTGAGAACGTATTCACCGCAGTATGTCTGACCTGCGATTACTAGCGATTCCAGCTTCATGAAGTCGAGTTGCAGACTTCAATCCGAACTGAGGATGGTTTTAGACGGTTTGCTCCGAGTTGCCTCATTGCGTCGCGTTGTACCACCCATTGTATTATGTGTGTAGCCCAAGATGTCAAAGGGACATGCGGACCTGGCGTCATCCTCGCCTTCCTCCCCCGCTTCTGTTCGCAAAGAATACTCTACAGTACCTTTGTGCTCAAAAGCGGGGGCAGTCTCGTGTGACACTTATAACACACGACGAGGGTTGCGTTCGTTACCCCACTGAAGGGAACAATTCAAACCACGAACTGACGACGGCCATGCATCACCTGCCTAACTGTCTTGCGAGGGCTCTAGTTTCTTAGAGCTTTCAGTTAGGTGTCAAACCTTGGTAAGGTTCTTCGTTTACCTACGAATTAAACCACATAATCCACCGCTTGTGCAAGTCCCCGTCTATTCCTTTGAGTTTTAACCTTGCGGTCGTACTACCCAGGCGGTACACTTATCGCGTTAGCTTAGTCTCACAGAGGGTCGATACTCCATAAAACTAGTGTACATCGTTTAGGGCGTGGACTACTGGGGTATCTAATCCCATTCGCTACCCACGCTTTCGTGCATCAGTGTCAGAAACGAGCCAGTAAATTGCCTTCGCTTTTGGTGTTCCCAATAATATCAACGGATTTCACCCCTACACTATGAGTTCTACACACCTCTCGCATCCTCTAGTCTTGCCGTTTCGAACGCTGTCCCTGAGTTAAGCTCAGATCTTTAACATTCGACTAACAAGACC
>JACCDV011266469.1_pt1 | contig 39749 bp, 32 predicted proteins | sample 7446131 | NCBI WGS metagenome assembly JACCDV01 (sample SAMN15323448, study PRJNA562643) | freshwater metagenome | isolation source: river surface water | place: USA:Blue River Watershed | collected 2017-08-17
AATTACTTCAGAAGATCATATTTGGGCTGAAATTCATGGTAAAAAATATGCAACAACCAATCGAAAACTCACAAAAGCAGAAGTCACTGAAATTATTTCTCATATTTATAAAAGTGACGGTGCAGTAGCTAAATTAAATGGAGGAGAAGATGTAGATCCTTCTTGGGAAATTCGGATTTCTCGTGATAAAAAATTACGTTTTAGAGTCAACATGACTCCTGGCTTAACAGTTGGTCAAAGAGGTTTTAGTATTACCATTAGAACGATTAAAAATAGACCTCCATTATTAGAGGACTCTAATTTACCTCAAGATATTATTCAAAATGTGACGCAAAAGCAGGGACTCATTATGATTGCAGGAGCTACAGGCTCAGGAAAATCAACTCTTTTAGCATCGATTATTGATTGGAGATTAAGAGATCCAGAGTCTCATTTAAAAATATTGACTTATGAGGCACCAATTGAATATACTTATGATGAAATTGAAAAACCATCTAGTATGATTTGTCAATCTGAAATACATGTGCATTTACCAAGTTTTGCTCATGGTGTGAGAAATGCATTAAGAAGAAAGCCAGATGTCATTTTGATGGGTGAAATGAGAGATAGAGAAACAATTGGAGAAGGTGTCACTGCTTCTATGACAGGTCATTTGGTTTATGGCACTGTGCATGCCAATGGTGTACCAGATTGTATTCGTCGTATGGTGAACGTATTTCCAAATGATGAAAAAAATGCAAGAGCTTTTGATATTGTGGGTTCATTGAATTTAATTGTTGCACAAAAACTCATTCCTTCAATGGATGGTAAAAGAGTCCCAATTAGAGAGTATATGATATTTGATGATGATATTAGAAATCATCTGATGGAAACTGATGTTGAAAAATTAACACTTGAAACTAAAAAGCTCATGGCAAAATATGGTCAATCTTTTTTACAAGATGCAACGAAAAAATTTGAACAAGGATTGATTTCGGAAAAAGAATTTAATAAAGAAAGAATTGCAATTGAAGGCTCTAGAAAAGCTGAAGAAAGAGATTTGCATTTCTCACACGAAGAGTTAGAACAAGACGCATTGAAAAGTCAAGAAGAAAAAGAAATGGCTCATTTGATTAGTCTTCACTCAAAATCTCTTTTAAAAGAAATTGAATTTGCTTATCGTAATGATTTCATTACAAAAGATAAATATTTACAACAAAAAGCAGTGATTTTAAAGAATATTAAAAAAGGAAAAGGCTCAGAAGGGGTTGATGTTGACCCTAATAATTTTGAACCTTTATAAATAATTATGAAAAGGAGTTCATTATGATGTGGATGGATACAAGATGGAGAGACAGTGCTCGACAAATAAAAATAGGCCCATTAGATGCTAGGTTGATTATATTTTTTGTGATTTGGATGGTTAATCCCAATAAACCTTTGTTAATATTGGCAGCAATTGCTTTGACATTTTTTTATGTTTTAGATTATATGGGTTATACTTTGCCAAATGCTATCAGAAAAATTAGAGTCGTCATATCTGGAAGTAAAAGAAAAGTTGGAACACATGAATGGAGACAGCCTAAATTTAGATATTAAACATGTTTTTAAGATAGGTAAAAATGTTCATAAGTTTTATTTTTTTCAATTAAATGAAAGAATTATTTGACATTTGAAAATTTAATTATTATTTATTCTTTGATGAAATACAAAAAGGATAAGTATGAAAAAAACTATTATTGCTGCTTTAATTACTTCTACACTTAGCTTGTCTGCCTATGCACAAAATAATTTGAACCTATTTGGAGAGGAAGAAGTTAAACCTGTCAAAAATTATGTAAAAAATAAAACGAAAAAATCAGAGGCTTTGATTACATCTGATGTGACTGTTGCTGAAAATAGTATTCATTTTTTTCAAATTGGACAACCCAGTGAGATAGATAATGAAATGGTGGACGGAGTTGGTAAGGGAATTACTCTATTGTTGGCACTTCAACAGTTAACACCTAATGGTTGGGTGGTTGCTAAATTAGATAACATCAATGTAAAACAAAAAATAAACTGGAAGGGTGGAACATCTTGGTATCATATTTTAAAAGATGTTGCTCATAAAAATAAATTTGATTTATTAATCAATTGGAATAACAAAACCATTAGTATTGCAAAAGATGGCTTTATTAAAAATATGAAAAATGGTGAGTTTAATAATGGTGCTGAAAAAAATGTTTTTGAAATGGATTCAACTCCTCAAAGCACAATGTCTGTTCCTGTCTCAAATCAAAAAAGAGCATTGACTCCATCATTTCAAGATGCTAAAAAAACATTAGAATCACAAAAAGAACAAGTATCTATTAAAGAAAATAGCATTGCTTTGAAAAAATGGTCTGTTGATGGAAAATTAACATTAAAAGAAAATATTGAAAAGATTGCAAAGGAAAGTGGTTTTAGTGTTATTTGGAATACAAAAGATTATCAAGAAACAGATAGAGTCATTGAGGCATCACCTACATTTGATGCAGACGATGGCGTTATTCAACAGTTTGCAGTAGATTATGGACCTGATTCTAATGTGGAGCTTAAACTTGCATTTGAATTTTGGAATAATAAAACATTGGTAGTGAAAGAATGGAAGGCTAGATAAAAAAAGTATTTTCTTATTTTATCATTATTTAATTGGGTGTTATATGAACAATAAAAATTTTTTTTACTCTTTGCTTTCTTCTTCATTATTATTGACAGGATGTCAAACAACTGAAAATTTTGAAAAAAAGCATTTTGATGATTCTCAAAGTGCGAAAAAACAATTTGATAATAGTTATCAAAGACAAGGAAATATTGAAAATTCAACAAAAGCTGCTAACTTTGGTAAGGTAAAAAGAAATTGGGTCAATACCATTCCATTGGAATATAATGACGAAAAAGCACTGCCAATCGATATTGCTCAAACCAAAATATCAGTGAATGCGCCAGGAAGTGTTAATATCATTGAAGTGATTACGGAATTACAAAGAGCTTTAGATTTATCAAATAAAAAAAATATCAAGTTTAAGATTAATCAAGATTTATATGATATTAGTCAAGGTATGCCTAGGTTTTTGGGGTCAGGTGATAACTCATCTTCTGATACTAAAAAACAAGCTCTTATTTTACCTGATTTTGTCTATGATGGTACAATAAAAGGTGCTTTAGATATTTTGGCAGCAAAAGCAAATGTATCTTGGAAGTGGAATGGACAAGAAATTGATTTATATCGTTTTGAAGTTAAACAGTATAATATATCTGCCTTAGCTGGAACAAGTGCAACAGATTCTAATATGAATGTTTCTGGTAGAGCTGAAGGTGGAAATAGCTCAGGGGCAACATCTTCAACAAATGGAGCAAGTGTCAAAAGACAAGCGACCATTAAAAAATGGGATGAAGTGAAAATGTTGATATCCGCAGAGTTATCTCCTCAAGGAACATTTGGTATCTTGGAATCTACAGGAGTTGTAACTATTAAAGATTTTCCTAATATACACAAAAAAATAAATCATATCATTAGAGACATGAACAAAAAAATGTCCAGACAAATATTTTTAAATGTCGATGTTTATACAGTGACTGTTCAAGATACTGAAAATAGAGGTATTGATTGGAATATGGTTTGGAAGTCTAACTCCAATAGTTTAAGCTTTAATACGCTCAGCAGTGTATCAGGTTCATCTACTGCGGGGAGTGTCGGAGTTGGTGTGCTGACAGGACCATTTTCAGGTTCAAATGTTGTGTTAAATGCACTATCTGGTGTTGGTAAGGCGAGTATTATGAATCAGTTTACTATTTCAACACTCAATGGTCAGCCAGCACCTATTTCTGTTAATAGAAAAATAAGTTATTTAGCAGAAACCAATGTGACTCAACCAACAACCCAAAATGCAACACCACAAGTATCTTTTAAAGCTGGGGAGTTAACAACGGGTATTAATATGAATATTGTACCTAAGGTAGAAGATGATGATAAAATTTTATTAGAATACATGATGACATTAACTGATATTGAAAATTTAAGATCAATTGCTTTAGGCTCTAGTGCAATTGAATTGCCAACTTCAACATCAAAAGCAACATCGCAACAGGCAACGGTGAGATTGGGACAGTCTCTTGTACTGGCTGGATTTAAACAAAGTGTTGGTAAAACAAATAAAAATGGATTTTTAAATCAAAACGTACCGATTGGTGGAGGAATTAAAACCTCAATGGAAGAGCAATATCTCGTGATCATTATCAAGCCATATTTAGCTGAATAAGGATTTTTATGCAAGTTTTAGAAATTAAGGGTAAAAAATGGTTAACTTGTGTTGATTGGGAAATCTTACCTGGAGATAATCCAGTTAAAATTGAATCAAAAGAAGTGGCAAATAAAACAAACAATAATTATGGTATTATTTGTGAATATGATGATGTTTCCTCTATTGGATTAATGTCAAAAAATGCAAAAGAGCCTTCTATTGCCTTATATTTTTCTCTTGCAAATCAACATTTTAGAGAGCATACATCAGGTGTTGACCAATTCCCAGATTGGATAGCTGTTGAAGAAATTGAAGATGAAAAATATCTTTTTTTGGTGAGTAAGAGTGGTGTTCCTGCTCCTCAGTTTGATAATATTTTAGATATCACTTCTGTTAAGGAAAAACTAAGTGAATTATTGCTCAATGATACATTTACTGTATTTACCAATTCTGGTGAAATTATCAATATTTTTGAAGGCTTAAAATTTATAGAAAATAAAAGCTTATCTTCTATTGTAGAATCAGTTGATACCAAAATTAGACCAGAAAAATTACGCGGAATTCCAATGATTGTGATTTATATTTGCATTGGTGTGATGGTTTTTATTAGCTTAATATTCGGTATCTTGCAATTCATGGAGGGAAGAGACCTGAAGGAAAAAGCTCTTTATTACCAAAGGCAAAAAGAAGCAGAGGTGCAAAGAAAAAAAGAAGAGTATCAACAAAATATTAAAAAATATTTTGATGATTCTAAAAAAAATAAAGATGCTGTCGTTAATAAAGTCATAGAAGGGACGGCTGGTAATAAGAATGAAGTGATTAAAAAAATATATGATTTTGTCTCTAATTATCCAGTAGGTACTCATGGATGGAATATGAAAAAAATTGATTGCTATTTTGATATTGAACAAAAATTAATTTTTTGTGATTTCTTATACACAAGGACAGGGTTGACCACCAATAAAATGTTATTAGAAGACTTTCCTCATGCTATTTTAAATGGTAATGAAGCAGTCGTTAAAGAAAAAATACACATTGAAAATCATATTTTATTGGGAAAAAATCTCACTTCAATGCAACAAGTGCCTTCAGTTAGAGATTGGGGAGGGGATATTATCTCTAGTTTACAGTTATTGAAATTAGTGGGCGTTGAGCATGAAATAAAAGAATCAAAAGAATTAACATATTCTTTACCTGGTAAACCATTGTCTCCTGAAGAAACTGCTGCTGGAAATCCCCCTAATTCAGAAAAAGTAGAGTCTTTAGGCGTTGGAGTTGGTAGCCTCATCATTAAATCAAATATCTTAGAATTCTTAGATGGAGTTGTCGAACAAGTGAATGTTGAAAAATTAGGATTTGATAAAATTATTTTTGATATCAGAGATTTTGGACAAATAGCTTGGGAGTTAAAATTAAATTATTTTGTGAATACTCAAGAGACTGTTGTCAAATCTAGTAATTCTGAAACTGTTTCTACTGATAGTTTAAGTAAAAATATTGTTGTTGAAAAACCTCAAAATTTAAATATTAATTTACAACAAATCAATAAACCATAATGCTTATAAAAATCTTTTCAATATCTGAGATGCTTTGTTTGACAATTGAAAATTTTTTAATATTTATGATGAAAAGAGGTTATTATGAAAAAAATTATTTATTTATCTTTATTATTGGGGTATTTACCATCATATGCTCAAACATTATCTGATGTAAAAGATAATGCACCTATTTCAGAAAGTCCTCATCTATCTCATGAAAGACAGGTTTCTTCCACATTAAGAGAAATATCTAATTTGAAACTACAACTTGAAAAAAAGAAACTACAAATGGAGATTAACAAATTAGAAGAATCTTCAAAGCCTGTTACATCTACACCTAATGGTGCTGCTCCAACACAATTACCAGTTTATTCACCATTTAACCTCAATAATGTGTTAGGTGGAGAAAACAAAAATGCAGCAAGAAACGTGAAAGTATTGATGATTTATGGCCCAACAGAAGATTTGATGGCTAAAATATCTGTCGGTACTCAGGGGGGCTATGTTGTCAAAAAAGGTGATATCATGCCAGATGGAAAAACTGTGACCAAAGTTAATAAAAATTTTATTGAAGTCGTCGAAGATGTGAAAAATCCAGTCGATATAGAGAGAATTTTTGTATTTACTCAGTATAATAACACAAACAATACTTCTGCTAATGATGGAGGCAATAAAAGTTCAACAAGTATAGCCCCTACATCTCTACCCATGACAAATCCTGGAATTACCAATCCATCTAAAATTAGCAACATGCTATCGCCTATTCCAACCAATCATATCAAATAAGGAATATATAAATGGAAAAAAATCCAAATGTTTTATTAATTACGAGAGAAGATGAGTTGCCTGATGGAAAAGTTATTTCTTATGCAGGAGATGAATTTTCTTTAAATGAGAATCTAAGAAAAGAAATATTGGTGTGGGATATTTCTAGAGACGATAAAAAAATGCTATGGATTTTATCTATTAAAACATCTTTTAATAGTCTTCATTTCATGCAAATTATCAGTAAGGCAGAAAAAGCTGGTTATAAAATATTGAAAAAAGGCATCATTGATCATGATGTTTTATCTGCTATTTATGATAAAAGAATTTTTTCTGAAAATCAAAAAGCAACTGGAGATGATAGCTTGGTTGTTCAAATGTTTGAGGTCATATTGGCTGATTCATTAACTGAGAAAATTTCTGATATACATTTTGAAGTAAGAACAAATGGTGCCATTATTAAAATGAGAAAAAATGGTGATATGATGGTCTATAAACCCGAGCAAAGATTAACCTATAACGAAGGTAATAATCTTTGTGCAGTGATGTATAACGTCTTGGCTTCTACTAAGGCCGTATCGTTTGACCCAAGAGAATGTCAGCAAGCTGCTGTGGATTATACTGTCAAAGATCAACAAGTAAAACTACGATATCAATCTGTACCAGCTTATCCAGATGGCTATGATGTTGTCCTTCGTGTATTGCCAGTTGGTAGAAATGAAGAGTTTACTCCATTAGATTTATTAGGTTATACAGCTCAACAAGTTAAAGATGTCACTAATATGACATCTCGACCCGTTGGTTCATTAATTATTGCTGGTGTAACAGGATCTGGTAAGTCAACTACGATGAAAAATGTTATCATGTATATTAATGCTCATAATGGTTATAGAATTAAAATTTATAGTATTGAAGATCCTCCTGAGTACAATATTCCTAAAATAACTCAGATACCTGTTGTCATAGGTAAAGATTTTGATCCAACAAAGATGTCTCCATTTGAAAAACCCATCAAGGCATGTATGCGAGGAGATCCTGATATTATCATGATAGGTGAGGTTAGAGATAAAATAACAGGTGATTTAACAAAAAAAGCGATTCAATCTGGACACCAAGTTTTAACAACTGTTCATGCAACCTCTGCATTGGGTATTATTGACAGATTTCAAGATTTTGGACTCACAAGATCTGTGCTGGGCTCTCCTGATTTTTTAACTGGCTTGATTTATCAAAAGTTATTGCCAGTATTGTGCAATAATTGCTACATTGATTTTATGGATAAATTACAATCAGATAATGTATCAGAAGAAGATGTCGGAATTTATAAAAGATTGAGTCAGATTATTAATCCTCATCAACATACAATAAAATTAAGAAATGCAAAAGGTTGTAAGGCTTGTAAGTTTCAAGGAATAAAGGGTAGAACAGTGTGTGCTGAAGTAATTTATGTTGATCTACAAATGTTAGAATATATTTCTGAAGGAAAAACAATTGAACTCATGAAATATTGGCGAGAGTTAAGTGATGGCAAACTAGAGTCTGAGAACATGGTGGGTAAAACCTGTATGGAACATGCTTTCCAAAAAATGTTGCATGGTTTGATTTCTCCATACGATGTGGAATCATCATTTAAACCCATTGATGAAATGCTGATAAAAAATCTTAAAACAAACTTAGAAAAAGATGCTGTTGTACAACAAGATTGGAAGGATTTATAATGAAAAAATCTCCTATTAATCCTGTTTTGAAATTTAGATTTTCATTGAATCATCGTATTGTTTTTTATAAAAAATTGATGTCTTTTACAAAAGAAGAATTTCCTGTGTTTGATTCTTTGGTAAAATTTAAAGAAAGATTTGATAAGAAAAAAGATTTTAGAGCTAAAATCATTGAACATATTTTAAATACCATGAAACATGGTTATTCTTTTAGTTATGCATTAAAAGGCTGGGTGCCTGAAGCAGAGCTTAATTTGATATCTGCTGGAGAGGAAGGCAAAGGTATTGATACAGGTTTAGCAGAAGCTATCAAATTTGGTGATTCTGCTAAAAAAATTAAATCTACAATTGTTGCAGGTTCTATTTATCCCTTGGTGTTATTATCTGTTGTATTGGGATTTATTGCTATGTTCTCTGTCCAAATGGCTCCAACTTATTTAAATATATTACCTCTTCAAAGATGGCCATCATTAGGACAATCTTTATATGGATTTTCAACATTCATTGTTAATTACATGATTATTTTATTGTTAATTTTAGCGGCATTGGGAGTATTTATCGGAAAAACAATGGGTGGATGGACTGGCCCGATTAGAAGAATTTTTGATAAACTGCCCCCTTGGTCTATTTATAAAGTCTATCAAGCCTCTTCTTTTCTCATTAGCTTAGCTTCTATGATGCAATCAGGAACGCCACTCAATGATGCTTTGAAAAAAATTAAAAACAGTGGCTCTCCTTGGCTAGCAGGATATCTGGAAGAAATGTTGAAAAATATGAAAAAAGGTGGGAAAAATTTTGGTCAACATTTGCATGTTGGATTACTGGATGAAGAAACCGCAGGTGATGTGATTGATTATAGTGAATTAGGTAAGTTTGAAGAAGCTATTTACTCTATTGGTGAACAAAACTTGGAAGAAAGTGTTAAAAAAATATCTCAAAAAATGGGATTGGCTAGAAATTTGATGATTGTTATCATGGGACTGACTGTTGGAATTATTTATTATACATCCATTGAACTTAATAGTGCAGTTGCTGAAGCTGCTTCATCAAATACAAAAATGTTTAAAAAATAAAATAAAAAAAACGATGAAATGAAATTACTCTTGACATTGAATTTTTTATTAATATGTTCAAAGGACACAAAGGAGAAAAAATGATGAGAAAGTTAAATTTGAATTTAGGAAAAAAAGGTTTTACATTGATTGAAATATTACTTGTTGTTGGCTTTATTGCTTTAGCAGGTTCAGGTATTTATATTGTTTACTCTAAAGTAACATTAAGTAATCAAGCCAATACAGAAGGTAGAAACTTAGATACCTTGAGAGCAGGTATAAAGAGTCTTTATGCTTCACAATCATCAACAACGGGTTTAACCAATACTGTTGTTAACCAAGCTCAGATTACTCCAGCTTCTATGACAGATGGAACAGCTGGTGGTATTTTAAATAGCTTTGGTGGTACTGCAACCATTGTACCTCAAAACTTAGGTGGTACAAATAACGGTTTTAGAATTACATATACAATAGTGCCTTCAGCAGTTTGCACAAAATTGGCAACAGGTACTGGTGGTCAATTTGATCAATTAACAGTTGCTGGTACAGTGGTGAAAGCATTGGGTACAACAACAGCAGTTGATATTGCTACAGCTACTGCTCAATGTGGTGGTGCAGATAATGTCACCATGATTTTTGACTCATTAAAATAATAAAATTCAAAAATATTGAAAAGACAGGATTTTATCCTGTCTTTTTTTATGATAAATATGATAAAAGGTATTTTATAAATAATCATTTGACTTTTAATATTATTTTAATTTCATAGAAAGGAATTAAAACATATATATGAAAAATATCAAAGGCTTTTCTTTAATAGAAATTCTAGTAGTCGTAGGATTTATAGCATTTGCTTCTGTTGGAACGTATCAATTGATTAATAAGATATCTTTGACAAATAAAGCAACAGAAAATAACCGTATTGTTTCTATGATCATGTCAGCGTCTAAATCTTTATATGCAACTAAAGCAACAACATCTGGTGTGAGTAATTCTATTTTAACCAATGCACAAGCTGTGCCTGTAGGCTATATCGATGTTACAGATCCCAATATCATAAAAGATGCTTTTGGTAGCCCAATGGTGATTACTTCTGCTAATATTGGCGCAGGATCTAATAATGGCTTTAGTATTAATATTCAAAATGTACCTAAGCAAATTTGTATAGAGTTGTTATCAAAAGGACATAGTAACTACGATACAATTAATGTGAATGGGGTTTTTGTTAAACCAATTGGTTTTACAATTGATTTAACTGCGTTAACAGTTCAATGTCATCAATTGGAATTTAACGATATTGTAATTAATTATTTTAAATAAGGGTTTTATATGAAAATAGATGTCAGTTTTGTTACTTTACCAAAAGATTTTAATCAAGTATCAGATTTTTTTATCCCAGAAGATAATTTTAAATTTGGTATCATGTATCCTGGTCCTAAACAAATTATTAGTGACCAATCATATTATGAAATAATTAATATTATTTTAAAACATTGTAGAGAAGAACAAGATAGAAGAAAAACAACTGAATTTTCTCTTGAATTAATACACGAGGGTAAAAGAATTATTTTAAGGGGGCACTCTATTCATTCAATTGAAGGAAAGATTTTTATTTTAAGGCGATTACCTTCATATATACCTAGAATTGAAGATTTGGGCATGCCTCCAAATATTATTGAGCTATTAACTTCTGATCGCATGAACAATGGTGGTTTGATTTTAATAGCGGGTGAAACAGGTCAAGGTAAATCAACAACGGCCGCATCAAGTATAGCCTATCGTTTAAAACATTATGGCTCTTTTTGTTTAACAATAGAAGATCCTGTCGAAATGCCTTTACAAGGATTTTATGAAAATATTAATGATGTCAATAGAAGAGGTATTTGTTTTCAAACAAGTGTCGATAGTGATAAAGTTGAAGAATCCATCAAAAGTGCTTTACGTTGTTACCCTAGTGTATCTAATTCTATTTTATTTTTAGGTGAAACCCGTGATTCTATTATGGCGTCAGAAGTTTTAAAAATTGCAGCCAATGGACATCTTGTATTTACAACGATGCATGGTGGAGACCTCATGGTTTCATTGAGAAGATTTATTAATTTAGCAATGTCTGTACCAAATGCCAATGAAACAGAAGTCAAAGCATTATTTTCTTCTGTATTTAGACTGATGATTCATCAAAAACTGGAAACATTACCTAATAATAGAAAAAGAATAAGACCTCAAATTTTATATTCAACCAATCCAGCATCATCTGTCGCTTCTAGACTCAGAACAGGTCAATTAGAATTGTTGGCAACAGAAATACAAAATCAAAATTTACAAATTATGAAAGGAGCATCTCTGATTCAAGGAAAAAATGATTGAATTTTTTATTTTATTTGATAGAATATTTTCATCAAATAAGAATATACTTAGTTGACTTTTAATACTAAGTGTTTTATAATTGATTTATACTAGGAGAAAAAATGAAAATAGCCATGATTCAAAATAATTATATTGTTGGAGATTTTGAAGGAAATTTTAAAAAAATTGAGAAATCTATTTTAGAAAATTCAAAGCAAGATATGATTGTTTTTTCTGAGCTTTGTGTGAGTGGCTATTATCCATGGGATTTGATTCATAGGCCGCATTTTATCACTAAACAAGAAAAATCACTTGAACAAATTAAAGAATTATCAAAAAATACAGACGCTCATATTGTAGTTGGAGCAGTAACGAAAAACGAAAATGGTGTGGGTAAGGATTTTTTTAATTCGTTATTGGTTTTTCATCAGGGAAAGCAAGTTTTTTCGTATGATAAAAAATTATTGCCAACTTATAATATTTTCGATGAAAAAAGACATTTTGAAGAAGGAACTAAGTCTGGTCTTGCTGAATTAAAAATAAATGGTAAAAAAACAAGAGTGGGATTTTTTATTTGTGAAGATGGCTGGAATGATGAATCCTATGATTATATTACCAATCCAGTCAAACAAGTTGCTCAAGAAGGCGCAAGTATTTTTATCACAATTAATGCATCACCTTCTAATTTAGGAAAACTTCAACAAAGGGAGCATATTTTTAGTAAAATTGCTAAAAGATATGGTATACCTTTGGTTTATGTCAATCAAGTGGGTGCCAATGATGATATTGTTTTTGATGGTTCAAGTTTTGTATTTGATAAAAATGGAGAAAAACAAGTTCAAATGAAATTTTTCCAAGAAGACTCTTATGTTTATGATTCTTTAAAAAATAACAAATCAATTGAAAAAACACCTGATAAGTATGAATTTATATTTGAACAAGTTGGCTTGGGTATGAAAGATTATATGTCAAAAATTGGTATAAAAGGAATCGTATTGGGCTGTTCAGGTGGTGTTGACAGTGCTTTGGTAGCTGCTCTTGGAGCACTACACTTAGGTAAAGAGAATGTTTTAGCCATTACAATGCCTTCGAAGTATTCATCGTCTGGTTCAGTGACTGATTCTGAGGACTTATGTAACAGATTGGGGGTCAAGTTATTAAACATGCCAATTAAAAGTGAATTTGATGCTTATAGAGAGAGTTTTAAAAAAGATGCGGGAATTGAATTAAAAGGAGTTGCAGAAGAAAATCTTCAGGCCAGAATTAGAGGTATGATGTTAATGGCAATGTCAAATCAAGACAATTTATTTGTGATGGGAACATCGAATTTATCTGAAACGAGTGTTGGATATACCACTATTTATGGTGATGCAGTGGGAGCTTATTCTCCTATCGCTGGTTTATTAAAAACTGATGTTTATGGATTATGTCATTGGATTAATCAAAAATTTGGTGAGATTATTCCACCAAGTATCATTGAAAAAGCTCCTTCTGCTGAACTAGCTCCTGGACAAAAGGATTCTGATAATTTACCAGACTATGACCATTTAGACGCTATCATCAAGCAAGAATTATTTTGGAATCATTTATCAGAAAAAGAACAAAGTGAAACTCAAAATCTTATTGATGAAGTGGATGAAAATTTATACAAAAAGGTGTTAAAGCTCATTGACCAATCTGAATTTAAAAGAAGACAAGCTCCAATGGCTGCTCGTGTTTATCCTATGACTTATGGATCTGGTAGAAAAATTCCAGTGGTTCAAAGATTAATAGCTCCAGTTTTTGATCATGCTCCTCAATATCAATCTAAAAGAAAGCATTAAATGAAAATTGCATTACTTGTTTTTCCAAGCTTATATGATACTCATAGTCAAGAATCTGCTGCTTCCGATTTAGGACAAAGGTTGGAGCCTTCTGTTCTGGCCTTAGCCAGCAAAAGACCAGAAGATCAGACACGTTTTATATCTGATAACATTCCTCAAGATGATGTTGATTTATACTTATGCTCTGTTTACACTCGTGGATGGGAAGAATTTGTTGAATTTTCTAAAAAAGTAGGAAGAAGTAAAATTATTGCAGGAGGATATCATCCAACTGCAAGACCAATGGATACTTTATTATACGCAAAAAAGGTTGTGACGGGTCTTTGTGGTAACATTGAAGAAATCATTGAAGAAAAAAATGGTGGTATTTTTCAAGGAAAAGCAGTTCATCGCTTAATGGATAGAAGCTTGATTCAAATGAAAGACATGAGGCAAATTTATCCAGATGCAATGTTACATATGAACGTAGGTTCATCAGTCTCTAGTGTGGGCTGTCCTTATGATTGTGATTTTTGTGCAACTCCTCAAATGTCAGGACGAAAAATGAGTTCATTTGATTTGTCTATGATTGATGAAGATATTAAAAATTTAAGAAGCTATGACACCAATGTATTATTCATCAGAGATGAGTCTTTTGCTACACATCCTCATTTTGAAGAAGTGGTAAAAATGTACGGAAATGCTGGTTTTGATGTACTGTATTCATTTGGTACAGCAGCAGCCATGACGGATAAAAAATTAGATATTTTAGCAAATAATAATTGGCATAGTTTATGTCTTGGATTAGAAGATGTTGCTAAATCGTATAAGAAAAATAAAACATTGTTAGATGTCAGTGAAAAAATGTTCAATAGAAATATTGGTTTGACATTGTCTTTTATTGTCGATGACAGAGATAAATCTTTAAATGAGATAGTGGAAAATTATAGAAATTTAACAAAAGCATTTTTTGCTTTAAAACCTATTATGGTGTGTGCAAATTTCTTTATGCCCTTGCCTGGAACGAAGTTAGGAGATACTCTACAACATTTGATATCTCCAAAAGATTGGTCTTTTTTTGATTCGAAAACACCCATATTTTCAACAGATGAAATTCAGTTATTACATAGAAGACTTGCCGTAGCAGTTCAATTAAATTGGTATCGATCTAAAGAATATCAAAAGCTTAGAAATTTTGAGTCAGGTGATACTCTACATCTCAGAATGTTGGAGCTAGAAAAATCATTTGGATTTGAACATGGTATACCACAAGATATTAAAAGGTTTATTGAATGAAAATACCTCATCCTAAATTATCAGAACATGATTTATTGATACAAAGCTTACTTGCTTTAGATCCTAAATTAAAAAATGAAATTCCTATGTTTGAAAAAGCAATAGATACTGGAATGATTGATATTAAAGAGTATCATCATGAAAATTTAAGTTTACTCAATTTTCAATATCGAGAAAAATATATTAAAAAATTTGGATTCGTTTTATGGAATGAAACTATCCTGAATGATTTATCCAATTTTTTAGAAAATAAATCAGTTTTAGAAGTTGGTGCTGGTTCAGGTTTTTTATCTTCAGAGCTATTAAAAAGAAACGTAGAAATCACAGCGTCAGATGTTCAAGTGACTCATAACTCATATGGATTTAAAAAATTTTATTGTAATGTCATAGAAAGCAGTGCTATCAATATGATGAACAAAGATATATTTGATGTGATTATCATGTCTTGGCCTAATTATGAATCTAATTTTGCATATGATGTTGCAAACAATTTAAAAGAAAATCAACAACTTGTTTATATCGGAGAAGGATATGGAGGTTGTACAGCCAATGATAATTTTTTTGATTTTGTTGAAGAAAAGTTTCAAAAAGTAAAACATGATTTAAATAAAAATTTTACTAATTGGTCAGGTATTCATGACAAAATCAGTGTTTTTCAATTAAAGTAAAATGAAAAATAAATTGACAATCTTTAAAAAACGTGACATAATTCAAAATATTCTAAGAGAAAAAGATGAAAGTAATTAATTTTTTTGGTGCACCTGGAGCAGGTAAAACAACGATGACGCTAGAGCTTGGAACGTTGTTTAAAAAAAATCAAATTGATGTCGGTATTTCTTTGGAAATGGTCAAGGAATATATTCATTCTGGTCATGAAAACTTTCTTTCTTATCAAAATTATATCTTTGCTCATCATGAAAGACAATTGAGAATTTTTCAAAATTCTAAAGAAGTTGAATTTGCATTAAGTGACTCACCTTTGCCTTTATCTGTATTTTATGAGCCAGATAATTATCCAGTTTATTTTAAAGACCTCGTTTTCGAATTTTTTAACTCATTTGACAATATTAATTATTTTGTAGAAAGAAATCATGAATATTCTCATCAAGGTCGTGTACATAATAAGCAACAGTCTGAAATTATTCATCGCAATATGATGGCATTTTTGATGAATAATAACGTGCCTTTTACAGTTATTAAATCAACTGATGATGTTCAGGAAAATATATTTCACGATTTGATGCAAAATCATCGAGTTTCTGATTATCTTGTAAATAAGAAATTTCGATAAAATAAATTTGACAATTTAAAAAATAAATAATAAATAATAAATTATGATAATTTTTAACTCAAACACAACAACCACTACAACATCTACCTTTAAAAGGCTGGATGATTTTGTGGTTGTATAAAAAATTATCAACACAAAATAGAAATCCAGCAATTATGCTGGATTTTTTTTATTTATTATTTAAGGAGAAAAAAATGAATGAAGTTCGTTATATGGAAGTGGCTCAAAAATTAAATTTAATTGCTCATGCTCAAAGTGCAGGAGTTATTTATTGGAAACCTGCTGGTTTGAAATTATATGAAAATTTAAAAAGCTTTATTAGACAATATCATCAAGAAAATGATTATATGGAAGTAAAAAGTCCCTGTTTAGTTGCACCTGAGTTATTTGAAAAATCGGGTCATATGTCTAAATATAAAGATAATATGTTTTTTGTCAATGATAATCATTATGCAATGAGACCTATGAGTTGTCCAAATCATATTGTCATTTATCAATCAGAATTAAGAAGTTATCAAGAATTACCACTAAAAATATTCGAATTTGGACAGGTTTTTAGAAATGAATCTTCGGGGTCTTTACAACTGATGTTCAGACAAAGAGAATTCTCTCAAGATGATAGTCATGTTTTTGTATCACAAGAAAATATTAAAAAAGTTGTCAAAGATTATATTGTCATGAGTCAAAATGTTTATAAAAAACTAGGTTTTGAACATGTTCATTTTGCTTTATCATTAAGACCAGATAATCGATTCGGTTCTGATGATCAGTGGAGTCAAGCAGAAAATTTATTAAGGCAATCTTTTATAGAATTAAACATTGCATTTGAAGAAATACCTAATGGTGGTGCTTTTTATGGTCCTAAAATTGAAATGCAGGTAAAAGATAAGCTCAATCGTTCATGGCAGTTAGGTGTCATCCAATTGGATTATGTTCTACCTAAAAGATTTGGATTGGAATTTATCAATTCAAAAGGTGAAAAAGAAATGCCAATTATTCTTCATCATGCTGTTTTAGGAAGTTTAGAAAGAATGATTGGTATCTTATTGGAATCATTTGGAGAAAAATTACCTGATTTTCTTCATCCTTATTCTCATATTATATTACCAGTATCAGAAAAATTTTTAGATTATGCAAGAATTGTTAAAAAACAAATGAAGTCTCATCAAGTGATTGTTGATAATGATGGCTCAAGTTTATCAAAAAAAATCGCTAAATGGAAATCATTAGGATCTTCTCATATTTATGTAGTTGGTGAAAAAGAAATGAAAAATTTTCAAGAATTTGGACGTGTTGTTGCTATGAAAAATAATCAATTAATTGAAGTAATTCCTTTACAATTTCTTTAATTTTAATATAATCTAATGAAAAATTAAAGTAGTTATATGCAAAAAATTAAAATTCAATCTAACATTGTTTATCTTTTATCAGGGCCATCGTTTTCAGGAAAAAGTTATTTTACCGAACAATTATTGCAAGCTGGTATGCCAGAAGATGCTATCATCAGCTCTGATAAAATCAGAAATAGTATATTGGGTAGCTCATCTCATCTTGATCAGAATGGAGCATTTAATTATTTATATGGATGGGACAATGAAAATGTTGCGATTTGGGATATCATCATGAAAACATTTGATATTAGATTAGAACAAAGGCTGCCAATTTTTATTGATTCAACCAATCTAACTGAAGCTGATCGTCATCTATTTGCTGTCCAAGCCAAAAAATATAATAGAGCATGTGAGGTTATTGTTTTTGATATACCTTTAGAAGAAATACAAAAAAGAGCCATCGATAGACATTATCGTTTTTTCGATACATCTAATGTGCTAGAAAGACAATTTGAAAAATTTCAAAAAACATCTTCTTATCCCTATCAAATCATTAATCAATCTGATTATGAGGTGTCTATCACGCCACCTTTATTGGATACCGTCAACATTGATGTGATTGGTGATATTCATGGTTTAAAAGATGAATTTTTAGACATGATTAAAGATTTTGGCTGGTATGTGGAAGATAATAGAATTAAAAATAGAGATGCTCAGAGAATACTTTTATCACTAGGAGATGTTCTGGATAGAGGTCCAGATGGACTTGAAATCATCAAGCTTTTTATGAACTCTCCTCAAGTTCAAATGCTTCATGGAAATCATGAAGAAAAAATTATTCATAAATATGAGCAATATCAATATAATAAAACATTAAATCCTAAGTCTATATCATCTTCTTTAACTTTTAAAAAATTATTAAATGAAGACGAATCTATTCAAAAAGATATTATTCAATATTTGAAAAATAATGAAATTTTTAAAATCTTATGGCTTGATCAAGATGGGCAAATCACAAAACAAGAGTCTCAAGCTGCATTAAAAATTGCTTTTATGCATGCAGATGTGAAGTTTTTTCATCCGTTTAAAGCATTAAAAGCTGAGTTAATTTATGGAAAAAGATTAGCCAATAAAAGAAGTGGGTTGGAAAAAGACCAGGGAAATAATGATGAGGAATATGAAAAATCTTTTATATATGGAATTAATGAATATGTTGTGATGAGAGGACATGTCAGAGGAAATAATGATTTTAAAAGTATTTATTCTTTAGAAGATAATCAGGCATTTAAGGGAAACTTGGTCTTATTAGACTTAGAAAAATATGTTTATTTATGGTTAAATTCTCCAGATAAACAACTTGGCTCTCAATTATTTAAGGACGCAACTGTGAAATATAAAACAAACTATGATTTTAACGAAGTGATTAAACCACAAATCGATTTATTAAAGGGATTCAATGAACTTAATAAATTAGGTTTGGTTTCAGATGGTGAGAAAAAAGATGAAAATGGTGAAAAAATAAAAAATCCTTTTGGTTTTAAGGTATTTAAATATTCTAAAAAAGTTCATTTTAAAAAACTTTGGAAAAAACATCCATTGCTAGAAAAAGCAAGAGGAATTGTCATGGATTCAACTGGAGAAATCATTGTGCATCCTTTTGATAAAATTTACAATTATGAAGAGTATGATACTGCTAAAGATCTCAAATATGATCAAATGGTCAAAGTGGTGGAAAAATTAAACGGTTTTATGGGTGCAATCTCTTTGAATCCAATCAATAAAACATTGATTTATTCTACTACAGGTTCAATCAATGAAAATGCACCATTTAATCAATACTTAAAAAGCTTTGTATCAGAAGAATTACAAAAAAAAATGATTGATTATTTAAAGAAAAACTCAGTAACATTGATATTTGAAGTGATTCACCCAGAAGATCCTCATGTGATTGCGTATACAAAAGAGCAAATGGGAATTTATTTAATTGGTGCGAGAGGAAAAAATATTCAAGATCAACCATGGAAAGAAGAAGCTGTGGATGTTTTGGCTCAATCTTTAGGATTGAGAAGACCATGGCATAAAGAAATGCTATTTGGTGAGTTGTTAGAAAATTTAAAACAAATGGAAATTGAAGGCGTCATGGTCAGAACAACAGATGACCAAAAAACACTTGCGAAAATTAAAACAGATTACTATTTAACATCTAAATTTTTGGGAAGAATGAGTGAAAAAATGGTTGAAGATATGTATAAAAAACCCGAATGGTTTAAATCTGACAAATTAGATGAAGAGTATTTTCATATTGTTGATCATATCGTTAAAAAAATCAAAAAAGAAGATTTTCTACAGATGGATCAAGTCAATAGAGTACAATGTGTCAGAGATATCATTGATGAAACTAGAAATCATGTGATGAAAGAAAGCAAAACATTTAAACCAAGGTAAGTCATGGCTTTTAATGAAAAACAAAAAGAACAAATGAATCTATTATGGAAAAATCCAGATGAATTTAAAATACAAACAAACTATTCATCTATTTCAGGGTTTTTATATCAATATTTTATGGATGGAGATGGTTTTTTAGATTTATTGTGGAAAAAGATTAAAGATAACCATCATCCTATTCATTGTGAAATTTTTAATTTATGTGCTCAAAAATATCCAAAAGCATTTCAAGATTCTGCCAGAGGTAAATCAACGATTGAAAGTAAATTAAAAATGGAATTAGATGATTATAATCATCAAAAAATAAATGAAAAAATGAAAATTCTTGGATATGAAGAGTTCATTCAATATCCGTCAAAAGAAGTTATTTCAAATGAAGATGCTCAATATTTATATCAAAATTTAAAAAAAATAAATCCAAATGATTTAAAAGTCATACAATATGATTTGGAATTTTTAAAAGAAGATGTCGAACTTAAATATTATGATTTACAAGAAATATTTTTTAACTCTATGTTGACTCAAGATTTAAATACTTTGAAGGTTGTGGTAGAAAAAATAAAAAAATCAAGTGAATATTTGGAATATTTAAGTGTAGCAGAAAAAATTAAAAATAATGAAAAAAATATTTATTCTAAATTTGAAGAATGTATTAAAAACAATATGAGCTTTTTTGATTATTTTATTTATCATAAAAGAAATGATACACAAGTAAAGTCTTTATATCAGACTTCTCTTGAATTGTTGACAAAAAATAAAGAACATAGAGAAATACATGATTATTTAAAAAATGAGTTAAAAATAGATGTCATCGGTAGATACATCAAAATGTCATATCAGCAAAATAATCAAGTCAGTGTGATGACCACTTTTGATAAAATAATAAATGCTCCTGAGATGAAACTATATTTTAAAGAATATTGGTTGAAACTATCAGATGATGAGAAAAAGAAAATATTTTTCTCAAACGATTATAATATATATATTAAATCACATGAACATACGAATTTTTCTTTATTTGTGAATCATGGATTATTTCAAGAATTAAATGATTTTTATCAAATTTTGAATGAAAAAGAAAAAGTTAAATGTTTATATAAATTATACTATACAGATTTTGATTCAGATTTTCAAAAAAGATTTGAAGTTATAACTGATTATATTTTTCAACAAAAAAATATCAAACATCCTAACTATTATTTCGAACATTTAATCAATGATTTTTATCAAATTAATTTCGAAAAAATATCTTCTAAAGAAAAAAATCAACTTTTTAATCGATTTTTTCAGTTTGTCGAGCAAGCCAAACAAGATCAATGGACCAGTATCAGTTATGGTACTATATTTAAAAATGCATATTTTAAAAACAAAGAAATTCAAAAAATTATCAACCCTTTGATTGATTTTAAAAATCAGCATTATAACTTAATTGAAACGTTTCAGACAACAACAGATGAAAAAATATTGCAATCTATGAGTGATATGATTGAAGAGCATCCTAATTTGTTATTTAATAAGACAACAAAAAAATTATCAGGTTTTACATATCTTGTAGAAAAAAATTTGTTAAATATCTTAACTGATGATTTGTGGAACAAAATTTCTTCTGACATCAGATTTGAAACTTATTACAATCAAGTGTCTATTGCCATTATTGTAGAGAAATTATTAACCATTGATTTTAATTTCAAAGAAATAAAAGAAAATAATTATGGTCTGAAAAAAATGCATCTATCTTATGTCTTTGAAAAATTAGAAAATATTGAGTTACTCAATAAAGTCTATGAAAAAGAGAAATTAGATATCTTACAAATTTTAGATTCACCTTATATGAAATCTATTTTTGATAATGATGCTATTTATGATTTATTAATCAAAAAATATCAATTGGCAGATAATAAAGAATTTATCAAAATAAAATTATCTGAACAACTATTTCATAATATAGAGATTACCAAATTGCATAACAAGTTGTTTAATCATGATGGATACTTTAATGAAGTTTTATTAACACAAAATAATAAAATGAATGTCTTACATCATTTATGTAAAGAATTAAAAACAGATGCTTCAAAATCAAATATATTGGATAATATTTTAACTGTTTTATTAGAAATAGAAAAATTCCCAGAGGGAAATATTTTATTAAAACAAAAATTCAAAAGAGAGCAGCCATTAACTATTTTATTAAAATCTTGCTCTCTTTTGAATAAAAAAAATGATAGGTTAATAAATGCTAATCAAGAAAAATTGAAAAAATGTGTCAATAAAATGTTGTCATTAAATAATCAATTTGATGATATGAATTTGGGATTGATTGATAAAATCATTGATAAAGAAAATTTAGAGAATTTTTTTCCAAGAATTAAAGATGAGCTAGTTTTTCAACATTTAAATTATAATTTAGAGATAGACACTGGTATTGTGAAAAAAGCTCCTAAGATTTAAGCAAGAATTTTTTTTCTTTTAATGAAAACAACAGCAGAGGAGTTTTCTTCTGCTTTGTCTTTTATTTCTTTGCTTGGTTTATGAGCATGAGTTCTTTTTTTATTAAAATCTTCTATTTCAATTTTAACGCTCTGCATAAACTTCTCTGGTGTGTTTTCTTGTTCATGTGCTCGAACTCTGATAATTTTTTTATTATCTTTTTGTTTGAATTCTTCTTCAATTAAAAATAAACGCATTTCTTTAGATTTACAATTTTCATTAAATGATTTTAGTATTTTATTTTTTGAAAATTCCAAATCATTATCTTTCTTATCTTGAATAATATATTCTAAATGTCTGATTTTTTCATGGCTGAAATAATTTTTATGATATCGATAGTTTTTATATGATAATATTAAATGATTTTTCTCAGGGTTATTTTCTATGCTTTCATAAAACATTTTTGGATTTTTTATTTTTAAGAATTCATTATTGTCTAATACACTTTGACTTTCTTGCTTCTTTAATATAAAAAATATTTTAAAATGATCTGACATATTTTTTTCAATACCGTTGAGTATCAATGAGTCTTTGGTTGTCAATATTTCTTTAATGGCAGGGATGTTGTTATTTTTAATGATTTGTTTAAATAATGTTTCAAACAATTTATCTTGGTTTTCTCTGAATGCTTCATTTAAAAATGAAATGAATAAAATGATGTTTTCTTTTCTAAATGTGGTTTGACTAAAATTTTTGATGGTTTGAATGATTTCTTCTTCTGTGATGATTTCTTTTTTGGATAAAATATGTTTTTGTAATAAAAATAAATTTTCTGGGTCTTGGTTGATATGTTTGAGTAAATATTTTTTACATTCTTTTTGATGATAATCATTTTCTAATAAAATTTCTGTGAGTAAAACATTATGATTTAAAATAGCTTGCTGTAAAATATCTAAATCATTTTTTTGAATTTTTTCCTGAGGATATTTTTTTATATATTCTTGATACATATTGATAAATATATCAGTGGAAAAATTTTTCATAGTAGTAAAAGAAAATAAATTATTGATAAAGTTATTTTTCTCAATGTCTTTTTGCATAATATTCCTTGTTAATCATTAAATAGTTTGTTAATTTCTTTGAATTCTAATTTTAATAAATCTGCTGAAAAAACATTTTTTTGAAATTTTTGTAATATAGCATAAATTTCATTTTGATGCTTCTCTTTTTTTTGTTCAATCATAGCCTGTATCATATAATACTCTTTAAAGCATCTATTAAGTAATAATAAATCAATCGATTGCTCACCAACGATGTTTGTGAATAATAATGAATTGTTTTTTTTATTCGATTCAAAAAAAACATAATACTCTAGATCTTTAAAAGATAATTCTTGTAAAAAGAAAAAATGCTCAATGATTTTTTTATTATTCAGATCATTTAAAAAGTTTTCATTCACTGTTTTTGTCAAATATCGATATTGTTCTTTCATATAATTTAAAATATATAAAAATAACTTTTTTTCATTGTCATAATGATGATCTTTATAATTTAAATAATGTATGGTATATAAATTATGTGAAAAATAATTAATTAAAGGTATATGATTGGGAAGATACAATTCATGATAGTTGATTATTTTTTTAATTGTCAATAAAATACTTCTTTCTGTTTTGATTAAGTCTTTACAAAAATCATTAAAATCCAAATATTGGGTTAAAAAGGTATTTTGTATGGAAATTTTTGACATTAATTTAAAAATATTGATATATAAGATAACAGAATTTTTTAAAATGTCAAATGTTGAAAAAAAATGATTGACAGCACAATAAACTATATATATAATAGGCAGCTATTAAATTGGGGAACACATGAGCAAGAAAAAAACAGTTGAGGCACTTCTAGACGTTAACGATTCAAGTTTTAAAAGCAAAATTGCAACCTTAATGTTGTTAGCACAAGATAATGGAGGCTATATCACTCATGAAAGTATTACTGAGGAGTTTCAATTAAAATCAGAAGAAGAAAGTTTTCAATTGGTAGTGACAACTTGTCATCATATCGGTATAAAGGTTTATGCTGAAGAGCCTAATGAATTAATTAAAGAAGAATTAGTTGAACAAACAACTGAAAGTGTTGAAGAAATTGTATTGGTAGATGAGTTTATCATTGATACAACTAAGCAATATTTAAAAGAAATGGGAAAAAATGCTCTTCTAGATAGAGCTGAAGAAATTAAAATTGCTAAATCTATCGAAGAGAATCATCAGACGATGATGAGAGCTATCAGTGCATGTCCTATGGCAATTGAATTAATTCTCGATTATGCTGAAAAAGTAAAAAACGAAGAAATTAAGATAGATGACTTGGTTGACGGATTTGCTGATTCCTCAAAAATTGAAACAATTGATATCAATGTCGATAAAAATAAAAATGAAAAAAAATCAAAAAATATGAATGAGGAAGATGATGCTGAAGAGTCTGAGGTAACTTCTAGTATCATTGATGAACCATCTTTTGATGATGATGATGAAGTGGTTGAAAATAATGCATTAAAAGATTTCAAAGATAATATTGAAATTGAAGAAGATAGTCGAATCAATGCATTAATTAAGCATCAACAAGATATGGAAAAAATTCGTTTTGCAGTTGTTGAGCATTTGGAAAAGGTGAGCGTGCTCTATGAAGATCTCAAGATTATCTTGGCTAAAAATGGTCCTGATAATGCTAAATTTCAAAATAAAATCATTGAGATTACTCATCTGTTAACAGAAATTAGATTCACCCCCATTAGAATTGATGAGTTTTATAATCATATAGAAAGTAAAATGTCACAAATTCGTAAAAAAGAAGGTGAGATCAGAAAAATTTGTGTTGACAAGTGTGGTATGCCGCAAGCACGTTTTGTCATGAGTTTTTCTGGTAATGAAACCAATTTAGATTGGGTTCAAAAAGAAATTGATGCCCAAGAAGAGTATTCATTGAAATTGCAACAGCAACGTCAGTTTGTTGAGTATGCGCAAAAAGAATTGATTGCTATTGAGAAATCCTTGAAAGGCATTAAAATTAAAACGTTTAGAGCTTTGAATAAACAAATCTCAACGGGCTTAAGAAAAATGAGAGATGCTAAAGATAAATTAATAAAAAGTAATTTACGATTGGTCATATCTATTGCAAAAAAATATAGTAACAGAGGAAATAAATTATTAGAGCTTCTTGATTTGATTCAAGAGGGTAATATTGGGTTAATGAAAGCTGTTGATAAATTTGATTATCGCAGAGGTTTTAAATTTTCAACATATGCAACTTGGTGGATTAGACAAGCTATCACCAGATGTTTGGCAGATCAATCTAGAACAATTCGTTTGCCTGTACATTTAATTGAGTTTCTCAATAAAATTAAAAAAATTACAAATGAAGAGTTGCAAAAAAATGGTAGAGAGCCTGATGTTGTATTTTTATCCAATAAGCTTGATTTATCAGTAGAAAAAGTGTCTTGGTTGATGAGAGTCGCTAAAGAGCCATATTCTCTTGAAAATCAAATCAGTGACGATGGAGAAAGTACTTTTGCGGATTTTATTGAAGATACAAATACGTTAACTCCAGAGCAAAGCATGGAAAGAGACCAACTAAGCTCAGTACTAGAGGAACATCTCTCTAAATTGACATCAAGAGAGGCTAAAGTTCTTCGTATGCGTTTTGGTATTGGATTGGGTACAGATCATACACTGGAAGAAATTGGTAATCAGTTTGATGTGACAAGAGAGCGTATTCGTCAAATTGAAGCCAAAGCATTGCAAAAATTAAGACAAAATATAGGTACTGATAAACTCAAAGTGTTTTTAAGTGGTAAGATATCATCCAATATTGATGCATAAAAAAAAAGCGGTTTACCGCTTTTTTTATTGACATTTTCCAGAAACATCATCAATAATAGATGATGTTCCTTTGATTAAAATATACATATTATATCTTTGTGTAGGTTTTGCATTAAATAATATGCTGGCTCTTGATGCATTCCATGAATTGGTTTTGACTGGAATATTTAATACGCTATTACCTACTGTAATAGTCATATTGCCAGGATTAGAGTTTTTCATTTTACTTTTTATTGAAAATAATAAGTTGCATGTGCCAATTGTTGTAATAGATTGCTTTATCTCAACATGGTTTAATAAATTCGCAGTCAAATTTCCTGCTTCATTATTTAATGAAAAATCAGTGGCAGAAGTAGATGTCCAACCTGTTTTGTTTTGAGAAAATGAACCATTTCGAATCAACTCTGGACTTAATGCAAATGAGTTAATAGACAATGATGCAAAGATAATAGAAAGAGTTATTTTTTTAAACATATTTTTTCCTTTTCATATGAAATGATGACATAAAATATCATAACATCTCATACTTAGAAATATGTTAATTTTTTTTTCTTTAAAATAAGTTGACAACTTTCTTTTTTTTGTTATGGATTAAATCATATAAAAAAAGGAATTTTATGGAGCAAATTGCACTAGGTAAATTGTTAATGCAAGGCAATTTCATTCAATCAGAAAAAGAAATTGAAATTTATTTAAAGCAATCACAAGAAAATCAAACAACATTTTTGTCTGAATTAATCAAAACAAAAAAAATTGATCCTGTTTTAATTGCTAATTTTTTATCAGTAAAATTTCATATACCTTATATGAATTTGGAATTTTTTGATATGAATTATATACCAAATGAAATAGATTTTAGATTGGTTGAAAAACATCGTGTATTACCATTGAAAAAAAGTTCAAATGCATTATGGTTAGCAGTGTCTAATCCAACAAGCTCTTCTATTAACGATATTAAATTTCAATTACAAATTAACACAATACATTTGGTCGTTGTAGAAGAAGATAAGTTAATTAATGTTGTATCAAAATATTTACAATCAAAAGGTGCAAACTTTGCAAAAGACATTGACCTCAACGATGCTGAGTTAGAGATTACGAATGAACCAGAAAAGACTCCAGATTTTGATATTGAAGATGCTCCAGTTGTCAAATTCATTCAGGCTATTTTATTAGAAGGTATTAAGTTAAAAGTATCAGATATTCATTTTGAGCCTTATGAAAAAACTTATAGAGTTAGGTTTCGTCTAGATGGTGGTTTGTATGAAACTAAAAAAGTTCCAACCGGATTAAAAGAAAAAATAGCCTCACGTATCAAGGTTATTTCTAACTTAGATATTTCTGAAAAAAGAGTGCCTCAAGATGGTAGATTTAAATTAAAAGTTTCAGCAGATAGATCAATAGATTTTCGAGTCTCTACACTGCCTACATTATGGGGTGAGAAAATTGTTATGCGTATACTAGATTCATCTCCAGCGATGTTGGATATTGAAAAATTAGGATATGATCCAGTTCAAAAAGCCTTGTTAATTGATGCCGTAAAAAGACCTTACGGTATGGTTTTGGTCACTGGTCCAACAGGCTCTGGAAAAACCGTGTCTCTTTATTCATGCTTATCATTATTAAATAACGAAGATGTCAATATATGTACAGCAGAAGATCCAGCAGAAATTAACTTGCCAGGAGTTAACCAAGTTAACGTCAATGAAAAAGCCGGATTGACATTCTCATCTGCATTAAAATCTTTCTTGCGTCAAGACCCAGACACCATTCTTGTAGGTGAGATTAGAGATTTGGAAACTGCTGATATTGCCATTAAAGCTGCTCAAACTGGTCACATGGTTTTATCTACATTGCACACCAATGATGCCCCTAAAACAATTACGAGATTGTTGAATATGGGAGTTAAACCATTCAATATTGCTTCTTCCGTGATTTTAATTACTGCACAAAGATTGGCAAGAAAATTGTGTCCAGAGTGTAAAGATGTACAGATATTACCCATTGAAGTATTGTTGGAAGCAGGTCTTCCTCCTGAAGAAATAGAAGGATATGGATCTAAATGGAAAACCTACAAGCCTGTTGGTTGTGATGCGTGTGGTAAAAAAGGATATAAGGGCAGATTGGGTATTTATCAAGTAATGCCTATTACTGAAGAAATTAGAAAAATTATACTCAGAGAAGGTACTGATATTGAGATTGCCCATGAAGCTAAAAGTAATGGAGTATTAAGTTTAAGAGAAGCTGGATTACTTAAGGTTAAAGCTGGCTTAACTTCATTAGAAGAGGTTGTGGCAACAACCAATATAGATTAAATAAATTATTAAAAGGAAATTCTATGATCATTAAAAAAAATGGATTTACATTATTGGGGCTCTTGATGACCATTACATTTATAGGTGTTATTGCTGTTTATGGAAGTCAGATTGGTCTTGGATATGTGGAAAAAGAAACAGTACGAGGTGCAGTCAAAAGTGCTTTAATGGATGCTAAAATTGATGATTATGGCTCTGTGAAAAAAGTTAGAGAGGCAATATTTACAAAATTATTGGCCAACACTTTTGAATTAACACAAGATGAAATCGATGTGGAGCGAAAAGATGGTCATTTTTTAGTGACAGTTTCTCATTTTAAAGAAATAAAAGTAACAAAAGATATTACTCTTGTCATGGATTTGAGTTTTGAAGAAGAGACTCAAGGTACACAAGTTGATCAAGAATAAGATAAATAATATAAAAAACCAGAAGATATCTTCTGGTTTTTTTATTTATAATCTAGAAGAAGTGAATTGTTTTCTTTCTTCTAATCCTGTATTAGAAGGCTCTAGTGTGGGTTTTTCCAAATTTGGTTTGATTTGTTCACTTTTTACAACAGATTCAACCACTGGATTCTGAGTTAATTCAAACAATTTCTTGGCACCTACGTAGTCTGTTTTTCCGCTTCCAAGTAAGGGGATTTGAGAGACATACACAATTTTAGCAGGTAACATCAAATTGGACTGATTACTCTCAGAAATAGTCTTTTGAATGTGCTCTTTCTTTAAGTGTTCATCTGTTGTCAATAAAATTATTTCTTCACCTTTTCTAGGATCAGGTCGAGAGATGGTTGCAAAGTTTGCAGTGCTTGTTTTAGACACCAATTTATCTACAGCTTCCAATGAAACCATTTCGCCTGCAATTTTTACAAATCTTTTAGCTCTTCCCAAAATAGAAATAAAACCGTCATTGATGTCAACAATATCACCTGTATCGTACCAACCATTTGGTACTGAGCTTTGGTCAACAATGCCGGGTTTTGTATCTTTTAAATAACCTGTCATGACGTTTGGTCCTTTGACATGTAATCTTCCACCTTTTTCAACTCCTGGTACTTCCTCTAATTTATATTCAATATTTGGCATGAATTGTCCAACTGTACCAAACTTGTTTGCCATCGGTGTGTTGACTGAAATAACAGGAGCGCATTCCGTTGTCCCATAACCTTCAAAAATTCTTAAACCAAATTTTTCATTGAAAAGATGTCTTGTTGAATCAGTGACTTTTTCAGCACCAGCAATAACATATCTCATTCTATAAAAATCATAATTATGTGCTTTTTTAGCATAGTTTATTAAAAATGTATTGGTGCCAAATAAAATTGTACAGTTTTTATCATATGCAAGTTCAGCAACAACTTTATAGTGTAATGGTGAAACATAAGGCACGCTTCTTGTTCCAGTCAATAACGGTAATAATGTACCAGCAGTTAATCCAAAGCTATGAAACATGGGCAATGCATTGAGAACTTTGTCGTCAGGTACGATATCAATCGTTGATCTGATTTGAGAAATATTTGATAATACTGCACCATGACTTAATACAACGCCCTTTGGAGTGCCTTCCGATCCTGATGTAAATAAAATGGTAGCTGGCTCTTCTTTTGTTGCTTTGTATCTATCTGTATTTAAAGACATGCTGGCTTTTTTAATCATCAATTTATCCGTTAATGTCATTTTTTCTTTTTCATCATCTAAATAAATGACTTTCACTCCCATTTCATCAAAAAGCTTAACGTAATGCTCCAATTTACCATTAACAATAAATTTTCTAGATGTTACAATTGATTTTGTTTGACAAGATGTGATACATGATTTCATTGCTTCTATAGAATGTGTGTAATTTAACATTGCTGGCACTAATCCTAGGTTTTGTATACCTAGCATAGAAGCAATTGCAGCGGATGTATTGGGTAAGAATAAACCAACAACGCCAGATTGGATTTTTTGACCATCTAATTCAACAGATATATCCTTTCTTTCTTTTGTTTCTTTTGCCAAAGTTTTATTTAGCATATAAGAAATGCCAGCAATGCGCAGATTCATGTCCTTATAGCTTAAAATCTCACCAGTTGTGACATCTTCTATAATTTGATGATTTTTACCAAAATAATTGATAACATCTTCATAAGCATCTCCGATATTATGATGTTTATTTAAAGTTTTCATGGTAACTTTATTCATGATTAAACGAAGTTTATCACCAGCGAGTGCTCTTTTTTGTTTACCACTTAATTTCTGCTCTTCTTCAGTGAAATTAATTTTCTCTGGATCATATGCCTTAATGTGAACTTTCGGAAAAAGTTCTCTTGGATATTCTTTGAATTTGTCTCCCATGCGAGAAATGTGACTTTTTAATAAACCTTGTAATGTAATGGGAATTATATTAGCTTGTGTTTTCATGGCTACAAAAGCTGTACCGTCATATATCTTCATTTGTGAACCTGTGGTAGAAATTCTACCCTCAGGGAAAATCACAACTGGATGCCCTTCTTCGACCGTTTTAGCAATTGTTTTTAGTGATGTAGGTTTTTGTGAATCTATTGTTTTATAATTCACAAAACTTAATAAAAATTTAAATACTGGCCTCTTAATGATACTCTCATGAACCAAAAACATAGGCTCTTTAGGTAAAAATAAACCCAGCATGATTCCATCTAAAAATGATGGATGATTAGCAATGAATATATTTTTATCAGAAGCTTTTAAATAGCCCTCTATTTTTTCCATGTTTTCTTCATCTACTGAATAAAGAAACTTAGCAATTGTTTTCATTGTACCTTTAAATACTCTTTTTCCAAACGATGGTTTTTCCATTTTTTTCCTTTTTTAAGTTTACGCGTTTAATATTATAAACATGAATTGTTTTTTGTCAATATGTTTTTTTATTTTAATCAATAAAATGATGAAATCAATTTTATTCTTGCTAAAAACATGATTTTTATGTTAGAATGACATTCTATTTTAAAATGGAAATATATGGCAAAGAAAAAAACAGAATTTGTATGTTCAGAATGTGGTGGAAAGGTTTTTAAACTTTTAGGTCAGTGCCCTCATTGCAAAAGTTGGAATACCATTCAAGAAGAAAATATAGAGGAGGTTATGCCTTCTAACAATCGGTTTCAAGGTATTACCAAGGGTTCAAATAAAATTCAAAATTTAGAAGAAGTTCAAGCCTCTGACTATGATAGAAAATCTACAGGTAGTATAGAGCTTGATAGGGTTTTGGGTGGTGGGTTAGTAGATGGTGGTGTTGTACTACTTGGGGGTGATCCAGGTATTGGTAAATCTACCATATTATTACAAACTGTTGCAAATCTGGCAGGAAATAATAAGGTTTTATATGTTTCTGGAGAAGAATCTTCCGAACAAATAGCTTTAAGAGGAAGGCGTTTAGGTTTAAAATTAAAAGACATTAGAATATATTCTGAGATTGAATTGGAAAAAATTAAAAATGCAATGGAAAATGAAAAGCCTAAATATGTTATTATTGATTCCATTCAAACTATTTTTAGTGGATTATTAACATCTGCTCCTGGATCAGTATCTCAAGTTAAAGAATGTGCTTCTCAACTCAATCGATATGCAAAAGAAAATTCAGTGACCATGATCATGATTTGTCATGTTACCAAGGATGGTGAGCTTGCTGGTCCTAGAGCCTTGGAACATATTGTTGATACTGTGCTTTATTTTGAAGGTGATAAAAATAATCAATATAGAATGATACGTGCTATTAAAAATCGATTTGGTGCATTAAACGAAGTGGGTATTTTCTCGATGACTGAAAAAGGTCTTGAGGAAGTGACAGACCCAGCTGGCGTATTTGCTAATAATGCTTCACAACAAGCTGGATCTGTTATTTATGTCACTCAAGAGGGAAATCGAGCTATTTTAGTTGAATTACAAGCTTTATTGGATCAAACTCCTTTGCCCAATCCTATTCGTAGATCTTTGGGTCTTGACACCAATCGTCTTCAAATGCTTTGTGCAGTTATTCATAAATTTTTTGATATTCCAATTTATACTTATAATGTTTTTGTATCTTTAATTGGTGGTATGAAGTTTTCTGATACAGGTATTGATTTACCTGCTTTTGTTGCTATGGTATCATCATTTAAAAATGTACCCGTTAAACCTAAAACTGCTATTTTTGGTGAAATTGGTTTAACAGGTGAACTAAGATCTGTTCAAAATACAGAAGATAGAATAAAAGAGTCTGCTAGAATGGGTATGCAAAGAGTTATTATTCCTAAAATGTCAAGTAATAAAAAAGAATGGGCAAAAAAATATCAAATTGAAATTTTTGAATGTGAGAAACTAGAAAGTGTTATTGATGTGGCATTTATTAAATAATTTTTTTATCATCTTGAATTTTTATAAAATTTCAATTACAATTCTGACCAGTTTAGTTAAGAGAAAGAAAATATGAAACAATATAATGATGCATTAAAATACATTTTAAGAAATGGCGTGGATAGTCTTGATCGAACAGGTGTAGGTCGTAAAAGATGTTTAGGTTTGCAAATGAGATTTGATTTATCTAAAGGATTTCCGGCAGTAACAACAAAGCGTTTGGCATGGAGGGCGGTATTAACTGAATTGCTTTGGTTTATTGAAGGCTCTGGTGATGAAAAAAGATTGCGTGAAATTTTACACGGTCAACGTGATTCTACTAAAGGTACAATTTGGACTGAAAACGCCAATGCACCTTATTGGAAAGATAAAGCGCAATTCGAGGGTGATTTAGGTAGAATCTATGGTGTTCAATGGCGTAGCTGGAAAACTCCAGATGGAAAATCATTGGATCAGCTCCAAAAGTTAATTGAAGGAATTAAAAAAGATCCTTTTGGTACAAGGCATATTTTGACAGCTTGGAATCCTGCTGAAATTGAACAAATGGCTTTACCTCCTTGTCATACATTTAGTCAATTCTTTGTGATCGACAATAAACTTAGTTGTCAAATGTATCAAAGAAGTGCGGACTTCTTTTTGGGAGTTCCTTTTAATATTGCTTCTTATGCTATTTTGACTCATATGATTGCCCAAATCTGTGGATTAGGAGTGGGAGAGTTTATTCATACATTTGGAGATGCTCATATTTATTTAAATCATTTGGAAGCTGTAGAGCAACAATTGAAAAATAAACCTTATAAGCTACCAACTTTAATCATGAATAAAGATGTTCAAAATATCGATGATTTTAAAGAATCTGATTTTAAATTAAATAATTACAAATGTCACGAATCTATTAAAGCACCAATGGCAGTATAATATGATGTAGCGAAATTTATTTCGCTACATTTATCTCATGAATGAACAAAAGAAAAAAATCATCTTGACATCATGTGATAAATATGTGATATAATCAGCTAAATGAAAAAGAGGATTTTATGAATCAAGAATTAATTGAAAAACAAACTAAAAGTAAATATAAAATAGCTGCTATCACACTTGCAATTTTTGTAGGATGTGGTTGGGTTTATTTTAAACAAAATAATCCCAATGTTACAAGTTCTCAGCCTGTAGTTCAACAACAACAGCCACAATTGCCTGTTTTGAAAACCGAAGAGCCTATTGTACAAGTGGCTCAAGATACTAAAAAGGAAGATGCCGCAGTTGAACAACTCAATGAAAATTTAACTCAAGAACAAAGAATTAAAAGATTTGAAAAATCATTGATTCCTAATCCTGAATTTGTTAAAAAAGTCAATGCTAAATATCCAGGACTAAAAGTAACATCTGCCAAATCAATTTCGCAAATGAAAATCAATGTTGTCACTCTAGAAAACACAATGGCTGTTGCTTTTATGAATGATGAAATGACTTTTATTGATATTTCTGGACACATGATAAATCCAGCAAATCAAGAAGATATTTCTTTATTCTTGGCTGAAATGAAAGCAAGTACATTTTTCTCTAGTTTACCTTTTGAGAAAGCCATTAAAGTTGTTTATACAGATGGTAAATCAGATCCTGCAAAGAATAGAAAAGTTGCTATTTTTGCTGATCCAGATTGTCCTTATTGCAGAAAAATGGATCAGGCAATTCATACACAAATGACCAATCAGAATATCACATTTTATTACTTCATGAATCCCCTTAGAATTCCTGGTCATGAGCAAGCTCCTTTAAAGGCAGCAAAAATTTGGTGTTCTGGAAATGCTGGCAAGGCATGGGTTGAGTGGATGCTTAAAGGCACACTTCCTTCTAATGATGGACAATGTAAAAATCCAGTTGCTGAAACTAAACAATTATCTTCTAGTTTAGGGTTTAATGGAACGCCAACGATTATCTTTGACAACAATCAAATGAGCATGAATGATGTTTCTCCTCAGGAAATGATCACCGTTTTAAACTCAAAACCTCCGATTCAAAAATAATAAAAAGGACGCAAGTCCTTTTTTAACTGTCATTTTATTATAAATGGTGATTTATGTGGAAAATATTTATATCAAAACATTCGGATTCAGAGGAATTGCTCACAGCTATCAAAGACTGGGCTGATAGTGTTTTTGCTAAAATGGATGTTAAATTAAAACAATATTTTGCAGAATCAGTTGTGATTAATTTTGATAATATGATGTTGTTCAATCATAAGAAAAAAGTCATTGAACACTTACAGGAATCAGTGGCTCAATCTTTGATTAGCATGAATCTTTACAAAACACTTTTTCCTGAAATAAAATCCTATTTGCTAAAACAAGAGGATAAATATTATTTGATTGTTCAGGGGCTTCCTGATGAAGACAAATACTATCCTACAGATTATGGATTTAAACTAATTGATAAAGATGCAAAGCCCGATATCACTCAATTTAAAAAGTTTGAACGCTTGTCATTTTCTCATTTGGTTTATGATATTGAGTTGTCTGACGTGGAAAAAGGTTGGATTAATTATACGCCACCTATTGAAAAACGTAGTTTTTTACAGGCACAACATATCATGATGTCTTTATTTGAAAAAGAACAGGTTGAAAATCTTTGTATGGATAATTCTTTGACAGAAAAATTAAAGTATGAAAAAGACATTCACAGTCATCCACAATTCAAGAATTTACATAAAAAATTAGAAAAAGTCTTGCCAAAAATAGAAACATCTATGGAGTTTGCATGGAGAGAATTTATTATCCAAAAAAATAAATCTCATAAGCCAGTGATGAGTTAATCAACATGTTATCAATTTATTTTTTATTTGCTTTTTTCAGTTTATTATTTATAATCATAAAAACAATATAAAAAAATGATAAAAAAAGACATCACTCCAATGAAAAGACTATCTCATATTATTTCTGAATTCAAGGAAATTGTTGATCCTTGCTTTATGAATTTTAACCTCAATAAAGCAGAGCCATCTACCTATTATATGGGTCATCAATCATATACTAAAAAAGGAGTGGTCAATGATTTTTTACTTGTTTTTGAAGAAAGACAATCAAAAGCATATAAAAGTTTAAAGCAGATTAAGCCAACTTTTGCTTTTGTTTTTACTTATATGGGTTTAGACAATACTCAACATAATGTGGCTGTTACCATTAAAAATGAACATGAAAATATTATTTCAAGTCCTTTGTATTCTGTGGATGATTTTAAACAAAAGATAAAAGAATTTAACCAGTCATTAAAATCATATGAAAATTTAGATAAAAATACAATTTATCAAAAAATCAATGAAATTTTTATTTCAAACCATCTTAAATATCTGCAATCACCAGAGTATCTAAAAATCATGGAAGAAATGGAAAAAAAATATCAGGTAAATCATGATAAGGAAAGGTTGCAGGTATTGGAAGAGAAATTACTCCAAAATCAACAAATGGTCAAACAACTTTACCAAAAAAGTCCAGAAATAGAAGAAATAAAAAAATTAAAAGAGTCTTTAGAAGATGCTTATGACAGACTCAATAAAAAACTTTTGAAATTAGAAAAAGATTATCATTTAAAAAAAATCAATGATGATATTGATAATTTGGTGAAAACAATAGAGAACAATCAAAATAAATTATCTTCAGAAATGAAGATAATGAAAAAAAACAACATATAAAATAGAAAACAATGGAAAAAGCAATATCTGAAAAATGTATATCTATTATTGATTATCTAACATTCTAAGTCTTAAAATTCTTTTATGGTTTGATGGATGTGTGGCTGTATCTGTTGTTGTAAATCTGAATAAGATTTTTTCCATGGATTCAACACAATAGCCAAGTTTTTTCATTTTTTTATAGGCCAATTAATCTGCTTCAAACTCATGAGTGCGAAACATATTAGAGAATTCTCTACCAGGAATTTTTATATTCACACTATCTTTATGGATGTCTTCTGAATAATATTTTTGATATAGAGAAAGCATCCCTTTCCAATTATTGAGTTCAATATGAGATATATCATGCAAATAAAATTTCTTCTTCTGAAAGCATATTCATGGATTGACCAACATAAATATTTTTTCCTTGTAAGGCTTCAAAACCTTGAAAATTTTCAAAATTTTTTAACTCAATCTGATGATGTTTAAGAAGATTCTAAGTGTCTAAAATTTTTTTATTTTCTAAGATAGATATTTTATCTTCTTTAAATTTTTTAGCATTTGACTCCAATAACACCTCTTCAATAGTTAAGCTATAGGTTGTAGAGCAGTTTAATAAAAGTAAAATTGATAAAATAAATTTAAAAATAATTAGTCTCTTTTTAATCAATTTGATAATTTTTTATAAAGAATCAAATAAAATTGAGTGATTTTTATTTTTTTTGAACTTGCTTAATGACAATTTATTTTATATAATTTAATTTTTAAAATGGAGATGTTTATGACATTTGAAAATATATTTTTAAAATCTTATCTAAATGAAGTTGAAGAAAAAGAAAAGAAAAAACATCAAACAACACAAGATGATAGAAAAATTGCTGCAATAAAAGAAAAAAAATTAGCACCAATTATTGATTTTTTACAAAAATTTGTTGATTTTGAAGTCTATGTTAAACATAGAGATCAAGCCTCTCAGCGTTTAAATACCGAGGGAATACAAGGTGAAAAATTTGTTTTTTATTTGACTGATAGCTCTAAAAAATGGTATCCTGGAGTTTCTATCATGTTTGATAATCCAGCAGAAATTGAAATTGCTATCCCCAATAACCCAAAAGAAGAAGGAGTGGTTGTCATTAAGGTTGCGTCAAATCACCCAGATGCATATATTTTAGAACAATACTTTTCTTCTTATGAATCTGCTTGTGAAGCTTTGTCTCGATTTTTAGCAAGGTCTACTATTAGAATTGGCAAAAAGTATAAAATTAGAGAAAATAAATCAATCATGACTCAAGAAAAAAATTATGATTTTACAAACGATGTACCAGATGAAGCACCTGATGCTAATAGCTCAAAAAAACTAGGTGAAATTTTTCAAATTAAAAAAGAAGAATAATGATATCTTTATTATTGTCATCTTATCAAAGTTTATTTGCTATTTTCAGTTTTTTTTGCTACAATATGGTTATAAAAATAAAATTTTAGGTGAAACATGGAATCAAAAAATGGTTTAAATTTATTGGTATGTGGTAGTCAACAATTTCAAGATGATATCTTTGTTTATGAAACACTCACAAATTTCTTTGAAATGACCAGGGGTAATATTCGAGCGATTCATACCAGTAAATTTTCAGGAGCTTGTGAATTTGCTAAAATATGGGTTGAGCAAACCAATGCTATTCGACAAACCAAAATGATTGTCAAAGATGATGTCATGTTTGATATGCATTTATTAAAAAATAATTTAGATTTTTATGATAAATTTGATATTCCTTTAGATCTTGCCAAAGACAATCCTTTTTTTAAAAAAGGTAAGGAATTATTAATGTCTAAAGATATTAATCTGATTATGGCATTTCCTAATCAAACTGGTCATTTAGGAAGCTCCACTAAAAATATTTTAAAATTTGCTGAACTTGCTAAAGTAAAGGTTTTTGATTGTTCTGAATTATTGAAAAAAATTAATGAAAGTAGATTTCAAAAGCAAGAAAAAGAAGTGCCTCAATATCATAGTCAATCAGATGATTTAAAAAATAGATTGAAATATGTTTCATAAAAAAAACAGACCCAAAGTCTGTTTTTTTATGATAAAATTATTTTTTAAAAAATAATTGACTTGAAATAAAAATAGATTAAAATGAAATCATCAATATAAAAGAAAAGGTACAAAATGGATATGCAAGAAAAAGTCAATATTAATATTAAAGAACATGTGGTTACATTTCAAGTTTCGTTGGACCAAAATAGAATTAAAGATTTTACTCATGGTCATATGAAAAAAATATTAGCAGGTTTTGGTGTCAGAAAAATTGATGAAGATTATGATACAAGAGCTGTTGATGGTTATGCTGATTTTTCTTTTGTATTTGTAGGTAGAACAGAAGAGTTGAAGAAAAAGTGTGAAGAAATTTTAGATGTAGCTAGAGATAAAGATATTAAAATTGCAGTTGATATCCAATTCAAAGAGCCTGCTTATTTAATTAATCCGAAGGATGTCAAAGATTTATCAGCGTTTACAACATTTTACGAAAGTTTGTTAGATAAATTTGGTGGAAAAGAAAAAATAGATGAAAAAGATAGTCAATTTGTGAGAGTATCTTTTGTTACATCAGAAAATGCAGAAAAATTCAAAAGAGAATATATTGCGCGTGCAAGAGAATATATGAAAGATGCAACAAAAGATGTTGAAGTTTTTAATGATTGGCAACATAAGGAAGTATTGGCACAAAATAACCATGAATCTAGAAGAAAAATAGATTTCTAAAAAATAATTAAAAAATCTATTGACAATAAAGATTTTATCTGCAATAATTAAACAATAAATTAAAGGATTAAAAAATGTTCAACATCACTTTTCATGATCGCATGCATGATGATACCAACAAGATGGTAGGTGTTTCTATTTTTAAAAATTCATGAAGTAAAGTGAAATAAAAAATAAAAGCCTACCAAACTTGGTAGGCTTTTTTCATTGGTGATATAGCTCAGTTGGTTAGAGCGTGAGATTCATAACCTCAAGGTCACTGGTTCGATACCAGTTATCACCACTCAAAATTTGGCTCGTTAATATAATGGTTATTATGCCTGTCTGTCTAACAGGATACAGGAGTTCGATTCTCCTACGAGTCGCCAAGTCTCTTTAGTTCAAAGGATAGAATAGAAAGCTACGAACTTTCAGGTCATGGTTCGATTCCATGAAGAGACACTTAATTGTTTGCATCGTTAGCATAGTTGGCCTAATGCGCTTGCCTGTCACGCAAGAGATCATCGGTTCGAATCCGA